>ERZ1090878.492-NODE-494-length-21401-cov-61.046753_pt1 | contig 21401 bp, 16 predicted proteins | sample MGYA00478473_ERZ1090878 | MGnify/ENA primary metagenome ERZ1090878 (study PRJEB33644, sample SAMEA5815720) | chicken gut metagenome | biome: Chicken; feature: Gastrointestinal Tract; material: Caecum | place: Ireland | collected 2019-01-01 | study: A study of the... | reverse complement strand
CCCCGGCTTTTTTGGTTTTGCGGGGCGGAAATTTGCCAAAAGCACTTTCCAACAGTAAAGCAAAATGCTATACTAAAAGAGCGCAGCCGCGGCAAAGAGCCAAAACTGCCGGCAAAAAGTAGAGAGATAGAAAATTTGTACAGGAGGGAGATCGTTTCCTTGATCCAGCTGCTGATCCATACTTTTGTCAAGGATTATCAAAATAAACAAGACCCCGCGGTCCGGGAGCGCTATGGCCGCCTGGCCGGCGTTGTGGGCGTCATCTGCAACCTGCTGCTGTTTGTGGGCAAGGTGACGGTGGGCACCCTGTTCGGCTCCATTGCCATCACGGCCGATGCCGTCAACAACCTGTCCGACGCTTCGTCCAGCGTGGTCAGCCTGGTGGGTTTCAAGCTGGCGGCCAAGGGCCCCGACGCCGAGCACCCCTACGGCCACGCCCGCTATGAATATGTGGCCGGGCTGGCCGTCAGCACCATGATCATGGCCATCGGCCTCAGCCTGCTGAAAGAGTCGGTGGTCAAGGTCATCCACCCCGAGGCGGTGGGCTTCAGCCTGCTGACGGTGGGGGTGCTGCTGGCTTCCATCGCGGTCAAGCTGTGGCTCAGCCGGTTCAACCGCACCGTCGGCAACGCCATCCACTCCGACACGCTGCTGGCCACCGCCGCCGACAGCCGCAACGACGTCGTTTCCACCGGCGTGGTGCTGCTCTCTGCCGTGCTGTGCAAGGCCACCGGCCTGGACATCATCGACGGCATCATGGGCGTGGGCGTGGCGGCCTTTATCCTGTGGTCGGGCTGGGGCCTGGTGCAGGACACCCTTAGCCCCCTGCTGGGGGAGAGTCCATCCCCCGAGTTGGTGACTGAGCTGGAGAAAAAGGTGCTGTCCTATCCGCGGGTGCTGGGCGTGCATGACCTGATGGTGCACGACTACGGCCCGGGGCGGCAGTTCGCCTCCCTGCACGTCGAGCTGCCCACCGAGGTGGACCCGCTGGACGCCCACGACCTGATCGACAACATCGAGCAGGACGTCCGGGACCAGATGCACCTGCAGCTGACCATCCATTACGACCCCATCGTCACCTCCGACGCCCGCGTGGGGGTGCTGCGGGCCCGCCTGAACCAGGAACTGGCCCAGATCGACCCCGCGCTTTCCATCCACGACCTGCGCCTGGTGCCGGGGCCCACCCATACCAATGTCCTGTTTGACCTGGTGTTCCCGGCGGGGTACCGCGGCGACCAGCAGTCCGTCCGGGCCCGCCTGGAGGAATTCGTCACCGCCCAGGATATGTCGTACATCTGCAAGATCAAGGTGGAGCAGAGTTATGTCGCCGCCCCGCCCGCATCCCATGCCAAAAAGGGGGAGAACTGATGCTGAACGAAATGTACCGCCGGATGCTCGGCAACAAGAGCGTCATCCGGGAAACAGCCGCCTACGGCCAGCAGCGCGCTGCCGAGGTCGGCTATGAGAACGTCTTTGATTACTCGCTGGGCAACCCCAGCGTGCCCTGCCCGCCGGCCTTTACGGCGGCCATGCAGGACCTGCTGGCCCATGAGGACCCGGTGGCCCTCCACGGCTACTGCCCCAACCAGGGCGACCCCGGTTTCCGCACCGCGGTGGCCGCTCACCTGCGGGCCCGGTTCGGCCTGCCCTATGAGCAGAAGCATATTTTCCCCACCACCGGCGCGGCGGGCGCCATCGCCCACGCCCTGCGGGCCGTCACCGTCCCCGGCGACCAGGTGCTGACCTTCGCCCCCTACTTCCCCGAGTACGGCCCCTATGTGGCGGGCACCGGCGCGGAGCTGAAGGTGGTGCCGGCCCAGGCTCCGGCTTTCCAGCCCAACCTGGACGCCTTTGAGGAGATGCTGACGCCGCAGGTCGCCGCCGTCCTCATCAACACCCCCAACAACCCCACCGGCGTGGTCTATTCGGCCGCGACGCTGACCCGCATGGCCTCCATTCTGGCCGAAAAGAGCGCCGCCTACGGCCACACCATCTTCCTGGTCAGCGACGAGCCCTACCGGGACATCGTCTTTGACGGGGGGACGGTGCCCTATCCGGCAGCCTTCTACCCCCACACCCTGACCTGCTTTTCCTTCTCCAAGAGCCTGAGCCTGCCCGGCGAGCGCCTGGGCTATGTGGCGGTGGCCCCCGGCTGTGAAGGGGAGGAGGTCCTGGTGGACATGATGGCCCAGATCTCCCGCTTTACCGGGCACAACTGCCCGCCCAGCATCATCCAGAAGGCGGTGGCCCGCTGCCTGGATGTCACCAGCGACCTGTCGGTCTACGAGGAGAACATGAACATCCTCTACGACGCGTTGAAAGGGCTGGGCTTCGAGGTCGAGCGGCCGGGCGGCACCTTCTATATCTTCCCCAAAGCGCTGGAGGCCGACGCCAACGCCTTCTGCCGCAAAGCGCGGGAATTTGACCTGCTGCTGGTGCCCAGCGACACCTTCGGGGTGGAGGGCTATGTCCGCCTGGCCTACTGCATCGAGACCGAAAAGGTCCGCCGCAGCCTGCCCGCGCTGGAAAAGCTGGCGGCCGCCTACAAGTAAACGAACCGTACTATACGGCTTGTCATAAAACAGAGAGGAAAGGGAACGAACCATGGAAAAGATCAAGATGACCACCCCCCTTGTGGAAATGGACGGCGACGAGATGACCCGCATCCTTTGGCGGAGCATCAAGGACGAACTGATCCTGCCCTTTGTGGACCTCAAGACCGAGTATTATGACCTGGGCCTGCCCAACCGGGACGCCACCGGCGACCAGGTGACGATGGACGCCGCTCTGGCCAACAAGAAGTACGGCGTGTCGGTCAAGTGCGCCACCATCACCCCCAACGCCCAGCGGATGGACGAGTACAAGCTGCATGAGATGTGGAAAAGCCCCAACGGCACCATCCGCGCCGTGCTGGACGGCACCGTGTTCCGCGCGCCCATCATGATCGACTGCATCAAGCCGGCGGTGCGCAGCTGGAAAAAGCCCATCACCATCGCCCGCCACGCCTATGGCGACGTGTACAAGTGCACCGAGTTCCGGGTGCCCGGCCCCGGCCGCGCCGAGCTGCACTTTACCGGCGAGGACGGCTCCAAACAGGAGGCCGTCATCTATGATTTCGAGTGCCCCGGCGTGCTGCAGGGCTCCTACAACAAGGACAGCTCGATCGCCAGCTTTGCCCGCAGCTGCTTTGCCTACGCCCTGGACGCAAAGCAGGACCTGTGGTTCGGCGCCAAGGACACCATCTCGAAAAAGTACGACCACACCTTCAAGGACATCTTCCAGGAGATCTACGACGCCGAGTACAAGGACAAGTTCGAGGCTGCCGGCATCACCTACTTCTACAGCCTGATCGACGACATCGTGGCCCGGGTCATCCGCAGCGAGGGCGGCTTCATCTGGGCCTGCAAGAACTACGACGGCGACGTGATGAGCGACATGGTCTCCACCGCCTTCGGCTCGCTGGCCATGATGACCAGCGTCCTGGTCAGCCCCGACGGCAAGTACGAGTACGAGGCCGCCCACGGCACTGTCACCCGCCACTACTACCGCTGGCTGAAGGGCGAAAAGACCTCCACCAACCCCATGGCCACCATCTTTGCCTGGTCCGGCGCGCTCAAAAAGCGCGGCGAGCTGGACAACCTGCCCGACCTGGTGGCCTTTGGCGAAGCGCTGGAAGCCGCCAGCCTCCAGACCCTGAACGACGGCATCATGACCAAGGACCTGTGCGCCCTGGCCGAGGGCGTCACCCCCACCGCCGTGGACAGCGAGGCTTTCATCCAGGCCATCCGCCAGCGGCTGGAAGCCAAGCTGGGCGCGTAACCGCGCAGCGCAACAAATAAGCAAACAAAAAGAGGGACGGCCCCGCGGGGCTGTCCCTCTTTGCTGTTTGGATGGGTTCAGGAGTTCTTCATGACCACGTTCTCGACGCTGTCGGCGATCTCCTCGCAGGCGTCGGCGCACTTTTCCAGGTAGGTGTAGATCTCCTCCCAGGCCATGATGTCGCGGATGTCCAGCCCCTGCTCGACGTGCAGCTGGCGCATATTGGCGATGAAGAGGCGGTCGCTTTCCTCCTCCAGGGAGTTGATGTGGATGATGTACTCCTTCAGCTTCTTGGAGTGGCGGAAGTCGGCGAACTCCTGCAGCATCTTGCACACTTCCTCGCAGCCGCGGATCACCACATCCAGCATATTGATGGCGTCGGGCCGGATGGTCTGGACGTTGTGGATGTACACCCGCATGCAGACCTCCTCGATCTTGTCGGTCAGGGTGTCGATGTTGGTGCTCAGGGCCGAGATGTCCTCCCGCTCGATGGGGGTGATGAAGGCGCGGGCCAGTTTGTCGGTCATGCCGTGGCGGCACTTGTCGGCCGCGTGCTCGATCTCGTGGATCTGGTCCATCCACTGGGGCATCCTGGCGGGGTCAAAGCTGCGGAAGATATCTTTCAGCATCAGAGCGGCCTTGCTGGCAAAACCGGCGCACTCGATGAAATTGTCAAAATAAATGGCGTCCTGCTTTTTCGACATAATGGTTTGCTCCTTCTTGTGTTAAAAGATCTGCATGAATACCTTGGCCATGACAAAGCTGATGAGGCCGCACCCGGGGAAGGTGAAGATCCAGGTCAGCATCATATCCTTGACGACGCTGAAATTGATGGCAGACAGCCGCTTGACGGCGCCCACGCCCATGATGGCGCTGGTCTTGGTGTGGGTGGTGGACACCGGGATGCCGAACAGGCTGGAATACAGCAGGCAGAGCGCGCCCGCGAGGTCTGCGCAGAAGCCCTGGTAGCGCTCCAGCTTGACCATGTCCATGCCCACCGACTTGATGATCTTTTCACCGCCGACGCTGGTGCCCAGAGCCATGACCACGCTGCACAAAAGCATCAGCCAGACAGGGATCTCCATGCCGGCCACCGAGCCCTGGCCGTGGGCGAACGCCAGCCCCAGGAACAGCACGCCGATGAACTTCTGGCCGTCCTGCGCGCCGTGCATGAAGCTCATGCCCGCGGCGCCGGCGATCTGCGCCAGCCGGAAAAAGCGGTTGGCCGCCCGCAGCTCGATGTTGCGGCACAGGATGGTGACGGCCTTGCAGATGAGCCAGCCGGTGGCAAAGCCTAGCAGAAGGCTCAGGGCCAGGCCGTACAGCACCTTGACCCACTCGTTGAAGTTGATGCCGCCCACACCGCCCTGGATGGCGATGGCCGCGCCGGACAGGCCGGCGATCAGGCTGTGGCTCTCGCTGGTGGGGATGCCGAAAATGGACGCGCCCACGCTGTAGACCACGATGGACAGCAGCGCCGCGCACAGGGCGATCAGGGCGCTGCTCGTGTCAGTGCCGAAGTCCACCATGTTGCTGATGGTGGAGGCCACCGAGCTGTTGATCTGGGTCATGACGAACACGCCGAGAAAGTTGAAGAAGGCGCTCATCCAGATGGCCTGGCGCACGCCCAGGCACCGGGTGGTGACACAGGTGGCGATGGCGTTGGGCGCATCGGTCCAGCCGTTGACGAAGATGACCCCCAGCGTGAACAGCACGGTGATGATCAGGATCGGGTTGCCGGCCAGCTGACCCCAGAACGAGGTAAATGACAGATCCATAAAGTTGTTCAAGACTCCTTTCGGCGGGTCCATCGGGGCGCAGGGCAGGCCGCAGTGCGGCCGCTGGGCCCCGGGACGGGAAACAAAACGCCCCTGTCGGGCTCAAAGCCGCAAAACATCCAAGAGCTGAGATTCCGCGCGTCTCCATGCACGAAAATCTTACATCTATTTTACTTGATTTATATCTGATTTGCAAGAATAATGTCGCGCAAAAACGGGGTGCCCGCGCCGGGCAAACAAAAAAGCAGCGGTCTCACGCTGGAAACCGCTGCCAATCGCAGGACTTTTACCTACATTTTACGAACTTTTTACATTGCTTTGGCAAGGCCGGCGGCCCCTGTTCAGCCAAGGCGGGCGTATTCCTCGTCCGAGACCGGTTCGCACCACTCGTTGCTGGCGTCCTCACCGGGCACTTCGAGGGCCACGTGGGAGAACCAGCTGTCCTTGGCTGCGCCGTGCCAGTGCTTGACCTCGGGCGGGATGACCACCGTATCGCCGGCGGAGAGGGCCTGCGCGGGCTTGCCCCACTCCTGATACCAGCCGCGGCCGGCGGTGCACAGCAGGATCTGCCCGCCGCCCTTGGACGCATGGTGGATGTGCCAGTTGTTGCGGCAGCCCGGCTCGAAGGTGACGTTGGCGGCAGAGACGCCGTTTTCACTGCCGAGGGGCTTGAGGTAGCTGTGCCCCACGAAATACTGGGCGTAGGCGTCGTTGGGGGCGCCCAGGCCGAAGATGCCGCCGTCCGGCTGTTCGGCCTCCTCGTCGGCCCAGACTTCCTTTGCCATGCGGAAGGCGGCCCATGCCTTGGGCCAGCCGGCATAGAAGGCGGCGTGGGTGATGATCTCGGCGATCTCGGCGCGGGTGATGCCGTTTTGCTTGGCGCTCATCAGGTGGAACTGGAAAGAAGAATCCACCAGCCCCTGCGAGAGCAGGGACACCACCGTCACCAGGGAGCGGTCCCGCAGGGAGAGCTTGTCTTCCCGGCTCCACACTTCGCCGAACAAAACGTCGTCGTTGAGCTGGGCGAACTTGGGTGCGAATGTGCCGAGCTGATCCCGCCCGGCTGTCTGTTTGACTGCCATTGTTTCTGCCTCCATTCGTTGATGCAGTGTTCCGATGGCTCTATTGTAGCGCACCCGGGCTGAAATGTCGAATACTTCGTTTTCATGTTCGAACATTCCCAAAACGCATGACTTAACTGGCGGTAGAGATAGAAAAAGTCCCGTCCATCCGCACGTGCCGGCTGAACGGGACCTTTTGGACAGTCTGCGCTGCCCGGCGGACGGGCAGCGCAAGAACATTACAAACGCATCACAGGCTCATCTTGATCTTGGAGGCCGGGAGCTTGTTCATGGCGCTCTGGTCTAGGTCGGCCGAAAGGGCCGCGCCGGCGGCGTCCATGTCCGCCTCCACCAGGGAGGTGCCCATGTCCGAGAGGATGGTGCCGCGCAGGGTGTCGAGGGTCATGGTCTCGAGGGGGTCCATGCGCATGGCGATCAGCAGGGAGGTGCTGCCGTACTGCACCGCGGCGCTCTGGCCGAAGGCGAGGCCCGTGAGAGTCTGGGTGTCCTCATCCGAGAAGGAGCCCTCCATCTCGCTCAGGCTGATAAAGCTGCTGTTCAGCTGGTCGGCGGCCTCCTCAGCGGTGATCTCGGTGCCCAGCACGGCGTAGATGCCGGGCAGGGCGTCGGCCACCACCTGGTCGAAGGTGTCGGGGGTGCTGTCGGCGGCGGCCTGCTTGGCCAGGTCCAGCATCTGGGCGGTCTGGTCCTCGTCCGCAAAGGCGAAGGTGGACAGATCGTACAGGGGGACGGTGGTGTAGCGGATATACAGCATCTGGTTCTGCAGGTGGTCGGTCAGCTCCTCGTCGGTGATGGGGGTCTCGCCCTCCTGGCCGTAGAGCAGGTCGATCAGGGCGGTCTGCTTGGCCAGGTTGTATTCATAGCTGCGGATGGTCTCCTCGCCGATGCCGTTGGCGGCATACAGGTCGCCGTAGTTCTCGATCAGCTGGTCGGTGTAGCTGTCGGCCTGGGCGGTGTAGGCGGGGTCCAGCTCAGCCCCCAGCTCGGCAAAGCGGTCCTCCACCGCCACATAGCGGCGCAGCTCCTCCAGGGTGGTCTGGGCCACATAGTCGCTGACGGTGACGGCCTCGCCGCCGTCGGGGGTGATGGTGGCTTTCAGGAAGGATTTGACGCTGGAGGGGTCCTGATCCTCGCCGGCGTACTGGGCGGCCTGCTGGTAGGCGTCGAACTGGGCCAGCAGGTACAGGCCCGAGCTGATCGTCTCGCCGCCGATGGCGCCCACCGTGTCGGGGGTGGAGAAGTGGCAGCCGGCCAGGGATAAGCAGAGCGCCAGCGCACTGGCCAGCGCGAGCAGTTTTTGTTTCATGTGCGGTATGCTCCTTTGATGTTTTTTGAGCGGGATGGGATAACTTACTCAGTATAAACCCGGCGGGCGGGGCGCGTCAAGGGTTTTGCGGCGCGGAGGCGGCGGTTTTGTCCTGGATGGCCGCCATGGCCTGCAAAAGCTGCTGCAGCAGGTCCAGGGGCTTTTCCTCGTCCCGCAGCCGCACCGACAGGTAGGGTTTGGCCCCGGCCCCCGCCGTCACCCGGCCGTCGAAAGCGGTGAGCAGGCCGCGGATCATGGGCAGCTCCAGCTTTTCCAGAGAGAGGGTCAGCAGATCCTTTTTCTGGGTGACTTCGTAGACGCCCACCGAGGCCGCCAGGATGCGCACCAGCGAGACGTTGACCAGGTCGCTGACCGAGGCCGGCGGGTCGCCGTAGCGGTCGATCAGTTCGTCCAGGACGTTGGCGGCGTCGGCGGGGTTCTGGATGGCGGCGATCCGGCGGTAGGCCTCGATCCGGCCGGGGCCGTCGGGGATATACCGCTCGGGGATATAGGCGTCCACCCGCAGGTCCACCAGGCACTCGCTCTTGTCCCGCAGGACCGGCTCGCCCCGGGCGGCGGCGATGGCCTGGTTCAGCATCTTCATATACAGGTCGTAGCCCACGGCCTCCATGTGGCCGTGCTGGCTGTGGCCCAGCAGGTTGCCCGCGCCCCGGATCTGCAGGTCCCGCATGGCGATGCGGAAGCCCGAGCCGAAGGCGGTGAACTCCCGGATGGCGGACAGCCGTTTCTGTGCGATGTCGGACAGGGTCTTGTCCCGGCGGAAAGTGAAGTAGGCGTAAGCCTTGCGGCCGCTGCGGCCCACACGGCCCCGCAGCTGGTACAGCTGGGCCAGGCCCATCCGGTCGGCGTCCTCGATGATGAGGGTGTTGCAGTTGCGCACGTCGATGCCCGTCTCGATCAGGGTGGTGCAGACCAGGACGTCCAGCTCGCCGTTCAGCAGCTTCTGCCAGACGGGGTTCAGCTCCTCCTCGGTCATCTTGCCGTGGGCGATGCCCACCCGGGCCCCGGGGGCCATCCGCTGGACCCGGGCGGCGGTCGATTCGATGTTGTCCACCCGGTTGTGCAGGTAGTAGACCTGCCCGCCCCGGGCCAGCTCCTTTTTGATGGCCTCGGCCAGGATGACCTCGTTGTACTCCAGGACGAACGTTTCCACCGGCTGCCGCTCAAAGGGCGGTTCCTCGATGGTGGACATATCCCGGATGCCGCTCATGGCCATGCTGAGGGTGCGGGGGATGGGGGTGGCGGACAGGGTGAGCATATCCACCCCGATGAAGTTCTGTTTCAGTTTTTCCTTGTGGCGGACGCCGAAGCGCTGTTCCTCGTCGATGATGACAAGGCCCAGGTCGTGGAAGCGGACGTCCTTGGACAGCAGGCGGTGGGTGCCCACCACGATGTCCACGCTGCCGGCCTGCAGGCCCCGCAGGGCCTCTTTCTGCTGCTTGGCGGTGCGGAAGCGGCTGAGCAGCTCCACCTTGACGGGGAAAGCCTCCATCCGGGACAGGATGGTGTTGTAGTGCTGCCAGGCCAGCAGGGTGGTGGGGGCCAGGATGGCGCACTGCTTGCCCCCCATCACGCACTTGAAGGCGGCCCGCAGGGCCACCTCGGTCTTGCCGACCCCCACGTCCCCGCACAGCAGCCGGTCCATGGGCCAGGCGTGCTCCATATCGTTTTTGATCTCGGCGGTGGCGGCCAGCTGGTCCTCGGTCTCGTCGTATTCAAAGCGGGCCTCAAAGTCCTGCTGCCACTCCCCGTCGGGCGGGAAGGCGAAGCCCTTGGCCTGCTTGCGCCGGGCGTACAGCTCGATCAGCTCCTGGGCCATCTCCTCGGTGGCCTTTTTGACCCTGGCGCGGGTGCGCTGCCACTCGGCACCGCCCAGCTTGGCCAGCTTGACCTTGTCCTCGTCGCCGGGGGGCGTGTAGCGGCTGAGCAGATCCAGCTGGGTGACAGGCACATACAGCACGTCTGACCCGGAATACTGGATCTTCAGGTAATCTTTGGTCGCGCCCTGGACTTCCAGCCGCTGGATGCCAGCGTACATGCCGATGCCGTGGCTCTGGTGGACGACGTAGTCGCCGGGCTTGACGTCGGCCAGGCTGGACAGGGCGTCCTTGTTCTTTTTGCGCTTTTTGGCTTTGGCCTCGTCCCCCTCGCCGATGCCGTGGCGGCGGCTGGTCAGGACGGCGCAGCGGGCAAAGGGCAGGGTGCACCCGGCGTTCAGGTGGCCGGGCAGCACCTGCACCAGGCCGGGGGAGGGCCGGATGTCCCGGCTCATGCTGACGGTGTAGCCCTTGTCGGTCAGGTCGCGGGTGAGGGCGGCGGCCCCTTTGGGGGTGCCGGAATAGAGGGTGACGGCGTACCCCTGTTCGACCATGGGGTCAAGGTCCTCCAGCAGGCTGCGCAGCTCCCCGTTCCAGCTGGGGGAGACGTGGGCCTCGGCGTTGATGAGGTCCTTGAGCTTGAACTCGTTCATCCCCCGCAGGAAGTTCTCGCACAGGAGGGTGGGGTACTTCTCCGCGGCTGCGGCCAGGCCGGCCATGGTCTGGTAGAGCACGTCCAGGCCGGGGCAGAGCAGCCCTTCTTCCAGCAGGCCGGTCAGCTCCTCGCCGCGGCGGTACTCGGCGGCCTTCTGGGCGTCCCGGATGCCGCCCACCTCGTCCAGGATGAGCAGGGGGGCGTCCATATGGTCCAGCAGGGTGGCGGGCTGGGGGTAGCGGATGCCGTAGTATTTGTCCATGGCCTCGGGCATCTGGCCGGCGTCCAGCTGGGCCAGCTCGGGGGCCATGGCCTGTTCGAGGGCGGCGCGGTGCTTGCCGCGGGCCTTTTTGATGGCGGCCCGCAGGGCCCCGGCCGTCTCCTCGCAGCTGCCGAACAACACCTCGCGGGCAGGGGAGAGGTAGATCTTCTGCAAAGAGGCGTCCCGCCGCTGGCTCATCAGGTCGAAGGAGGCGATGGAGTCGATCTCCTCGTCCCAGAATTCCAGCCGGGCGGGGGAGGCCATGTCGGGGGCGTAAATGTCCACGATGTCGCCCCGGACGCTGAACTGGCCGGGCCCCTCCACCTGGCTGCGGCGGACATATCCCGCCGCGAACAGCTGCCCGACCAGCGTGTCCCGGGAAAACTGCATCCCCGGTTTGAGGGTCAGGGTGTTGGCCATGAACTCGGCCCGGGGGACGGTGTACTGCAGCAGGGCTTCCACCGGGACGCAGACGGCTTTCAGCCGGCCGCCCGCCAGCGCGCCCAGCACCGACAGGCGGCGGTATTCGTATTCGCGGCTGGCGCCTTCCACCGGGCGGAGCATGAAGTCCCGCGGGGGAAAGACGTCGGCCGCCACCCCCAGCGTTTTGAGGTCGTCGGCAAAGTGGGTGGCCTCGGCCTCGCCGGGGGTCACGATGCAGAGGGGGCGGCCCAGGTCGCGGGCCAGCAGGGCATAGACCAGGGCCCGCCCGGCGGGGGGCAGGCCGAACAGCGCAGCCGGGCCCGGCGAAGCCAGGCTGGCGGCGATCTTTTGATATTCGGCGGTTTGTTTGAGCAGGGCCTCATACATGGGGCGTTCACCTCGCAGTCAATGGGGCCGGATGTCACCGGTTGTATTTGTTTTGCGCTTCGGACAGCTTGCCGGCCATGAGCAGCCGGGCGGCGGCTTCGATGTCGGGCCAGCGGCCGGACACGGCCTTGGCGTCCTCCTCCGGGAAGCGCCCCAGCACCCAGTCGGCCAGGTCGTAGTCGGGGCGGGGCTTTTCGCCCACCCCGATGCGGATGCGGGGGAACGCGTCGGTCCCCAGCCGGGCAATGATGCTCTTGAGGCCGTTGTGGCCCCCTGCCGACCCGGAAGGCCGGATGCGCAGCTTGCCGGGGGCCTGGGTGATGTCGTCGCACAGGACGATGACGTGATCGGCCGGGATCTTGAAAAAGGCGGCCAGGGGGGCGATGGAGTCCCCCGAAAGGTTCATATAGGTAAGGGGCTTGAGCAGGCAGACCTTGCGGCCGTCCACTTCGCCCTGGCCCCACAGGCCCTGGAACTTGCTTTTGGAGACCGAAATGCCCCACTTGCCGGCCAGGTAGTCCAGGGCGGCAAAGCCGGCGTTGTGGCGGGTGCCCTCGTATTTGGCCTCGGGGTTGCCGAGGCCGGCGATCAGCCAGATGTCGTTCGTTGTCATAGTATTTCCTGTTCGTATGATGTGTGCAAAAATGCCGGACGGGCAAAAAGGAACGGGCCGTACACGGTCATGCCCGCGCACAGCCTATCCCTTCCGGCGGCGTCCTGTTGATTTCGGGGTCAGCCCTGTTCGGACTGCTCTGCCTGGCGCTGCTCGGCTTCCAGGCGCTGCTTTTTGGCGATGTAGGCTTCCATCCTGGGGACGGCCCAGCCCTCTACGTTGGCCTGGCGGCCCCGCTCGATGGCCAGGGCCCCGGCGGGCACATCCTGGGTGACGGTGCTGCCGGCGGCGGTGTAAGCCCCGTCGCCCACCGACACCGGCGCCACCAGGTTGGTGTTGCAGCCGATGAAGCAGTAGTCCCCGATGGTGGTGCGGTACTTGTTCTGCCCGTCGTAGTTGCAGGTGACGGTGCCGCAGCCGAAGTTGCAGTATTTGCCCACGTCGCTGTCGCCGATGTAGGTCAGGTGGCTGACGGTGTTGCCGCGGGCAAAGTTGGAGTTCTTGGTCTCCACATAGGCGCCCAGGTGGACGCCGTAGTCGGTGACGGTGCCCGCGCGGATGTGGGTGAAGGGCCCGATGTTGTTGTGAGGGCCGATCTGCGAGGCGTAGACCTGGCTGGCGTTGACGGTGGTGCCGCCGCCGACGGTGCTGTCCTCGATGAGGGCGTTGGGGCCGATGACGCAGCCCGGCCCGATGACGGTGCTGCCCCGCAGGATGGTGCCGGGCAGGATGACGGCCCCCGGCGCGATCTGGACCGTTTCGTCAATGAACACAGTGCGGCTTGCGATCTGCACGCCGTTTGCGATGTGCCGCAGCAGCACCGCCTCGCGGGCGGCCTCGGCGCTGTCCAGCGCGGCGCGGGCCGCAGCCAGAGCCTGTGAAGTTTCGTTTCTGCTTTCCATACCCATCAAAAGATACCTCCCTATGCAGGCCGGGCGCGGCCCGGCAAAAGCCCCGGCGGGGCCGGGGCGGCGCGGTATTTGGATACAAGGCGGGACAGGTCCCGAACCTACCCCACTATATATTAACGTAAAAGCCTTGTTTTTTCAAGGGAAATGCACAAATTTGTGTAAACAAAATCAGCAGATTTCAGCTTTGAATAACTGGATTTTGCGGCGTTTGTCTGGTATAATATTTTCGCACGCAGTACGTTACGCAAAAAACGAACGATGGCTGTACCGCCGGGAAGCAAAGCGCCCGGCACCAATCAAAACGGGAGGTAAATGAATCCATGAGCAAAAAGTATATCTACTACTTCAGCGAGGGAAACGACGCCTTTGGCGGCGATAAGACCACGATGAAGAACATCCTGGGCGGCAAGGGCTCGGGCCTGGCTGAGATGACTGCAGCCGGTATGCCTGTGCCCCAGGGCTTCACCATCACGACGGAAGCCTGCACCCAGTACTATGCCGACGGCCGTCAGCTGAACGACGCGCTGGTCGCCGACATTTTCGAGCACGTCAAGGGCCTGGAGGAGATCACCGGCAAGAAGTTCGGCGACAACTCCAACCCCCTGCTGGTGTCTGTCCGTTCCGGCGCCCGTCAGTCCATGCCCGGCATGATGGACACCATCCTGAACCTGGGCCTGAACGACGAGGCTGTCGAAGGCCTGGCCAAAAAGACCGATAACCCCCGCTTTGCGTATGACTGCTACCGCCGCTTTGTGCAGATGTTCGCGGACGTCGTCATGATGGTCCCCAAGAGCCTGTTCGAGGTCGAGATCGACAAGATGAAGGAAGAGAAGGGCTACAAGTCCGACGCTGACCTGACCGCCGACGACCTGAAGGCTCTGGTCGCTGTCTTCAAGAAGATCTACGAGGACAACGAGGGCCGTCCCTTCCCCCAGGATCCCAAGGAGCAGCTGGTCGAGGCTGTCAAGGCCGTCTTCCGCAGCTGGGACAACCCCCGCGCCAACGTCTACCGCAAGATGAACGAGATCCCCTACGAGTGGGGCACCGCTGTCAACGTCCAGCAGATGGCCTTCGGTAACTCCGGCGACCGCTCCGGCACCGGCGTCGCCTTCACCCGCGACCCCGCCACCGGCGCCAAGAAGCTGATGGGCGAGTACCTGATCAACGCCCAGGGCGAGGACGTCGTCGCCGGCGTGCGCACTCCTTCCCCCATCAGCCACCTGAAGGACCAGATGCCCGAGGTCTACGAGGAGTTCGTCGACATCGCCAACCGTCTGGAGAAGTACTTCCGCGATATGCAGGATATGGAGTTCACCATTGAGGACGGCCACCTGTATATGCTGCAGACCCGTAACGGCAAGCGCACCGCCCAGGCTGCCCTGCAGGTTGCCTGCGACCTGGTGGACGAGGGCATGATCACCGAGCAGGAGGCTGTCCTGCGCGTGGAGCCCAAGCAGCTGGACACCCTGCTGCATCCCCAGTTCGATGCCGCCGCCCTGAAGGCCGCTGAGGTCGTGGGCAAGGGCCTGGCTGCTTCTCCCGGTTCTGCCTGCGGCCAGATCGTCTTCACCGCCGAGGAGGCTGAGGAGATGGTCAAGTCCGGCAAGATGAAGAAGGTCGTCCTGGTCCGTCTGGAGACCTCTCCCGAGGATATCGTCGGCATGCAGGTCTCCCAGGGCATCCTGACCGTCCGCGGCGGCATGACCAGCCACGCTGCCGTCGTCGCCCGCGGCATGGGCACCTGCTGCGTCTCCGGCTGCGGCAATGACAACGATGTGAAGATCGACGAGGAGGCCAAGACCTTCGAGATCAACGGCCACAAGTTCGTGGGCGGCGACTGGATCTCCATCGACGGCTCCACCGGCAACATCTACGGCGAGCAGATCCCCACCGTGGCTGCCACCGGCAACAGGAACTTCAACCGCTTCATGGGCTGGGCTGACGCTGCCCGCCAGATGCTGGTCATGACCAACGCCGACAACCCGCGCGACGCGCAGCAGGCTGTCGACCTGGGCGCTGAAGGCATCGGCCTGTGCCGCACCGAGCACATGTTCTTCGCTGAGGACCGCATCAAGGCTGTCCGTGAGATGATCTGCGCCCGCACCGTTGAGGAGCGCGAGGCTGCCCTGGCCAAGGTCGAGCCCTATCAGCAGAGCGACTTCGAGGCCATGTACCGGATCATGGGCGAGCGCCCGATGACCATCCGTTACCTGGATCCCCCTCTGCACGAGTTCCTGCCCAGCAAGGACGAGGACATCGCCGACCTGGCCAAGGATATGGGCATGACCTTCGAGGAGCTGAAGAACGTCGTCGAGAGCCTGCATGAGTTCAACCCCATGATGGGCCACCGCGGCTGCCGTCTGGCTGTCACCTACCCCGAGATCGCCGTCATGCAGACCCGTGCCGTCATCAAGGCTGCCCTGAAGGTCAGCGCTGAGACCGGCAAGATGATCACTCCGCACATCATGATCCCCCTGGTGGGCGAGGTCAAGGAGCTGAAGTTCGTCAAGGACGTCGTGGTCGAGACCGCCGACAAGCTGATCGCTGAGGCTGGCGTCGACATGAAGTACCAGGTCGGCACCATGATCGAGATCCCGCGCGCCGCTCTGACCGCCGGCGAGATCGCCAAGGAGGCCGAGTTCTTCAGCTTCGGCACCAACGACCTGACCCAGATGACCTTCGGCTTCAGCCGTGACGACGCCGCCAAGTTCCTGGGCGCTTACTACGACCACAAGATCTACGAGAGCGATCCGTTCCAGCACCTGGATCAGGTCGGCGTGGGCAAGCTGGTCAAGATGGCTGCCACCGATGGCCGCGCCACCCGTCCCGACCTGGGCCTGGGCATCTGCGGCGAGCACGGCGGCGACCCCTCTTCTGTCGAGTTCTGCCACAACATCGGCCTGGACTACGTCAGCTGCTCTCCCTTCCGTGTGCCCATCGCCCGTCTGGCCGCCGCACAGGCTGCAATTAAAAACCCGAGGAAGTAAGAGCTATCTTTCCTTCGATCATGATGTGACGTTTTGTGAGGCTTCTGCCTGGTGCAAACGGGCTGATTACCCATTTCGTCACAGTTCCTGGAAGGATATGACCCTCTCGGTCAACCTAGATTTGAATTAAAATCTCAGACGGAGGCAGTGAAAGCTGCCTCCGTTTTGATTTGTCCCGTAAAGCGTTTGCGTGTTCCAAAACTCGCAGACGCTTTTTATTTTGTCCACAACAGAAAGACGGCGAAAGCCAGGAGGTGCGTGTATGGGTGATTTCTTTTACGGCGAGCAGGCAAACATTTTTTCTTTCTACCGGTTCCCCAAGGCGCTGTTTACAGACAGCCGATTCCGGGGGATTTCGGTGGAGGCCAAGGTACTCTACGGTCTTCTGCTGGACCGGATGGGCCTCTCGGTGAAGAACGGGTGGAAGGATGAAGAAGGGAGGGTGTATATCATTTTCACGGTGGAGGCCATCATGGAGCATCTGGGGTGCAGCAACAAAAAGGCGGTGGGCCTGCTGCGGGAGCTGGACGAGAAGGCAGACCTTATCGAACGCAGGCGGCAGGGCCAGGGCCGGCCCAGCCTGATCTATGTGAAGAAGTTTATGGATGCCCTGGGATGACGATTCTGGAAGTGTCAGAAGTTCACTTCCGGCGGTGTAGGTTTTACACTTCCAGAAGTGTAGAATCTACACCCTAATAAGAATGATAGAACCATACAGAGTAGAACGAGACTGATCCTTTCCTTTCCGGGCGGGGGAGGCCGGAACCAACCAATTTCACGACTCTGGGCAGAGGCCCGGAGTCTGATTTTTCACAGGAGGTGACTCCCTATGTTGAAAAAGAAACCGGAGACTGCTGTACAGGGAGAACAGATCGAGCAGGTTCCTGTGGCAGAACTCCACCCATTCGAAGATCATCCTTTCAAGGTGCTGGACGATGAGGCCATGCTGAAAACGGTGGAGAGCATGGCCCGGTTCGGCGTATTGAATCCGCTGATTGTCCGCCCCCGGGCGGAAGGCGGCTATGAGATCATCTCAGGCCACCGGCGACAGCACGCAGCCCAATTGGCCGGCATGAAAACCCTGCCGGTGATCGTCCGTCAGCTGGACGACGACCAGGCAATCCTGCAGATGGTGGAAAGCAACTTGCAGCGGGAAATCATCCGCCCCAGCGAGCGGGCCTTTGCCTACAAGATGAAGATGGAAGTCCTGAAACACCAGGGAGCCAGGACAGATTTAACTTTGAGCCAAGTTGGCGAGAAGTTGTGGAGTGTGACCCAGGTAGGGGCCGCTGCCCAGGAAAGTGAGCGTCAGGTTCACCGCTATATCCGCCTCACCCACCTGATTCCCGAACTGCTGGAACTGGTAGACCAAAAGAAAATTTCCTTTAATCCCGCTGTGGAGCTGTCCTATCTGACAGCTGACGAACAGCGGGATTTTTTGCAGGCTATGGAGGACAGCAAGCACCCGCCATCATTGTCCCAGGCCCAGCACATCAAGAGGCTGAGCAGAGCAGGTGCATGCAGCTATGACGCTATGCTGGATGTCATGAAGAACGCCCAGCTGGACCGGCTGACCCTGAAAAACGAAGCCATCCGAAAATATTTTCCGAGATCCTACACTCCGCGCCAGATGGAGGAAACCATTGTAAAGCTCCTGGAGCAGTGGCACAGGAAGCGCCAACGCAGCAAGGAGCGTTGAAAATCACAGTTCCGACATCCTTCCTTTCCACACAGCGGCCCTGCTATAATGAAGCCGAAAGAAGGCAGCAGCAAAACAGAAAGGAGCAGACTATGGAAGAACTGAGACAAACCATCCAGGAACACGGCATCCGGTATCAGCTGGAAGGAGACTATTATCTTCCGATCCTGGAACTGCCGGAAGAAAACCGCCCCATTGGCCGCTGGGGGCGGCTCCATAAAATGTATCTGAAAAACCACAGACCGATTCTGTATCAGTCACTGCTTTTGTCCGGGAAGCTGTATACCGTGCTGGCTGACCTGAATGAGCAGGCCGCTGAGCGGTGCAGCCTCATCATCCGGCAAATGGCAGAGGCCGAAGGCATTACCGAGGAACTGAAGGCAAACGACCCGATGCGCTGGGTGCAGGCGATGAATTCTATCCGCAGCCGGGCGGAGGAGATCATCCGAGCCGAGATGATCTACTGTTGAAGGGAGGGCAGGACAATGATTCTGGAAGCAATTTATAACGGAGACTTTTACCCCAGCGAAACGGTTGTGCCGAAGTCCGAAAAGTACCGGAACGCACTGAGAGCCTGCGAAAAGATTATGGACCAGTTGGCCCAGAGGCTGACAAAGGAGGACTACGACCTGGTGGAAACGCTCCTGGATCAGTCCTCCATCGCCCAGTGCGAGGAGAGCGAGTGCCACTTCAAGGTTGGCTTCTCGGCGGGGCTGCTGGTACAGCAGGAGGCATGGGAGCTAGTCACAAATAAGTATTAAATGTAGCAATTGACTTTAAGAGAAGTTTAAAAATACAAGATTGGTGTCAATATCAGGATTTATTGCGAGCTGATCTAAATTGTGATACACTATAACTAATCTTTTAAGGTAGTCCGGTCTCATCAATCGAGACATAAAACATTTGAGCTAAATGCAGATGGTTGAAGGACTAGGTGTCGTTAGTTCTTAATAATTTAAATATTTATATTTCATTTGAACAACAACTAACTGATTAGAATGGGTATTAACAAATTGTGTTTTGGCAGAAAATGTCTGTTTGAGAAAGGCGCTGTTAGAAATGAATATAATTGATAAGTTGCCGGATTTATCTATTAATCCACGTAGATTGACAAAAAAGAAACAGCAAACAGGCAAGAAAATAGAATATGTTAGAGAATATGTGCGTCGTTGGGCATATGTAATGCTAGAAAGGGAAACAATTCACACAATAAATTTTATTGATTGTATGTGCAACGCTGGTGTCTATCGGGACGGTGATTGCTGTACAGTTGTTGAGGTTCTGCAAATTTTTCTTGAAATGGAAGGAAAATATCCAAATAAAAAATTCCAAATATGGTGTAATGACAACAGCTTGGAAAAAATTAAGATACTAAAAAAGGTTATAGGCCTTTTCCCTCAAAAACGTCAAGTGAGGGTATTCATTAGTGGAAAAGATGTGAATGAGTATCTTGATCAACTGACAGGAGCATCAAACTTGTCAAAAAGTATATTCGAATTTGGCGCCGCAACAATACTATATATTGATCCGTTCGATTTTGGAACGGTTGAAATACCAAAGGTTACTGCAGTTCTAAAAGAGCATTACTGCGAATTATTGTTTAATTTTTTCGTTAGCGACTATACTAGAAATATTAAGAAAGATAATGGACGAATTTCAAAATGTTTAGGAGGAGCTCAAATCTCGACCAAGGAGGATCTGATAGCATATATGCGTGCACATTTACGTGTGGGCCATATAAAATATCTCTTTGCATATCAGTTCCGAACGCAGAAAAATGTCGAACTATATCAGATAGTCTTTGCTACACCAAATGCTAAAGGACTCGAGAAGTTAAAGGAAGCGCTTTGGAAAGTTTTCAATGGATCAGAGTTTCATCGAAATCAAATTGAGAGTGGGCAAATGTGCTTGTTTACTCCTGAATACAATGAAGATAATGCAATTCACTTATATGCGAGTGAAGCAAGAGACATGTTGTGTGAAAAATTTGCAGGTAAAGAAGCGCAATGGGAGCAGATTGAACAGTTCCTTGTCGAATATACGATGCTAAAAGAGTCTCAAATACTTAAGAGTGTATTAATCCCTTTGATTAATAATGGAGAAGTTCAGAAATGCAATCTTTGTAGGAAAAATAATTATAAGGAAGATCGGTATAGATTTTTGAGGAGTCAGTAATGGTGCGAAAAACACTTATTTATAAAACAGGAGTAGAGTATGGTGACTATACATTAAATCATGTCCAAGGTTGTTCCCATGGCTGTAAATATCCATGCTACGCATATATGATGGCAAAACGTTTTGGCAAGATAAAAAGTTATGAGGAGTGGATACAGCCGCAAATTGTGGAGAACACCATGCAACTGTTGGTAAAGGAGTTGCCAAAATTTAAGGATAAAATTAAGTTGCTCCATCTTTGCTTTACAACTGATCCATTTATGTTTGGACAAGAAGATATCTGCAAGTTAAGCATACAGATACTTCAAAAAGCAAACGCTAATAATATTCGTTGCTCTGTTTTGACTAAGGGAATTCTTCCTGATAAATTGGCTGAATTGCCGCTAAAAAATGAATATGGGATCACGGTGGTGTCCTTGGCCGATGAATTTATTCGTGAATATGAACCGGGAGCTGCGCCTATTCGGGACAGAATTTCTGCATTAAAAAACTTAAGTGAAAAAGGATGCAAGACATGGGTCAGCATAGAACCATATCCTACGCCTAATATTATGAAACAAACATTGAGGGATATCTTGGAGGAAGTGTCTTTTACAGATAGAATAATTTTTGGAAGACTTCACTATAATAAGTTGGTTTCTGAGTATAAACCATATAAGTTGTTTTATAATGAATGCGCGCAACAAGTAATTCAATTCTGCGAACAACATCAGATAGAATATCATATTAAAACAGGCACTATAACAGAAATGCGGGATGAATAATAGTAGTAAGTTTCGAAACAGATTAGATGATCTGCCCCTAAGTTGCTTCCTTATTTAACCATGACAATTCTCTTGGACACGATTTGTTGCCTCTTTTTAGAAAGATGCCTTGTAACTTTACATTGACGTGGATTTTCAACCTGTGCCCGCCTTTGCCTCAGTTTTAATTTATCAAATCTATTGAATTTTATTGTGACATATAAGCCTGTGTTCTTCCGTCGCGATTCATGGGGTTTGGGGCGCGGCCCCAACAAGCATTCCGCCTTTGTATATACGAAGGCCCTGCTTGCCGAAGCTTGTAGCTGAAAGAGGCGTGATGGAATCTTTTGAAAAAATTTTTCCTTTTTTGCTATATATAAAATGAGCAAGCAATGTTCGTGGCTATCCATTGCCACGAATCGCTTGTTGGGGCTCCCCCAAACCCCAGTATACGCAGAAAGTATTCTGCGGCTACGCGTTCAGAGAACGCTTTTTATGCATCCTAGAATCTGCAAAATCACCTGATTCAGAAAAGAGTCAGGTGATTTTTTGTTCAATGAGAAGGCGCATCATTTGATTTGTCGCTTCTCACATAGAATTCAATTCCAAAAGTTTGAGATCACGATATGTTACACTGAATGTTATGTGGTGCATGGTTTTATGCTAACTTATCACCGCCGAAGTATAATAGCCCCATAGCGCCGAACAAAAATTGACCCACGC
>ERZ1090878.484-NODE-486-length-21612-cov-6.357796_pt1 | contig 21612 bp, 27 predicted proteins | sample MGYA00478473_ERZ1090878 | MGnify/ENA primary metagenome ERZ1090878 (study PRJEB33644, sample SAMEA5815720) | chicken gut metagenome | biome: Chicken; feature: Gastrointestinal Tract; material: Caecum | place: Ireland | collected 2019-01-01 | study: A study of the... | reverse complement strand
AATCAGGAGGAACACCATGAAACATATCGTTCTTACCGGCGGAGGTACTGCCGGACATGTAACCCCAAATATTGCCATGATTCCCAGGCTAAAAGAACTGGGGTACAAAATTTCTTATATTGGTTCCTATGAAGGAATTGAAAAAAAACTGATCGAGGAATTGGGTATTCCTTATTACGGAATATCCTCAGGAAAATTAAGACGCTACTTTGACGTTAAAAACTTCACAGATCCTTTTCGGGTACTGAAAGGCTTTATGGAAGCCAAAAAGCTTATGAAAGAACTGAAGCCTGATGTTGTATTCTCCAAAGGAGGATTTGTGACAGTTCCTGTAGTAATCGCTGCCAGCAGGAAAAAAATCCCTACTTTTATCCATGAATCTGACATGACTCCAGGTCTGGCTAATAAAATATGCATTCCATTTGCAACAAAGGTCTGCTGCAATTTTCCAGAAACAGTTTCTCAGCTACCTGCAGACAAAGCTGTCCTGACAGGAACACCTATCCGCCAGGAACTTCTTACAGGAAGCAAAGAAAACGGTCTGAAATTTACAGGATTCAGCTCGGATAAACCGGTAATCCTTATCATAGGCGGGAGTCTTGGCGCTACTGCTGTAAACCAAGCTGTCAGAGCTATCCTTCCCAATTTGCTCCAGGATTTCCAGGTTGTCCATCTCTGCGGCAAAGGTAAACTGGATGAAAATCTGAAGGATACTAAAGGATATGTCCAATATGAATACATTAAGAAAGAACTGGCAGATCTGTTTGCTCTGGCAGATATTGTAATTTCAAGGGCCGGCGCCAATGCTATCTGTGAACTCAGTGCTTTAAACAAGCCTAATCTTTTGATTCCTCTTTCCGCCCGTGCCAGCCGCGGAGATCAGATTTTAAATGCCCGTTCTTTTGAACACTTAGGATACAGCAAGGTCCTGGAAGAAGAAGAAATTACAAATGAATCACTGTTAGATGCCGTATACGACCTTTACAAAAACAGAGAAACTTATATTACTGCCATGTCTTCCAGCAGACATAAAAATTCTATTGAACAGATTGTTCAGCTTTTTGAAAAAGCAGTAAACTGATCATGCTCTTTCATATTCATCCTTATAATGTTCTTTTATCCATACTTTCATCCTGTGCTTCTTGGCTCTCAGATTTTCCACTGAGATGCCAAGAGCACGGGCTGTCTCATCTGCGTTTTCGCCTTCTACTACCATCCTCATCATAATTTCATACCATTCACTGTTCTTTTCAGCTAAATCCTGAAATAATTTTCCAGTCAATTCTCTCAGCACGAATCCATGTGCGATTTCATCTTCAAAAAAGTTCTGCTTTTGCTCTGAAATCCACTCTACTGCATTCTCCGCTTCTTCCTCCTCCAAAGACATAGATGCAGTAACCTCATGGACCTGATATGCTTTCCTGCAAAAATCAATCGCTTTTCTTTTGGCATTTACAAGAAACCATTGGCGGTAATACTCTTCTTCTAAAGTATCCGCTTTTGCCGAAAACAAAAGAAATACTTCCTGACTCACGTCTTCAGAAAAATCCAAATCCTGCAAAATACTGAAAGCAACTTTCTTTACTAAATGATAGTACTTCTGATAGATTTTCCGAAATCTTTCTTCGTTCATCTTTTGTATCCACTTCTGTTATTTCAGAGAAAATTTTGACAAAATCTCCTCTTTGTCTTCCGGTGTAAGTGTACCTGGGGTCCAGGAAATTCCAGCTTTATCCCCTTCTTTTCTTGGTATCAGATGCATATGGAAGTGAAATACCGTCTGTCCTGCGGCGCTTCCATTATTCTGAACTACATTGTAACCGTCACAATCCAAAACATCTTTCATCTCTGTAATGATTTTTTTTGCCAGGATCATAGCGCGTCCCGCCAGTTCATCAGGAAGTTCATACAGATTTTGGTAATGAGCTTTTGGAAGGATCAGAGCATGCCCCTTTGTTGCCGGACCCTGGTCCAGGATCACTCTGAACTCCTCATCCTCGTAAAGTGTAGCTGATGGAATTTCCCCTTTCGCAATTTTGCAAAAAATACAGTCATTCATATTTTTTTCTCCTTTCCTTTCATTATATATCCGAATTTACTTCGGAAAATGTGACACACTTGTCGAAATTTGGCATTTTTTGTTATATGAATTTAATTGCCATTTAAAAATATTAGTGCTAAACTATCTACGAAAAAAAATTTGGGAGGAATATTATGGAATCGCAAACAGAATCTTCTGTCTTTCAAATATCAGGGAATCCTGATCCAGACTATAAGACCCTGTATCAAGAGACTCAGTCGAGGCAGCACTTTCTCCTGTCTCAGATTTCTCATGAGATCCGCAATCCGGTAACCCTTATCAATAGCTTTCTTCAGCTTTTTGAAAGCCATCATCCGGAGGTTACACAAGACGAATGCTGGGAAAAAATCATGGAAAACATGCATTTTCTCAGAGCATTGCTGGAAGAGTTTTCTTCTTTTAATAATTCTTCCAAACTTTCCCTGCAAGAAATAAATCTGGACGCTTTGGTGCGGGATACTATTGAATCCGTAACACCTATCTGTCAAAGTATGGGAATTTCTGTCCTTTATCGAAAAGAAACAGCCATCCCTCTAATTTCTGCCGACCCTACAAAAATGCGCCAGGTTCTCCTCAATCTCCTTACCAATGCCAGAGAAGCTATCGGAACTCAGGGACTGATCAGCTGTACATTAAGCTGTGACGGCGAAAATGTATATCTGACTGTAAAAGACACTGGATCCGGTATTCCTGTCAATTATCAAAAAGATATCTTTGAGCCTTTTGTCACCTATAAAGAAGGCGGCACCGGACTGGGGCTGGCCATCTGCAAAAGGATTGTATCCGCCCATGGAGGCCGGATTTCATTTATTGCTCCTGCCGGGAAAGAGACAGCTTTTATTGTAGCGCTTCCGATCACCTGAAAGCTTTTTCCTTGGACCTCCGGGACACAAGAGAAAAGCAAGGACAAATCCAAGAATCAGACCGCCCAGATGTGCTGTATTATTAACTCCCTTACTGGCCATTCCATGGTAGAGAGAAAGAAATGCCAGAATAAAAAGCTGCCGGGATGTAAAATTTTCTATATGGCCCTTGTTTCGGATCACTATATAAAGCAATCCTCCTATTGCGGCAAATACACCTCCGGAGGCCCCGGCAGACACTACATACACATGGGTATGTATTTCCTGAAATACAGAGATCAGATTTGCTCCTGCCCCACCCAGTATGTAGACCAATCCGTACCGGATTTTTCCCAGATTTCTCTCCAGACAGTCGCCGATAAAAAGAAGCACAAGCATATTGTTTCCCAGATGCTGGAGGCCAAAGTGAAGGAACATTGCTGTAAAAAGCCGATAATACTCGTGATTTTCCCAAATATCTAAAGTTCCTGCCGCACCACAGCGCAGCATGTGATCTGTATTTTCCCAGGAACCGGTAATTTCCACCATAAGAAAAGCCAAAATATTTGCCAAAATAATGGTATGGTTAACCGGAGCCTGTTTCCATAAATAAACTGCCTTTTTAAATTCTTTCGATTCGCCTGTATCTTTCTATTTATTTCAATTCAAGTGTATTATAAAACTTTTTATATACCTATGCAAGATACAGCCTATATTATCGCAACATTTTATGATATATTACCTAATTTTATCCTTTCCTTGTTCTAAGATTTTGGATGAATCTTCCAAAGTCTTTTTTTGTGCACAATTTTCCTTTACATCATTGTGCCGTAAGGGTATAATCGGTCTTACATCAACAGAAGTTCTTTTCCATGCACAGGAATCTTAAAATGTCTTTGCATTCTGCAGACCTGTCGGTCAAAAATTCCAATCTGCACATAATAAAGAAAGAGGTGATGAAGTGAACATCCAAGAGATACTGCTTTTGACCATTTCCGGCACAGCAGTTCTGATGGATTTCTTATGGGAGAGAGTGAGTAATGCTTTAATTCTACTAAGCCTGACCTCAGGTTTTGTTTTCTGGACTCTTTCCCATGGCAGTGCCGGAATTCTGTACTTTCTTCCTGGTTTTCTTTTACCCATATTCTGTTTTCTTCCTCTTTTTCATTTTCGAATGATAGGCGGCGGAGATGTGAAACTGCTGTCAGTTCTGGGAGGAATTCTAGGGTATCCAAAAGTCTTGGGACTGCTGTTATTTTCATTTCTTACAGGAGGAATTCTTTCTATAGCATTTCTTATTTCCACTGGAAGTCTAAAAGAACGCATTTCCTATTTTTTCAATTATTTTTATGAGTACTCGAAAACAGGGATTGAAAAGAATTACAGAAAGAAGGGAATGGAAGCGGAAAATTTCCATTTCACCGTCCCTATCTTTACAGGGATCATCTTATTCATAGGAGGTTATTATTGAAAAAGGATATGATTGCTGTCTGCGATTCCGAAGCAGGGTATGCCGGAAATTTTGCAGAATACTTAAACGCAAGAAAAAAACTGCCTTTTCGTGCAGAAGCATTTACAGATTCCGAAAAACTCTGCCAATATGCAGGAAAAAACTGCCCTAAATTTCTTTTGATCGCAGAAGAAGATTTATGCTCTCAAATAGAAAATCTCCATATTCCGAATATGATCATTCTTTCTTCGGAAAAAGAAAGAGAAACCGATACTATGAAATACATATATAAATATCAGTCTGCAGAAAGTCTCATCCGTGAGGTCATGTCCTACTGTGGGGAATCTTTTTATCAGGAGACAGCCGTAGAATATAAGAAGCGACTTCAGCTGACTGGTATTTATTCACCGCTGGGCCGATGCGGCAAAACACTGTTTGCCCTTACTGCAGGCCAGATATGGGGAGAAGATAAAGAAACTTTATATATCAATATGGAGGATTTCTCCGGATGGATCCAGTCTTTTTACCAGGAATCTTCTGATAATCTAAGTGATTTTTTCTATCGTTTCCGGCAAAGTCAGAATCCGCCTTCCCTGACTCCTCTGATCCACAGCTGGGGAAATCTGGATTATCTCGCGCCTCTCTCCTCTCCTGAAGATCTCCGAAGCATAAGCTTTGAAGAATGGTCTTCTCTTTTCGATCATCTTGAAAAAGAAACAAAATATCAGCTGTTGATTCTTGATATGGGAAATACTGTAGATCAGCTCTTCTCTGTTCTGGAAATCTGCGCCAAAATCTATATGCCTGTTTTAGACGACTGGTTCTCTCAATGCAAGGTATATCAATTCCGTGAAATGTCAGAATCTGTCTCTGACCATCTTTGGAACAATATCCGGGAACTTCATCTTCCCCTGGCTCCCTGGTCAGAAAAAAGTCCCGGTTTTCCACAGGATCTGCTTTGGGGGAAATGGGGCGCTGCTGTCAGGAAAATTTTGGAGGAGGATTCTCTGCATGGAAAAAATATCTGACCTGCTCTACCGGCTCCGGACAGAACTGACCCAAAAACTGGAAAATACCTGGGACATTTCAGATGAAGAGATTTTAGAAATGATCGATGAGCTTCTCCTGGAAGAAAAGAAAAAGACCTACCTTTCTCTGACACGGCTGGAGAATCTCAAAAAAGAACTTTTTCAGTCTCTGAGAAAAATGGACGTATTGGAAGAACTTCTGGAAGATGAAAGTATCACAGAAATTATGGTAAACCGTTGGGACCGCATATTTATTGAGAGGGAAGGCCGTCTCAGCCGCTGGGAAAAATCTTTTACCTCTCCGGAAAAACTGGAGGATGTTATTGGACAAATTGCTTCCCGTTGCAACCGGGTGATCAACACTCTTCAGCCGGTAGTAGATGCCAGGCTTTCGGGCGGCGAAAGGGTAAATGCTGTCATTCCGCCGGTAGCCCTCGATGGGCCGGTCCTGACAATCCGAAAATTTCCTCAGGAACCTATTACTATGAAAAAGCTTTTGGAATTAGGCAGTCTCACCAAAGAGGCTGCAGACTTTCTTGCAAAAGCGGTTGCCGCAGGATATACCATTTTAATCGGGGGCGGAACCGGATCCGGAAAGACTACTTTTCTAAATGCCTTATCCCACTATATTCCGGAAGATCAGAGAGTGATTACCATAGAAGATAATGCTGAACTTCAAATACAAGGGATTCCAAATCTGGTCAGATTAGAATGCAGACAGGCAAATATTGAAAAATCTCAGGAAATCACTATTGGAGATCTTCTGAAAACCTGCCTCCGTATGCGTCCCAGCAGGATTATTGTCGGAGAAGTTCGCTCAGGAGAGGCAGCCCAGCTTCTGCAGGCGGTAAATGTAGGCAACGATGGAAGCCTTTCTACCATACATGCAAATACCTGTAAAGATATGATCAGCCGGCTGGAAACTATGGTCCTGATGGGTATCCGGCTCCCTATTCCTGTAATACGCAGACAGATTGCCTCTGGCTTTGATCTTTTTATACATCTTGGAAGAATGAGGGATAAAAGCCGGAAAGTAATGGAAATTGCAGAAATAGAGGGAATGGACGGAGAAGAAATCCTGCTGAATTCTCTCTTTGAAAGAAAAGAAGAAAGCCTGGTTAAAACCGGAGTTTTGCGCCACAAAGATAAATTTCGAAAGGCTGGTATCTCTTATGAAGATATTTAACTTTGCTCAAAAACAGGCTGACAGAAAAAACGATTATTATCAGTCATCCTGGAAAAGTCTCCTTCGTTATGGAACGGAATCCCTCTTTCTTTGCTTTGCTATCAATTATCTGTTTTATAAAAATTCTGTTGCTTTCTTCTTTTTATGGCCTATAGGATTATGGTACATCCGCCAGCGTCTGATACAGGAAAAAAAGCACCGCAGGGCCCGGATCTGGACACAGTTCAGAGATGCTTTATCAGGCCTTCAGGTCAGTATTTCTGCAGGCTATTCCATAGAAAATGCTATAACAGAGACCAGAAAAGATCTGGAAAAACTTTATGGAAAAAAGGGAGAGCTGACTTTAGAATTTTCCTATATGGAACGACAGCTGAATCGTGGAGCTTCCGCTGAAAAACTGCTTTCAGACTTAGGCAGACACAGCGGTATAGAAGATATCCAAAATTTCTCTCAAATCCTGATCCAATCAAAAAAAATGGGAGGGAATATGAGAACTATACTACATGAATGTATTTCCTCTATAGAGGGGCAGATGGATGTAAAAAAGGAAATTCAAACTATGCTGGCATCCCGAAGACTGGAGCAAAAAATCATGAGCCTGATCCCCCTGGGAATCATATTCTATATGCAAATCTCAACTCCAGATTTTCTGTCTGTATTATATGGAAACTTACCTGGTATCTGTATTATGACCTTTTGTCTGGGACTCTATCTTTTTGCCTATCATTGGGGAGAAAGGCTGGTGGATATTGAAATTTAAATTTCCTGAAAACAGAAAAAAAGAATTTCTTTTATCTTTGGTCATCATACTGTCCGGGAATGTTCTAGGAGCAGGAATGTTTTTGTGGGAGACCAAAAACTCTCATGTTTATTCTCTTCCCCGAAAAGAATACGGGCAGGGCTCTTATGAAGAAACCTTAAAAGCTTCCACGTCTGAAGGCACGGCGGAAATTCAGATAACCGTAGAAGAGCAGCAATATTCTCAATCCCAGATCGACCAAAACCTAAAGGCCGCCTCTGAATTTCTTACTCAATGGTTTAAAAGCAAAGCTTCCTCAAAAAACATAATAAACAAAGATCTGGATCTTCCGTCTCAAATTCCGGACAATCCCACTGAGCTTTTCTGGAGTACCAGTTCCCCCGAAATTCTTTCCTGGAAAGGCAAGCTTGGAAAAGATATTCCTTCAGAGGGAGCATCAGTAAATCTTCGGTGCACTCTTTCTATAGGTGAAGGTGAATCTGTATGGGAGAGAACTTTAACCGTACTTCCTCCTGTACTTTCAGAAACAGAACTTTTCCAAAAGGAAATTCAGCTGGAAGCAGAGAATCTCACAGACGAGGACAGTCAGGAACTGCTTCTCCCATCGATGGTTCAAGGGAAAAAAATCACTTATAGACAGCTTGGAGATCAGAACAGCTGGAAAATCTGTCTCCTGTCTCTTGTCCTCGGACTTGGAATTTTTCCTCTCACAAAAGAAAAAGAAAAACAGGCTGAGCGGAAACGTTTTGAACAAATGCAGAAAGATTATCCGGATATTATACAAAAACTGATACTTTTTTTAAGAGCAGGACTTAGTATCCGGATGGCAATGGAAAAACTGTCCAAAGATTATCTTATCAGAAAGGAGGAAGATCAAAATGTTATCCGTTATGCCTATGAGGAAATTGTAAAGACCTGGGGAGAAATGGAAGGCGGCGTCTATGAAAAGGAGGCATATGAACGCTTTGGCAGACGCTGCGGTCTCGCTGAATATAAAGTTTTATCCGTTCTGTTGGTGCAAAATTTAAAAAAGGGAAATCAAAGTATCTTAGAGCTTTTAGAAAGAGAGGCTGTCTCCGCAGGAGAGGAAAGACTCCGGCGTGCACGGATTCAAGGAGAAGAAGCCTCTACAAAGCTTCTTCTTCCTATGATCCTTCAGCTTTTTGTCGTTCTCATCATACTTATGGTTCCTGCTTTTATAAGTTTCTTTTAATACTCACGATAGAAAGGAGGTGTATTCCATGAATCTCCTGCAAGAATTATGGAAAGAGGAAGATGCCGTGGGGGTAGTGGAAATCATACTTATATTGGTCGTCTTAATAGGACTTGTGATTATTTTTAAAGAGCAGCTTACCAGTCTGGTAGAAAGTATTCTGTCAAAGATCACCAGTCAAAGCAACAGCATTTAATATTTAAAATAACAGGAGGTGAATATTTGAAAGCTAAAGGAAGTATGACTGCAGCTATGTGTCTGATGCTTCTGGTTATTATGTCTCTGCTGGCTGCCTGCATCCGGAGCGCCCGGATATCCTGTGCCAGAGTCCAGGCATCAAATGCTATGGACACTGCCTTATATTCCCTTTTTTCTCAATATGATCCGGATCTTTTACAGGATTACCATTTATTTTTCCTGGACGGAGGTTATGGAGAGAATAAATTAAATCTGCCGCAGATCATCACACAGACAGAAGCCTATGCCAGTCCTGTTCTTACTTCCGGCTTAACAAAATGCGGGCTGGATGCCTGCGGGATAGACAGCTTCCAACTGGCATCCGACCAAAGAGGAGAGGCTGTAATGGAGCAGATCCTCCGTTATATGAAAGACAACCTTGGTAATAAAAGCCTTCAGATTTTGACAGAACAGCTGAATAAAAATCAAGCCATAATGGAAAACCAGGAAGCCATACAGGAAGGAGGAATCAATGAGGCGCCTGTAGATGAAACGGCTCCTATGGAGGAAATCTCAGAATCTAATAATCCTCTGGAAATTATAAAAAACATCCGCAGCCACGGTTTTCTGGGCCTGGTTCTTCCTGAAGGCGGAACAATTTCTGAAAATACCCTGGAGTCTCAGTCTCTCCTTTCTCACAGGGAGTTGGAACAAGGTTTAAATCCACTTCCTCTTTCTGAAAAAGATCCGGGTATAACGGACAAAATTTTAATCCAGGAATACATTTTGGAAAGTTTAAGCTTCTACACTCATGAAAACCATGCGGGAGCTCTGGATTATCAGGTGGAATATGTATTGGGCGGAAAAGGAAACGATAAAGAGAACCTGCAATATGTAGTAAATCGTCTTCTGTTGATTAGAGAGGCTTCTAATATTGCCTTTCTATATACGGACTCCCAGAAACGTTCCGAACTTCAGGCCTGTGCTTCTGCCCTGTCTCTTCTTCTGCTGATTCCTGAAGGAATGACACTGGTTCAGGGAGTACTTGCCGCCGGATGGGCCTATGTGGAAAGCATCAGTGACGTAAAAATTCTTTTGTCCGGAGGAAAAGTTCCTCTTTCCAAAGACGCCTCTTCCTGGAAAACACATTTAAACCATCTCAGCACAGAAAATACTTCTCCCGGCTCTAAGGGGCTGGATTACAGAGATTACCTTTTTCTTCTCCTGTCTTTTTCTTCTGCTGAAGACCTTACCTTCCGCTGTATGGATATGATCGAGCAGAATATCCGTATAAAAGACTCAAGGGGTTCCTTTTCCTTTGACGCCTGTCTGTACTCTATTTCTGTAAATTTTCTGATTTCCGGTCCGGAACAGAAAAAATGGCAGGGACAGCGCTTTTATACATATAAAATGTAGGAAGGAGGGAACCATGCGCATTCCGGAAAGAAAATCCAACAGAAAAAGAAAGGAGGGCGGCTCTCTTCGGCAGAAAGGAAGTCTGACCGCAGAATGCGCTTTTATTCTGCCTCTCTTCTTCCTGGCAGTAGTAGTCTTCGTCAGCATGCTGGATCTATACAGACTTCATATTCTGCTCCAGACCGCCCTTTGCGAAGGAGCCAAGGAACTGGGAATGTATGCCTACTGTACAGATAATGATTCCGACTCACCTGTAGGAAGAGTAACTGACGCTGTATGCATTGCTTACAGTACAGGAAAAGTGCGGGAGGCCCTGGAAGAAGAAAATCTAGTAGGGATCCATGGCGGGATAAATGGTATTTTTCTCCTTGGTTCCGGTTTCGAAAATGGAACGGTTACTTTAAAAGCCTCCTTTCTCTATTCCGGACCCGGGGAACTGTTTTCCTTTTTTCCGGTTAGAATCCAGATTCTTGGACAAGCTCAGGCATGGACTGGGTATAATGGAGGCCTTTTTCCATCTTCTTCAGCAGAAGAACTTGTTTATATTACTGAATGGCAAAGTGTCTGCCACACCTCGCGGGAATGCACTCATCTGAAGCTTTCCATCAGCAGCATACCACTGGGGACTATAAAAGAACAGGTAAACCAGTACGGCGGGCACTATTACCCCTGTGAAAGATGCATAGATGACAATTTTAAAGGAAGCTCCGTATATGTTACCAGAACCGGGAGCCGTTACCACAGCAGCAAAGGCTGCGGAGGTCTGACACGAAACGTCACTGCCGTCAAAAGATCCGAGGTCCGGAATCTGGATATCTGCAGCAGATGCGGGGCAAAAAAATAAAATGAAAGGTGAACATATGGAGTTAGAATGGGCAGCTAATATCATAATGCTTGCATTTTGCAGTATACAGGATATCCGTGAAAAGGAAATTTCTATCTGGAAACTGCAGATATACGGATTTCTGATTTTGGGAATTTCCCTTTGGAACTTTTCCATACAAAGGAACTCTCTCTTGTTCCTTCTGGGAAAAGGAATTTCCGGACTGATCCCTGGCCTGCTTTTCCTTTTCTTGGCTAAAGCTACTAAGGAAGCAGTAGGATATGGAGATGGAATCGTTCTTCTGTTTATCGGGATATCTATAGGATTCTGGCAGTGTCTTGGCATACTGTTTACAGCATTACTTGGGTTATTCCTGGCTGCGGTACTGATCTTAATATTTTCCGGCAGAAAAAAGAATATCCGCATTCCCTTTCTCCCCTTCTTATTATCAGGAATGGCAGGTGGCTATTTTTGGCTGAAAAAGTAGAAAAACGGACCTGTAAAGGCAGCTATACTATAGAAATGGCATTTCTCAGCGGTATCTGGCTATTGGTGATCTTTGCCTCTCTCCTTCTCCTCATTGGAACCCACACCCGGATTCAAAATACCGGGACAGCAGCGGAATCTTCTTTATATGGAAGTTCCTGGGCTGTATACAGCTCTGAAAACGGAAAAAATAAAGCAGCCGGTCTTCTTCAGGGAAAAGGAAATTCATTTTCTGTTTCCGGAAATGACGAGGAAATCACCACCGCCTTTTCTTATACACTGGGAATTCCTTACCAGAATTTAAAATGGGAACAAACAGGCATGGTAAAAAGTAAAATCATAAGACCTGTTCTCTTTATCGAAAAAGTTGAAAAAGCAAAAAATCTTATAGATACTATACAAAACCGCTGATTGGAGAGTGATAGGATAATGGAGGTGAATTACAAAAGAATCCGCGGGATCAGCTATATGATCCTTCATGAAACCCAGGCTCCAGCCTGTCAACATTATCAAAAAGAAATTTTTCTGGGAAACCAGATTCCAGGACTGGTTTTCTGTAAAATCCAAAGGCTTAACGGAGAAGAATATTTTTACTATGATATTACCGGATGCCAGTCCCTTGGAAATCTCTTTGACAAAAAAAAGCTTTCCAGAAAGGATCTGGAAGATATCCTTCAAAGCTGGCTGAAAGCCTACATGGCACTGGGAGAATATCTTTTAGATACAGACTTGCTGCTTTTGAACCCATCTTACATATATCGAGATACCAAAACCGGCAGTTACCTTTTCACTTGGTTTCCGTTTCGGATTACGGAAGAAAAGAAAGAATTTCAGGCTTTAGCTGAGTACTTTCTTCCTAAGATCGATCATGGGGACAAGAATGCTGTTGCCTTAGGTTATGGAATATATAAAGAAGCTGCCGGCGGCACCATCTGTCCCGATGTAGTAAAAAATTTCTTATATGAGCCGGCTCCTGAAGAGCAGGAGAAGCCTTTGTTTCCTGAAGATGAAGATCCTTTTGCAGACGATGATCCGGAGGAAGATCTTAAAGAAAAGGAACATCAGAAACTGCTGGATGATTTTTTTAATGAAAAAGACGAGGATTCTGTTTCCTATAGTATCTATGGAGGCTTTGCCGGAATCTTCCTTCTGTGCGTCATTCTCTTTCTCCTCTGGCATTTCCGTCTTCTTTCTCTGTTCCAGCTGGCGGTTCTGGCAGTTCTTCTCATAATTCTTACAGGCGCAGGTATTTTTCTCTATTATTGTCTGTTCCAAAAGCAGGAATCCCTGTCACAGGAAGATGAAAAGCCAAAGGAAAAAAAGCCGCTTCCAAAAAGCCAGGAGCCCGCCTGGGAAGATTTTCCCCCGGAAGAAATCTTTCCAGATGAAAGTCTTCCTGAATCCTTAACTGTTCTTCTGGAAGAACCTACTCATGCCGTTCCCTGCCCCAGTCTTCAGGGAACAGGAAAAAATTCCGGAAAAATTTTTGTACTGGATAAAGAATGTATATTAATCGGAAAATGGAAGGCTTCTGCGGATATCTGCCTGAATATCCCGACTGTCAGCAGAATACATGCAAAGATCATGAAGGAGGGGACACACTGTTATATCATAGATCTGAATTCTAAAAATGGGACCAAAGTAAATGGGATACCTCTGAACCCCGAGGAGAAAAAACTTTTGAAAGAAAACGATGTGATTTCGTTCGCTAAAGAAGAATTTCGTTATACCTTTCCAGCTTCTTCTGATCAAATCCCTTCCCCTTAAAATTAGCGTTTGCAATACTGATGATTTTCAGTTAAAATAGGGAATAGGAATATGCTATTCCCTTCTAAGGGATAAAGAGGAGTAAATTATGGGAATCATTGTTTTTTTAGGTGACAGCATTACAGATGCCGGAAGGAAAGATTCTCCCAATCAGCTGGGATATGGATATGTAAATATATTTGCCGATTCTTTAAAGGAATCTGGTACTGACTGGAATATTGTAAATCGGGGTGTAGATGGATATATTACAGAGCGTGTAGCACGGGCTCTTTATAGCGACTGTATTTCCCTTCATCCGGATTATGTAAGTATCCTGGTCGGTATCAACGATATCGGTATGATCGTCCGTTCTCAGGTCTCCTGGCAGGATAAGCTTTATCTTCTGGAAGACAGTATACGCTCCTACCATGAAATGCTTTTTGACCTGTCCAGGGAAACGGAAGCAAAGGTAATTACGTTAGAACCTTTTGTTTTTCCTAAAGAAGATACCTACCAGGAGTGGGTTCCATGGCAGAAAAAAATGTCAAAGAACATCCTCAAGCTTGCGAGAAACTATGGTGCTCGCTTTATTCCTACCCAGGAACCTCTGAACCAGAAAATAGAGGAATACGGATACAGCGCCATTACCACAGACGGAATCCATCTCACTTTGCTGGGACACCAGGCCCTGGCAGGCATTATCCAGGACTCTTTCCAGATCAGGCAGTAATATCTTCAAATTCAGCGTTTACTGCCTCCCCAAGCTTTTTCGGGGACACCTTCAGGGTGGTGCCGATACGGCCCCCGCTGACATAGATTTCTTCGTAGTCTAAAGCAGATTTATGAATAACTGTAGGATATTGTTTTTTCATTCCAAGGGGACTGCAGCCTCCCCGGACATACCCTGTAACGTTTGTAATATCCTTTACATGAATCATTTCTATAGATTTTTCTTTTAATACTTTGGCTGCTTTTTTCAGGTCAATTTCTTCTGCTATAGGAATCACCAGTACATAATACCCCTTACTTTTTCCCTGAACTACCAGGGTTTTAAAAGACTGTTCTACAGGAGCTCCTGTTTTTTCTGCAGTATGCAGTCCGTCTATAAACTCATCACATTCATATTGTATCGTCTCATAAGGAATTTTATTTTTTTCCAGTATTCTCATAGCATTTGTCTTAATTTCTTTTTCTTTATGTTTTCCCATATTTCTGTTCTCCTGTTCCTGTATATATTTTAAATTTGGGGAAATTCTACTCCAAAAGGAGGTAATTTCCCATGAAAAAGAAAAATCTGTCCAAAGAAGATAAATATCTTGTTGAGAAAACTTCTGCCAGGGATTTAGATGGATGCGGAACCACAGAAGCAACAGGTCTGATTCCTTTTCTCCCCCAGTCCAGAGCAGAACTGGACTCTTACAAATCTATCCTCCCCTTTTCTCCAGACTGTATAGCAGAAGAAAATTCTAAGGATTCCTAAACAGTTCAAAAAAGGTTCTTTTAAAACAGAGACCCTCCCGGCAAATGATATACCGGAGGGTCTCTTTCTGCAACACTTATTCTTCATTTATGCCGGAATCTGTATTCGCTCTTTCCAGAGCACCTGTCTCACTGTTCTCTGTATCTTCCTCTGTACCGGATTCTTCCTGACTGTCGGTTTCGTCTTGATCAGATGATACATCCTCATTGTCCGGATCTTCTGTCTCAAAATTCCATTCTGAATGGAGTTCTCCTGCCGCATCTGCCGCTTCTTCCAAAGCATTAAGAGTAAAATCCGCATCTGGATCTTCTTCATGTATGCCATGCTCCTGCGCCAGTTCCTCTGTATAGTCTTCCAATTTGTATACTGCACAATCCGTGTAATCTTCATTATAGTGCATAACCAGCGGAACCATCGTATAGTTTCGGATACGGACCTCGTCTCCGTCTTTGACCAGAGTAAAATCCGCCATTCCTCCCAAAAGGTTCTCCAGACTGGACTGATCACTGACAAAATTTCCCAGAGAATAGTATACCAGCGTTTCTTTTCCGTCCGGTCTTTCAATTTTCTCATAACCTTTCAGTATATGGGGGTGCGAGCAGATCACCACATCTGCTCCCTGCTCTGCCAAAAACTGCACCCGTTCTTTCAGTCTCTCTTCCGGCTCCACAGAATCATCCTGTCCCCCATGAAGGTACACAATGGACACATCTGCCTCTTCTTTTGCCTGCTCCAGATCTTCCTTTATATTCTCTTCCGAATATGTATCCACCATATAAGATGCGTCATCCGGTATAGAATGATTCTCGCTGAGCATAGTGCTGTAATTCATCACCGCAATTTTAAAATTCTTTTCTTCAATGATCTGGTATCTAGAATCGCTTTCTCTGTCGTGGATTCCTAAAAGTGTTACTTTCTTATGGTTGTCTTCCCAAAAAGAAATCGTATCTTCTATTCCGGTCTCTCCTTGATCAAAAGCATGCTCTGTAGCCTGAGTGATAATATCAAATCCTGCGTCTGCCAAAGCATCTCCCACCTCAGACGGTGTATTAAAATCCGGATATCCCGCCGCCTCATCATGATCTGCTGTCAGTGGCGTTTCCTGATTGACAGAGGCCAGATCTGCCTCTGAAATATCATCCTTAATCTTATCATAAAGGAAATCAAAATCCCAGTCATTATCACTTCCGGCTTCAATAAATGCGTCATGAATCAGGTTATCCCCTACCGCTACTATATGAAGCGTATTATTTTCCGTCTCTGCCTGTGCCGCCGCTTCTTCCGCCTGCTGTTTTTCTGTTTCCTGCTGCTGTCTCTGCACCTGACTTCTTTTATATACAGTCCTCCCCACGACTGCTGCAGCTAATATGAGAATAAGCAGACTGCCTGCGGCCAGCATCCTGCGGCGCCGGATCACTTGTCTCCGCCTTTTTGCCCGTGCAATCTTTCTTCGCCTTTCCTCTTCCCTGAGTCTTTCCTCCTGCCTGCGCCTCTCTTCTTCCATCTGTCTTCTTCTCCGCTGACTGATTCTGCGGTGTTCGCTCATACTCTCATTCCTTTCCCCTTATAATAATCACCTAAAGTTCCCTGATTTTTCAGGTTTTTTTCTATTTGCATTCTATCTGCAAACGTTGTATGATACTCCCGAAGATAAAAGATTAATAATTAATTTCATATTTGTTAAATAACATAAAATATAATAATATGAAAGTGAATCTTATGTCAACAAAATCCCGTAATTACTTTTTAGACAATTACAAAGCCTTATTGATCCTGTTAGTGGTCATTGGCCATTTTATAGAACCCTGTTATACAAACAACTTATTTCTCACCATTTTAAAATGGGTGATTTTTTCTTTCCATATGCCTGCCTTCATTTTTATTTCCGGCTATTTTTCCAAAAAGGATATGGGACTGGAAAAACTGATCCAGAAACTGGTGATCCCCTATTTTGTTTTTGAACTGCTTTATTATTTCCTGTATGTTCTTATAATCCACAAGGAAACCGGCCTGTATTTTAACCGTCCCAAATTTTCTCTGTGGTATTTAATGTCTTTGTTTTTCTGGCGGATCATTACTCCATATTTCAAAAAAATACCAGGAAATCTGATCATCGCCATTATATTGGGACTGCTGGTAGGTTTTACTCAGCTGGGAAATTTCTTCAGCATTCCCAGAACTTTGTTTTTTTATCCTTTTTTTCTGGCAGGTTATTATTTCCAGGAAGACTGGTTCAGAACAGTCTGGGCCCATTGGAAAGGATTCACCGCCGGGCTGGGTGTACTGGCAGGACTTCTGGGCGGCTGGGTACTTGTTACCGGTCAGAAACTGAGTCCTCTTATTTTCTATGGAAGATATTCCTATGCGGATACTAACCTGAACAACAGCCAGGGTGTGTTTGTCCGGCTGCTGTGTTATGGGATCTCTTTCCTGGCGATCTTTGCCATCTGCTCCATAATCCCCAGGAAACAGCATTTTTACTCTATACTGGGCGTACGCACCATGTCCATTTATCTTTTCCATGGACTTGTATATAGTATATTGAAAGACGGCCATGTTCTGGAACAGGTAGATACTCCTTTGGAAACCTGTCTGCTTCTGGGATCTTGTGTTCTCCTAACTTTTGTATTGGCTGCAAAGCCGCCTTACCGTTTTGTAACCTGGATATCTTCCTTTCCCGTACGGCTTCCCAAAAAGCCCTGTAAATCAAAAAAAACTGCGATATAAATATTGGATTGAAATCCTGAATATTCCGGGATAAACTTCTGCCCCGTCTTTTTCTTTCCATATTCATACCGCGGTTTTTTCTATTCCTGATAATCTCTCTCACAGTCCTTACACTTTCCATTGATCGTACAATGAAAATGCAGCAGCGTATCCGGTACCCGAGTACAGGTGGCCTTTGCATATTCCACTTCGTGTTTTCCTTTCTGCAGGGTCCTGGGACAGCACACAGGATACTCTCTCACATACTTCTCTCCCACTACTTTTCACCTCGTTCCAATCCATACTTTCAATTCCGCATACTATCATAACATCAAACTCTCTTTTCCGCAAAGAATTCCCTGTAAAACTCCGGAAAAAGACCTGCAAAAAATTGAATTTCACCCTTCTGGTGTGATATAATGAGCCACGGCAAAATACTGCTTTTGAAAACATAAGGAGTTAATTATGGATACATTTATATTTGTTCTGGAGATCATCGGCACCGTTGCCTTTGCTTCTTCCGGAGCCATGACCGCCATTGAGAAAAAAATGGATATTTTCGGAGTGAATATTCTGGGCGCCACTACCGCTGTAGGAGGCGGAATGATGCGGGATATTATCCTTGGAGTGACCCCTCCCGCCGCATTTTCCCAGCCGGTATATATTCTCTTTTCAATTTTAACATCCACCCTGCTTTTTGCTATCGTATATACCAACCCGGAAATCCTTCATTCCAGGATCAAAAGCCGTTATTATGATAAGATCATGCTCTGGTGCGATACAGCAGGTCTTGGTATTTTTACAGTGGTAGGTATTCAGACTGCCTCCAGGATCCTTCCCCAGGACAATCCCTTTTTCTTTGTCTTTATAGGGGTGCTCACCGGAGTAGGCGGCGGAGTCCTCAGAGATATTATGGCAGGAGAAACCCCTTATATCCTGGTCCGGGAGATTTACGCCAGCGCCGCAATCGCAGGGGGTATTACCTGTGTGGTCTGCGGCAGTACCATGGGGGAGGCTACAGCTACAGTCCTGGGGCTGACCGTTACCGTAGTGATCCGCTCCCTGGCCGCTTATTTTCACTGGAATCTGCTCCGGATCCGATAGAATTTTTACTCATCCATTGACTCCCCCGGGAGAAATGGTATACTTATAAACAGTTAGAAAAAAGGAGATGTTCAGATATGAGTAAAATCGATGATGTAAGAAAAGCCATGGTAGAAGCCATGAAAGCCAAAGATAAAGACCGGAAAGATTCCCTTTCAATGCTGCTGGCAGCATTGAAAAACAAGGCCATTGACAAACGGGAGGATCTCACCGAGGCCGAAGAAAATGAAGTGGTATTAAAAGAGATCAAGCAGACAAAAGAAACTCTGGAAATGACTCCGGCAGACAGAACTGACATTATTGAAGAGTGTTCCAAACGTATTGCCGTATATGAAGAATTTGCTCCAAAAATGCTCAGCGAAGAAGAGATCAAAGAAGTGATCCAGGGCGTTCTGGCAGAGCTTTCTATTGAAGCGCCCACTGCAAAAGATAAAGGCCGGATCATGAAAGTACTCATGCCAAAGGTAAAAGGCATCGCAGAAGGAAAGACCGTCAATCAGGTACTGGCTTCCATGCTCCAGTAGAATTCCACATTCGTTAAAAATTTCCAAAAGAAGTGCCGCCCCTGCATACCTTTCATTAAGCGGCACCATGTTTTCTGAAATCAACAAAGGGACTGTTTACCTCACCACTGGTGGAGTACAGTCCCTTTTTAGTCAAATAGATATGCCGGCATAGATGCCTGGCTCGTTGCTCACAGCGCTGTTACATTTTACGGATAGCCTTTACGTCTTCACTTCAGCAGACTGTTATATCAAGGCTCCATGACCTGTTCCAGGAGTTCCAGCAGGATATCCTTTGAGATCATACCGCTGCCTCCGGTTACCAGACGACCATCCTCATTCAGGATATAAGTGGTGGGAAATGCCCGGATCCCATAATTCAGCACCCCGTCCATTTCCAGATCATAGTATACCGGAAAAGTAAATCCCTGCTCTTCCACATAAGCCCGGCCGGATTCCTCTGTCTCCCCCATACAGCCTACACTGTCTACCATGATAAACTGTACCTTGTCCTTCATTTCCTGATACACATCTTCAAAATCCGGCATTTCTTCTTTGCAGGGCGGGCATTTGCTGGTCCAGAAATTGATCACCGCCGGTTTCCCCTCCAGTATCTCTTTCAGGCTGGTCTGATTTCCATCCTGATCCCATACTGTAAAATCCGGCGCCTCCGCATATTCTGTGGCTTCCTTCTCTTCCTCCTGTGAGGCAGTCCCATTTTCTTTAGTCTCCTCTGAAAGATCCTCTGTCCCGGTTTGTTCTTCTGTCTGTATCTGTTCTTCCGTCTGTGCCTGTTCTTCCATCTGTATCTGTTCCCCGGCCTGACTTTTCTCCTGTCTCTCTGCCTCTTTTTGAAGCTCCTGATAGCCGAATCCGGCGATCACCAGCAGAAGCACAAGGGCCACAGCCCCCAGGATCCATTTCTGTTTTTCGTTCATAGGCTCTCCTTTCTCAGCTTACCCAAGCCAGATATTGATTCATCAGTCCTGTCATCATCAGGATTCCCACCAGGATCAGAAGTCCTCCGGAAATCCTGTTTATGATCCCGTAATGACTTTTGATCCAGTCAAAAGTCGTTTTCAGCTTCTGTATCAGCACAGCACTGATAAGAAAAGGGATTCCCAGACCTGCAGAATAGCATAACAGAAGCAGGATCCCCTGTGTCCAGGAAGCCTGAGATGAGGCCAGCATAAGTGCAGAACCCAGAAACGCTCCGATACATGGCGTCCATCCCAGACCGAATACAATCCCAAAAAGAATAGTGGAAAATATACCCATTTCCGTGTTCTGCCCCATACCGCCGGTCCCTCTGAAAATATTCAGTCGGATCACACCCAGAAAATTCAGGCCGAAAAGGATCACCAGCAGTCCGCAGATCAGGTTGACTTCCGTCTGATATCTTCTGAGAAGTCCTCCTACAGTTCCGGCAAAAGCCCCCAGCACTCCGAAGGTTACTGTAAAGCCCAGCACAAAAGCCAGTGCTTTCCAGAAGGGAGAACGTTTCTGCTCCCCTTTTCCTCCGGCAAAATAAGCCACATATACAGGAAGCATAGGCAGGAGACAGGGAGAGATAAAGGTGATCAGTCCTTCCAAAAAAGTAATCAGATATGTCATAGCTCTTCCTTTCTTTTTCCTACCGGCGCCGCATAAACTGCGCATTCATAGTCTTTTTCTCCTGAAGGACCGGGCTCGAATCCCAGCAGCTCATCCAGATAGTCCTGATCATAGGCCCCTATGGCACAGGTTCCGCAGCCGATTGACTGGCAGGCAAGATACAGATTCTCGCATACATGTCCCGCGTCCAGAAGGATATATTTGGCTGCCTTCTGGCCGTAACGCCACTCTGTCCGGTAAGGCAGGGCGCTCCACACAAAGACCACCGGCGCAGAAGCCGCAAAATACTGGCCGCATAGCGCCTGTGTCAGTTCCGTTTCGTAATCCTTTTTATCTTCCCATAACTCCAGTTCATGTTTTTCCGGAAGATAATGATAAATTCCTTTTTCCAGCCCTTCTACCCGGCTGATAAACAGATAAGTTTCAAAGGGATGTCTGGATCCGGCGGAGGGCACATTCCGGAAAGTGACCGGATTTTTGTGTCCTGCCATGTTCCTCACTCCCTGTGTTGCCCACAAAAGATAGGAAAGTTCCAGCAGAGTCAGGGGTTTTTCCTGATACTGCCTCCGGCTTTTCCTTTCGGCGATCAGTTCCAGCAGATTTCCCTGCACAGTAAGTTCCTGAAAATCCTTTGGCAGGGATATGGTTCCCTTTCCGATTTTTTCTTTCATTGGAGAGATACTTGGCAGTTTCTGCTGCTGGTCAGTTTCTTCCGCCCCTGCGTCTCCGGCATGATATCCTTTTAAAAGCTCACGGTTTTTCATAAGCTGGTATTTTGTAGTTTCATTCATTATAAAAATCCTCCTTTCCGCAGTATCCTGCTTCCGGCCCTTCTGCCGCCGGCCTTCTGTCCTGTCTGCCTTCCGCTTTATAATGGCAAAGCTCCTGACAGGTCATTATGTGAAACAGCATAAGGTAGTACCTTAGTATACCCTCTGGCCGAAAAATTGGCAAGAAAAAAGAAGCCAAACCTCCGGAGATCTTTGCTCTGAAAATTT
>ERZ1090878.480-NODE-482-length-21706-cov-5.674057_pt1 | contig 21706 bp, 22 predicted proteins | sample MGYA00478473_ERZ1090878 | MGnify/ENA primary metagenome ERZ1090878 (study PRJEB33644, sample SAMEA5815720) | chicken gut metagenome | biome: Chicken; feature: Gastrointestinal Tract; material: Caecum | place: Ireland | collected 2019-01-01 | study: A study of the... | reverse complement strand
ATGAGGATTTCAAAGATGATATGGACAATGCTGTAAGCATCAAACGGCGGCTTGAGGCTATGAAGCAGGTTTACGATGCAGGCATCCGCACCGTCTGTTTTGTTGCGCCGGTTTTTCCGGGCATCACGGATTTTGAGGCGATTTTTGAGCGAGTGAAGGGTCAGTGTGACCTGTTTTGGCTGGAAAACCTGAACCTGCGAGGCAGCTTCAAAAAGACGATTATGGATTATATAGCAGAGAAACATTTTGACCTTGTGCCGCTTTATGATGAAATCTATAACAAACACAACCGCAGTTATTTCAAAGCTCTGGAGGAAAAAGCCAAAGAAATGGCAAGGAAATATGACTGCCTCTTTGTTGATAATGAAATGCCCTACGGCAGAGTACCGCAGGGACATCCGGTCATCGTAGATTATTTCTATCATGAGGAAGTCCGAGGAACAAAGAATACAGGAAAGCGGAACAAGTGACACATTCAATAATATGCTTTTAAGAGCATCGCTTCGGCGGTGCTTTTCTTATGCTCTTTTGGCGGCGATTTTGTGGATACGCTGAAAGGCAAACAAATTATAGTTCGTATCACATATAATCCCTCTTCTTTTAATGGAGAGGGGTTATTTTTTTGCCTTTTTTGAATTCATCACTTGACATTGTGGCAAAGAACTGATGACACCGGATGAGGTACAAAGAATGGACAACAAATTTGCGCTGCTGTTTATCCGTGGTGAGCGCCCGGTATGCGACCTTAAGTACGATCTGCTGCGCCATCCTGCACTGGCACTCACTGCGGACGGCAAAGCAAAACCCTATATCCCGCCGGTACGGTTTGCCATCCGTCCCATTCCGGGATCTGAAAATAGATTTGACGGGAAAGAAACCGTATATGGCATTGAATTTGAGTATCTTTCTGCATAACAAAGAAAAGGAGACATGAAAATGAAAAAGCGCTTACAGAAATTGACCATGTTGATGTTCAGCAAAAAGGCATACGACCGCGCGCGGTCTATCTACCGCGTGGCGCTGTTGGGTACGACTATCGCAGCCTTTGCTATCGTACCGGCCTTTGCCGCAGATCCGTTGGCTGCAATTAACAGCCTGAGCGATTTCGTCTTTTCCATTATCAAGGCGGTCGGCCTGATTATTGCGGGCTGGGGTGTTGTCCAGTTCGGTATGTCGGTGCAAAGCCATGACCCGTCCCAGCGCACACAGGGCATCCTTTGTTTGCTGGGCGGCTTGCTGATCTACTTTGCCAAGGATGTCCTCGATCTCATCACTGGCGGCTAATAGGAGTTGATAAGAACCTATGTGGGCATTAGACGTATTGGAAGGCGCGCTTGGAACATGGAATGAATACATGGCCCAGATCTGGCAGATCGTTACGCTATCGCCAAAAGAATTTCAAGGCGGCGCGATCTGGCCGGTCATGGAACAGATATTTTCTGTTTTACAGGGTATTGGCTATGCCCTGCTGATCCTGTTCTTTGCGATGTCCTTTTTTAAGCAGACGGCCTCGTTCCGGGAGCTTCGGCACCCGGAACAGGTGTTCCGTCTGTTCATCCGTTTTGTTTTGGCACAGACAGCAATCGCCTATGGACTGGATATCATCAATTTCATATTCGAGGTCACAGGCGGAATTACAGAGAAGGTAGCGGCCAGCATGGGCGGGCTACATGAAGTATCAGCCACTATACCGGATGAGATACGGCAGGCGGCGGAAGAAGCAAATATCATACAGAGCGCATTTGCTGGATTAGTTGGACTGTTATTCACAGGAATCATCATAGGTGTTTCATTGGCCGTGCTTTTCACGGTATATGGCCGTTTCTTCCGGATTTATCTCTATGTCGCACTGGCACCCTTGCCGCTATCTGCTTTCGGTGGTGAATTAACAAGCAGACATGGACGCACCTTTATCCAGAGCTTTATCGGTGTTTGCTTGGAAGCTGCTGTTGTTGTGCTGGCCTGTATCATATACTCGGCGTTCATATCCAATAACTCGTTACCATCTGTTGACTTTGGGGATGGAAGTATTGGCATGATGGTGAGCTATATGATAGGTGTGCTGTTTCAAATGCTTATCCTTTTAGGAATCATTAAAGGGGCAGACCGGATAATGAAGGAAATGTTGGCACTATAGAGGAGGAAATAATTTGGAATGTACCGTAAATAGGGAGATCCGGGACTACCGTGAAGGTGTCGTGATGGGCCTGAGTATGCGGCAGACCATTTGGGGCGGTGCAGCACTGGTGATTGCTGGTGCTGCCAATTTTGGCCTGCGCCTGTTTGTTGGCAAAGAGACGGCAAGCGTATTGTGCATATTACTGGCTGCATTGCCCGCTGCAATTGGATTTATGAGCTATCAGGGTTTGATGTTTGAACAATTTGCACGGGCATGGCTGCGTACCAACTTCCGGCATGCTGGCTGGTATGTTTACCGGGCTGTGAGCCTGTTTGATATACTGCATCGTGCGGCATTGGAAGAACGGAAGCACCAAGAAAAAAGAATGCGAAAACTGAAAAAGGAGCAGAAGCGCAATGTTCAAAAGAAAAAAGCAGCTTAAAGAAAAACCGGCTGTGCGTCCGGTACGTGTGCCGCGCAGCGTGCAACAGACGATCCCGATCCGGCGTGTGTTCCCTGATGCGGTTTGGCAGGTAGGCAACACAGAATTCAGTAAAACATGGTCGTTTACGGATATCAACTACGCGGTTGCCAGTCTGGAGGATCAGAGGTCTATCTTGGATTCATGGGGACGTGTACTCAATGGGCTTGCAGCAGACAGCCGTCTCAAAATCACATTGGCAAATCGGAAATTTGACAAAGACTCGTTTTCTGAATCTATTTTTTTGAAGCGGAAAGACGATGGGCAGGATGATTACCGCGCTGAACTGAACAAGGTGTTAATGGATAAGGCCAAGGGCAGCAATGGCATCATTCAGGAAAAATTTGTGACGTTAACGGCAACCAAGAAAAATGTAAGCGAAGCACGGACTTTTTTTACCCGGGCAGGTAAAGGGCTGTCTTTGGGGATGCAACGGTTGTCCTCCAGCGTAAAGCCGCTGGATAATGTAGAACGCTTCCGCATCCTGCACGATTTTTTCCGTCCCAATCACCGCATGCTGCATGCCGACGTGAAAGAACTCATGCGGCGCGGACAGCATTTTGCGGATGTGTTCTGCCCGCTGGCGCTGCGGTATCACAAGGATTATATCGAAACAGACGGCGGTTTTGCTCGCGTATTGTTTGTAGAGGAATATGCGTCCAGACTGTCTGACGAACTCGTACATGACTTAATGGAGCTGCCGCGCCAAATGGTGTTATCCATCGACATTGAGCCGATGAACACACAGGAAGCCAGTAAGATGCTGCAAAAGCTGGCCATGCGTGTAGAATCGGATATCACGCGCTGGCAGACAAGACAGAACAATAACAACAACTTCTCTGCGGAAATCCCTTACGAATTTCGGCAGATGCGTGAAGTTGTAGCGGAATATCAGGATGATATCACCCTCAACGACCAGCGGATCATGCTGACAACAACGACGATTATCCATATGGCGGATACGTTGGAACAGCTCAATGCCGACACCGAAGCGTTACAGGCAACAGCTGGCGGTTTCGGCTGTACCTTGTCGGTACTGAAATACCAGCAGGATATTGGGCTGGATACGGTATTGCCGTATGGCCTGCGCAGTGTGGTACAGCAGAGGACGCTTTTGACCAAGAGCGCATCCATCCTGACACCGTTTTCTGCGCAGGAAATCCAGCAGACAGGCGGTATCTGCTATGGCAACAATGCGGTATCCGGGAACATGATATTGGCCAACCGTGCAACATTGCTGAACGGCAATGGTATCCGGTTGGGCGTGTCCGGTGCAGGCAAGTCGTTTTCTGCAAAACAGGAACTCATTCAGCTGTTGCTGTCCACACAGGATGATATCCTTATCCTTGATCCGGAGGGTGAGTTTACCCCAATGGTAGGTGCATTCAACGGAGCGATGATCGACGTATCCGGCTCATCTTCTGTTCGTATCAATGCGCTTGATATGGAAAAGGGCTATGCAGACGATGGCAAAGACCCGTTACCCGACAAGTCTGAATTTGTTCTGTCCTTGTTCGAGCAAATTATGGGTAATGACCTCAAGGCGCAGCACCGTTCTATCATAGACCGTTGCATCCAAAATGTTTATAAGCCTTACATTGGGAGCGGATATCAGGGTGACCCGCCGACACTGACGGCCTTACAGCATGAGCTGCTGCGGCAAGAGGAAGAAGAAGCCAAAGAGCTGGCATTGTCTGCTGAGCTGTTCATAACGGGATCACTCGGTATCTTCTCGCAAAAAACCAACGTAGAGCAAGATAACCGGCTGACCTCGTATAACATTCTGGATCTGGGCGAACAGCTTTTGCCCCTTGGTATGCTGGTCATCTTGGAATCCATTTATAACCGTGTTATTCAGAATTGGCGGGCTGGACGGCGTACATGGGTATTTGTGGACGAGTTCTCGATCTTTTTCCGCTATCCGTTTGCGACAAACTTCTTTTTACGCATGTGGAAACAGGTTCGCAAAAGAAGCGGCTACATGACCGGCATCACGCAAAATGTAGGCGAGATGCTGCAAAGCAAGGATGCGCGCTGGATGCTGGCTAACAGTGAATTTTTGATTATGCTGTCACAGTCTGCGTCCGACCGCGCTGATCTTGCAGAGCTGCTGCATATTTCTGATGCGCAGCTGTCCTATGTCGAAAATGCAGACCCCGGCTGTGGTTTGATGAAGTTCGGCGGCGCATTTATCCCATTCGTAAACGACTTCCCGAAGAATACCAAACTGTACAAGCTCATGACCACAAAGCCCGGAGAATGGCAGTGATAAGCGTATGGCAATATACAGATATAAAACACCACAGGTAAGCGTAACCCCCTCCAGCACAGTTGATTCAGCTGGAGGGGGTGAAAAACGCTATAATGGCAGCAGGACGCGGTCTGATGCAGAGTTACAGGCGCGCACTGTTCGGAAGAAGTCTGCATCCAGTTCGCCTCAAGATGCAAACAAGGCGAAGGCGGTTCGCAAAAAGCGGATTATGAAACATTACATGATTCGTAAACTCATTCGCCGGAAACAAGATTTGAAGGAGCGAAAAAAGAGCCAGGAACAAAACGGCCAACGGGCGGATGCAGCCGCTGTTAGTCAGGCTGAAACCACCATGGAGCGCGGCGCACAGGAAGTGGCAATACATACTGTGCGTGGTGCGTGGCGCACCGGCAAGGCTGCACACGCTCTATATGGTGCAACCCGTCAAAAGGTGACAGACACCTTGGATGCTCGTGCAGCAAAGAAGTCTGTGCGGCGCACAGTTCGGCGCTACATTGATGCAAACGGCAAGGTGCGGCTCCGCTATTCCTATCAGAGTACGCGGCAAAATGCGAATATACGCAGGACGCAGATCAAAAAACGCCAGAGGTATCGTCTTGCAGCCGGGCGGCAGCTCCGAACGAGACAACAGATGCAGGCGCGGAATCGAGCAGCAAGAACAGCAAAGCGTTCTGCAACTGCACAGTCGCAAACCTTATACAATCCAATGCGTATAAACAGTGGTCTGTATGGCGCAGGACGTCGGACAGCATCCATGCGGATAAATCGTGCATCTATGCAGCTCCGCGCAGCAGGCATATCACCAAATACGCCCGCTGCATCCGTCCCCATGCGCAGAAGTACCGGGGTGCTGAAAAATATCGAGTACCGTTTACGCGCGAGAGCTGCTGGTGTTAAAAAGTTAAAGCGTAAACAGATGCAAAAACTGGTGAAAGGCGCACAAAGTACAGCATCCACCACAGCTAAAAAAGGGATTTTTAAGGCGGCTGGATCTGCTATTAGCAAAGTTGCCAGTGCAGCAAAGGGGAAAATCGTGCTGATTGGTGCGGCTGTTGTTTTGGTAATGTGTATGATCGTTGCGCCGATCAGCATCATGGCTTCGCCGCTGGGGCTTCTGTTCGCTGATGAAATGAACACCAGCAATGTCAACATAGTGAGTGTCGGACAGGCATACATGATGGCACAGCGGGCATGGTCTGAGCAGGTGTTGAGCGGTGAAAACTATGACCGTGTGGAATACGAGGGTGCCTATGCCGACAGTGTTGAAGTATTGGCTGTGTTTGCGGTAAAGGTGACGGAGATTGACGGGCTGGATGCAATGACAATGGCTTCGGAGCAGTGTGCCATCCTGAAGCAAGTTTATATGGACATGAACCCGTACACCAAATGGTATACAAAAACGGAGGACGGGGATCGGATTCTGCATGTAGGAATTTCACGTCTGACGGCAGATGGGGCAGCAGATAAATATCACTTTTCCAATGCGCAAAAAACGATGCTACATGAATTGTTGGAAGATTATCGGTCTGAATTGTCTGCTTTACTTAATTCTGCGGGCGGAAAAGCCCTGTCCCCAGAGGTGCTGGCCCTTAAAGAGTTGGTAGAGAAGTATGCAAGAATGTATGGGATCTCTGACCATGTAAATACGTTGCTGGCTATCATACAGGTAGAAAGTGGCGGTCTGCTGGAGGATGTAATGCAATCCTCGGAATCTCTGGGTTTGCCACCTAATTCCCTGAGCAAGGAAGCCTCGATCAATCAGGGATGCAAATACTACTCTGAGCTGGTACGGCGGGCTAATAGCTTGGGATGCGATCTTGATTCGGTTATTCAGGCATACAACTATGGCGGTGGGTTTCTGGACTATGTTGCGGCGCGCGGCGGCAAGTACAGTTTTGAACTGGCACAGGCGTTTGCAGAACAGAAATCCGGCGGTGTAAAGGTAACGTATAAGAACGAGATATCCATTGCAGAAAATGGCGGCTGGCGATACAATTACGGCAATATGTTCTATGTTCGTCTGGTAAAACAATATTTTGGTGGGCTGAGTTCCGATCTGCAACAGCGTATTGTGGCTATTGCACAGGATTATCAAAACTACGGGATCACGGCTCCTGCCGGATATTGCGAAATGTGGGCAGAGCAAGTGTACCGTGCTGCAGGAGTGCAGGTCAATAACTGGTGCTGGGTGAAAAGTAAGCATTCACCTTGCGGAGCCATAACCTGCATGTTATAATGAAACTGCTTCTTCCGGCATAGAATGTCGGATACCAAAAGGTGCCTGCCACTTTCTCCGGCAGGAGAATAGGGAAAGAGGTGAAAATCCTCTGCGGTCCCGCCGCTGTAAGGGAAGAGCGCGCCGCCGAATACGTCACTGGGCCGAAGGCCCGGGAAGACCGGCTGCGTGCAAGGACGCCCAAGCCAGAATACCTGCCTTTTGGGATGGAAGCGCATACGGCTACGAGCGATGGCCGGTTGTGCGTCAGCCCGGCTCTCCGGTAAAGGGGGAGGCGGGCGTTCAGCGCCGGCCTGATGCGTGGGAAGCATCGGGATACGGCGTATTTTTGTATCCGCAGTTTTTCGCGGGAAAGGAGAAAATATGACACAAAAACAACAAAAACTGGTTCGGTTGACCGCTTGTGCCGCGCTTTTATGCGGTGCGGTGCCGACGGCGGGCGCCATGCACATCATGGAGGGCTTTCTGCCCCCGTCCCTGTGCATCCTGTGGGGCGTGATCGCACTGCCCTTTTTGCTGGCGGGGTATTTCTCGCTCAAAAAGGCGGTCGCGCGCGACCGGCGCGCGGTGACGCTCATTGCGATGGCGGGCGCGTTCATCTTTGTAATCTCGTCGCTCAAGATTCCGTCGGTGACCGGCTCGTGCTCACACATGACCGGCACGGGACTGGGCGCGATCCTGTTCGGGCCTGCGGCGGTGTCCATTCTGGGCGTGATCGTTCTGCTGTTTCAGGCGATCCTGCTGGCGCACGGCGGCCTGACGACATTGGGCGCGAACACCTTTTCCATGGCGGTTGCCGGGCCGTTTGTCTCGTTCGGCATTTATAAGCTATGCCTCCGGCTCAGGGTGAACAAAAAGGTGTCGGTTTTTCTGGCGGCGGCGCTGGGCGACCTTGTCACCTATTGCGTCACAAGTATGCAGCTGGCGGTCGCGTACCCGTCCGCGACGGGCGGCGTTCCCGGTTCGGTGGCGGAATTTCTCGGCGTGTTTGCGCCGACCCAGCTGCCGCTGGCCGTGCTGGAAGGTGTGCTGACCGTCATTATCATGATCGCACTGGAAGCCTATGCGCAGCCCGAGCTGCGCGCCGTTGGATTTGAGGAGGCGGGCGCATGACCAAAAAAGACCGAGCGCTGATGATCGTCTTGCTGCTGCTCTGCGCGGTGCTGATCATCACGCCCGTACTGGCCCTGCGCGGCGCGGACTTCGGCGGTTCGGACGACGCGGGCAGCGAAAAGGTAGCGGAAATCACCGGGGAAGAATATGAGCCGTGGGCGACGCCGGTATTTGAGCAGCTGCTCGGCGGGGAGCTGCCGGGAGAGCTGGAAAGCCTGCTGTTTTGCGTGCAGACCGGCGTGGGCGTGGGCGTGATCGCGTTTTTCCTCGGCCGCTTTGTCGCGCGAAAAAAACAGGAAACCGCGCGCGCAGCGAAAAAATAGAAATGATAAAGGGGGGCTGGGCGGGCCTGGGGGTCCGTCCTGCCGCTGCTGTCTGCGGGGAGGTGAACGCCGGATGACGATGGAGCAAATGACCTATCAGGGCAGCCGGGCGCTGCGCCGCGGCTGGACAACCGGTTCGTGCGCAGCGGCAGCAGCGCAGGCGGCGGCAATGCTGCTGCTGACGGGCACCGCTCCCGCGGAAATTGCGCTGCAAACCCCGGCGGGACTGACCTTCCGCCTGCCGGTCGAGCAGCCGCGCTGGGAGGACGGCGCGGCGGTTTGCACGGTGCGCAAGGATGCGGGCGACGACCCGGATGTGACGAACGGCGTGCGCATCTCGGCGGCGGTGCGCCGCGCGGAAAGCGGCGTTATAATTGAGGGCGGCGCGGGCGTCGGGCGCGTGACCAAGCCCGGCCTTTCGGTTCTTGTCGGCGAGGCAGCCATCAATCCCGGCCCGCGTGCGCAGATTACGGCGGCGGTCGAGCGTGTGGCGCTCGAAGTAGGATACACGGGCGGTTTTTCGGTTGTCGTTTCGGCGGAAAACGGGGCAGAGCTTGCCAAACAGACCTATAACGAACATCTGGGCGTGGTGGGCGGCATCTCCATCCTCGGCACGAGCGGCGTGGTCGAACCGATGAGCGAAAAGGCGCTGGTGGACACCATTCGGCTGGAGCTGGATAGCCTGTATGCCGCCGGGCAGCGCGTCGCGTTCCTTTGTCCGGGCAATTACGGCGCGGATTTTGCGCGCGACACGCTGGGGCTGGATTTGGAACGGGCGGTCAAGTGCTCAAACTACATCGGGGAGACGCTCGACCACGCGGTGTTCCGCGGCTTTGCGGATATTCTGCTGATTGGTCACGCGGGCAAGCTGGTCAAGCTCGCCGCGGGCGTGATGAACACACATTCCTCGGTCGCGGACGGACGGCAGGAGATTTTCACCGCGCACGCGGCGCTCGCTGGCGCGAGGCGCGCGACGCTCCAAGGGCTGATGGACGCGGTTTCGGTCGATGCCTGTATCGAACTGCTGGATGGGGCCGGTCTGCGAGACGCGGTAATGGTGCGCATCGGCAAAGAAATCGAAAAACGCCTTGCGCTGCGGCTGCGCGGCAAAGCGCGTGCGGAGTTTATCCTGTTTACGGGAAAATACGGGATTTTGGCGCAGTCGCCCGGTGCACGGGCGCTGTGCGAGCGGTTAAAGGAGACAGTATGAGCAAAGCAATCCTATACGGCGTGGGCGTGGGGCCGGGCGACCCGGAACTCATGACGGCCAAGGCCATCCGCGTGATCGCGGAGAGCGACATCATCGCGGTGCCGCAGTCGGGCGCGGGCGAGCAGACCGCGCTCACAATCGCGGCGCGGTACATCGGGGACAAGCCGGTGCTGCACTGCGATATGCCCATGACGCGCGACAAGGCGAAACGCGATGCCTGCCATGATCGCGCAGCGGACGAGATCTGCGCGCAGCTGGACGCGGGCAAAACCGTGGCATTTCTTACGCTGGGCGACCCGACCGTGTACTCGACCTGCTGGTATGTGCTGCGGCGCGTGCAGGCGCGCGGTTACGCGACCGAAATCGTGCCGGGTGTGCCGTCGTTTTGCGCGGCGGCGGCCGCGCTGGGCCGCGCGCTGTGCGAGGACGGCGAAATGCTGCATATCATTCCGGCCTCGCACGGCGGGCTGGACGCGGCGCTGGATTTACCCGGTAGCCGCGTGCTGATGAAGGCGGGCAAGTCGATCTTAGAGGCGCGCGACAAGCTGGCGGCACGCGGGGAGCTGGAAAACGCGGCGCTCGTCGAGCGGTGCGGCATGGAGGGCGAGCGCATTATCACTGACCTCAAGGAACTCGACGACCCGACCGGATATTTTTCCATCATTCTGGTGAAGGAGGGGCAGGCATGATCTATTTTGTCGGCGCAGGCTCGGGCGCGCCCGACCTGATTACCGTGCGCGGCGCAAAGCTGCTTTCTCAGGCGGATGTGATTGTGTACGCGGGTTCGCTGGTCAATCCTGCTCTGCTCGAGTATAAAAAGGACGGCTGCGAGGTCTACGACAGCGCGAAAATGACGCTCGAAGAGGTCATTGACATGATGGCGCCTGCGGCGCAGGCGGGCAAGACCGTTGTGCGGCTGCACACGGGCGACCCGTGCGTGTACGGCGCGCACCGCGAGCAGATGGACGCGCTCGACCGGCTGGGGCTGGCATACGAAATCTGCCCGGGCGTTTCCTCGTTCTGCGGCGCGGCGGCGGCCTTGAAAGCCGAATACACGCTGCCGAACGTCAGCCAGACGGTCATCCTGACCCGCATGGAGGGGCGCACGCCCGTACCGGAGAAAGAGCAGATCGAAGCCCTTGCCGCGCATGGCGCAACGATGGTGATTTTCCTGTCGGCGGGGCAGCTGGAAAAGCTGTCTACGCGGCTGATGGCGGGCGGCTACGCGCCCAAAACGCCCGCCGCCATTGTCTACAAGGCGACGTGGCCGGACGAAAAGGTGATCCGCACAACGGTGAAAGACCTTGCCGCAGCAGCGGCGCGCGAGGGCGTGACCAAAACCGCGCTGATTACGGTCGGCGGCTTTCTGGGCGACGAATATGAGAGGTCAAAGCTCTATGACCCGACGTTTAGCACGGGTTTCCGCGAGGCCAGCCGATGAAACACGCGAAGTTTGTCTCGTTCACCGCTGTCGGTGCGCAGACCGCGAAGAAAGCCGCCGCGCTTTTGCCCGACTTCCTAGCTGAGCGGTACGCCCGCACGGTTGACCCCTCACTTTCCGGTACACAGCTTTCGCGCTTTGCGCAGCAAGCGATGGTGGACTGCGACCTGATTGTGTTCGTCGGCGCGGCGGGGATTGCGGTGCGTGCGGTTGCGCCGTACCTTGCGGGCAAGGCGTTTGACCCGGCGGTGCTCGTCATCGACGAGGCGGGGCGGTTCGTCGTCCCGATTTTGTCCGGTCACCTTGGCGGTGCGAACGCCCTTGCCGAACGGCTGGCGGACGGCCTCGGCGCAACGGCGGTCATCACGACCGCGACCGACGGTCGTGCGGCCTTTGCGGTCGATACTTGGGCGGCGGCGCATGGCTGCGCGGTAGTTGACCCGCAGAATATCAAGCACGTTTCCGGTGCACTGCTGCGCGGCGAGCCGGTCGGTTTGCGGTCGGATTTTCCGGTCGAGGGACGCTTGCCCGCGCAGGTGACGCTGGACGGCACGCCGGACAGCGGCTTTGTGATCGGGTTTGACACCGGGGCCGCGCCGTTTGCGCATACGCTGCATCTGGTGCCGCGTGTCGTGCATCTGGGCATCGGCTGCCGCAAGGGAACGGACGCGCAGACGATCGAACAAGCCGCACAGGCGGCGCTGAACAGCGCAGGCGTGCCGTGGGAAGCGGTGCGCGGGGTTGCCAGCATAGATGTAAAACAAAACGAGCCGGGGCTGCTGCGGTTCTGCGAAGTCCACGGCCTGCCACTGACCGTGTTTTCGGCGGAGACGCTGCAAGCGGTATCGGGCGACTTTACGCCGTCGGATTTTGTGACCCGCACGGTCGGTGTGGATAACGTGTGCGAGCGCGCGGCGGTGTGCGCCGCGGCGGGCGGCGCGCTGCTCTGCCGCAAGACCGCGCAAAACGGCGTAACGACCGCACTTGCGCAGCAGGACTTTTGCGCGTGCTTTGAGGAAGAATAGTTGGAGGACGGACATTGTGAACCTCATCATGACGGGGATTGATTTTGTGCATGCGCCGATGGCACAGCGCGAGCGCGTGTCGTTCGTGCGCGGGCAGGTGCAGGCGTTATTGCCTGAACTTGCGCGTATGCCGGGCGTTGCGGGCTGCGTATTGCTTGCGACCTGCAACCGCACCGAGCTGTATGTGCATGGCGAGGAGGGCGCGTTGCTTGACCCGCTGGCGATGCTGGCCCGCGCGGCGGGCTTTGACGCGGCATCGTTTCGCGGCCTGAGCGTGACCCGCGCGGACAAGGCGTGCGTGCAGCACCTGATGGCGGTTGCGGCGGGGCTGGAGTCCCAGATTTTCGGGGACGATCAGATTCTCACACAGGTGCGCGACGCGGCGGCGCTCGCGCGCGAAGCGCAGACGACCGACAGCGTGCTCGACACGCTGTTCCGCCGTGCGGTGACGGCAGGTAAGCGCGTGCGCACCGAGGTCAGGCTCACCGGCGTACCCGCCTCCGCGGCGGCGGCAGGCGTGCGGCGGGCGCAGGACTTTTTTGGCGCGCTGCAAGGCCGCCGCGCGGTGGTCATCGGCAATGGCGAGATGGGGCGGCTGGCCGCCTCGGCCCTGCGTGCGGCAGGCTGCGCGGTGACGGTCACGCTGCGCAGCTATCACCACGGCGAGACCATTGTCCCCGCCGGATGCGACACATTCCCGTATGACCGGCGGTGCGAGGTGCTGGAGGGCGCAGATCTCGCGGTCAGCGCAACAACCAGCCCGCATTTTACGCTGACGGCACGGCAGATCGCCGCTTTGCATCAGCCGCCGCGCCTGCTGCTTGACCTTGCCATGCCGCGCGATATCGAGCAGGCGGCGGGGGAGGATGCGCGCGTGACGCTGTATAATCTGGACGATCTGGGCGATTTGGATGATTCGCGCAACGCCGCGGCAAAACAGGCAGCGGCGTGCATTCTGGACGAGGAACAGGCCGAGTTTTACCGCTGGTATGCGTATCGGCAGGCGCTGCCGGTGATCGCAGAAGTGAAAGACACTGCGCTGGCGCGTCTGCGCTATGACCATGCCTACGACGATTTATATCGGGACGGCGATATGGACGGGCTGATGGAGCTTGCAGTCGGCAAAACGGTTGATTTGCTGCTGGGCGGCATGAAGGATTTGGTGGACGCGGGCAGATTGGAAGCATGTCTTGCGCACATGAGAAAGGGGAGCGGCAGATGAAGCTGTATTGCATCGGCATTGGGCCGGGTGGCGCGGAGCAGATGACGCTGCGCGCGGTGCGCGCGCTCGAAGCGTGCGACTGCGTGGCGGGGTACGGGCTGTATCTTGACCTGATTGCAGAACTGATCGAAGGAAAAACGCGCATCCAGACCGGCATGACGCGCGAGGTGGATCGCTGCACGGCGGCGCGCGACGCGGCGAAAGCAGGCCACACGGTTGCGGTTGTCTCGTCGGGCGACGCGGGCGTGTACGGCATGGCGGGGTTGCTGCTTGAGGTCTGCGCGGACGACCCGGAACTCGAGATCGAGGTCATTCCGGGCATCACGGCGGCCTGCTCAGGCGGCGCGGTGCTGGGCGCACCGCTGACGAACGACTTTGCCTGCGTTTCGCTTTCCGATCTGTTGACCCCGTGGGAGGTCATTGAGAAGCGCCTGCGCGGCGCGGCACAGGGCGATTTCTGCATCGCGCTCTATAACCCAGCCAGCAAAAAGCGTACGGGTCACTTGCAGCGCGCGTGCGATATCCTGCTGGAGACGCTGCCCGCCGAGACGGTGTGCGGCACGGTGCGCAACATTGGCCGCGACGGTGAAACATATATTTTGACAACGCTCGGTGTGCTGCGCGATACACAGGTCGATATGCTGACGACGGTGTTTGTCGGCAACAGCCGCACGCGTGTGATAAACGCTCGCATGGTGACGCCGCGGGGGTATCGCGGCGTATGAAACTGACGATCTTCTCGGGCACGAGCGAAGGGCACGCGCTGTGCCGCTTTGTTTCGGCCTGTGGTGGGAGCGCGGATGTCTATGTCGCCACCGACTACGGCGCAGCGGTCATGGAGCCGCTTTCTGGCATCACGGTGCATGAGGGGCGGCTGGATGCAGACGCGATGACGGCGGTGCTGGACGCGGACACCCTGCTGGTGGATGCAACCCATCCGTATGCCGCGCAGGCTTCGGAAAACCTGCGCGCGGCCTGTGAACAGACCGGCGCGCAGTACGAACGTTTGCTGCGCCCCGCACAGGCGGCAGAAGGCGTCGTGACGGTGCCGGACACCGCCGCTGCGGTGCGCTGGCTCAACGCGCATCCCGGCCGTGCGCTGCTGACGACCGGCAGCAAAGAACTGGCAGCGTTTACGGCGGTGGAGGGATGGCAGGAACGGCTGGTCGCGCGGGTGCTGCCCAGAGTTTCCGTACTCGAGCAGTGCGCGTCGCTTGGCTTTGCGGGCGCACAGATCATTGCCATGCAGGGGCCGTTTTCGCACGAAATGAATACCGCGCTGCTGCGGCAGACGCGCGCGGATATTCTGGTCACCAAGGACACCGGCGCGGCGGGCGGCTTTGCGGAAAAGTTGTCGGCGGCGCGCGAGGTCGGCGCGACCGTGCTGGTTATCGCCCGCCCGCGGCATGAGGAGGGCAAAACACTGGAAGAAATGCAGGATTTTCTTGCCGAGCGCTTTGGGTGGGTACAATCTACGCCTGCACAGGAGCAGCAAACGCCGCGTTTTCCGCTGTTTGTGTCGCTTACGGGCAAAAAATGCGTCGTGTTTGGCGCAGGAGCTATTGCCGCGCGGCGCGTGGGCGTTTTGCGGCGCTTCGGCGCGGCGGTGACGGTGATTGCGCCGGAAAGTCCGGCGGGTATCGCGGTCGATCAGGTCCGCGGCTATGAGAAAAGCGATCTTTCGGGCGTTTTTCTGGCAGTCGCGGCGACAAACGACCGAGACGTGAACCACCGCATTGCGGCAGACTGCGAAGCGATGCACATTCCGTGCAGCGTAGCCGACTGCGCGGCGGAATCGACCTTTTTCTTCCCCGCCGTTTGTGAGGGCGGGGGACTGATTGCAGGCGTGGTGTCGGACGGCACGGCGCACGGCAAAACAGCGGCGGCGGCAAAGCGCATCCGCACGGTATTGGAGGGAATGACATGATCCGGGTTGGCAGCAGGGACAGCCGCCTTGCGGTTGTGCAGGCCGAGGAGGTCTGCCGTGCGCTGGGCGACTGTGAACTCATCACAATGAAAACCACGGGCGACATGGTGCTGGATAAAACGCTCGATCAGGTCGGCGGCAAGGGCCTGTTCGTCAAGGAACTGGACCGCGCACTGGCCGACCATCGGGTCGATCTGACCGTGCACAGCCTGAAAGATGTGCCGATGGAGCAGCCGGATGGTTTGCCGCTTGTGGCGTTTACCAAACGCGCCGACGCGCGTGACGCGCTGGTGCTGCCGGAGAGCGGCGCGTGGGACAAAACCAAGCCCATCGGCTGCGCGTCCGCCCGGCGGCGAGTGCAGCTCAAACTGCTGTTTCCCGATATCGACGTGCGGCCCGTGCGCGGCAATGTGCAGACGCGGCTTGCCAAGCTCGACAGCGGCGCATACGGTGCGCTGGTTCTGGCTGCGGCGGGATTGCACCGTCTGGGGCTGGAACACCGCATCAGCCGGTATTTTTCACCGGACGAGATCATTCCCGCAGCGGGACAGGGCATTCTGGCTGTGCAGGGCCGCGCGGGAGAACTGGAAGATGCCGTGCGGCTGGTCGATGACGCGGACGCGCGCGATTGCGCGACCGCTGAGCACTCGTTTGTCCAAACGCTCGGCGGCGGGTGCTTTGCACCGGTCGCGGCCTATGCCGAGGTGCAGGACGACACGCTGCACCTGCGCGGGCTGTATGTGACCGCAGACGAAACGCACATGGCGCGCGGCGCAGTGACCGGACGGCGGACACAGGCTGCCGCCCTTGGGCGCACGCTTGCGCTGCAACTGAAGCATCAGGCGGAGGGAAAGCTATGACAGGAACGGTAACGCTGGGCGGCGCGGGGCCGGGCGATAAAGGACTGCTGACGACCGCGGGCGCACAGGCGCTTGCGCAGGCGGACGCGGTGGTGTATGACCGGCTGGTGGGTGAGGATATCCTCGACCTCATCCCACCGCGCGCGGAAAAAGTGTGCGTGGGCAAGGAAAACCATCATCATCCCGTGCCGCAGGATCAGATTAACGAAATATTGGTGCGGCTGGCGCGCGAGGGGAAAAACGTCGTGCGCCTCAAGGGCGGGGACTGCTTTCTGTTCGGGCGCGGCGGCGAGGAGTGTGAGCATCTGCTGGCGAACGGCGTGCCGTTCCGGGTCATCCCGGGCGTGACGAGCGCGCTGGCCGTGCCCGCGTTTGCGGGCATCCCGGTGACGCATCGGGATTTCACCTCGTCGGTGCACATCATCACGGCGCATGCGCGCGCGGGCAAGCCGCTCAAAATCGACTTTGACAGCCTTGTTCGGCTGGACGGCACGCTGGTGTTCCTGATGGGGCTGACCGCCCTTGAACAGGTGACGGACGGTCTGCTGCACGCGGGGATGCAGCCCGATATGCCCGCCGCCGTCATGGAAAACGGCGCGCGCGGTACACAGCGCAAGGTGGTGTGCGGCCTGTCCGACCTCGCAGCCAATGTGCGCGCGGCGGGGCTGCAAAGTCCTGCGCTGATCGTCGTCGGACGGGTGTGCGCTTTGAGCGATGCGCTCGACTGGTTCACGCCCCTGCCGCTGCACGGCAAAACGATTGTCGTGACCCGACCGAAAGCGCGGGCGGGAACGCTTGCGCAAAAGCTGCGGCGGCGGGGCGCGAACGTGATCGAAGCGGCCTGCATTGAGACGGCCGAGCGGGAGGACACGCAGCCGCTCGCGGCGGCGCTGGAGCAGCCGCACGACTGGGCGGTGTTCACGAGTCCTGCGGGCGTGCCCGCAGCGGTGGACGCGCTGCGGCGGCTGGGCCGCGACTTGCGTGCGCTGTATGGCATGAAGATCGCCGCCATCGGCAAGGGTACGGCGGATGCGCTGGCGGCTTACGGTCTGACCGCCGATCTTGTCCCCGCGCAGTACGACGGCGAGCATCTCGCGGACGCGCTGATTGCCAAGATGCCGTCCGGCGGGACGGCGCTTCTGTTGCGCGCGAAGCAGGGCGGGCAGATTTTACCCGAAAAGCTCGCCGCCGCGGGCATCTGTGTGACCGATGTGCCGCTTTATGACACCGTGCACCGCTGCGACAAGGCGGATGCGCTGCGCAGCCTGCTGGCCGCCGGGAAAATCGACGCGGTGACGTTTACCAGCGTGTCCACGGTTGAGGGCTTCCGGGAAGCCGTGGGCGGAACGGAGGACGCTGCTTTCACTGCGTTCTGCATCGGCGCACAGACCGCCGAAGCCGCAAAAAAGTATTATCAAAATGTGGAAATTGCAAAAAATGCAACGATAGAGGACCTTTTGACTTGTATCGAGGAGGAGATATAAATGTTCCATGACAACATTCGTCCGCGCCGCCTGCGCGCATCGGACGGCCTGCGCCGCATGGTGCGCGAGACGCGACTTTCGCCCGAAAGCCTGATCTGGCCGATCTTTGTCGCGGAGGGCGAGGGCATTTACGAGGAGATTCCCTCGCTGCCCGGCCAGTACCACTATTCGCTCGACCAACTTTACCGCATGGTCGAACGCGCTCGCGCGCACGGCGTGAGCCGCGTCATTCTGTTCGGCCTGCCCAAGGAAAAAGATGAGATCGGCTCGGGCGCGTGGGCAGAGGACGGCATCGTGCAGCAGGGCATCCGCAAAATCAAGGAGCTTGCCCCGGAGATGTATGTCATCACCGATGTTTGCATGTGCGAATACACCAGCCACGGTCACTGCGGCATCCTGTGCGGCTGCGATGTGGACAACGACCAGACGCTTGTGCGGCTGGCGGAGATCGCGGTCAGCCACGCACAGGCGGGCGCGGACATGGTCGCGCCGAGCGATATGATGGACGGTCGTGTTGCCGCCATCCGCGGTGCGCTCGACCAGAACGGCTTCACAAACGTGCCGATCATGTCCTATGCCGCGAAATACGCTTCGTCCTTCTACGGCCCGTTCCGCGACGCGGCGGGTTCGGCCCCGGCCTTTGGCGACCGCCGTTCCTATCAGATGGACTGGCACAACAGCCGCGAGGCGATGCGCGAGTGCGCGCTCGATGTGCAGGAGGGCGCAGATATTCTGATGATTAAGCCGGCAATGAGCTATCTGGATTTGGTTTATCAGTGCAAGCAGCGGTTTGAACTGCCGGTCGCAGCGTATGCGGTTTCTGGTGAGTACGCGATGATAAGGGCCGCGGCGAAAGCGGGCCTGATCGACGAATACGGCGTCATGTGCGAGAGTGCAGTGTCGATTTTCCGCGCGGGCGCGGATATTCTGATTACTTATTATGCCTGTGAGCTTGCGGACGCGATCCGGAAAGGGGATATCGGCTGATGACCAGATCGGAAGAACTTTTCGAGCGCGCGGTCAAGGTGCTGCCGGGCGGGGTTAACTCGCCGGTGCGCGCGTTTCGCGCGGTGGGCGGCAAGCCGCGCTTTATTGTGAAAGGGCTGGGCAGCCACATCCTTGACGAGGACGGGCTGGAGTATATTGACTACGTCGGCTCGTGGGGGCCGATGGTGCTGGGCCACAGCCATCCTGATATCTTGAAAGCCGTGTATGATCGCATGGTCAACGGCCTGTCGTTCGGTGCGCCAACCGCGCTGGAGGTCGAGATGGCCGAAAAGATGGTCGAAATGGTGCCGAATATCGAGATGGTGCGCATGGTAAACTCCGGCACCGAAGCCGTGATGAGCGCGTTTCGGCTTGCGCGTGGCGCGACCGGACGCGACAAGATCATCAAGTTTGAGGGCTGCTATCACGGCCATTCGGACGCGATGCTGGTTGGCGCGGGGTCGGGCGCACTGACGCAGGGCGAACCGGACTCCAAGGGCGTGACAAAGGGCGCGGCACAGGATACGCTGATGGCGCAGTACAACGATCTGGCATCCGTCGAGCGTTTGCTGGACGCGAACCCGGGACAGGTCGCGGCGGTGATTGTTGAGCCGGTCGCGGCAAATATGGGCGTTGTGCCGCCGAAAGACGGCTTTTTGCAGGGCTTACGGCACTTATGCGACAAGCACGGCGCGCTGCTGATTTTGGACGAGGTCATCACGGGCTTTCGCTTGGCGGCGGGCGGCGCGCAGGAATACTTCGGCGTGCGCGCCGACCTTGTGACCTTCGGCAAGATCATCGGCGGCGGTATGCCGGTTGGCGCGTATGCGGGCAGCCGCGCGCTCATGGAGCAGGTTGCGCCGTGCGGGCCGGTCTATCAGGCGGGAACGCTCTCCGGCAATCCGGTTGCCATGGCGGCGGGGCTGGCACAGCTGCAAATTCTGACCGACTACCCGGATATTTACACCGTGATGGAAACTTCGGCGCAGTATATCGCCAATCACCTGCGCGCAAGCGCGCAAAAGCATTGCATCAACATGCAGGTCAATCAGGTCGGCTCGCTTCTGTGTCTGTACTTTACCGATACGCCGGTGGACTGCTTTGCTGCGGCTAAGACGAGCGACACGGAAAAATACGCAAAGTATTTTAATGAGATGTTATTACGCGGCGTGTATCTTGCACCCAGCCAGTTCGAGGCGATGTTTGTCTCGTCCGCGCACACGCAGAAGGATTTGCAGTTCACAGTGCAGGCGGCGGAGGAAGCGCTGACACTGATGTAAGGGATATTGGCATAGGCCGAGGGCGGACAAACGCTTTGCCAAAGCAGGAGGAAAATTCCGCCTGCGCGGCGGGCGCACAAGAGGGAAGAAACCGAAAGGTTTCTCCCCTCTTGCGAATCACCCCATTTCCTTTTAGGGCGCGCTGTGCGCGCAAAAATGTGGTTCCTGTTTCCGGCTGCCGCCCACCTCGTAGGATCAGAACAACTTTCGCGGTTGCCTGCCCCAGAGGGGAGACGGGTACAGTTTCAGCTTTTATCGAAAGGGGGATAACATGTCCCGTATCTTTTCTATTATCGGCGCGGGGATGGGCACGCCGGACACACTGACAGGCGAAGCCCGCCGCACGCTGGACGCGGCGGACGCGGTGTTTGCCACCGCGCGGCTGGCTGCCCTCCGGCCAGAGGCGGAAGTCTGCCCGTTTACCGAGCTGGCCGCGCGGGCGATCGGTGCCAGTGGACAGGCGGTTGCCGTGCTGGTTTCGGGCGACGTGGGCTTTTTCAGCGTGGCGGCACGCCTGCGGCAGCAGCTCGCGCCGTACGGCGAAGTGCGGCTGGTGTGCGGCCTGTCCAGCCTGCAATATTTCTGCGCGAAACTCGGCGTGCCCTATGATGATGTCTGCGTGCGCAGCCTGCACGGGCGCGCGGGCAGCATTCTCGGCGCGGTGAGCTATCACAAAAAGGTGTTTGCGCTGACTGGCGGTGCGCAGAACGCGCAGACCGTGTGCTGCACGCTTGCCGATGCGGGACTTGGCGGCTTGATCGTTCATTTGGGTGAAAACCTCGGCATGCAAACCGAGCGCATTGCGCACGGTATAGCGGCCGAGCTTGCCGATCAGCCCTGTGGTGATCTGGCGGTGCTGTTGATTGAGAACCCGAACGCGGTAAACGCTGCGGAACCCTTGCGTGACGCGATGTTCACACGCGCAAAGGTGCCCATGACCAAGGAGGAAGTACGCTGGGTGGCGTGCGGCAGGCTTGCCGTGCAACCCGGCGACACGGTTTGGGACGTGGGTGCAGGCACGGGCGCCATGACGCTCGAGCTTGCCCGCCGCGCGTGCGACGGTCTGGTGTACGCGGTGGAGCGGGACGCGGACGCGCTTGCGCTGCTTGTGGAAAACCGCTGCAAGCTGGGCGGATATAATGTGCAGATTGTTGCGGGACGCGCCCCGGAAGCACTGGAAACGCTGCCTGCGCCGGACTGCGTGTTCGTCGGCGGTAGCGGCGGCGAGATGCGCCGCATTCTATCGCTGGTCAAGGAGAAAAACCCCGCCGTGCGCGTGGTGGTCACCGCGATCGCGCTGGAAACGCTGGAGGAGGCGCGGCGCGCGCTCATCGACCTCGGCTTTGCAAACCTTGCGGTTTCGCAGCTGGCGGCTTCGCGTGGGCGTGCCGTCGGGCCGTATACCATGATGACTGCGCTCAATCCGGTATTCATCCTGTCGGGAGGAGGACGAGATGCAGAATAACGCGCCCCGCCTGCTGCTGGCGGGTATCGGCTCGGGCTGCGGCAAAACGACGGTCACAACCGCGCTGCTGCGCGCTTTGCAGCGCCGCGGCGTGCCGCTTGCGGCTTTTAAGTGCGGGCCGGACTACATCGACCCGATGTTTCATACCGAAGCGCTGGGCGTGCCCAGCCGCAACCTCGATTTGTTCTTTGTGGATGAAAACGAGGTACGCGGACAGCTGGCGCGCCACATCCCGGCAAATGGCGTGGGTATCATTGAGGG
>ERZ1090878.477-NODE-479-length-21783-cov-8.533137_pt1 | contig 21783 bp, 16 predicted proteins | sample MGYA00478473_ERZ1090878 | MGnify/ENA primary metagenome ERZ1090878 (study PRJEB33644, sample SAMEA5815720) | chicken gut metagenome | biome: Chicken; feature: Gastrointestinal Tract; material: Caecum | place: Ireland | collected 2019-01-01 | study: A study of the... | reverse complement strand
ATATTATTTCAATGTATTTTGGTTTGCGTTAGGATAATTTTTTATGTTAAAATCTGTGTGTTATGAGAATGCACAGAAAAGATAATCTCGATGCCCGCCTTGAAGCCTGCGCGGACATTATGACGGGCGCTGACCTCACGGAAAAGAATATGAAAAAGGCGGCGCAGATGAAGGCTTACATCAATTTTGAAGAAGTTTTCGGCAACGGCAATCCCGTCCATCTGGAAATAGGTTGCGGAAAGGGTGGGTTTGTCTGCGGAATGGCAACCCTTCACCCTGACATAAATTTTATTGCCGTTGAAAAGGTTTCAAATGTAATTGTCACCGCGTGCGAAAGTGCAAAGCAGGCAGAGCTTAAAAATGTTCATTTTATAAATTGCCCTGCGGAAGTTTTGCCCAGATATATAAGGGAGTCCTGTATTGCCCGCATTTACCTCAATTTTTCCGACCCTCTTCCCAAGCTTGGCTACGCCGCGCAGCGACTCACCAACCCGCGCTTTCTTGAAATTTATAAAACCATTCTTGTGCGCGGCGGGCAAATCTGGCAAAAGACTGATAACGAGGCTCTGTTCGACTACTCGTTGCAAAGCTACGAAGAGTGTGGCTGGAAGGTGGAGGAGGTCTGCCGTGACCTTGCCGCACACCCTTTTGAAGGCAACGTCATAACGGAGCACGAACGCAAATTTATGGACGAAGGCCGCAAAATTTTCCGTGCCGTTGTAAGCGTCAATAAATAGTTTCTTTGACAGAATGCAGATGTTTGCATATGCGGCTTCGTGTTTTTGCGCATATGTTTATGTGGGCTTTTTAATTGTCTGTAATTTTATATGTGAAAAAAAATTAAGCGTGGAACAGCAAGCTGTCCCACGCTTTTGGTTTATTTTTTAATTGCCCCGCATATATGTGGCAACTATTTGTGTTATCCTGTCTTTTATCGGCTTTGTTTCCTTTAGCAAAAACAAGATTCATGGTTTAATTTTTCGACCTGTTATCGGAGGATAAACCAATTGCTCCGCATATATGTGGCAAATACCGCAGTTTTTTGCGTTAAAATTTTCTTGATTGCGACTTCAGTTTTTTATGAAACAAATCTGATTGCACGGCACATATGCGCCAATCAACCACATTTGCAGCTTTGCTGTATCGGTCCGTAATTTTAAAACACAATTATTTTGCAAGCAGTGTAAAAATTGCCTTTATGGCGTGCAGTCTGTTTTCGCCCTGGTCGTAAACCATGCTGTGTTTTCCGTCTATAACTTCGGCTGTTACCTCTACGCCGCGCATTGCGGGCAGGGGATGCATGAAGTATGCGTTATGCTTTGCGTAACTCATAAGCCCTGCGTCCACGCGGTAGGGGGCGAGCGCCTCTCTCTCATCCTCGGGGACTTCCGTGTGGTAGCGGTATGCGTTTGTGTATACAAAGTCTGCATCGCGAACGGCCTCTACGGGGTTATCTGTAAAGTAAATTTTGCCCATCTGTTCGGCGGCTTCAACATTTTCGCGTTTGAGTCCGAACCCTGAAGGGCAGGCAACGGAGACATCCATGCCGCACTTTACGGCACCGATTACGAACGATGATGTAAGGCTGGTGGCCTTGCCGACTACGGCAACTTTGACGCCTGCCAGTTCGCCCTTCTTTTCCCATATGCTGAAGAGGTCGCATATCGCCTGAAGGGGTACGCAGTCATCGTTGTGCGAGTTTATTATGGGCATTGAGGAAGTTGCGGCAAAACCTGTAAGCAGTTTTTTGTTTATGCCGCGCGTAACCAGCGCGCCCACGCCGTAGCGCGAAATAACGTTTACAATATCCTTTATGTTTTCGCCTGCGTGCATATCCTTGCTGCTGTAAGGCAGATTGACGCAGTTGCCGCCCAGCTGATGTACGCCTATTTCTATTGCGCTCCTTGTACGCAGAGAGGTGTCTGCAAACAGTAACGCTACGGTGGTGTTGTGCAGAATTGTCGTCTCTTCGTGAGCTTCAAATTTGCGCTTCATCGTCTTTGTGGCGTACAAAAGCTCGAATATTTCCTCGGTTGAGTAGTCGGTCAGACCGAGAAGGTCCTTTTTGTTGAGAATATATGAAGGGGAGTAGCGGTTTATATCCATAAAATATTCCTCGTAATTTTTTTACAGTTGGTGGTGTGGCGGTGTGTTTTCCCGCTTACAAAGTTTTACTCTCTGTATTTTACATACATTATACTACACCGCGTGCAAATTTTCAACTGTAAATTTTTGTATCGGGCAAAAAGAACGGCGCACGTCTTTTTGTAAAGCAGTCTGAAGAATTTGTCTTTTTATTGCTTTGGCGTGGCGAAAAAAAGTGTGCCGCGGGCCCGCTGATTTCAGCGGGTCCGCGGCGTAAAAACCATATCAAAAAGTTATCTGAATTTGAAATGCCGATTATTGACTGGCAAAGCCATTAAATTTTCGCAAAGTTCTGAATTATGGCTTGCGCAAAATATTGATTAAAACCTTTGCGGAGCTTTTTTGCATTATTCGCAAGAGGTATTTTTCAGTCATTGCCCGAGGTAACTTTGTTTTTCAGTTCCTCGGCCTTTTCCCTTGCCTTTCTTGAAAATTCGCAGCCGCAGTAGTTCTGGCGGTACAGCGAGTGTTCGCTTGCAAGCTGACAGCTCCTTAAATAGCCTCCGCGTTTTTTAAAGTCGCTGTGCAGCCAGGCAACTCCGTATTTTTCGCCCAGCCGCTCGCCTATCGCATTGATTGCGGCGGCGGGTTTTAGCGGACTTATTGTAAGCGTCGTCGTAAAAAACTCAAAGCCGCCATATTTCGCCTCTGCGGCGGTACGTTCAAGGCGGAGTTCAAAGCATTTCAGACAGCGTGCGCCGCCCTCGGGCAAGTCTTCCATTCCTTCGACAGTGCGGTAAAACTTTTCGCCTTCGTGGTCGCAGTCGGCAATGTCCGCCCAGCCTGTTTCGCGGAGCAGACGAATCTGTTCTTCCTTGCGCTTGTAATATTCCTCTTCTTCGATGTTGGGGTTGTAGTAGAGGACGGTGATATCGAAATAGTCTTTCAGTCTTTCAAGGCAGGCGGAGGAGCAGGGAGCGCAGCAGCTGTGTATCAGCAGTTTTGCTTTTCTGCCGCCGAGCGCCTCAATCTGTTTTTGCATTATTTTATCGAAATCGGGTTTGTTCATACGGCTATTATAACTCAATGCGCGCGTATTTACAAATGTTTTGCCTGTGTGACCTTGTAGGTTTAAGGGCGGCAACCGCGCGTTAATTTTACAGTAAGGCAAAATTGTATGTGTTTTTAATTGAATTAAGCGGGCGTTTATGTTATTATAGAATGGTAAATATTAAAATAGCGGTGCATAGCGCGCCGCGCTCCGCCGCAGAGCAAAAATCTGAAAACGGCGGAAAAGCGGGTAAAGCAAATGTCTAATTTAAAACTTGCCGGGGTAAGCAAGACTTATCCTTCGGGCAAACCTGCGCTGTTCGATGTCAATTTTTCCGCCTCTGACGGGGAATTTATTGCCATAATCGGCGGTGCGGCCAGCGGGAAATCAACAATTTTAAGAATAATAGCCGGCCTTGAAGAGGCGTCGGAAGGCGATATATACATCGGCGACAAGCTGATGAACGATGTAAAGACAAAGGACAGGGACGTTGCCATGGTATTCAGCGGCAACACGCTCTATCCCAATATGAACGTGGCGGAAAACATGGCGTTCGGTCTTAAGATGCGCAACGTGCCTACTGCCGTTGCCATGGAGAGCGTGAAACTGGTTGCCGAAATGCTCGGCCTTTCGGACGTGCTCTACCGCAAGCCCAAGACGCTCACTTCGGCGCAGAAATTGCTTGCCACCTACGGCAGGGCGATTGTAAGGGAGCCCAGAGTGTATCTGTTTGACGACCCTCTTTCCGGCCTTGACGAAAAACTGAGGGCGCAGATGTGCAGCGTGCTCGTAAATCTGCAGGCGCGCGTAAAGGGTACGTTCATATACGCCACCAAGAACGTTGCCGAGGCAATGAGCATGGCAACCCGCGTGGTGGTGCTCAAAGACGGATTTGTTCAGCAGACGGATACACCCCGCAATCTGTATGACTATCCCGCGAATGAATACGTTGCGTTCTATGTGGGCAGCCCCACAATCAACTTTGTGCGCCGCGCCACCGTTGAACGCGACGAGAGCGGCGTATACGCGCTTGCCTCGGGCGTAAAGTTCCCTCTGCCCGAAAACATTGTTTCGCGCTGGGGCAATATAGAGGAATACGTCGGCAGCGGCAGGGAGGTAACTCTCGGTCTGCGTCCCGAGGACCTCAGATTCGGCGGAGAGAATGCGGAATATTCCTGCACCGTGCTGGGCGCGGACTCCATTTATGAAGGCGTAGCCGAAGTTGAGCTTGCAAAGGGACTCACTCTGTCGGTATTCATGACCAAGCCCGAAAAGGGTAAGGCGGGCAAGTTGCAGGCGGATCTTAAGCGTCTGTACGTGTTCGACGGCAAGACGGGGCTTACTCTGCTTGCGCGCGACGGCGGATACGAGCCCGACGAAAAGAACGGCGAGGCTGATTTCGTGCCGCTCACTCCCGACGAGATGCAGGAGCAGATTGCGCAGCGCACTCCCGTTGAGCAGCCTAAAAAGAAGCGCCGCTGAAACATTGGCATATCGCAAATATTCCCTGCCGCGAAAAAGAGGGCAGGATACGCCGCGAAAAAATTTTTTCGCGGCTTTAAATTTAGTGCACGGAATACGTTTTGACCGCGCATATGCTGGATATAATAATAAAAGGAATTTTTTTAAAGAAGATTTTTTATGTGGGATGCCGTTCTGGACGCGTTGCTTGACACGCTTAAAATATTCCCGTTCATCTTTGTGATTTATGTGCTGATAGAGCTGCTTGAACACAAGACATCGTTCGCCAAGGATCACGAAAGATTGCAGGGCAGGCTTGCGCCGCTTATCGGCGCGGCGACGGGAATCATACCCCAGTGCGGCTTTTCGGTCATGGCCGCAAAGCTGTACGATAAGGGACTGATACGCACGGGCACGCTGCTCGCGGTGTTTCTTGCAACGTCTGACGAGGCGCTCATAATTCTGCTTTCGGACGGTTCGAGGGCGTATGTCATAGTACCGCTGGTTGTCATAAAGATGATAGTGGCGGTGGCGGTGGGCTACGGCGCGAACTTCATTCTCCCGCACGAGCGCATTGCCGTTGCGCCGCTTTCGGAGGAGGACATACACGCCTTTTCCTGCGGACGCGAACACGACGGCAAGACGGAGCTGAAAGTGTTTTTAATCGACCCGCTGCTTCACTCGCTCAAGATTACGCTCTATCTGCTGATTATAAACGTGGCGCTCGGCTGCATAATCGCGGCCATAGGCGAGCAGGCAATCTCTTCTCTTATAATAGGCGGGCCGTATCTCCAGCCGCTCATATCCGCGGCGGTGGGACTCATACCCAACTGCGCCTCCAGCGTGATAATAACCGATACGTATATAAACAATTTCATGACGTTCGGCAGCTGCGTTGCGGGACTTTGCGCCAACGCGGGGCTGGGATTTGTGGTTCTTCTTAAAAACCCGCACAAACTCAAAAGGAACATACTCCTCATTGTGGCCACGTACGTGATAAGCGCGGCGGCGGGCATAATAATAAACTGCATAGCTCTGCTTGTGGGCGCGATATGATTTCAGTACCCCCGAAAAACAAAAAAATCGGGCAAAAAAGCGTCATTTTTCACGTTTAATTGTTTGACAGTCCGTCAAAAATTCTGCTATAATACAAAAGCCTTGAAAAAATAAGGCAAATAACTGCGTAGGCGAAGGAGGGTAGTATACAGGTATGTCCACTATAAGAGTAGGCGAAAACGAATCCGTTGAAAGCGCAATCAAAAGATTCAAGAGAAAGTGCTCGCGCGACGGCATAATCGGCGACCTCAGAAGAAAGGAATTTTACGAATCCCCTGCCGTAAAGCGCCGCAAGAAGGCTGAAGCCGCAAGAAAACGCAATAAGAACTAAGTCCGAAAGGTCTGGCTGACGCAACGTCGGTCGGGCTTTTTCTTTTTATTTTAATGTCGCAAAATTGCGCAAAAGGAGTTATTATGGAAACCATAAAAGGTATGGCACGTCAGGCAAAACAAAGGCTTAAAAATAACTTCTGGGAAAACTGCAAAACCAACTTAAAGCAGGGGGAAATTCAGGCAAAAAACCTCGGACTCAATGAAAACAAGGTTAAAAACTACATAGGCGTAAAAGTACAGCGGCAGATAAAGGGCGATGCGCCCGATACATTCTATTTAAAGGTAAAGGCAATGCTGGACGAGTGCGGCGAAGTATCGGACGCCATCGGCAGGCTTACGGACAAGGCATATTATGCCACGCTTTCGTATGCGGAAAAGCAGCGCTATAATTTGGAGCTTTCGGCAAAATATCTCGCCGCGCTGGAGCGGTACAGAAAGGAAAAAGAGCTGGAGGCGGTAAAGGAGCACGCGGAAAGTCCGCTCGGCTGATTTTTTATGTCGGGCAGGCTCCGGCACGCGTCGGGGCGGAAACTTACCATAAAAAAACGGGAGAACGCGCAAAGCGGCGGCAGGCTTGTCCTGCCGCTTAATTTCTATTGTGTTTTTGCGCGGGGTGTGTTATAATTTCAAAGATGGACGAATTATTGGATAAACTTAATGCCGAACAGGTCAGACCGGTAGAGGATACCGAAGGACCCGTTCTCGTGCTGGCAGGCGCCGGCAGCGGCAAGACGCGCGTACTCACTTCGCGCATAGCATACATACTCAGGGAAGGTCTGGCCTCCCCGCGGCAGATTCTGGCCATAACATTCACCAACAAAGCCGCCGCGGAAATGAAGGAGAGGGTAGGCCTCATCTGCGGCGACACGGGCGATATGTGGATATGCACCATTCACTCGATGTGCGTGCGCATACTCCGCCGCTACACCGCGGAGGCGGGCATAAAGCCCGATTTTTCCATATACAGCGAAACGGAGCGCCGCAACATCATAAAAAAGTGCCTCAAAGAGCTGGACTATGACGACGATAAGCTGCTTAAAACCGCCAAGTTCCACATAGGCAACGCAAAGATGCTCGGCCTTGAACCCGACCAGTATGCGCGCAAGCACGCCCACGAGGACAAGATGGACGACTATATGCGCATATACCGCCGCTACGAAGAGCACCTCAAAGAGAACAACGCGCTGGACTTTGACGACCTTCTGCTGTATGCAAGGCGTCTTCTGCGCGGAAACGCGGAGGTATGCGAGTACCTTTCCGACCGTTTCAAGTACGTGCTCGTGGACGAGTTCCAGGATACCAACTCCGTGCAGTACGACATAATAAAACTGCTCACGCGCGTGCACGGCAATCTGTTCTGCGTAGGCGATGACGACCAGTCGATTTACGGCTGGCGCGGTGCGGAAATAGAGAACATTCTGCAGTTCGACCGCGACTTCCCGAACGCCAAAATTTACAAATTGGAGCGCAACTATCGCTCAACGAACAGCATTCTGCAGCTTGCCAACCAGATAATAAAGAACAATGCGGGCCGCCGCGGAAAGACGCTGTGGACGGAGGCGGCGGAAGGTCCCAAGCCGCAGTACTTTGCCGCCGAGGACGAACTTTCTGAGGCGCTGTTTGCCGCCCGCACGATAACCGACCTTGTGCTGACCGGCGGGTACAAATATTCCGACTTTGCAATTTTAATGCGAATAAACGCGCTCACGCGCTCATACGAACAGGAATTTACCAAGTACAACATACCGTACAAAGTATTCGGCGGCCTTAAGTTCTTCGAACGTAAGGAAATAAAGGACGTGCTTGCCTACTTAAGGCTTATATCCAACCCCTACGATTCGGAGGCGCTCACGCGAATAATAAACGTGCCCAAGCGCGGCATAGGCGGCAGAACGCTGGAAGTCATGGACGAGTACGCCTCGCAGAACGGTCTTTCTTTGTACGACGCCGTGCTTGACTGCGACCAGCTTGCCATAACTTCGGGCATGAAAAAAAAGCTTGAAGATTTCGGCAATCTTTTAAAAGACCTGGTAATATCCTCGATTGACACGCCCGTAAACCAGTTTGTGAGGCAGGTCATAGAGGCCACCGAAATAAAGAATTCCTGCGAGGACGAAAACGACCTTGCCAACGTGGACGAATTTGTCGCATCCGTGGACGACTTCTCCAGGCTGAACCCCAAGGCCACGCTCTCGGAGTACCTCAGCACCGTAACGCTCTATTCCGATACCGACGATATGGACGAAAGCAACTATGTCACGCTCGCAACCATTCACTCGGTAAAGGGACTGGAATTCCGCGCCGTGTTCATTGTCGGACTGGAAGAGGGCATAATGCCTTCCTCCCGCGCGGAGAGCGAGGGCAGGGAGCTGGAAGAGGAGCGCAGGCTGATGTACGTTGCAATCACGCGTGCGGAGGAGAGGTTGTACCTCACCCGCGCCAAGGAGCGCAACCTTTACGGCCGCCGCGAACGCACGGCAATGTCCCGCTTTTTAAAGGAACTTGCGGGTCCTCTCGGCATAAAAGATACGCCCGTGTATGCGGGCAACCGCTATTCGGGGCGTTCGGAGTACGGCTCGCAGCAGCGCTACGGCGGCGACTTTTACGGCAATTCCTATGCCGCCCGCGGCAGGCGCGAGGATGCGGCTGAGGACAGGGGATATTCCCGTTCGCTATACTCCTCGGACGAGCCGTTTGAGCAGCGTCCCGCAAGCTATGCAAGCCCCGCAAGCTCATTTTCCTCATATTCCGCACCCGCAAAACCCGCGGCCGCGGCAAAGGGGAAGTACAGCGTGGGCACAAAGGTATACCACGCCAAATTCGGAAGCGGCACCGTTGTCGCCATAAGAAATGGCGGCGCGGTCATAAACGTTGCCTTCGACGGGCAGGGCATAAAGGAACTTTCCGCCTCGCTCGCACCGCTTAAAATTATCGTCTGAAAAAATAAATTGGTGCGGCAATATGCCGCAATTAACAGTAAATAAAAGGTGAATTCATGGACAGAATGCGCGAACTTGTGGATATGCTCAACAAGTGGGCAAACGAATACTATGTGCTGGATAACCCCTCCGTGCCGGACAGCGAATACGATAAGTATTACGATGAACTAAGGCGCCTGGAGGAGCAGACGGGCACCGTGCTTGCGGACAGTCCCACGCGCAGGGTGGGCGGCGAACCGCTCAAAGCTTTTTCGCGCCATACGCATATATCCAGGCTGTACAGTCTGGACAAGGCGGTGTCCTCGGACGAGCTGAACGCCTTTTTCACCCGCGTGAAGAAGGTCGTTCCCGACCCCGTATATACCGTTGAATACAAGTTTGACGGCCTCACTATGTGCATAACCTACCGCGACGGCGCGTTCGTGCGCGCAACCACCCGCGGCAACGGCGTGGAGGGCGAGGACGTGACCGCGCAGTGTCTTACCATAAAGTCCTTCCCGCTGTCCATACCGTACAAGGGCACGGTCGAAGTCAAGGGCGAGGCGGTAATAAGGCTGAGCGTGCTTGCGCAGTACAACAAGACCGCGGCCGAACCGCTGAAAAACGCGCGCAATGCGGCGGCGGGCGCCATAAGAAACCTCGACCCCTCCGTCACGGCGGAGCGCAGGCCCGACATATATTTTTACGACATAAACTATATGGAAAGCGATATGCCCGCCACGCAGGAGGAGTGTTTTGCGTGGCTCAAGGCAAACGGTTTCCGCGTATTTCCCTACTACCGTCTCTGCAGAACGGAGGCGGAGGTCACGGACGCCATCAACGAAATAGAGGTCGAACGCCGCAACATAGACGTGCTTACCGACGGCGCGGTAGTCAAGCTCAACGATATAGCCGCGCGCCGCGTACTCGGCTATACCGATAAATTCCCCCGCTGGGCAATAGCGTACAAGTTCGAGGCGGAGGAGTGCGTGACCACCGTGCGCGACGTGCGCTGGCAGGTGGGGCGTACGGGCAAACTTACGCCGCTTGCCGACCTCGAACCCGTGGACCTCGCGGGCGTAACCGTGCGCAAGGCAACCCTCAACAACTATGGCGACATCTTAAGAAAGGATGTAAAAAAGGGCAGTAAGGTGCTCATACGCCGCTCAAACGAGGTCATTCCCGAAATTTTAGGCACAGTTGAACACGTTGCGGGCAGTGTGGATGTGGAAAAACCTTCCGTCTGCCCGTTCTGCGGCACGCCGCTTGTGGAATCGGGCGCAAACATATTCTGCCCCAACCGCGACTGCCGTCCCAGAATAATTGCAAGGCTGGAACACTTCTGTTCAAAGGGCGCAATGGATATAGAGGGACTCTCCGAAATGACTGCGGGACTTCTGCACGACAAGTTCGGCATAAAGTACGCCTCCGAACTGTACACTCTCACAACAGAAATGTTGCTCGGACTTGAAGGGTTCAAGAATAAAAAAGCGGATAACCTCATCTCGGCAATAGAAAAGAGCCGAAAGGTCACGCTCGACCGCTTTATATACGCGCTCGGCATAGACGGCGTGGGCAAAGTTGCCGCGGCCGACCTTGCAAATGCGTTCGGCGATACTGCGGCGCTTGCCGCCGCCGATAAGGATAAACTGCTCACGCTTGACAACATAGGCGAGGTCACGGCGGAAACCATATACGGCTGGTTCCGCGAAAAGGACAACGCCGAGGAGCTTGAAAGGTTGCTCCGCTACATCACCCCAGAGGTGAAGAAAAAGGCGGAAGGCGGACTGCTTGCGGGGCAGATGGTGGTGCTTACGGGAACTCTGCCCACCTATAAGCGCAGCGAGGCGCAGAAGATTATAGAGGAAAACGGCGGAACCTGCCAGTCCTCGGTAACTTCCAAAACCACGCTCGTGCTTGCGGGCGAGGACGCGGGCTCCAAGCTTGAAAAGGCAACTAAACTCGGCATAAAAATTATTGACGAGGCCGAGTTTAGAAAGCTGCTTAACCTCAATTGACCCATATATATGCCTTAACCATTGAAAAAAAGCGGCGGAAGCAAAAGCTTCCGCCGCTTATAGTTTACAAAGCGCGTTCTATTCTTTTTCCTGTACGTTCGCAGAGTCGCTCTTTTGCCGGGAAAAGGGTTTGTACTCCACGCTCGCCACGGTCATAAAGTAAATTTCCCTTGTACCCGCAATCTGCAATTCGCGGCATACCTCGTCGGCCGTCGCGCCCGTGGTCAGCACGTCGTCCACAAGCAGTACCCTTTTGCCCTTTACCGAATCGCGGTCGGCTATCGCAAAGCAGGCGTGCAGATTTTCGGCTCGCTCCTTCATCGTAAGGCTCTTCTGGTCGCTGGTTTCTCTCTTTTTAATCAGTGCGTGCGCAACTGGAATCTTAAGCCTGGCGGACAGCTCCACTGCCAGCAGCTCGCCCTGGTTGTAGCCGCGCTGTCTCTTGCGTTTTGCCGTTATGGGCACGTAAGTTATGCAGTCGCACGCGGGCAAAAGTTTTGCTTTTTCCTGCAAAAGCTGACCAAAGTATTCTTTAAGGTACTTTGCGCCTCTTTTGAATTTAAGTACAAGCTGCGCTCCGCCGCCGCTGTATATGAGTGCGGAAACACCCTTTTTATATCTCGGAGCAAACGCCTTGCACTCGGCGCAGATTTCCGCGCGCTCCGTCTTTCTGCCGCATACGGGGCAAAAAGTCTTGTCGTTGAACTGCACGGTCTTTTTGCAAGCGGGGCAAAATCTTCCGCCGTCAAATATTTCCGCGCCGCATATGTCGCAGGTGAAGTTTTGCGGAAACAGCGCATTCCGTACGCTTAAAAGTAAGTCTTTCAGCTTCATATCGCAAAAATTATGCGGCGGCGCACTTTTTTAAGCGCGCCGCCTTCTCTTCAGCCAAGATATTTTTTAAGGTCGTCAACGCGGTCGGTCTGCTCCCAGGGGAGGTCGGGCTTGCCGAAGTGACCGTATGCCGCCGTGCGCAGATAAATGGGTCTGCGCAGATTGAGCGTTTCAATAATGGAGTAGGGGCGCAGGTCAAATTCGCGCACGATTATGTCGGAGATGTCGCTGTCCGAAAGTTTGCCCGTGCCGTGCGTGTCCACGAATATGGATACGGGTTTGGAAACGCCTATCGCATACGCAATCTGCAGTTCAACCTCGTCCGCAAGGCCGGCGGCCACAATGTTCTTGCATACGTAGCGCGCCATATATGCGGAGGAGCGGTCAACTTTCGTGGGGTCCTTGCCCGAGAACGCGCCGCCGCCGTGAGCGCATCTGCCGCCGTAGGTATCAACGATAATCTTTCTGCCCGTAAGTCCGCTGTCGCCCTCGGGGCCGCCTATTTCAAACCTGCCCGTGGGATTGATGTAATATTTGGTATTCTCGTCCAGAAGCTCCGCGGGAATAACCTTGTCTATCACATATTTTTTGATGTCGCGGCGGAGCATATCCTGCTGAACGTTTTCGTTGTGCTGGCAGGAAACCACAACGGTGTCCACGCGCTTGGGCTTTTTGTTTTCGTATTCAACGGTTACCTGCGTCTTTCCGTCGGGGCGGAGGTAGGGCAGAAGGCCGCACTTTCTCACGTCGGCAAGCTGTTTGGCCAGTCTGTTAGCAAGGTGAGTGGTAAGCGGCATAAGTTCCGCCGTTTCGTTGCAGGCGTAGCCGAACATCATTCCCTGGTCGCCCGCGCCGATAAGGTCACCGATGTCGCCGCCCATGCGGTTTTCAACCGAGCTGTCCACGCCCATGGCGATGTCGGGGCTCTGCTTGTGCAGAGCGAGGTTAATTTTGCAGTTGTCCGCACGGAAGTTGCCGAATGTATAACCCACTTTTGCAATGACGTCGCGTGCAATTTTCTTGTAGTTGACCTTTGCGGTTGTGGTAATTTCTCCCATGATGAGAATCTGGTTGTACGCCGCGCAGCATTCAATTGCGCAGCGGGCCATATTGTCCTGCGATAAAACGGCGTCCAGAATTCCGTCTGAAATCTGGTCGCACAGCTTATCGGGATGCCCTTCCGTAACGCTTTCGCTTGTAAAAAGTTTCTTCATAATATATCCTGTAAAATTAAATTTTTTATCGAAAAATAGTTAAAAAAGCGCGATTTCGGGCTGCTTAAAAAAGAGTAAAATAAAAGCCCCGCGCCCGCGGAGCAAACTTACCTTAATTATTTACCCCATCGGTACGGCATTAGCACCTTGCTTTGCAGGTTGCTGTGTGGTCAAAGGGCCGTTCCCTCGCACACTCTTTATAGGTTGTGGAAAGAGTATATCATCCCGTCGGCGCGCTGTCAAACAAAATAGCCGCTTTTATTGCATTATCGGAAAAATTGTTTTATAATAGTACGCGGTTGTTAAAAGCATTCAGCTATCTTAAAGCTGGCAGCGCTTTGCCGTAGCTGAAAACTTACAGCTCTGCTTACACAAAAAATTTTTCGGTAAATAAGATGAATTGTACACAGTGTCCCGTTGGCTGCGGAGCCGACCGTTCTGTTCGCAGCGGCGCCTGCTCGGTGCAGGGGCTTAAAATTGCAAAATACTATCTTCACCCGTTTGAAGAGCCGTTCATATCGTTCAGAAAGGGCAGCGGGTGCATATTTTTCTGCGGCTGTCCCTTAAAGTGCAGGTTCTGCCAGAACTTTGAAGTTTCCCGCGCGACCCGCGGCAAGGACATAACGGCTGCGGAGCTTGCCGACATCTTCAAAGAGCTTGAAGATATGGGCGCGGACAACATCAACCTTGTAAACCCCACGCACTACCTCTCTGACATAGCGGAGGCGGTTTCCATATACCGTCCTCGCATTCCCGTAGTGTACAACACCCACGGCTATGAAAAGATTGAAAGTCTTCAGCGTGCGGCGGACTTTGTTGACATATGGCTGCCCGACCTCAAATTCATAAGCGAGGAAATGGCGGCGCGCTACACCTCGCGCAGGGACTATGCAAAGTACGCGCTCCCCGCGATAGAGTACATGGCGCAGAAAGAGCCTGCGTTCGATGAAAACGGCAAAATGCTTACGGGTTGCGTGGTGCGCCACCTGATAATGCCGATGGGAGTGGAAGACTCCATAAAAATAGTAAACTTTGTGGCGACGCTCCCGCGCACGGTCTATTTCAGTTTAATGAGCCAGTACACCCCGTGCGGCGACATAAAGGACATACCCGAACTTCAGCGTCCGATAACTTCGCGCGAGTACAAAAAGGTGCTTGCGGCCGTGAGGGCGGCGGGACTGGAAAACGTATTTCTGCAGGACAGGAGCAGCGCCGCAGAAAGTTTTATTCCCAAGTGGGATTTCTGACGCTATATTAAACACGCAAAGTTTTATTTGCGTAAATTTCCAGAATTTTACGTATTCTGAATAGTTTTATTTACATTGCAATTGTGATATTATGTTAATTACATTCAACAGCGTAAGTTTTGCCTATGCAGGCAATACCATACTGCAGGATATAAATTTTTCCGTCAACGAAGGCGAGCGCGTAGGGCTTATCGGTGAAAACGGCGCGGGCAAGACCACGCTGTTAAAACTTATATGCGGCCCTCTGGAGGCTGAAAGCGGAGAAGTCATAAAAAAGAACGGCATAGCCGTGGGTTTTCTCGCGCAGAACGGCGGTCTGGAGGCGGAGGGCACTGTGTATTCGCAGATGCTTGAGGCCGTAAAGCCGCAGCTGGACGCGGTGGCAAGGCTCTCTGAAATTTCGCGCAGCCTTTCGGATGCGGAATACGGCGGCGAACAGTACAAGGTGCTTTCGGCAAAGTATGAATCGCTTGAAAAGTACATTGCCGCGCACGACTGCTACAACGCCGAAGTCCGCGTAAAGACGGTGCTCTCGGGCATGGGCTTTGCGGGACTGTACGAGCAGAAAATCTCCACCATGTCGGGCGGGGAAAAGACAAGGCTCAAACTTGCAAGGTTGCTTCTGGAAGAGCCCGACCTGCTCATTCTGGACGAGCCCACCAACCACCTCGACATAAAGACGCTGTTCTGGCTGGAAGATTACCTCGCCTCGTTCAAGGGCGCGGTGATAGTCGTATCGCACGACAGGTATTTTCTGGACAGGGTGTCGCGCAGAATATTAGAAATAGAGAACAAAAAACTTTACTCATACCCGGGCAATTACAGCAAGTACAAGGTGCTCAAGGCGGAGCGCATCGCGCTCGAACAAAAGGAGTACGAGCGTCAGCAGGAGGAGAGGGCGAAGTTGCAGGACTACGTGGACCGCAATCTTGTGCGTGCCACCACGGCTAAGTCGGCGCAGAGCAGGGTAAAGCAGCTTGAAAAGATGGAACTTTTAGAAAAGCCGTACACTCCGCCCGCGCCCCCGCGCTTTAAATTTACCTTCCCCGCGCAGAGTGCGGAACTGGTTTTAAACGTGCACGGCCTGAATCTTGAAATCGGCGGCAAGAAACTCATATCGGACGGCGAAATGCAGGTTATGCGCGGCAGACGCGTGGCGATAGTCGGCGAAAACGGGGCGGGCAAGTCCACGCTTTTAAAACTCATTGCCCGCGGCGGGAACGCAAGCTGCGTTCTCGGCAGATTTGTGCGCATAGCCTACTACGACCAGGAGAACCTCAACCTCAATACGGAAAACACAGTGCTTGCCGAACTGTGGGAAAGGCACGTAAGCTCCTCGCAGACAGATGTCAGGGCGGAGCTTGCGCGCTGCGGACTTTCGGCCGAGGATATGTATAAAAAGGTGGGCGACCTTTCGGGCGGGGAGCGTGCAAAACTCGCGCTGTGCGTAATGGAGTCGGAGGAGGGCAACCTTCTTCTTCTGGACGAGCCTACAAACCATCTTGACCTGCCTGCAAGGGAGAGCCTGGAAAAAGCCATAAAGCAGTTTGAAGGCACTGTTATTTTTGTCAGTCACGACCGCTATTTCATAGCAGCCCTTGCCGACGGCATTGCGGAGATAGAGGGCGGAAAGCTCAACTTTGTTCAGGGCGGATACGAGGCGTTCCGTGCGCAGAAGGCCGAACTTGCCCGCCGCCTTGAAGAGGAGGAGGCCGCACGCAGACAGGCCGAATATGCAGAGCGAAAGGCCGCGGGCTACCGCTCCAAAAAGGAGCGCGCGGCAGAGGCGGCCGCAAAGGCGCGCATAAAGCAGATTGAGGCGGAGATATCCCTAGGCGAATCGGAGGAGGCGGAAATTCAGCAGCAGCTTGCCGACCCCGCCGTCACGGCAGATTACAAGCAGGTTGAACAGCTCTGCCGCCGCCTTGAGGAGATAAAGACCAGGCAGGAAGAACTGTACTCGGAATACGAAAAACTGATTTAACGCCGCTTATCCGCAGCTGTTTCAGCGGGCGGAAAAAGCCGTTAATTCGGCCATACTATGGCACGAATTGGAATTCTGGCCGCAACGTTGCGGACAAAGTTCTGCAATTTACAAAATATTTGCTGTCGCTTGGGCAAACACCCGTTTTCCGATTTTGAATAAAAGCGACGCAAGGAGAAAAAAGATGTTCTTTAAAAAGCAAAAGCCTGCATCGGAAGAGCAGAAAAGCGAGGAGCAGGCCCCGCCCGAAACGCCTTCGGAGCAGCCTGCGGCGGAAACGCGCACGGTGCGCCACACAATTTCCGCGGAGGAGACGTTCACGCTGGCAAAGGACGTGTACGATATCCGCAGCTTTTTCAAAAGCATTTACTCAAACCGCGCGGTCATCGCACGCAGGCTGAATCTGTTCTCGCTGATATGCAGCATAGTATTCACCCTGATATATGCCGCATATATCGTCTATTCGGTGGTTGCGGGCAAACTCAGCGCGGGGCTGGAAATAACCACATACTGTCTGCTCGGCGTATATGCCGCGCTTGTAATAACGCTTGTGCTCGTCACCGTGTTTTCCGGCGGGGCAACCACGCAGACGGTACATAAATACAACAAGGCGCTTAAAATTTTCCGCTTCTGCATAAGGGTGGTATCCATTGCAATGGCAATCGTGGCGATAGCCGCGGGTGCGGATGGCGATACTTCCCCCGCCGAAATGGCCGTGCAGACGGTGCTGGTAATTCTTTCCATAATTATAATAATAGTGCAGGCCGTGCCGCTCATCTTCGGAGGTTTTTCCAACCTGGCGCGCTGGGCGCTTGCTCCCGCGAAGGGCAGGGCGCGCTTTTCCGTAGTTCTTCTGGAATGGTACGAACTCGTGCGCAAGGGTGCCGAATCTTCGCCTTCCACCAGCAGAATCGCGCATAAGTATGTGAACGAAATCAACCGCTGCATAGACGGGTACCTCATTCCCGCGCTCGGCAAAAGGTACATAACTTCCATAAACGCGCAGGATATATACGACACGGTCGACGCCCAGCCCGAGGAGCTCAAAGAGATAGCTGAGGGAGTGTTCAAGCGCGTGTTCGCGTATGCGGAGGAGTGCGGCTACGTAAACCACAACCCCACAAGCACGCTGGAGCTGGACGATACTCTGGAAGAGCCGCAGAAAAAGCCCCGCCGCACAATAAAATCGCGCCTTATGGACTGGGGCAAAAAGATAGGCAAGTCGATAGTAAAAAGTTACCTCGATGACGACAGTCAGAATAAATAAATGTGCAATTACCCCACACATATGCCGCAAATAACGCGCAAAATACTATTTTTTATTAAACATTTCTGAACTCACAGGGAGTAGTAAAAAATCAAAGCAGGACGATTAACGGCTGAAGGCAACGGCTGCTGTTGCCAACCTTTACGTTGTCGGCCATGTGGTCTGAAAATGCTATGTGGTCTGAAAATGAAATAAAAAAGGCCGCCCGCAGATTTTTCTGCGGGCGGCCGTATTTTTTTAAAATTATTATCAGAACTTTGTAAGCTTGGTAAGGTAGCCTTCAAGCTCGTCTATGTTTATTCTTATCTGCTCCATCGTGTCGCGGTCGCGCACGGTGACGGTGTTGTCTTCAAGCGTCTGGAAGTCCACCGTAATGCAGCAAGGGGTGCCTATTTCGTCCTGTCTGCGGTAACGCTTGCCTATGGAGCCCGTCACATCGTAGGTAACGGAAAAGCTCTTTGCAAGTTCGGCATACAGCGTCTGCGCCTTTTCTGCAAGGTTCTTCTGCAAAGGCAGAATTGCTGCCTTGTAGGGAGCGAGGAAGGGATGCAGATGAAGCACGGTGCGCACGTCGTTCTTTTCTGCGTCGAGCACCTGTTCGTCATACGCGTCGGTGAGAATGGCGAGCACCATTCTCTCTACGCCGAGCGAAGGCTCGATAACGTAGGGGATATACTTTTCGCCCGTTACGGGGTCGGTGTATTCCATGCTCTCGCCGCTCTCGTTCTGGTGCTGGGTGAGGTCGTAGTCCGTTCTGTCGGCAACGCCCCAGAGTTCGCCCCAGCCGAATGCAAAGTTGTACTCAAAGTCTGTAGTGGCCTTGGAGTAGAAGCAGAGTTCCTCGGGCGAATGGTCGCGCAGTTTAAGGTTTTCTTCCCTTAAGCCTAAGGAGAGCAGCCAGTTTTTGCAGTATTCCTTCCAGTAGGAGAACCATTCGAGGTCGGTATCGGGCTTGCAGAAGAATTCAAGTTCCATCTGTTCGAATTCGCGCACGCGGAAAATGAAGTTGCCGGGCGTTATTTCGTTTCTGAAGCTCTTGCCAATCTGTCCTATGCCGAAGGGTATGCGCATGCGCGTGGAGCGCTGAACGTTTTTGAAGTCTACGAATATGCCCTGCGCGGTTTCGGGGCGGAGGTATACGGTGTTTACAGAATCTTCCGTAACGCCCTGGAAAGTTTTGAACATAAGGTTGAACTTTCTTATGGGCGTGAAATCGCTCTTGCCGCAGACGGGGCATACGATTTTGTGTTCGTTTATGAACGCTTCGAGGGCGTCGTTATCCATGGCCTCTACTTTGACGTCGAGGTTATGTTTTTTGCAGTAATCTTCTACAAGGTTGTCCGCTCTGTGACGGGTCTTGCAGTTTTTGCAGTCCATGAGGGGGTCGGAGAAGCCGCCGATGTGGCCGGAGGCCTTCCAGGTGCGGGGGTTCATTAAAATCGCGCAGTCGAGGCCCGTATTGTGCACGTTTTCCTGCACAAACTTTTTCCACCAGGCCCTTTTAATGTTGTTTTTGAGTTCAACGCCCAGGGGGCCGTAGTCCCAGGTATTGGCAAGTCCGCCGTAAATTTCGCTGCCGGGGAAAATAAAGCCTCTGTTTTTGCACAGAGCCACAAGTTTTTCCTGCGTTACGGCTCTCTTTTTATCAGCCATAATAATACTCCCGTAAAAAAGTGCGCGCCGAAATGATTTCCGCGCCGCGCAAACTGAATATAATTTATATAAATTTTAGTAAAAAAGGCGCGTCAAGTCAAGCAAATGTCGCACTCTGTATCGCCCTGTTCAAAAAAATAGCTCAAAGGCGGACGGGGTTATAAAAAAATCGCCGTTTAAGAAAATTTTTTTGGCGTAAACTATGTACTTTCACCCCCGAGGTGTGGTATAATTGATTAAACTGTGAAATACATTTTGTTTTTAATAAGGTGAAAGATGTTATCCGATATTGAAATTGCCGAAAGCTGCGTAATGCAGCCCATCACGCGAATTGCAGCCAAACTCGGACTTAAAGAGGACGACCTTGAACTCTACGGCAGGTACAAGGCAAAAATCAATCTCAAAGAGGTAAAGCCCAAGGCAAAACTTGTGCTTGTCACCGCAATAAATCCCACGGCCAGCGGCGAGGGCAAGACCACCGTATCCATAGGCCTTGCGGACGGAATTGCAAAGCTCGGCAAAAAGGTCTGCCTGGCTCTTCGCGAACCCTCGCTCGGACCGGTGTTCGGCATAAAGGGCGGCGCGGCTGGCGGCGGCTACGCCCAGGTAGTTCCCATGGCGGACATAAACCTGCACTTTACGGGCGATCTGCACGCCATAACTTCGGCAAACAATCTGCTGTGCGCGGTCATAGATAACCACATCTTCCGCGGCAATCAGCTCAGAATAAAGGAAGTATATTTTCACCGCTGCATGGACATGAACGACCGCGCGCTGCGTTCGCTCACCATAAACTGCGAAGCGGGCAAAATGAAGGGCTGCCAGAGCTATTCGAGGAGCGAACACTTCGACATAACCGCGGCGTCCGAAATAATGGCAATACTCTGCCTTGCAACCGACCTTTCCGACCTAAAGCGCAGGCTGGAAAACATAGTCGTGGGCGAGGACGAGCAGGGCAATTTTGTATATGCGCGCGATTTGCACGTGGCGGGCGCGATGGCCACTCTTTTAAAGGACGCCATAAAGCCCAACCTTGTGCAGACGCTTGAAGGCACTCCCGCCATAGTACACGGCGGCCCCTTTGCAAACATAGCGCACGGCTGCAACTCCGTGCGTGCCACATATACGGCAATGACTCTTGCCGACTATGCCGTAACCGAGGCGGGCTTCGGCGCAGACCTCGGCGCGGAAAAGTTCCTGGATACCAAGTGCAGGGTGGCGGGCATTCAGCCCGACTGCATAGTTGTGGTAGCCACCGTAAAGGCGCTTAAACTTCACGGCGGGGCGGATAAAAACAACCTTGCCGAAGAAAATCTCGACGCTCTGCGCGCAGGCATGCCCAATCTCTTAAAGCACGTGGAGAATATGAAAAAGGTATTCTCCAAACCCGTAATCGTGGCGATGAACAGGTTCGCAACCGATACGCGCGCCGAGATAGACGCCGTAATTTCCGCCTGCGACGAGGCGGGCGCGCCCGCGGTATTCACCGACGTGTTCCTAAAGGGAGGCGAAGGCGGCAGAGCGCTTGCCGAAAAAGTTATCTGGATGTGCGAAAAGCATTCCTCGCTCACCTATGCGTACAGACTGGAAGACGACATCAAGACCAAGATAAACGACATAGTTACCAAGGTATACGGCGGCGACGGCGCGGAATATTCCGAGGAGGCCGAAAGAAAGATTGCCGACATAGAGGGCAAGGGAATAAAGGGACTGCCCGTGATAATCGCAAAGACGCAGTACTCGCTTTCGGACGACGCCAAAAAGCTTGCGCGTCCCAGCGGTTTCAAAATACACGTGCGCGATATAATCTACAAGGGCGGCGCAAACTTCATAGTTGCCATTGCGGGCGACATAAACCTCATGCCGGGCCTCGGCAAAGTGCCCGCGGCGGAAAAGATAGACATAGACGGCGAAGGCAACATAACGGGTCTGAGCTGATTGAGCGCAAAGGCATAAAGGCGTCTTAGGACGCGGAAATCTGAAGAGAGCGGTCTGAAAAGGCTTAAGAGAATATAAGGCTTAAGAAAATATAAGGTAAAAGGAATTGGCTTTAATTTTATGTCAGAAAAAGAGAAACTGGAATTACCCGAAGCATCCAACTTTATCGAACAGATAATCAACGAAGAACTTGCCGCAGGCAAATTTGAAAGCGTGGGCAACAAAATAAAAGTTCGTTTCCCGCCCGAACCCAACGGCTATCTTCACATCGGCCACGTAAAGGCGCTTTCCATAAACTTCGGCGTCAAGGAAAAATATCACGGCGAAATCAACCTGAGAATGGACGATACCAACCCCGCCAAGGAAGATTACGAATACGTAAACGCCATAATCAAGTCGCTTGAATGGCTGGGGCTCAAATACGACCGCCTGGTATTCGCCTCCGACTACTATGACAAGCTCTACGAAATTGCAGAAAAATATATAATGGATGGCAACGCGTACGTGTGCGACCTCTCCGCAGAGGAGATAACGGCCACGCGCGGCACGCTTACCGAACCGGGCATACCCTCGCCGTACAGGAACAGAAGCGTGGAGGAAAACTTAAAGCTCTTCCGCGAAATGAAGGCGGGCGTATATCCCGACGGAGCAAAGGTGCTCCGCGCAAAGATAGATATGTCGTCGCCCAACATCAACATGCGCGACCCCGTAATCTACCGCATAG
>ERZ1090878.470-NODE-472-length-21996-cov-5.774714_pt1 | contig 21996 bp, 20 predicted proteins | sample MGYA00478473_ERZ1090878 | MGnify/ENA primary metagenome ERZ1090878 (study PRJEB33644, sample SAMEA5815720) | chicken gut metagenome | biome: Chicken; feature: Gastrointestinal Tract; material: Caecum | place: Ireland | collected 2019-01-01 | study: A study of the... | reverse complement strand
GCGCCCATGTTCGCGCCCGCGTCGGGAGCCGACGCGATAGACGCGGATATAGTCAAAGCCGGGGACACCTACTATATGTACTATAAGGACCAGGGACTGGACGATATATGCCTTGCCACGTCGGAAAGATTGGACGGCGGATACGAAGAACGCGGCGTCGTGAACGTGCGCTACCGGGGCGTAGAGGGCAGTTTCATCTACAATATCGCCGGGACGGACGAGTGGGTCATGTTTATGGACAGCTACAAATACGGCAGATTCTTCATGCAGCAGACGGACGATATGCTCAATTTCAGGCGCGTAAACAAAAACGATTATTCCGTGGACTTTTCGCCCCGCCACGGCAGCGTCACGGCTATAAGCGGAGAAGAATACGAACGGCTTGCGTCAATATAAAACATAAAAAACCCGCCGTAATGTAAAATATGGGGCAAACGTATTGAAAAATACGGTGCTTTAAGGTATGATATATGTAGCTGAAAATCCGGGGAGGAACAATTATGGCGGAAACACAACAGACCCTGTTCGAAAAGTGCTGTGCCTGTCTTGACGACGGCGGGGTGAAATACAGCGTCGACAGAATAGAAGATTCTGATATAATCAACTTTACCGCGTCGGGCGACGACTTGCAGATGAACTGCACGATAAGGTTTATAGGCGGGGTCGTATCGCTCTACTCCCTTATACCCGCCAGGTTTTCGGGGGAAAAGCTGGTGGATGGCATTATGGCGGTGAACGAGATAAACAGAAAGCTGGTTTTCGGCAGTCTGGACTTCGACAGCAAGGAAGGGATAGTTATTTACAGGGTGACCAACTGTTTCAACGACTGCACCGTGGAAACGGGCGGCATATTTATGGAACTTATCCGCATTCTTTTACGCAGCGTGGACGATTATAACGACAAACTCTTCATGCTCAGCAAGGGAATGTTGAATTTTTCCGAATTTATGGAAGAGATCAATAAGTGACGGCGAAAAAGAGGGCGATTATAATAACCGCGGCGGCGCTTGTTATTCTGGCGGCGGTGGCAGTACCGCTTTCGCTGTATTTTACGGGAATTATCGACTATGCCGAACCGGCGCGCGGCGATTCGGATACCGCGTATCTGATGGCGTACTTTACCGGCAACGAGCCGGAAGAAGAGAGGATATATTTCGCGCTGAGCCGTGACGGGTATAACTTCACTCCCGTGGGCGAAGGGCCGGTACTGCAGAGCACGACGGGCACGGGGAGCGTGCGCGATCCGTATATATTCGCCATGAACGACGGGACGTACTGCATTATCGCCACGGATATGCGCAGCGAACTGGGCTGGTCGTCCAACCACGCCTTTACGGTGTTCAAGTCCGACGACCTGATAAACTGGACGGAATACAACATAGATATAGAGCCGCTTATTCCCGATACCGTGCGCGCGTGGGCGCCCCAGGCGATATGGGACGGGGAAAAGGGCATGTATATGGTGTACTGGGCAAACTGCACCGACGGGGAGCAGGGTTGGAGCGGAACGGTTCTGTGGTACGCCTATTCCGAGGATATGCAGAGTCTTTGCAGCGAGCCGCGTATTCTCTACGCTCCCGATTCGGGCAAGGACGCGATAGACGGCGATATAGTCAAGGCGGGCGATACCTACTATCTGTATTACAAGGACGAAAACGAGGCGAAAATTTGTCTTGCCACGTCGCGGTCGCTTACGGGTCCTTACGAATACGAAGGGGTCGTCAGTCTTTACAATACGAACGTGGAAGGAAACTGCATCTACAACATAGCAGGAACGGGTGAATGGGTGATGATGCTGGACTGTTACAGCTCCGGCAAATTCGTAATGCAGCAGACAAGCGATATGCGCAATTTCAGACGCGTCGCGCCTTACGATTACGAACTTGACTTTTCGCCCCGCCACGGCAGCGTCATGGCGATAAGCGCGGATACGGCGCAAAGGCTCGAAGAGGCGTTTTCTTAAAAAGCGTCCGCGCGGCATAAATTCGTACAAATAATTTCAACGAGGTGATACATATATGGCGGAAACACAAAAAACTCTGACGGACAAATGCTCCTTTTATCTCAATTCCCAGGGGATAAGCCACAGTATAAGCAACATGGGGAAAATCAGGGTCATACATCTTGAAAACCTTGCCGACGACAACGACAACAAGATAGACGGCGTCATAACGGTGGACGACACGACTCTTATTCTGCAGGTATATCTGGGCTGCTCCGTCCCCGTGGAAAAAATGCACGAAGCGCTGTTTATGATAAACGCCGTGAACAATATGCTTCTGCGCGGATATCTGACATACGATCCGCTGGCGGAAAAGGTGGAGTACTGCGCGAAAAGCATGGTCGAAGGCTGTGAGATAGAGGACGAGAACTTCTTCCATATGTTCCTGGGCGTGATAGAGGTGGAAATTACCAGGCTCAACCTCGCGTTCGGCGCTTTTGCCGAAGGCAGGGCGGATATGGAAGAGTGTATCGCCATGTTCAGACCGTAATCCGCAAAAGGTGCGGCTGCGCGGCAACGCCCGGAAAAGAAAGCAAAACGCACACAAAAAAAGCGGCATTGAACACCAATGCCGCTTTTTTTGCGCATACCGAATTAAAAAGAGCGTTTTTCCCAGGTCAGGACGTCGTCCGCGTTGAGTTGCGCGAACTGGAATTTTTCGCCCACGTAAGGTTGCAGGGTGACGGGGGTGAACTCCGTCAGACCGCGCGCGGGTGAAAATCCGGGGTAATCGCCGTGCGCCGCCGCAACGTAACTGCGAACGTAGCGCGCCTTGATGAGCGGCGAGAAAATGCGCTTGCAGTATATGTCGCCGGGCGTTATCAGGTCCAGCCTGCTCAGCGGCATGAGCGGAACGGTGGATATGGGCAGGGTGCCGCCTTCGTCGCTCAGCCTGACTATCGGCGAAAGCACGGAAGTGGAACCGCAGTCGGAAGAAAACGACTTTTTGGTCTCCACGTTCTGCGAGCCAAGGAAGTTTATGCTGTTGCAGTTGTCCTTTATTATCGCGGCGGGGCCGTTTGCGGTGACGTTGTACACGTTTTCCAGCTGGGCGTAAGATTGCAGTACCAGGTGGAAGTATATCTTGCGCGAGCGCGAAGTGGCTATCTTGTTTTCAAAGGAGTTTATGCGCGGTATGTTGCCGAATTCGTCCAGAAGGAAGTGCGTTTCGCGGTACGGTTTGTTCTTCACCTCGCACTCTTCCGCGTGCTCCACCATATTGCGGTATACCCAGTCCACGAACAGCGCGGCTATGTCGTAATCGCTGGATTCGTAGTCGCGCGTGATGACGAAAATGGCGAACGGGGTGTCGTCCTCGTCGAAAAGTTCCACGTCGTTGCCCGTGGTAAGCGCGTAGACGTGCGGCTTGCACCACGGTCCGAGGCTGTTGCCCAGCACGCTGAGGTAGGACAGCATGGTTATGGGCGAGGCGGCGAAAACCGTGGTAAACATATTCTGCGTCTGGCGGGGCAGCCGCTTTATAAGCGGGTGCGTGAATATATCGGGGCGGTAGCGCGTGTCGCCGCGGCTCATCATGCCGCGCCGCAGCACGCTGAAAAACTGCGTCATCGTGTATATGGTGAACATATCTTCCGTGAAACCGCTGAACGGGTCGAGCAGATAGTCGCACATCGCCTGCAAAAAGCCTTTGACCTGGTCCTGCGCCGCCTTTTCCCAGGTGGGGTCTTTCGTGCTCTCCACCTTGATGAACATATTGCCCAGCTGGTTTATGAGGGAGGAAAGCTCCACGTTCAGGTCGGTTTCCTTCACCGTCTTCATCTGTTTCGCCATGGAAATGGTAGGGAACGCGCTGCCGTCGAACATGTAGTACCTTCCCGAAGTAAAGGCGGAAGAGGGTGCGGCTTTGGGAATGTCGTCGGGAATCTTGCCCGTGCGCGGTTCGGGCGCGCTCGCACGCATATCCTTTATCTTTTTCAGCACGTCCAGCAGGTCGGAAAGCGGATTCCACTTGTTGGAACGGGTAGTGTTCTTGAAGTTGAGCACGAAAGTGCGGTAGCCCATTTTTTTCAGATGTTCCGCGTTGTGGTTGAACAGTTCGCCCTTGGGGTCTGTCACGAAGATGTTCGGCTTGTTTTTCTGCGAGGAAATCGCCCTCAGCTGAGGCTCTATACAGCCCGTCGTCTTACCGCTTCCCGTAGAACCGAGATATATCTCGTGCAGAGGGGGCAGATAGTAGTAGCGCAGACGGCACTTCTTCCTCTCTTCCGCGCCCAGCTTTTCGTATTCCGTCATGGAGTACGCTGTTCCGTCCGGCGCGACAAAGTCGCTCGCCACGGGATAGCCGCGGACTTCCTTTTCCGGCAGTTCGTCGTAAAAATACTTTTCCAACCCCATGCTTTCGGGAATCTCCGTGTAGTCTATCTCACGGGAATTTTCCATATGGGCGGAGATGTAACTTTGCATATATTTATCGGATATACTCATATTCTTTACCCCCTGAAACCTATCGGAGCGGAAATCTTCGCGCCGGGATTCGTCTCGTCTTTCCACAGCTCCTGTTTGTAGTTATTGATGTGCTCCATACGCTTTGAGTAACTCTTCGTGTGCAGCAGCGCTTCCACGAAAGAAAGGTCTATGTTCCGCAGACGTCCGCGCATGACCAGATCGTAGTAAATGGTGGATACGCAGTTGTACAGCTCCACCGCCTCTTTCTTTTCTTTTTTCTGCACCGCGTCGGGCAGTACGGTGATTCCCTCTTTCAGATAGACGGAACACAGGTCCGCCAGTTCGGCAGCGGTTTCCGCGCGCTCCCGTTCTCCCTCTCCGGCGTGGAGTTTGGCAAGAAGCCGCATGGAACATATATCGCCCCACATGGCGCACTGTTTAAGCCGGCGTATGGCGTTGCCCGCGTTTTTTTCACAGCCTATTCCCAGCGCCTGCATAATGCCCACCTGTCTGACTATGGCGGGATTCCCCGCCGCCGACGCGGCGGAAAGTTCGGCGTATCTTACGCCCGCGTTGTAGGTGCGCACGAAAGAGTAGTCAAGGCAATGGTATGCGGAAATATCGGGGGAATTTTTTATCATGGCGGAAAAATCGCACAGTATGCGGCACTTGTTCTGCGCCAGCAGCTGCACGTCCTCGTCCGCCCCCTCGATACTCATATTCTGCGAAAGAAAGATTCGCCCGTCGATAGACGTCTTTATGTCGCAAAGCTGGTGCAAAAGCGCGTATTCCAGCTCCGCCGACACGTCTTCGCGGTCGTAGGCGAGGCATATCAGCCTGATAACGCCGCGCGCGTCCGCCTCGTAAGCTCCGTTACAGCCGTTGGAAAGCAGTACCGCGGCTTCAAGACAGGCGGTTGCGGGTTCGTAACAATCGGAAATGGCAAAACTATTGACCATAAAAAACCTCCTTATCAAAACTTAACTTATGGTTACACTATACACGCAAAACGCGGCAATGTCAACAGATTTAATGTAAAATAAAAATTTTTTTTGCGAAAAAGTTGCAAATAACACAAAACGCACATATAAGGCGTAATTTATGAGTAACGCCAAATTAAAAATTGCGCAAAAAAGCTAAACGCCTATCAGAAGAGAGAGCAGCGGAAGGGTGACTACGCATGATATCGTGCCTAAAAGCCCGCATTTTGCCGCCATTTCGCGGCCCTGACCCACAAGTTCCGCGTAATTGAGCACGAGCGAGGCGATGGGGCACGCGCACATTACGTACATACACCACTGCAACTCTTCGTCAAGACCCATAAGGGTGAGCAGGCCGAGCGTTACGAGGGGGAATACTATCTGTTTTATCGCAATGCACAGATAAGCAAGCGGTTCGGTGAATATTGATTTTACCGGCACGGTGGCAAGGCGCATACCCATTATCAGCATACAAAGCGGAGTGGTCATGCGCGCAAGTACGGTTATCATATTTTCCAGCTGTCCCAAAAACCAGCCGTTCTCCGCGGAAATCTTGAATCCGGTCAGGAAGAAGGGGAGCGCAACAACCAGCGAGATTGTCGCGGGATTGAGCAGGGCTTTTTTTACGCTGATATAACGCCTGTCAAGCGTATATACGGCGGAAACGAGCGTCCAGCCCAGAAGCGACATGGAGAAGAAGAAAACCATGGAATAGGCGGGCGCGTTCGCCCAGTCGGGGAAGAGCGCTTCGAGTATGGGCACTCCCAGAAACGAGCAGTTGGAAAGCACGCTTGCTATGGAAGCCACGCGGTAACGCACGTCGTCGCGCTTTTTGCGGAATATAAGGCACATTATGCCGATGAACGCGAGCTGGAGCGCGGTGACCAGCGCGAAAAATATCAGAAGGTTTACGCCAAGTTCGGGCGTGAACTCCGCACGGTTGAAGGAATACAGCGTCAGAAAGGGCTGGCATACGTACATCAGCAGTTTGGAAAACGCGGAAATGCCGTCCGCCTTAACTGCCTTTACCTTTATGAGTATATATCCGGGCACTGCGTAAGCCAGCATTATGCCCACCGTTGCGAGAGTTATCAGAAATTCGTTCATTTTTTGCCTGTCACCGCAAGAATTATACTGCGCGCGCTCCGTATACGCAAGCAAATGCGTCCCGATGGTAAAAAACAGGTAAATCACTCTTGAAAATAGCGGATAAAGGTAGTAAAATATATAGAGAGAATAAATAAGGAGAGTTAAGATATTATGGGTAAAGAAGACGGTTTCAGAGATTTACGCATTGTGGACAACTTTTACCAGACGTCCGCGTTTTTCCCTATGCCCACCGTACTTGCGGGCACGGTGGCGGAAAACGGCATGACCAATCTGGGGTCTTATTCGCTGTGTTTCCCCTACTATATCGCGGGTAAGGATTATTACGCCATGCTGCTGGAATGCCGCAACAGCTCCAACACCGCGCAGAACATACTGCGCAATAAAAAAGTTTCGCTCAACTTCATTCCCGACGACAGAAAGTACTTCCGCGAGGCGGTGCGCCTCGGCTTCCCCGGCGACACGACGGAAGAGAAGATGAAAAACTGCCTGTTCACGCTCAGTCCGAGCAAAATTGACGGCAGCCGCCCTAAGATTGTGCAGGAAGCCTTCCAGGTGTTTGAATGCACGTGGGACGACAGTCTGGAAAACGCTTTCGAGGACAAGGCGGGCAATCTGGAAGGCTACGAGCCGCCCTACCGCAGTTTTAACGGCATAACCAGCAAATGGGGCGCGCACTTTATCCTGAAAATAGATAAAATCTGGATGAAGGGCAAGTATTACGACACGATAATAAACGGCGTGAAGGCGGGCGGTTTCCCGTCCGTGCCCGTAGACTACGGCTACCGCGACAGCACCAATTTCTGGTACTCGCGTTTCCGCCGTCCTATCGCCGAAAAAATCCAGGCGAAGGAAGGGGACGTGAATTCTGTCATCTACGCTGCCGAGCGTATAGACCCCGAAGTGAAGTTCACGCGCGAAGCGTGCGGCAAACTTACCAAAATCCCGCGCGTGTTCTTAAAAGCCGCGCTCACCCAGATGGTGGAAATAGCAAAGCAGGAAGGAATAACCCTTATCGACGAAAAGGCGCTGACTGTTATCAACGACAAACGCCGGGAAGAGAAGAAAAAGAAATAAAGAGCAGGCAGAAATCTGCCGGCGGGAGGGGCGTTGCCTCTCCCGTTTTGCTTACTTCGAAGTATAATCGTGGTGCGGCGGCACGACGCTTTTCGGAAAAGCGGACATTTTTCGCGGAATATTGAGCAACGCGAAAAAAAGTAGTATAATATAGACATGGAAGACAAAGACGAAAAGGTATATATATTCGTTTCACATTCGCACAAGGACATAAACAAGGTGCGCTTAGTGCGCAATTACCTTGAAGACAGGGGCGCCGAACCTATCCTGTTTTTTCTGAAATCAGTTACCGACGATAACGAGATTGAGGACTTGATTAAACGCGAGATAGATGCCAGATTGTGGTTTTTATATTGCAGGTCGCGCAACGCCGAAAAATCCAATTGGGTGAAGACAGAATTGGAATATATTAAAAGCACAGGCAAGAAGAACTGTCTTGAAATAGACCTCGACAAGATAAAAGGAGTGCCGCAGGGGGACGTTGCGGTAAAACTCGACACCTGCGTGAAAGATCTCAAAAAACTAAATAGGGTATTTGTAAGTTATTCGTTAGTGGACAGGCAGTTAGCGGCAAAACTTATCCGCGCTTTTGAAAAATACGGAATAAAGGTGCTTCTTTATGGCGCAGAAGACGCTTATGCCGTAAATTTTTATCAAAGTATTGAAACGGCTCTCAATCGCGCGGCGGAAGAGGACGGCTTGTCCGTCTGTCTTATATCGTCCGATTCCCTGCGTTCGAAATATTGCGAAACGGAGATGAAGGAGATAATCAAAAGACCGGGAAAGAAAATTATCGCCTGGCTGTATAACCGCAAAGAGGTGGATACAAAAGAAATACCGATTGCCGCCTTACCGTTATATATTCGTGATTATAATATCGTTCCTGTGGATTGCTCCGACATTGACGCGGCAATCGTTACTCTTATGAATAAAAGTCTTTCCCTGTTTGGGGATTATTTTCTAGGATAGCGGCTATTTTTGCGGGATCTGTCCCGTTATCGCGCCTATAAAGTAATCCGCCGTGCGCTTATTGGTGGCTATGGGAATGTCGTACAGCGCCGCAATGCGCAGCAGCGCCTTTACGTCGGGGTCGTGCGGCTGCATCTGCAGGGGATCCCAGAAAAATATCACCATATCTATCTTGCCTTCCGCCACTTTCGCGCCTATCTGCTGGTCGCCTCCCAGCGGACCGGAAAGATAACGCTTTACTTCCAGTCCCGTGGCGTCCGCCACCAGTTTGGCGGTGGTTCCCGTACCGCACAGCTTGAATGCGGAAAGCGGCTCTTTGTTGTTCAGTGCCCACTGTATCATCTCGTGTTTTTTGTTGTCGTGCGCCACAAGCGCAACGGTCATCTGAGTTTTCATAGTTCTGCCTCGCTCGTATCTTATTTATTGTTCGTCATTGTCCGACTGTCTGCCGGTTTTGTTCCTCTTCCTTTTAACCGCGACAACGCATACCGCCGCTATCGCGCTTGCAACCATAACGGGAATCACTACGGCAAGCGCCAGATACGTTTTCTGTCTGCCGAGGTACTGCGGATATTCGGTATTTATAAATTCGTCGGTAAAGCCGTTTATTTCGTGCATACGCTCTATTCCCTGTTCGTAGACGCGTCCGGTAAATCTTTCAAACGCCTCCTGCTTGCCGATAACGTCCAGGGAAAGTTCGTACATTTTGGCATAGTCCACGTTAACGGCTATCTCTTCCACTCTGCGCGTAAGTGTTTCGTCGCCTTCAACCGCCTGAAGGGCGGATTCCATAAGGCTTTGGTATTTCGATATGCTGCCCGTACTCAGATAATCGAAGGCGTGCGCGGAGGGACTGTCGTACAGGTCGAGGTCTTCCGCCGCGGCGACTTTTTCGTGCATGAGGTCGACGTATTCCGCTATATAAGGGGCGGCGTCGCCGTACGTTACGGTTATGTATTTGGAAAGAAGCGCGTTCACGTCCGTATTGACGTCCCACAGCTGTTTCGCCAGAACGTAACTTCTCAGGCATGCCATTTCGTCCCCCTGTTCGCGGCTACCCTGGTGGAACACCCTGCGCACGTTGTTATCCAGGTAAAATTCCAGATTATCCTTTTGCACGGAAAGGTTGGGATAGGGCAGAAGCAGGTGGCTGAAATTAACGGTGTAGTCCCATATGAAGATGTTGTCGCACACCTGCGCCCACTCTTCTATTATCCTCTTTCCTTCGGCGGAGGAATCGTTGGCTCCCCGTTTGTAGGAATACAGCTGGGAAGTCTGTATGGGGGCGATGACTATGTTCACGTTGGATTCGCACTTTATTCCCTGCGGCAGTATGCGCATATGCTGGTAAGCCAGCGTGCTTATGTACTTGTCCGGAAAGTCTTTTGCCAGATTGTTGACAAGGAGAAGCAGCAGTCCCGCGTGCGAGCCGTATTTTTCATACGCCGCCGCGCATTCTTCGCATTCGCAGGGGTGCCACCCGTCGTTTATGGAAAAATCCCAGTAAAGGACTTCGGGGTGGGCGGCTATATCTTCCGCCAGCTTGCCTTTGATTATGTCGTAGGCGGGCTTTTTATCGCCGTCCGTCGTCACGAACGCGGAAAGACACAGCTGCGGCTGCATATCTCCGTACGCCTCGCTCCTGCGTTCGCCGCCTATTACTGCGTAATATTCGGGGTGCTCGTCAAAGTAAATATCGGGATCCACAAAGTGGAAGGAGGAGTGGCACCACGTTCCCCAATAGCGGTTGGCGTCGTTGCCCACGTCGTCCAGTCTTTCGCCCGTGCCGTTGCTCTTTATTCTTCTCGACCAGTCGTTTTGTCCCACTTCGTACTGGTATATCCTGCGCCATACGAAATCGGGGTTGGAAGTTACGTCGAGTTCGTCCAGCCACACGGTGGAACTTTCGGGGATATAAGAAAAGTCGTCGCGCACGAACATACAGCCCAGGCAGTCTTCCAGAAAAGAGTAAATGCCGTTTGCGGTACCGTCGTCCGCTATATCACGGTTAAGGGCGTAATTGCCCGAAATATATATGTTTTCTCCGATGCTTCTGATTATATAGCCGTCGTCTTCCGCCCCCGAAGTATCCGCGGCGGAAAGCGCGTTTTCGCCAAGGCAGATGTATTTATCGCCGCTTCGGACGTTAGACGGGGCGAGCACTTCGAAGGACTCTTCCGCGCCCGTCATCTGCCGCAGGGTATCGCGCAGGAAGACCGCGTCCGACGCAAGGCCTACGTTGTCCGTTTCCAAAACTATTACGTATCCGCTTTCGCCGTCCGCGGCAAGGGCTATGTCCTTGACCTCCCGCAGCCCTGCGATAAACTCCGCTTCGTCGTATTTCGCGGCGGAGGAAACGTCTATCGTGTTCGCGGCGTTTTGCGTGCACCCGGCAAGTATTCCCGCCAGCGTACAGACCGCGAGCGCCGCGCAGATAAGTATAACGAATTTTCTCATAAGTTTCTCCTGCATATATTATATCGGATACGCGCGCCCTTTTCAAGAGTAATGCTTAAACGGGGCTTTTTCGCCGCGTCCGCAAGCGCGGACCGCGCCGCATTTGCTATATTCCGTCCGCCGCGCAAACAGCATAGTTATATTTTACAATAATCGCGCGGCATTTTCAATAAAATATCGGGCGGAATTGCAGTACCGCGCGAAAAAAAGCGTATGTGCGCGGTATAATTTATATGGGAGCGCAAAAAGAGCGCGTTTTACGGAGGAGGAAAGGATAGTGGCGTATAAAATAGAAACCGCGGCGGCGGACGACGCTTTCGGCATATTCAATCTCGCTTACGCCTGCCTGACGGAGGCGGGCTTTTCCCCTCTTTCGGGCGGAGCGGGGAAGGAGATAAATCCGAACGGGATCGAGCGCGCCTGCCGCAGCGGACGCGTGCGGATTATCAGGGAGTGCGGAGAAGCGGTCGCGGCAATCACCCTTACGGAGAAAGGCGCGGAAAATCTGTTCGTTTCGCCCTATTACAGGGGAAGGGGAATGGGCGGAGCGTTGCTCGAAGCGGCGGAAAAGGAACTTGCCGCGGCCGGGTGCGAGGAATTTACCCTGGTTACCCGTCTGCCCGACGGTTTTTACAGGCGGCGCGGCTATTTTCTTGTCCGCAGAAAGAAGGTGTTGCAGGGGGATACCGTCGCCGCCGTGACGGAAGAGAGAAAGAAAAGCATTCTTCCCGTTTTTGGCGGATACGACGCGGCGGGCGAGCCGTGCGGAGAGGGGAAATACGGGCTGGAATGCCGCGTGGCGGTAAAGCGCAGGGACGGGGAATATCTGCTTATGAAGCGCGCGGCGGGAAGAAGATATGCCGGCGCGTACGAATGTACCGCGGGCGGCGGCGCAAAGCCGGGAGAAAGGGCGGAAGACTGCGCCGCGCGGATACTGCGCGAAAGCACGGGGCTTACGGGAGAACTTTTTCTGCTGGGCAGGGAAGTTACGGAAGATACGGTGGCGATGCAGTATCTTTTCATTGCGGACTGCGGCAGGGGCGATATACTCCTTCCGCGCGGGAAATACACCGCGTTCAGGTGGACGGCGCGGCAAAACGTACTTCGCAGTAAAACGCCGCTTTTGACGCGCGTCCGCAAATACCTGCTTCTGCGCGGCGGCGTTTATTCCGGAAACAGCGGGCAGGGGCGGAAAAACCTCCGCGGGCTGATACGCTGAAAAAAGGAAAAACCGCAGGCAGGGGCGGAAAAAATTTTTTCCGCGGCATATAAGGAAAAAGCGCGCAGGAAGGGATACGCACGGAATCTTTATATAATTTACCGGACACATATTGCATAAAGCGGTAAAAACTGCTATAATTCAATCGAATAAAGATTGTTCGGAGAAAATTATGGGTGAACGGGAATACGATTTTTTTATAAGCTATTCGAACGCCGATATTGAAAAGGTTTCACCAACCATAGAAGTCATGGAAAAGGACTACGGCGCGAAATGCTGGTTTCAGGAAAAAGACTCCAAAGCCGAATTTGTGGACGCCATAATGGAAGGCATAGAAAATTCAAAGGCGTTTATCATATTTATCAGCGCCCACTCCGCAAATTCGTATTTTGTACTTAACGAAGTCAACCACGCCGTTGAGTGGCGCGGCGAACACGAGGAATACAAGATAGTTCCCGTGATAATCGACGGAGAGCACCCCGAAATATCCGATTCCGTCTATAAGAAAATACGTTTTTATCTGGGCAGACTGAACGTTATATGCGGTACGCGCACGGAATCGGCGGATTCGCTCGTGACGAAAATTTTCGATCAAGCCGATTTCGAGCCCGCTTCAAAGGCGTTGCACCGCAGTCTTTATCATTCGAGCGAAAGCGAAGAAAAGCGGTTGCGCGCACAAAACGAGATATTGCGCGACTTTTCGCGGGAATTTTTCGAAAAGACCGTAAAACCCGACTTTTACATTCTCGACGTGGGTTGTGCGGCGGGCGACAATATATCTCTCAGGCTGGAAGGTTTGCCCTATGCGGGGTTTTTGGGCGTGGACATTGATGAAGCGCAAATCGAAAAGGCGCGCGTAAATTACGGCGGTGAGCGCAACAGCTTTATCACATGCGATATTACAAGCGACAAATTCGACGACGTTTTGGAAGACTATCTCGACGATAAGGATATTGCGGGCTTTGACCTGATTCATATATCCGCCGTCCTGCTTCATCTTTCCGACCCCGTTTCGCTTTTGCGCGTTTTGCGGCGTTATTTGAAAAAATCGGGCAGTATTTTCATACAGGACGAGGACGACGGCGCAAATCTCGTATATCCGTACTCCAAGTTTTTCGACAGGGCGTTCGCCATTTGGGCGGATTCGGAAGAAAGCGGCGACAGATGTTGCGGAAGAAAAATTCCGTCATACCTTTCCGCCGCGGGATACAAGCACGTATCTTTGGTAAAGTGCGGCGTCAGCGACGCGGGACTTACGCAGGAGAAGCGCACCGCGCTGTGGGATATTTATTTCAACTATCATCTTTGGCTTGCCGCGCAGGAAAATATGTTCCGCAACGCGGTAAAGACGGGGAAGATGCTTGAAGAGTACGAAAAAGAATACGACTATTACAAAAAAGAGTATGACGAAGGGAAAATTTTCATACAGCTCGGATTTCTCTTCTTTATAGCGCAGAAGTAAAAATTCGCCTCGTCACTCCCTCCCGAACGTCACCTGCGCCGTTCCCGCGCCGGCGGCGTGCGCAAGATTTTCCGTACCGGTTATTTTTCCCAGGCGCGTATAACTGTACGAAGTGGCGAAACTTTCGTAAAATATAACTACGCAGTCGTCGCCCCAAAGCATAATGTCGCCTGCTTCTATTCTGCCAACCCGTTCGGCATTTTGCGGTAGCGGTTCGTCAAGATAGCAGTATTTTTCGTTGCCGTTCAGCTCGCTCATGTTTATTTCAAGCGGCAGAAGTCGCGCAAAAGCCTGCGCCGCCGCGCCGCTTTCGAGCGTTGCCGTAAATTGTATGCCGTTAATAGTAATTTTCATTTCGCGTATCTCTCCGTTTTCTTCTTCAGCCGGAGTTTCCTCCTGTCCGTTTCCGGACGGAATTTCGCTTTCGGGTACACAGCAGCATAAAAATGCCGCAATTAAAACGCATATGGCCGCAACTGCGGATAGTTTTGCTTTCATACCCGAATTATACACCTTGTCCGGCATACAGGCAAATACCTATTTTTTATAACGTTCCATAGATAAAACGTATAGATAACGCGCATAGACAGCGCGCGGGCGGAAAGAGTTTAAAAAACGACGCTTATGGTAAAAATAGACGCGGAATATTCAAATTAGTGCGGAAAAACTTGCCTGTCCCGCGACAAAATGTTATAATTATACATATAAACGTGCATGGAATCCGCGGTATTGCGGCTTTCGGAATGCGCGTTTTAAAATAACTGCGAAAGGAGAAAAGGTATGGCAAAAGTTTGCGTAATCACAGGCGGCGGCAGCGGCATGGGATTGGAAGCGGCAAAATATTTCAAGGACAGAATAGTAATCATATCCGGCAGGACGGAAGCTAAGCTCGCAAAAGCGGTCGAAGAGCTGAAAGCGTGCGGCGTGGACGCCTATTACAAAACGTGCGACACGTCCAGGCGCGACAGCGTGAAGGAGCTTGTGGAATTTGCGGCGGGCATGGGCGAAATAACCAACGTCATCAACTCCGCGGGCGTATCCCCCGCAATGTCCAGCAGTGACCCGGAAAAGATTCTGCGTATAAACGCGTTGGGAACGGTGTACATCAACGAAGAGTTTTCCAAGGTTATGAAGGCGGGCAGCGTGATTTTGGACGTGGCGTCCAATTCCGCATATGTGCTCCCCGGTTTTCTCATCTCCACCAAAGCGTACGCCCTGGCGGAAACGGACGAGAGCGCGTTTATAAAGAAGATGATGAAAAAAGCCCGCATGGCGAAAGAAGGCTATCCGCGCGCGGGTTTTGCGTATGCGCTTTCCAAGAATTTTGTGGTATGGTATGCCAAAAAGTGCGCTATCGACTACGGCAAGAAGGGTATCCGCGTGGCGTCGCTGAGTCCCGGACTTATCGCCACCGATATGGGTAAAATGGAGGAAAAGGACGGAGGAATGCTTATCCCCTTCGCCTGCGAAAAGCGTATGGGCAAGCCCGAAGAGTTGGGATTCGCCCTTGCAACGGCAGCCGATGAGCGCAACGGCTATCTCGCCGGCGTGGACGTATTAGTGGACGGAGGATCGACCACGCATATGAAGGAATTCCGCAAGGCTTAAGCGCCGAAAGAGCGCTGCGCTTAAGCGAAAAACAAAAAGGATAGGGCGGATATGGTTTTGACCATATCCGCCCTTTCGTTTTTCGCTTGTCCTGATGGAAAACCCTGCCAGCGGTTAAGACAGCGTGGTCACCACGCCACCCTTTCCGCCCTTACGGGAAAATGCGCACGGCGCATTTTATAGGTGCGCTCGCCGAAAAGTGCGATTTTCGGCGGCGGGTTATCCGTATTTACAGCATAAGGCATTGCGGAGATAATACTGTCAAAAAATACTTTTGTTATTGCGAAGCGTTTAAGTGGTGAAGCGCACGGCGCTTCCGTCCCACGTTGCAGAAAGGCGGGCGCGGAAGCCGCGCCCGCCCGGTGATTTTATATTTTTCTTTGGTTTATACTTCCACCAGGGCAGCGAGCGAAACGACCCCGGAAAGGCTCTCTTCGTCGCCCGTAGTGTCGCTGCCGAGATATACTATGGCAAGCATTTTTTCTCCCGCGCTTACGGGTGCGTCCAACATGACGCTGCCCGAAAGCACCGTGCCGGCGGGCACGTTGCCGCTCACCGCGGGCGAAAGCGCAAAGTCGCTGCCGGGAAGGTAGGTGAACGTCAGCGATCCGGAGGGAGCGGTATACAGGCGCGCGTACAGATGCGCGCTGCGCGTGAACTGTTCCAGCGCGGTGACGACGTAATCGGCGTACACTTCCTTCAATCTGCCCGTGGTGGGCAGGGTGATGGCGTACTTCATATCCGCCGCGGGAAGGGTGATCTGCGCGCCGGGAACCTGGTCGTTCGTGCTCTGGCCGCTAAGCGCGTTGCCCACGTAGCGCAGGTTGCCCATGGTGTCCTCCGCCGCCAGCGAGGTGGTAAGAGGCGTATCGCCGGACGTGAATGCCGCGGTGCTTATCGTTCTCGCACCCGCGCCCTGGGGTCCGGTAGGTCCTGTGGGACCTGTCGGTCCGGTGGGACCCGTCGCGCCTTCCGTTCCGGTCGCACCTTGTGGACCGGTGTCGCCCGTGGGGCCGGTAGGCCCGGTAGGCCCGGTAGCGCCTTCCGCGCCTGCCGCGCCGGTATCTCCGGTCGGACCTGTCGGTCCGGTCGGCCCGGTGGGACCTTCATCGCCCTGAACGCCCTGCGTGCCCGCAGTACCCTGCGGCCCTGCGTCGCCCTGAGGTCCGGTAGGGCCTGTGGGACCTGTCGGTCCGGTGGGGCCCGTCGCGCCTTCCGTTCCGGTCGCACCTTGTGGACCGGTATCGCCCGTGGGACCCGTAGGCCCGGTGGGACCCGTCGCGCCTTCCGCGCCAGCCGCTCCGGTATCGCCCGTAGGCCCGGTAGGACCCGTAGGTCCGGTAGGCCCTGTCGCACCTGCCGCTCCGGTCGCGCCTGCGGGGCCGGTAGCGCCGGTAGGACCCGTAGGACCGGTCGCACCCGTACCCGTAGCACCCGTAGGTCCGGTAGGGCCGGTAGGTCCGCCGGCAGGCCCGGTAGGACCGGTGGGACCTGTCACCCCTATGCCGGGAGCGCCTGTGGGACCTGTTGCGCCCTGGGGACCTGCGGGACCGGTAGGCCCGGTAGGTCCGGTCGGACCGACGGGACCTGTAGCGCCTATATCGCCCGTTCTGCCCTGAATACCGACTGCGCCGGTAGGGCCTGTGGGACCCGTAATTCCTCTGGGGCCGGTAGGGCCTGTTGCTCCTCTCGCGCCCATCGGGCCGGTGGGGCCTGTGGGACCTATGAGCGAAACGCTTGTGCCCTGCGGTCCGGTAGGACCCGTCGCGCCGCGCGGGCCGGGAGGGCAGTTGCAGCCTCCGCCGCAACATTTATCGTTAAAAAGCATGAGTTACTCCTTTTTTGCCGCGTCGTATGCGGCCTGAATAAGATTGAGGTTATCCCTCAGCCGCGGGTTGGTTTTGTCCAGTTCGGCAGCTTTGCGCGCGTTTTCCAGCGAGCCGCGCAGATCGCCCAGATAGTAGAGCGAAACTGCAAGGCAGTCGTAAGGGGAGTATCCCCAGGCGGCAGGTTCGTTGATATACGACATTGAACGCCGGGTGATCTCCAGGGCGCGCAGGGCGCAGAACGCCGCGCCGTGCCAGCGTTTTTCCCTGACGTAAAGGCAGGCGGCGTCTACCCACGGTTCGCGCAGGTATCCCGCTTCGGCAACCGCCCTAAGAATCCAACTTTCGCTTTCTTTCATATCGCCCTTTATCAAATAGCAGCGCGATATGTAGCGCATGGAAGCGGCGCGTTCGTCCTTCCACACGCTTGAATCAAGGGACAGGTGGCGTTTCAGTTCGGCAATTGCCTCGTCGTATCTGCCGTGGAAGAAGTACTCCCTGCCCAGATAGTGCGAGTTGCGGTCGTTTTCCGGCTGTTCGCGCACGGAAAGTTCCAGCAGGGGCAGATATTGTGCGCGCGACTTGGAAGGGTCTGCAAGGTGTTTGAGAAAAACGCCTTTGGCGTAAGTCTTTCTGCTTTCGTGTCCGTCCAGGGTGTAGAGCACCTCGTGCACGGGGTGACGCCATTCGAAACCGCGGCGGACGTGCGCTTTGCCCGTCCAGAAGACGTGTCCTTCGCTGCCGTCGGGATTATAGTTCCACGTATAGCGGTAATAAATCTGCTCCGCGCCCGTCTTTGCCGCGTCTTCCAGTCCTTTTCTCCAGCCGGGCGCGAACACTTCGTCGATATCGGTGCACACGCACAAATCCGCGTCTTCGGGCACCATTTTCAAGGATGCGTTGCGCGCCGAATCAAAGCGGAAAGGGCGGAAAACTTCGCTTTCCACGACGGCGCCGCCCTCTTTAAGAAGGCGTACAGTATCGTCGTTCGAGCCGGTATCCAGCACATAAATTCCGTCGGCTTCTTTCATGGAGTCCAACCAGCGGCGGACAAACTTTTCTTCATTCTTTGCAATGGCGTAAACGCATACTTTCATACTGCATAGTATGCCTGTATAAGGCGGAAACGTGACAAAAAGCGCGACGGAATTAAAAAGACTTTACGGCCTGAAACGTGGTGTATACGTCGGTTCTACTCATTGTAGAGGCGGAAAAAGTGCGCTCGTATTGACCATGCGCGGCAGTTGTGGTATACTTTGGCTGAAAGCGGACGGAAGAGTTGCCGCCCGCCTTCGGAGAGGTAAAATATATGGAAGAGACGACTTTGGCGGCGGCGGTAGGCAGGAAGATAGCAAACCTGCGCAAAGAGCGCGGTCTTACCCAGCGGCAACTTGCGGACAAAATATACACGTCGGACAAAAATCTTTCCAAATGGGAAACGGGCAAGGCTTTGCCCGATCTGAGCTTTTTATTGTCTATATGTTCAACCCTTGGGGTGCAGATAACGTACTTTACTGATGAAAATATAAGTTGTGCGGACATATTGCAGGCACAGCGCAACAGGGAGATTAAAGCGCGTATGCGCAAATTTTCCGCGGCGGTATTCAGCCTTTTGCCTGTTCCTCTCTTTATTTTTGCGGCAGCCGGCGCATATTTGCCATCTCCGCTTCCCGTACATTTCAACGCGCGGTGGCAGGCGGATAAAATGGGACAGCCGTGGCAGCTTTCTTTGGGCTGTATAATAGTTACGGCTTTAATAATAGCCACCCTAGGGGCGCACTATATTTATTATACCAAGTCGCCCTCGGCAAAGGCGTTTCAGTCTAAGGGCACCCTTATTTGTTTTTATTGCGTGGTTCTGCTGTTGGAAGTTTTCAATATCGCTGTGGGGATAACCGCGCTTGCCACCTCAGTTTCCGCAGCAAACGAAATGGGGCTTGTCCCGCCCGACGTCGAGCGGTTTCCCGTGGTTTTCGCCGCGCTGATGTGCCTTATTATGTGGCTTGCGGGTGCGTTGTGCGCTTTTGTATCGCGCAACGAATGGGTAGGCTTCCGTATTCCTTCCGCATATGAAAGCGATTATAATTGGCGCGCTTATAACGCAACCGCAGGCGTAGCCTTTATGGCATATGCTCTTGCGCTCGCGCTCGCCATGATTTTCATGCCCCGTCCGTTGAACGAAGCCGAGGCGCTCACGGCGGGTCTGGTTCCGCTTATTCCGCTTGCGGTAGTTTCATATTTTATCGGAAAAGCTATTATAAAACGGCACGGTATGAAGCAATAAAAAACGGCGGCAAAAAGCCGCCGTATTTTATTACGGATAACTGTTTACAGCATCTTTTTTCTCAGTTCCGCGCCGCTTTCGGGGCAGATATAAGCCGGGGGAACGTCGAGCACGGTTATGCAGCCGCTCTTTCCTTCCTTGCTCATTCTGTCCACCGCGCGGGCGAAAGCCACGAGCACGGAAGAGGTGAACGCGGGGTTGGAATCCAGCTTTAAGGAGTATTCCACGACATTGTTGTATTCGTCGTTTACGCCCGTCTTGCCGCTGCGGATTACAAAGCCGCCGTGGGGTATTCCGGAATGGTTCTTTTTCAGCTCTTCCATGGAAATAAAGTGCACGGTGGTGTCGTAATCGGCAAAATAGTTGGGCATTTCCTTTATCTGCTTTTCTATTTTCGCCTTATCCGCGCCTTCTTTTGCCACGACGTAACATTCGCGCGTGTGTTTTTCGCGGGTGGAAAGGGCGGGGTTGGAGCCGCTGCGCACCGCTTCCAGCGCCGCAGGCACGGGTACGGTGTACTGGCGCGCGTCCGCCACGCCTTCAACGCGCCTTATCGCGTCCGAATGTCCCTGCGAAACGCCCTTGCCCCAGAAGGTGTAGGTGCTTGCGCCGGGGAGAACCGCCTCGCCGTACACGCGGGCGAGAGAGAACATACCGGGGTCCCAGCCGCAGCTGATAAGTCCGAGTTTTCCGCTTGCTTTGCCGGCTTTATCCACATTTTCGAAATGGACGGGGATATTCGCGTGGGTGTCGAAGCTGTCCACCACGTTGAAATATTTTACGTATTCGGGGGTCTGAACGGGCAAATCCGTCGCGCTGCCGCCGCAGAGTATGAGCACGTCTATCTCGCCCGCGTGCTTAGCGGCGTCTTCCGCCCTGTACACTTTCACTCCGGGGGTGAGAGGTTTCAGGCTTTCGGGGTCGCGCCTGGTGAATATCGCCGTAAGGCTCATGTCGGGATTGTGCCTGACTGCGGCTTCCACGCCTCTGCCGAGATTGCCGTAGCCCATTATACCTAATCTGACCATAGTTTTATCTCCTGAAAATTATTACGCTTTATTATACATGAAAAGAAGCGGAAAAGTATAGCGTTTTCGCACCAAAAAATATCCGAACAGGAGTAATTCGGATATTTAGCGATCATGTTTTGCCAAGGCGCGGGCATATATTTTGTCCGCCCTTTTATATCAAATAACCGGCTATATTCCCAAATCGGACAGTCTGAACGTCACCGCCATTATATAGGGATTGGTGGCGGACTTGTCGAATTCGCCGTAAGATACCAGCGTGAAAGTTCCGTCTATGCACACCGTGCCCGAATAGCCGCAGTCTATGTTTGCGGAGGTATCTTTCTCCCTGCCCAGCAGGATAAGCGCGTCGCCGTATCCCGTATCATGGTTTCCCAGCGCCAGATTGAGCAGAGTCTGCGTATCGCCCGTCCACGCCACCCAGCCGGCGCCCATTATGCGGTCGGAAGAAAAGATGGTCTCCTTGCCGGTAAGCACCTGGCGGAAGGATATCAGCCACCTGCCCGTGGTCGGGTCGTATTCGGCTTTGTGTCTGTCGCCCGTAAGGCAGTTGGGCAGTTCCTTGATTTCCGACCATGTCGCGCCCTGGTCGTAGGAAACGCAGGCAAGGGAGCCGGAGTTGCGCGCGTTCGCCCTGCCCAGCAGTATCCATGCGTCGCCCGTGTCGACTATCTCTACTTCGCACATACCCAGCTCCGCGTAGTAATCGCGCTGATCCGGCACGAGCACCTGCGGCTCGCTCCATACGGCGTTGCCCTGTTCGTCAAAGGTAAGATAGGTGTAGTAATTCGTAAAGGAATAGTCGTGGAAAGTGCCCATCCACTTGTCTATATACCGTCCGTCTTCTCCCTTCATGCGGGTGAGAGAGGACATGGCTACGATTACGTCGTAGGGCTTTGTATCGTTTTCCGTTGCCCATTCTTCGCCGTACCAGTTGGTAAATTCCGTCCATTCGTAGCCGTCGCCGTCGCTTACGGAGCAGTTGAAGCCGTTTGCTTTTTCCTCGCCGTTCCAGGAAGGACAGCCGGAGATAAGCACCGTCTTTACGCTTCCGTCGGTAAGGGTAAGGCGGTATATCGTCGGGGTTTCCTGTGAATTTTCCCAGCCGGAAGGGGTGTCGAGAAGAGGTTCGCTCCAGGTGCGCACGTTGTTGCCGGCGCTCACTTCATAGCGTTGCATAAGTATTTTGCCGCGCCCGTGTCCCTGCGGATAGACCACTATCAGATCCCCGCCGTCGGCAAGCGCCAGGTCGGGGTGTCCCAGGTATGTGTCCGTGCGCGCAACGGTGGTCCTGTAACTTACGGGCAGTTCGATTACCGGTATTTCCATAAGATCGAGCGGATCTTGCAGGGTGCCGTAGTAAAGTCCGAGCAATACCGCGCATGCGGCAACGACGGCGCATACGATCACGACAAGAGCAATCCATTTGCCGGAAAGTTTCTTCTTTCCGTTTCCGAGGGTATCTTTTTCCATATGATTATAATAGCAGTTTATCCGCCGTTAGTCAAGGGAGAGCGCGGCGGAGGACGCTTGCGGCGCATGCAAAAAAAATTATTGCTAATATATATATA
>ERZ1090878.468-NODE-470-length-22062-cov-15.201981_pt1 | contig 22062 bp, 25 predicted proteins | sample MGYA00478473_ERZ1090878 | MGnify/ENA primary metagenome ERZ1090878 (study PRJEB33644, sample SAMEA5815720) | chicken gut metagenome | biome: Chicken; feature: Gastrointestinal Tract; material: Caecum | place: Ireland | collected 2019-01-01 | study: A study of the... | reverse complement strand
CTCCTTTCGGCCTGCCATCATCAGCGCCGGAAGGCCATTCCCGGCGGACGCTCCGGAGAGCGTTTCGGCTTATCTGCATTCCATCGATTTTATCTTTTCGGTAAGAGCCATTACCATTCTGTTCAGCTGGTAAAATATGTCGCTCAAATCCTTGTCCTCAAATGGAGTGTGCGGATAATCTTCGCACGCAATCTCCTCTATAATGTCTTGCGCACTCCTGATAGCCGTGCGGATAACTGTCAACGATTTAATGTCCATATTTTCATTTCCTCCTGTATTCTCGGTTCGTTCTTAACTTGCTTATATAATATCATAAGTAAATTAAGAAGTCAAGCTATTTTTATAAGTCACTTAATTTTTTTATTGACTTTTTTTGAGTAATGTGGTTTAATGAATAACAGAAGGGAGGTGTACGTTTTGAGCGACCTAAATGAGCGCATTAAAGAAATAATAGAAACAAAAGGTATGAAAAAAACTGCTTTTGCAGAGCGCTTGAACGTTTCTCAGGCTTTTGTGTCTCAGCTGTGCTCTGGTGTCTCTCAGCCTAGTGACCGCACGATTTCTGATATCTGCCGAGAATTTGATGTATCCGAAGAGTGGCTCAGGACAGGCCGCGGTGAAATGTTCGTCGAGAAAACCGAGAGTGAAGAACTGGCCGCTTTCTTTGGGGATCTCCTGAAGGATGAACCAGACTTCAGGCACAGACTGATCGCTGCAATGTCTCGGCTAACGCTGGATGAATGGAAGGTGCTTGAAAAGCTGGCAACGGAGGCTGTTGAGGGCATAAAAAAAGACGGCTCCGAATAAACGGAGCCGCCGGGCGGTGCGTTATACAATATGTAGCACAAACTGATAGATACACCTCAATGTTCTTTCGTTTGCCGCTTTGAGCAGCCGCACAATGGATTCGATCATTCTTTCTTTTTGCATCCTTCACACTCTTCTTTCTATGCGTTCTTTATGTTTCCTGTGAATAAAGTATAGAACGAATGTTCTAATTTATCAATGCGAAAACCTCCCAAAGTTTGGAGAAATATTTCTGCATGAAAAATCGCGAAAAGTCCTGATTATTGGACAGATAGGAGGGTACTATGTCTTTTAAACAAATGCGCGAAGCGCGAGAAGAGGCATATGGCCGCAAGGTTCCGGGGATAAGGGCGTTTTTCAGTTTTTGGTGTCCTTTGATTGCAGTGCTATACATATTTAATATCGCGGATTATGTTATGGATTGGAACGGAAACGCTTTTGGATTTGTTATGGATTTGTTAATCTGCTTTTTGGCCTTATCGTCTGCAATCTTGGGGCGTTTTTGGGAGAAAGAAGCGTTTATATCGTCAATGTGCTTTCTATCTGTTTTCTTAATTAGAATTACTTGGAACTTCATTTCTCTTTTACAATCCGTCGGAGAAGTATATGCATCCATGAACAACGCTGTTGACAGTATAAATCCGGGGGGCATTGGAGGGGTGATTACCAGTGCCGCTTCTGCCGGGTTGGGTCTTGGAGCAGGAATTTTGATGGTTTCCGCTATTATATCCTTTCTGGTTTATGCTGTTTTTATTGGAGCTTATACAGCGATCTTTGTTAAACACAGAACTTTGTTTATTGCGCCTATCAGCGTTTTGCGTGGTGATGAACAATGGGATTGACAGTGTTTATTGATGGAAAATCCAAGTTTGAAATCATGTACAGCCGGTACTCGCAGTTCATTCAAGAGTTGGTTGAAACAGCATACGGACCTGAGTGCCGGAAGATATTTGAGGATATCTATAATCGCCCTATGACAAGCAAGGAGGCGGACTTCTGGAACGCGCGGTGCAATGATGATCTGGATATCCTGATACAGCATCCCGATGATCGAGGGGATATATCTCCCGAAGAATGCCGAAGGACATACGAGGCGTTAAAGCCGTACCATCTTGATGCTGTCTGTCGATATCAAAATCAGTATGTAGATGTGTGCGAGCGGTGGAAAGAAATGCTGCTTTACTGCGCGGAAAACAGCGTTCCAATGGAGTACAGATAATTTGATAAAATAAAAAATCCGCCCCTCCTGCGCCAACAGGAAAGGCGGACGTGAGACAAGCTTACCCTTGCGGATAATCATGCCCTGAACACCATGATTATACCACGTCCAGGGTAGGCTTTGCAAGTCATACTCTGGAGGTGGTATTTTTGTTGTGTGTAAGATGCAAAGAGCCGCTGCCGGACGGCGCTCTATACTGTCCGGCGTGTGGGAAGAAGCAGGCGCAGACGGCCAGCACGACGAAAGCGCGGAAGCGCGCGAACGGGATGGGGACTGCGTACCGGCTGAAAGGCAAGCGAAAAAGGCCCTGGGTAGCCGCGAGAAAAGGCGTTATCGTCGGGTACTACGAAACGAAAACGGCGGCTATGGAAGCGCTGGCGGGCATACAAGGCGAGAGGTTGCCGGACTGGTATAACATCACTTTGGAGGAAGTATATGAACACTGGAAGGCTCAGGCGTGGCCGGAACTGTCCGAAAAGTCGCAGGCTATGTATAGCGGCGCTTGGAAAAAGCTTTCTCCGCTTGCGGCCCGGAAGATGCGAGAAATCCGGACAGCAGACTATCAAGGGATTATCGACCAGCTTGACGGGAAATCCCGAAGCCTGAAAAATCAGGTGCGTGTGCTGTGCTCTCAGCTTTGCAAGTGGGCGCAGGTGAACGAAATCATCCCCCGAAATTACGCGGAGGGGTTGAACATCGGAAAGTCTACAACAAAAGAAAAAGAAATTTTCACAGCTAAGGAACGCAAAATCATTGCGAAAGCTGCCGCGTGTGACGCTGTGGCCCGCATCGTGATGATCCTCATATACTCTGGGATGCGGATCAACGAACTGTTTTCCATCCGCAAGGCCGACGTGCATCTGGACAGCCAGACCCCGCACATGATAGGCGGAGAAAAAACGGATGCAGGGCGAGACAGGATGATTCCTATTGCGCTGCCGGTGCTGGCACATGTGCGGGCATTGATGCAGGAGCCGGGTGAGTATCTTGTGAGCAACACGCAAGGCGGGAAAAAGAGCTATCACAACTTCCGGGAGCGGGAATACTATCCCCTCTTGGAACGCCTGGAGCTGCCGAAGCGGACGCTTCACACCACACGTCACACTTTTGCAAGCATGATGGTCGAGGCCGGAGCAAGACCGGAGGATTTACAGAAAATCATGGGACATGCCGATTACAGCGTAACGGCAAATATCTATAATCATGCCAATGCGGAGCAGTTGACGCGGGCGATTCGATTGCTGGGATAATGACAAAAAATGCTAAGATATTTTCATATTTGCCGGGAAAGATTGAAAGTATATTTTTAATCAGAAAAATCCGGTTACTAACACGTTGCTAACAAATTCCAATTTGAGACAAAAAGAAAAACCGCACGGACAGTCGATAAACGGCTATTCCATGCGGTTTTTGCTTGGTGAACCATCGGGGATTCGAACCCCGGACACCCTGATTAAGAGTCAGAATTTTAGCCGCATCGTTATCAAAAATCCTTGATTTCATGCGGTTTTCTTCTGCGTTGTTTTGTTACAGCATGTTTCGGTTACTAGCACGGTTACTAACAAATTGTTGGAATTTGTAGATGACAAAAAATTTAATTTGTATTTGTGGTGTTTGCACTTTTCTTCGCCAGCGCATCATAGGCCCCGTTGGCGCTGAAGGAAACCAGAACGGCATTGAGCGGAATGATCGCCCAGCCTGTCCAATCCGTAGCGCCGCCTGTGGCCGCTGTGGCCGCTGCGAGGATAACCAGCGCCACGATGTAAGACAGGAACCGCGCCGGAATCTTCTGGAAAATCGGCACGTCCTTGACGAACTGCGTGATGATCCCCGTGCCAGTTGCCGCACCCACAAAAGTCGCAAGCAATTCCCATGTGAAAAACTGATCCATTATGTACCCTCCATTTCTCTGCGTCTGTATTCATCTTTCAAAAGCTCGTACTTTGCCTTGATTGCGCCGTTCCAGCCCCGGGCAACGTACTTTTCCCCGGCTTCCAGGCGAACTTCCAGCGGCATTTCCTCGCTCATGATTTGGATTTGTAGAATGTTTTTGTAGTCTGCTTCCGCGTGCGCTTCGACGGTTTCCAGCCGCTTGTCCATCCCTTCAATCGCTTTTTGCAGCCCATTAAAAGATTGCTTCTGCTGTTCCCGGGATTTATTTCCGCTTGAAACGATCGCAACAACGATCGGTGTTACTGCGGCAATAACAGAAACCAGCAAAGGAATCATTCGTTCTAATAGCTCCATCAGCGTAACCCCGCAATCTTAGCAACGAAAATCCGCTCGCCGCCCTCCGCCGGATAGATCCCGGCCTCCTGCCCCGGTTCTCCGACGGGGATGACGTGCCAGAGAGTAGCGTTTCCGTCGCGTCTGCACCTCACAAGCTTGAACGCCGCAGGCTTTCCGCCAGATTCTCCGCACACAAGGCCAATATCCTGCCCGGTGATCTTCACCGTGTAAAGCGCATCCGGTGCGATGATGACAGGATTTTCCGGGCCGTTGGTGGTGTCCGAAATCCAGTTTTCCGCCGCTGCTGTTGTGAAGCCGTTCCATCCTTCGTTGCGAATCAGGGACGGATAATCGACAAACGCGATATTCATGTCCACATTGCCGGAAATGCCGTTGACGCTGCCAGTGCTGCTTGTCTGCTGCATTCCGCAGGCAACATCCGGGCCACCGGTGTAATCTGCCAGCCAGATTTCCCACTGTTTGAGCACGTCCAGCCGCCAGCGGTTTTTGAGATAGTCGTTATTGGTGTACACACCTGCGCGCCAGCCGCGCGATTCGATTTCTTCACAAAAAGCCTGCGCCAAAGACTCCCGGAGCGCCTGCGTAGGCGTTACGCCCTGATTTTTGCTGTATTCCTCGCTGTCATACTCATAGTCAAAGTAAACAGGGAAATCAAACTTTCCTTTATACGGTTCCAGCACCTGAGCGCACACCTGTGCTTCCTGCCTGGCTTCCTCCGGGGACGTGGCATAGCTGAACCAATACGCGCCGACATGCAAGCCAGCGCCCAGCGCTCCGAAAGCGTTCTGCTCAAAGCGCGGGTCGATCTGAGTTATGTATTTTCCCAGCCCGGCCCGTAAGATTACAAAATCAATTCCTGCCGCCTTGACTTTTTCCCAGTAGATCAGTTCTTGATACTTTGATGCGTCGATTCCTTTCATGCAAACGCCCTCCCTTTACTTTGCCGTTCCACCGTACTCCTCCGGAACCAGCTCCGGAAGGCCGCTGTCGATCAGCACCTCAGCGCATCCGGCCTTGAGTGCCGCCGGAACATCCGCAAAAGCTGTCTTACCAAGGATCACTCTCTGCGCAAAAAACATAGCCATCATTTGTACCATCCTTTCAAAACTGAAAATGATTTTTCTGAAAAACCGCTGAATTGCGGCCATCATACTGCATATACCTGCATCGCCATTTCTGCGATGCAGTCCTCCAAGAAATCCTGTCGATCGGTTGCCGCTTGAAGTTGTGCCTTCAAAATCTTGTTTTCTGCTTCCAGCTCAGAGTTGGTGGGCGGGATAACAGGCTTCGGCATTGCATCTCTGTCCGCCTGTATTTCTTCTTCTGTGCGCGCCTGAGCTGCGTTTTCAACAAGCTTATAGCGCAGAATTCCGTCCTCTGTATACAGCCCATCAACGAAGTAGTGGGACTGGCAAAGATTATATCTATCCCCATTTCCTTTGTCGATAAGTGTCCACCCGGTAAAATTTTTTATATTGCCGAGAGTATACCCGCCTTCACATCGAAGGATTCTTTTTTGATTATCTGTGTAAACGTATACACTGCTTTTATTTTCTTCCATAACTTACCTCACAGATCTGCCTCCAATAGAATTTGCGCATCTGGTGCAGTTGACCAAAGCTGATAAGTGGTTCCAGCTGTAAGACCAGAAGATGTAATATTTAAAGTTATACCGTTAGAGGTATATGATGTTACTGTCATGCTACTAACCGTAAGATCGCTTGTGCTTACTGCACCTTGCTCATATAAAACAAATGTTCCAGAAAAAGAAACGACGGGTGTTTTTCTGATGGACACAGGAGTAGAAACAAAAACAAAACAGTTGGTTGCGTTAACCGCTTTACCTAATCCGACACAAATACGACTTCCAGTGTGATCGCTGCGTAGAACTAACGAATACCTCTGACACTTTGCCAGCTCCTGCTGGAAATTTGGCGGAGGGTCGTTTAGCACCCATTCCCCATCAACAAGGCGAGCAAGAGTAGAACGGGAGCCGAGTTCCAGTTTAGCGGCGATTATGCTGACAGAGTTTGGATTGACACTTCTCCAACGTACCATAAAGAAACCGCTTTTTTTATCCGTAGTTTTCATGCGCACATCAATGTAACTGAGATTTGGAAGTTGCTTAGAAAATGAAAACTCAGAAGAAGAAAAATCCAAATTTCCCGAAACGGCATATAGATTTTCGGGAGTCAAAACGCTAAAAGTATATACGCCATTTTGCATCCCTGTGAGGGGGAACCTTTGTTGTAATTCACCTGATGTTGTTCCTGTATGAGATACCTCAAGGCATTGATCGGAAATCGATACCGATATGCCGCTACCAACAGCCAGCCATCGATCAATCCCATAACCCGTACTTGTATAGCTCGTCTGTCCCTGCTGATTGACCGGAAGCTGCCCCCCGCCTTGCTGAGAGCCGCCGCCGACGAAATAGGCGTTGTCAAGCAGCTGCGGGCTATATCCAGACGACTGCACAAAAACGCCGGGAAGCTGTGTCCAGGCTGATCCTGTCCAGACATAAAGCACCGTGGGATCTCCTACCCCATAAATATCTCCAGGGGAAGGATTTGTGACACCGGATTGCAACGCTTCCAACGTTGAGTACCATCCAAGAATTTTGAGGTTTACGCCAATGCGGAGCAGCGCTTCAATCGCGTTTTGCAGCGCTTCCTCTGCGCTTTGCAGGCCGTTCAACGCGTTTTCGATTGCATCTTCCGGCGGGCTGTACTCTCCCGTTTCGCTGTCTCTTACCCAAATCGGGGAGTCGCCGGGAAATTTAATCACAATCTTTCCGTCTCCGTCCGTGCCGACAAGCATCAAAGACAGAGCGCCGGAAACGGCGGTAAAGTCGCTGGACACCTCCCACGACAAAAGGCATTTGTCTTCCATAACAGAAACCGTGAGGGATGCGGTCGCGAGAGTATTTTTTTCGCTGGCTGCTCGAATTGACCAGCCGAGAGAAGAAAGCGTAAGGTTTCCGTACACATTCGGCAGGGCAAACGTAACGGTATCCGCCAGCTTTTCCCCTTGTGTAATGATTCCCCGCAGCGGCTCCAGCTGCAGCTGTTTATTTTTGCTGTTGATGTACATTCTATCCCTCCTTTATGCGTTTTGAAGTTTTGTCCAACCGGAAGATCCTCTGAGCCGAAAACTCAAAGATCCCGAAGAATAGGAAAACTCGATAACCCGAGAAGATGTTTGCGACTGCACCCCGTCTGCCGTGTCGGCTGTATCCGAGGTATCGCTTGAAGAAACGCTGCTTTGAAACGATCCGCTGCTTCCAATCCGAAAATACAGTTTGGAGGATTGAACCCCCAACTGTATTGTTTGGGATGAAGTTGTTGCAGATTGCAAAGACTCGGCTACATCTGCTGTTTGAGCTGTTTCTGCGGTGGTAGCGCTGTCAGCTGTTTGCGCTGTTGTGGCGCTTTGTGCCGTGGTTGCCGTTTGCGCTGTCGTGGCCGTTTCGGCTGTTCCTGCGGAGTCCGCATAGATCGCTTTGTCCGCAATGACTTCTGTTGACGGCGCGCCAATGGGGCAAATCACAACGTAAGTCCCCGAACGTTTTTCCACCAGAACGCGCTGCCCTACCTCAAATTTGATCCCTTGGTTGCAGGCATATTCTTTTTCCCCGAAATCCAGTACAATCCCGGAAGTACCAATACTGACGATTGTGGCAAGCGTTTGCTCCGGCGGTTCTGCCGGAATCAGCTCCGCAAGCTGCTGCTCATTTTCAATCATTCGAAAATCGCCCTCCTTGCTCGATGCGTCATTGCCTGCCCCGGCGTAAAGGGAAAACTCCATTCAGTTTCTTCATAGATCCCGGTAAGATCGTCCTTATAAAATCCGATGATATCAAAAGCGCTGTGAACCGGATTTGCAGCTGTCGAAAATTCTATTTCCTGCGTGGACATCAGGCTTTTGAATTTTAGGTTATCCACATAAGCTTGGAGCTCAGCCTGAGATGCGATATTATCCAGCTTTTCATACTGTGCAATGCGTCCACGGTTTACGGTGGAATATGGAACCGTGGGATCGTCGTTCACAGCTTCCGCTCTGAGGTTTTCGGGAAGATCCGGATTTTCCACAACGGCAATGAACACATTCGGCTTGTCGAAGATATCCGTTGTGCTGCTGTCATCCGGGTACAAAATACTGTACTGGTCGTTTCTGTACTCTATCGTGATGTTTTCCGCAAGCGGCTGCTGATAGGGAGTTCCCCGCACCGTGCCGCTCAAATCCATCCACAAAGAGTTATAGTTGATTTCGGAAAGCAAATCGTTGATGATTTGCAGTCGGCTTGTTCCCGGTTCCCAGTCCTCCCTATCCGTAGCAAAGGTGGCCGTGTTAGGCACAACGATAAAGTTTAAAATCCCGGAATCGACAATCTGAGCGCGAATCGCATCCGTGTAAAGGGTTCCGGCTTTGATCAACAGGCGATCTTCGATTTTGCTTTGCTTCGCAAGATAGGTCAGATCATATGCGGTGATTTCCAGTTCTTTCCGCGTGCCGTCAACCGTATTCAGCACCGCGTCCGTTACGATGTATTCGCCTACTTGATAGCCTTTCCCGTCGATGTAAAACACAGGTTTCAAATGATCTTGGATGAAATTCATCTGCGGATTCTGCAAAAATGTTCCTTCCAAAACCATTTTGACTTCCGCACTCACAACCATTCGGATTGTGGGATTTCCCCCGTCTACGGCCAACAACTCACTGAAATCCACGTTATTTCTGGAAAGCAGGAACTTTGATTTGATTTCAGGCATTCAACTCCACCTCCGAAAAATCAATCTCCGTAATGGAGAAGGAAAAATCATTGATTCTGTTTTGCCGGGTGGCGGAAATCCCGGTCAAAATTCCTATGGAGCGTTCACCCTGCGGAGTTTTGAGGATTACCATCTGGCCGCATAGCTTTGCAAACGCCTGCATATCTTCTTTCCGCAAGAACGAAAAAGAGTAGGTATAGGATTTGTCCAAAAATCCGGTTGTATAGGCTACAGGAAGTTCCCGGCCCTGATAATGGACAAACGCTGCTTGCGCCTGCATTTCGCTGCCGTAGGTCGGAAGCCCTCCGCTTTTGATGCGCAGAGGAATCCATGAGATTGAGGAAGCAAGGGAAATCATAGCGTATTTTGGTTTCACGATTTCCGTCAGTACGTTTGACGGCGTGTAATATCCTCCAGAAAGCATTGCATACACCTGATAAGCACATTTTCCGGCGGAATAGTAGTCCGTGAAAGCTGTGTTTTGAGTGGTAGCGATTACTTTCCCGTCCCGCAAAACATTGTATTGCGAAGCTGTCAGCCCGCTGGAAGTCCATGAAAGAGATACAGCCTGATCTTTGACGCTTCCGGAAAGCAATACTGTGCCTTGTGGTACATTGGAAATATACGTTTCCACCCCGGCCCATGGACTCCAAATTCCTTGCGCGTTTTGCACGCGGATTTGAAAAGTCACATTCCCGTTTTGCAGCGTTCCCGGATAAGTCCATGTTTTTTTCGTGCCATACTTTACTCCGGCTTGATAATCCCCCAGAATGATTTCATAGCCTTGCTGCTGGGCCGCCTGCCACGCAAAAGTGGGGCTGGGGCTTGTTCCGGCGCTGGTGATATTCGGCGCTTTCGGCTGAGATTGCACAATGATATAGGCCGGGTCGCTCCACTGGGATGCAACTGTGCCGTTTTGGCTCCACACCATAACGCGCCACGCTGCCTGCCCTGCCGTGAAAGTGCCTGCCGGTACCGTCGCTGTATGAGCGGTTCCGGCTGTTTTGGGGATCAAATTCTGCCATCCGCTGGATGTTTGCTGCTGGATCGAGTAATGGCTTTGCGGTTCGTTTACATCCTGAGAATAGCTCCATGTAAAGGTGATAGGTTTATCTCCGTTTACAACGTCTGAAACAGGAGAAAGAGGAGAAGCTGTCGGCGGCGTATCGTCGCTGAGATATTCGATTTCGATATACGGAGCGGAAGATGATTCTATCCCGTATATTCTGGCCCAAGGATATGAGGCACCAGCTGCGGTTATAATAAGTCCATTTTCTACTAAGTTTTTTATTACGCTTGTAGAATTTGATAAATCGACTTCTATCGTTTGATTGTTTTCAATGTTTTCAACATATTTAAACAAATTTCTTTCGTCTGCTGCTGCTTGTAAAAATCCGTGGGCTGAACCGATTTCTGAACGTTCAAGATAAATAATTTTTATAGGATACCCTGCTGAAGCAAGACTAATATTTGCACCAGTTGATTTTACCCGAAATACATTTAATACTAATTTAGCAGAAATGAGATTAGAGGTATTTAAAAAACTTAAATCTGTTGTGGTAAACGTATATCCTGCAATATAGGTATTTGTATAATTAAAATCATTATCGTGAATTTGTCCAAAAAATTCGGCTGTTGCTTTATGATACCCTACATATTCTTTTACTCCTTGAAACCAAAGGGATTCATCATCTGTCACAGCATAAAGTTTAGTCTTTTTTCCATCTACAGAAAGCGTTCTTCTTCTTAACGCTCCTATGCTATCCGCACACTCAATTTTTAAAGTCGCCACAATCTCACCCCCTTTTACTTTTTCACATTTCCTTGCCGGATGCTGGACTTTTTCTGATTGGCAATCCTCACGATATCGTCAAACTCTTTGACGCTCTTTGCGTCGATGGTGACGTAATAGTTAACTGTTCCGTTTCCTGTACCAATCATTTTTCGTGTTTGTGAAGCTGTATAAACGCGGCTTCCAACGGGGAGGTCAATTAGTTCTGGGCCTTCTTCTCCTACTACTGCCCATCCTCCTTGATGATACATCGTTCCTTTAGCATGATACGCAATTCTTTGATAATTATTTTGCGCTTGTTCAACCGATCCATTTATAGATCCAAGTGTTTGATTTACATTCCCAGTTATTTGTGATACTTCGTCTTGCTTATCCAATATTGCGGCGATAATAGCAGATAAAACAACAAGACCTGCTACAACTCCAAGAATTATCGCAGTAGTTCTTAAACCTTTTCCGCTTACCATATCCAAAAAATCACCAACTGCGCTTGCTGTAGACGTAATCTCTTTTATCGCTTTAGCTAACGCTAAGGCAGTTATAACAAATCCACCTATTACCACTAAAGTCTGAAGTACTGGCGTCGGAATAGCAGATATTGCGTTAAAAAACGCGGTGAGAATGGGAAGCAGCGCAACGGCAAAAGAGTTTTTCAGCGCTTCCGCTTTCTTGCTCAACGTCTGCATCTGTGTGTCCAGCTCCGAAAACTTTTCCACGGTTTCCGTATCCATAACATATCCGAGTTTGTTGGCTTCCTCGGAATATCTTTGCAGCGTTTTTTTTCCGGCGTCAATAAGGGGATTCAGCTTTTGCGCTTCCTCTCCAAAAATCTGCATAGCGAGCGCATCACGTTCCGTTGCGTTTTGCACGCTTCCAAGAGCGTCCACGACTTCAAAAAACACGTCTCCCGCGCTTTTCAGTTCTCCGCTCCGGTCGGTTACTTCTACGCCTAAACGCTTGAAAGCGCCCTGCATATCTTCCGATCCGTCTCTCGCGTCCCGCATAGCAGAGACAAGATCTTTCATTTTGTCCTGGACTTCATCTTCTTCGATGCCGAGAGCAGCGGAAGTATATTGCAGTTCTTGCAGCTGCTCCACGGTCAGGCCGGTTTCCTGCGACATGGTTTTCAGCTGCTTCGCATTTTCCGCCGTGCTAATAGTGGCTTTTGCAAGGCCGGTTACAATTCCGGCTAAAACTCCCACAAGAGCGGCCCCGGCGGCGGTCGCTCCATCCATGTTTTCTGTGAGAGTCTGCAAAGCGGGTGGAAGATTGATCCCTGCTTTATCTGCCAAATCGGACAAAGATACAGAGAGATTTCCGGTGTTTTCCTTTGCTTTGTCCAGCTCTTCCGAAGTGTCGTTCAGTTCTCTTTTTGTTTTTTCCAGCTGAGTCTGTGCTTTGATCAGCGACTCTCTCAGCCTTAATGTTCTGGTGTCGGTTTCTCCGTATTTTTCTCCGGTTTTTTTGAGGGCGCTTTCCAGCGCCTCCAGCCGTTCTTTTTGTGTGAGAATGCTTCGATCCAGCGCGTCCTGCTTTGCCGTCAAAGCGTCAATGCTTTTTTCATTGCCTTTGTAGGCTTCGCTTACGGCTTCGATCTCCGCGTTGTTTACCCGCAATGCGGCGTTGATCTCAGACAGGGAGGCGCGGAACGCGCGCTCTCCCTGTACAGTTACGTCAATGCCAACGGAGGTATTGGATTTACTCGCCAAACTGTTCCGCCCCTTCCGTCTGATTTTTTGTCATGTCAAAATAGAGGTTCAGCTCTTGTGTAAGCTGCCCGAGTTCCAAAAGACTGTATTCCATCCAGGAATAATGCAGAAATCGCATTGCCATCACTTTGAGCCGTGGAAAATTTATTTTTCCCGCATCTCCCGAAGCAGCTTCGAACCCAGTTCCTCCAAATCCTCCATCGAAATTTTTTTTTGATCTTCGTCAGCCGCAAGGCTTTCATTCAGCGCGTCCAGAAGCGCCTGCGCGATTCTTCCTTTGGAGAAATCCGCAAAAGTCGTAATCACGCCGATTTCTTCTTCCGATACGCTGCGAGGAGGAGCGCCATTGAAATAGTGCTCGAAACGATATCCCTCGTTGATAGCTTCCATCAGAAGCCAGCGGGCTTCGGAATAGCGCAAAATCTGAGACGTGATGAAAGACACATCTCCATAGCGCTCCGAAACCTTTTCCTGAAGATTCATGGAAAACCGGATGGGATACTCTTTTCCGCTGAGAACGATCTTTGCCATATTAGCCCCCCGCTGCTGTCGTGAATGTGATTGCCGTGTTTTCCATCGTCTGATTGTACGCATCTGTCACGCCGGTGAGGGTAAACAGATACTTTGTGGATGCCGTCAGCGGAGCCGACGGCGTGACGGTCAGAATCTTTTTCGTGCTGTCAAACGCCGAGGTAAACGGAACCGCAGCGTAAGTCGTTGCATCAAACAGCGCCGCATTTCCATGATCGATGATGTTGGAAAAGGTCGCAACGATGGGAGAACTCACTCCCACGTCAGACGCATCATTTTCCGGCGAGGTTGTCACGGTAAGCTCAGGAGGAGTGCCGCCCATATTGCACAGCTGATCAACGTAGGCCAGCGCTTCCGCCACGGTGGCGAACTGTTTATGCCGCTCATAGTTCCCGTCGGCATTCAGCATCAGTGTTCCGGTCAGGGAAGCGCCGGTAAACGTGATTGTCTGCCCTTTTGTCTGCAAATCCTTGCTGGGAGGAGAGTATTTCGCTCTCAAAAACACCTGGCCAATGTAAGAGCGTGCGTTGTTGAGAATGCGGGATTCCACCCATCCCACACGGCAATACGGCGGATTATCGTCCCCGCTGGAAATAATCTCTCCGTCGCTCAATGTTTTCCCCAGAAGATCCGCTTCCGTCTGAGCTGTCAGATCATTCAGATCGTTCTGGACTGTGCCGGAATTAAACTCTGTCACGACTTCCGCCGGGCCGTCATCCGCATACTGCGTGACAGCTTCCGCATTGATCGTGACGTTTACGCGCGTCGCTTTGCCCATCACTTGTCCGGTTTGGAGGATTTCCAGTTCGGAACCGTCCTCCTGCTGCTGGATCGTGTAAGGGCAGTACCTTGGATATCTGACGCCAATCAGTGCCATAGGCTATCCCTCCAAAATTTTATCGATAGTTATTTCTACTTCGTTTTTCATGCGCTCCTGCGCAATTTTCCGATACCGCTTTAACGCGGTCGAAACGAAGGGGCGCTTTTGCTGTTTGCTGCTGCCGGATTCCAGCACTCTTGCTTTCAGAATATTAGACGTTCCTTTGCGGTCGTATCCGGAAAATCCGATTTTTGCGGCCCAGTCTCCATTCCGGTCCAGCTTGATCGGAGTGATACCAAGAGATTTTTCCAGATCTCCGGTAGCGTTTTCCGATACTACGCTTCTCAGAGACTCTTTGACTCGTTCTGCCATGTATCCGGCCCCAACATACACAGCGCGCTTTGCGACTTCATCCGCATCTTGCCCGCTGAGCCTTTCGAGTTTTCGGATCAGTTCTTCTGAGGTTCTGATTTTTATTCCGGCCATTCGTCCAGCCCTCCCACCAGATCAAATTCATATTCCCAATGAATCAATCCGGTATCCTGTTCGTACTGAACAGATTTTAGAGAAAATGCAATTTCAGAATCGTTAAGGGATTCCCGAACCTGCTTTACAATCGGCTCTTTTTCCATCAGTGAAAAAATGTCGATTGTGCCGCTTACTGCATATTGATCTTGCTCCCCGTCTGCGTCCATTGTGTCAGACTGGGAAAATTCTTGCCAGACAATATACGGTGGTTGCGTGTTTGGCGGCGCGGCATAATGGTATGTATTTTGTGTAATAGCTGTAAGCAGCTGCACAAGTTCATCCATCTTCGATCGCCTCGATTCTTTGCAGAGTCAAATCCGTCATCGGATTTCCGTCTTCATCCGTCACTTGTTGGCATTGCAGGATTTTATACATTCCGGCGGCTGCTTCGTCAAAATATGGCGTCAGTTCGCACCGGTCAGCCGTAGAAATCCCCGCGTTTCTCTGTACTTGGATCAGAGCATCAGCGCGGTCATCTTGTGCCTTTGCCGTCCAGAATCGTGTGATTCCCACTGTTTTATCCCCATAGTAACTGGAAAAATACAGTGTGTTATATTCGATAACAGGCAAAGAACCCGGAGGGGAAGTATTTGTACCCCGCCAAATCTTTGCAATTCCAGAGTCAAGGTTCATGTCGTGGTCGCCTGCGCTTTCTCGCTGAAAATCCGGTTGTTCAGCGCCCAGCGAAGCATACGCGGCATTGGTTCCTCTGTTGCGCGCTTCCGAAAGAGATAGGCCGCATACATGATAATCAGCTGCGCATCTTCCGCAGTATACGGCGCGGAGAGGGTAACGCCCTCCCGCGCAATAAACTGCTGTGCAACGGAAAGGAGCTGTTGCAGCTGCGCAGTCCGGGTGCTGTCAGGAGAAAGCAGATTCAGATCTGCTTGTAACAGAGTGAGAAGATCGTCCTGCGTCAACTGCTACACCTCCCGTCAGCCGCCAGCCTTTGTTACCTGAACCGTGTAAACGCGCACGCTGTTGCCCTGTGTTACCGTCACCGTCAGCGGATATGCTTTGCCGTCCGCAGTCCATGTCACAGTTCCGCCGTTGCGCACGTTCGTGCCGTTGTAGCTGATGGCAATCTGAGCTCCTGCCTGTGCAGAAGTAGCTTCAATCTTGTCGCTGGCATTGGAAGCGGCGGCGATCGTATAGGCGTAGGTGTCAGAGTCAAAAACCGGACTCAGCGTCTCATTTCCGATGGACAGGCTCTGAAGCATGGCATTGTTTGCGGTATCCGCCGCGAAAGTCAGCGCAGTGGTCACGCTGGTGTTGTTAATGTTAATAGCAACAAAAGCGCCAGGAATGACAGGCTGACCGTCGGCACGCTGTTTGGCCTTGAACACAGTGTTGTCCTGGATGAACTGCACTTCGCGGCTACTTTCAACGGTCATGCCGCTGCGGACAGCCAACAGATAAAGATCGCCGTAACCTCCAACGATGTCGCCGTCAGGCATAAATTCCAGTACGTCCACATCGCCGTCAATGATAGGCATAACGCCGTTGAAGCGAGCCAGCAGTTCACCGGAAGCCGCAAAGGTAATCAGCTTGGATTTCAGAATTGCGAGAGTTTTGGAATTCATTGCCCAAAACTGCGTGCCGCGTGCATACTTGGTGTAGGTATTGCCCGCAGCCACAGCCATAGCCGCCCAGAACGTTACAGGCTCCTCAGACGAATCAATCTGAATGATGTTCGTGGTGTGAAGGTCAACCCATGCCGGAGCGTTTGCCGGATAGTTGTCCGGCTGCGCCGTCTGAGCAAGACGCGTCACAATTCCCATGGGCATATTGGAGGCAGCGCCCTTGCCATAGAGGATTGCTTTGTCCATAGCAAGGCCAATGGATTCGGACAGCATTTCCACAATCCATCCTGCAAGGCCGATATCGTTATCTTCCAGAACGGAATTGCAAACCGGTACAAATCCTGCAACCTTGTATCCGTCAACCGTAATTTGATTGAACACAAAGGTCAGCTCATTGATTGCGCCGCACATTTCCGTCCATACAGCTTCCGGAACCGTTCCCGCGATGGTCTGTCTGGCCTGCCCGTTTACATTGCGGACGCGGACGCGGTTGAGAAGCTTGGAGTAGCGGAACATGTTTTCCGCGATAAGGTCGAGGAAAACGATCGGGATTGTCAATTCCGCGCCGGATACGTCTCTTGTCTGGCCTTTCATGCTCCGCAGGCGGGAGAGAAACTCCTTTACGTCATCCCTGGCAACAATGGCGCTCCGCTGCTCATGGGTCAGGGCGTCAAACACTCTCACCTGCATCGGGAGAGAGCGAATCTTGATATCCTTCAGATTCATACTGTCCTTCCTTTCTTTCGGGGGATTGGAACTTGCGGCGGGCGCGGGAGTCTCCTCTTCAAGTTTTTCGAGATCCGCTTCAAGACCCTCAATCTCCTGCGCGAGCCGCTGTTTCTCCTCTTCATGGGCGGATTTCTCCGCTTCAAACTTTTCGACCTCCTGATCGACCGCAGCGCGGTCATCATCCGTCGCGGCTTCCATGATTGCCGTTTCCAGCTCCGCTTCTCTGATGCGGAAGCTTTCATCTTTTTCCATGAGCTGCTTCATCAGCTCGTTTTTGCTGTCGATACTGCGTCTGAGCAGCAGCGCTTTCAATGCCATGCGTTCATTCTCCTTTCAGTCGCTTTAAGGCTTCCTGCCGCCATCGGGAAAGGCGTTCTTCCTGAGCCTTGGATTTGCTTTGTTTGGCGCGTTCAAACTGTTCCCGCGCCTCGATGCTGGTTCCCCGGTATGCCGGGAAAGTACAAGGACTGACCTCATATAGCGGATACACTTCCAAAACTTTGGTGTGATAAACGTCTTCGTCATCCCACCATTCTTCCTGCCTTCCGATTTCAAAACCGAAAGAGCATCCGGTGACATCTCCACGCATCACGCGGGCATATGCGTTCAAAGCGTCCTGATCCTTGTCGTTGATGGAAACTTCACCGTACAGCCCTTTTTCATCTTCTCTGAGAGTTGCAGTCCCGCTCGATGTGCTTCCCAGCACAATATTGCTGTCATGGTTCCATAAAATTTTGACGTCGCCGCCCTCGGCAAGATACCGCGCAAACGCGCCGCGCGATATGGTTTCGATCCATCCGTCGCAAACCTGATAAGGTTCGTCGAAAACAGAAAAGTATCCCGCAAGCACTCTTTTCCCGTTCGCATCTTCGCGGGTTTCCATGTTTTTCAGTTTGAAAAATCTCTGTTCTATCCTACTCACCTCCAATCAGTTTGCCTTGATCTCCCAGTCTGTCAGCCGGGATATAGTTTTCCAAGGCGAGCAATTCATCCATTTCCGGATCGGGCGGAAGTCCTACCCAGTTTCTCCATTCGTTTCTGCGTAGCGCCATCCGGTCAACCATTGCCGCGCCAGCGCTCACCAGCTCCGTGATGGAGTACGAATACAGGCTCCAATTGTTGAACCGGAAAAACAGCTCAGGAGAATAAAGCAGTTTTTTGGTAAATTCCTGTTCCAGCACACGGGCCAGCGGCATAATGGTGGTATTGACAAAATTGTTCCATGCGTCCCGGTTGAAATCTCCGATCCCCAGCACAAACGGGGGAACATCGAGAACCGCCGCAACAGTGCGTGTATCAAGTTCTACCATATCCGCAAGCGCCAAATCAGAAAGCGTCAGGGGCTTGACCTGTTCAACGGAAAATTGCTCTGCCGGAATCAGCCAGGGTTCCCCAACTTCCGCGCCGGTCGCGTAGCTGTCAAGCAAGCGTTTTCTTCCTTCCGGCCCGGAAAATTCGTCTGTCAGAGCGTCCACTTTTACGATAAGGGACGGTTTCCACTTTGATGACATGAAGCCTTTTTCCGTCGCGGAAGCCTGTTTGAGATTGTTTGCCAGATCTCCCAACGCGATATGATATCCAGTTCCCAGCCAGGGATAGTAGGGATCAGGATTCAAAGCAAAATGAAGAACTTTATCTGGAGAATACTCCCTTCCGTTTATCATCACTTTGTAATCCCATTCTCCATCCGGGACGTAAGACGTCAGGGCCGGGGGAATCGGAATTAGGTCTTGCAAATAGCCGCGCCGCGTTTTCGGATACACCGTTACATTTCCATTTCCGTCCAGAATCATATTGCGGACAATCCACTGAATAAAATTTGATCTCCCCATGTTGTTGTTAGGGTTGATATCAATTTTTCGGGAAAGCTCGTTTTTGATTCTGATATCTCCTGTTGCTCCGTTCTCCATAAGATGGATCGTCATCGATCCAATCAACTTTGCGATTTTGTCCACGCCTGCGGAGATCTGCGGGCTGTGGGACAAACTGGTATATCCGGAGCATGTCAATGTATCAAATGATTCCGGCGAACAAAGCCACACCGCCGATGAATTTGCGCTTCGTTTTTCCTGCGGCTCGGCTCGTGCCGTGGGACGTCTCTTTTTCTTGCTCAGGTTCCCCACCAGTCCTTTCCTTTTCCTCTGCGTTCCATGTTTTCAAGATATCGAATACAGGCAAAAACAGAGGCGTCAAAGTAGTCAATCCGCTGCTGCGGATGCGTTTTTTCGTATTGCACCATATCGTCTGTTTTCTCTATTGCACTGACATTCCCAACGCAATATTCATAGGCTTCGGAATGCAGATAATACAGCGCTCCATTTTTAGCGGATTTTTCTATGTGCCGGAATCCTTCTGATTTTTTGTAATAATACTGAGGTTGATCAATTACATGGAATCCGGCGCTTTTCATTCCGATGAAGTATTCCCGGCAAAACTTTCTGTCGTGGCCTACCTCACGAATTTTGAACCCCATGTTTCGCATAGACACAAACCAATTCACAACATCCGCATGATTGACCGTCGGGCTGTTGCACAAAGTAAGCCATCCATCTTCCGCCCATCCAAAAAACGGAATAGCATCTTCATCAGCTTTCAAATGGGCGGTTACAACGGGAACAAATCCGTGCGTTATGATGATATCTGTGCCTTTGTGTTGTCCGAAAAGCGCCGCAGCTGTCAGGTCGTGAAGCTTGGAAAGATCCGCTCCTCCGTACCACTCAATCGGAAGCTTTGCAAGCTGTTCCAGCGTCCAGGAATACTTTTCATCACTATGCCGGAATTCGTCTAAATCGAAATATGCTTTGATTGCATTGGTATAGACATTGAGAGATTTTGCAAAAAAATCTTTTCGCTGCTGCGGATCGTTCTGCGCCTGCAAAGAGTCGTTCAGAATTTCCTCCGGCCGGATGCTTACTCCATAAGCAGGGTTCGCCATTTCGTGAACAACTGGATTTGTATAGTCGATATCTCCGTTTTCATCAGGATTCGCGCAGCACATAAAGATAAAATACTGTTCGTCTTTGATTGTGCCATCAAGAACCTTCCGGCAATACTTCAAGCGCTGCCCCAGAAAAAGCTGTTCATTGTCTCCAGCGGTGGAAATTCCGATCAACAGCTTATTGGTATAGGCTTTCATCGCTTCGCGAAACAGGTTGTATTGCTTCGGCTGCTTATAAGCGTGGATTTCGTCGCAGATTGCCACATTGCAATTCAGTGAATCTTGCGCGTCGGGATTTGCCGCCAACGCACGAACATAAAAGGAACCGTCTGAAAGCGTTGCGGATAAGCTGTGCTCGTTATTGTTATCAATTACTCTCACAGTCCCGCCGTCTTTGGCATTCTCGCCCATTCGGTCGATGTTGTATTTGAGAAAATTAAAGCTTTCCAGTGTTTGCACAAGAGCCGCGCCGACTATGTATGTTTTAGCTCCTGATTTGCGATATCGCAGAGATAAAGCCCACGACAGCGCAGCGGCAAAGCTGGTGTTGTGAGTGGCCGTGAATCCGTTTCCAGCCAAATACAAATGTGACGGATGGTCCACCATAATGCACTTGGATGGTTTTTCTTGTATCGGTTCTATCCCGGTAATGCTTTTTGCGCTCATTCTGGCAGACAATTTCTCTTTGAGGCGATCGTACTTTCTTGGCATCAAAAAGCATGGGTTTTGTTTGCTGGTAAAAAAGTGTACGCAATATACAGAGCCGGCCGGTTTCCCGTTGCATGTTGCGTCCACTTCTCTCATGGACGCTTTTATACCCATGCTTCTGACAAGTTGCAAAACTTGCTCTGCGACGATTTTGCTTTTTTGCGTAAATGTACATTGCCCGGTTTTCGACACAGTTCCATCTGTATCCATAAGGCCGCACAGCAAATCCTTGCGCTGTTCCACAGATGCCGTCAAGTAGATTTCCGGTATGTGCTTGTTTTCCAACACGCCAAGACTGCGGAGAGCGTAACGGAAGCTTCCGTCATACAGTTTTCTGGAACACCCTCGAGGATGCGGGTCAATGTTTATTGCACACGCTCTATTCTTGTAACGAATGACAGAGCATGTGTACCCTCGTTCTTCTATCCGCTTTTTTGTTCCATCTAAGTCATCGTCTGATACCGTTATGTTCTGTCCAGACGAGTTCCCGTCGCCAAGCCAGACGCCAAGCACGTAAGGATCTACCGGAAGCTCTTTGCGCGGGTATTCCACAGCTTTCTGGAGAGGGACTCGATACTTGTATTCGTGTCCCTTCCCATCCTTGCGCGTGTGGCAGAAATCGGAAAGCATGTCCTCTGTTGTCAGCTCGTACCAACCGCCGCGCTCACAGATTTGCGGCTTGTTCCGGCGTCTCCGTTTCGGGACCCTCTGTGCCGTCCTTCGGCTGTCCTTGGTTTGCACTGTCCATATGTGGTCCCCGCTTGCATCTACGGTTGATCCATCTTCAAAGCTCACGCGGTACATGGGCTTGTGGAACACCTCGGACTCATACAGCACGCTCGTGGCGCTTCCATCCACAGAAAACACACAATCACCTTTGTGGATGTCTTTCATCTTTTTCCAGCCGTCCGGTGTCGGTATATCCTCGTCAAGCGCAAGCGCTTTGATGTTTTTTCGCGGAATGAAAATCAAAGCTTCATGAAATCGAACGATGTTTGTTCCTGCGATTTTAAAGCCCAACAGGTTGTAAATAATGAATTTGTGGAACGGCTCCAGCAGAAACGGCTTTCCACGGAGCGGAGTTCCGTCCAGCATTTCTCCCTGTTGATGACAAATCGTTTTTTCAATCACCTGAATGCAGAATTCCGGATCCGTCGGCTTCATTTCATACTCGGGATTTTCCAAGTCTGCAAAGAAACGATCAACAGCCTGCCGCAATTCGATGCAAGCAATCTTTTTCCCGCTTCGGATGCTTTCCGCATACTCCAACACGACCGGCCAATTTTTCCCCTTAATCGTCAAGCGGAATCCCCTCCAATGCGGCCTCGATTCCCTTCTTGGCGTCCGGCTTTTTGTTGTCGCTTCCTGTCATTTTTTTGTAGCTGGATGGGGTCAGTCCCAGCTCTCGCCAATAGGCAAGCGCGGTTTTGTTGAGATCGTCCCACAGCACAAGCAGCGGATTTTTGGTCAGGTTCGTTGAGCCGCCTTTGTTGGTGTACTCAATCACCGACTTCCCGCCGGAGTCCATAAACTCTTTGTGAGTCTTGTCCCTTTGCTCCAAAATAGCGGCAAGGCTTTTGATTGCCTGTTCATACCCATCAGGGAGGATTCCGAGTGACGAAAACTGCCCCAACACGATTTTTTCCCACTTGTTTTTGGTCAATTCGGTTCCCCCC
>ERZ1090878.465-NODE-467-length-22098-cov-22.205099_pt1 | contig 22098 bp, 25 predicted proteins | sample MGYA00478473_ERZ1090878 | MGnify/ENA primary metagenome ERZ1090878 (study PRJEB33644, sample SAMEA5815720) | chicken gut metagenome | biome: Chicken; feature: Gastrointestinal Tract; material: Caecum | place: Ireland | collected 2019-01-01 | study: A study of the... | reverse complement strand
GGAAACTTTTCGCAGAAAAGTTAAATGTGTGTCTATTGTCTGTTGAACATAGATTTTCTATAATACGTGCTAGGAGGTAAGAAGATGAAAGAAATTAATCTTGGTCGGGTTTTAATTGAAAATCGGCATAAACGAGGGATTACACAGGATGACTTAGCAGCCTATTTAGGTGTTTCTAAAGGTGCTGTCTCGAAATGGGAAACTGGAATGACATATCCTGATATCACTTTGCTTCCGCAAATAGCAATGTATTTTAATATCAGTATAGATGAGTTGATGGGGTATGAGCCACAAATGACAAAGGAGCAGATCAGAGCCTTATATAAAAAATTGTCAGCCGACTTTTCTACGCAACCAATCGAACAAGTACGAGAACAATGCCAGGAAATCATAAAGAAGTATTTCTCCTGTTTCCCTCTTCTGTATCAGATTGGAAGCCTGTATGTACATAACTGTACACTGGCGGAAAATGAGGATATGGCAAAGGAAATGTTAGAGGATGCCAGCAGGCTGTTTGAACGTGTAAAATCTGAAACGGATAATGTGGATTTGGCAAAACAAGCTCTCAATATGGAGGCGTTGTGTCAATTAACTCTCGGAAATCCAAAAGAGGTGTTAAATCTTTTAGGAGAACCGGACTTTTCTATGACATCCACAGAACCCTTGTTGGCTTCAGCTTATCACTTATTGGGAAATAAAAAAGAAGCCAGAAGTATTTTACAGGTAGGTGTTTTCCAGCATACCGTCGTGCTTATCAATTTATTGTCCATTTACCTGGGGTTGTGTTTGGATTCCCCGAAGATTTTTGAGGAAACCGTTAGAAGAACTTTGGCGATTTCGGAGGCTTTTGAGTTAAATAAGCTGCATCCAGGGATCATACTTCCACTGTATTTCACGATTGCACAGGGATATATGAAACTTGGAAACTCTGAAAAAGTATTAGAAATATTGGAGCAATATACCCAACTGGCAACCAGTAATATCTATCCTTTGAATTTTCATGGTGATGAATACTTTGACCTTTTAGATTGCTGGCTTGAAAGCACTCTCACATTGGGGAGTGATATGCCACGTAATGCGATGATGATAAAAAAAAGTGTGGCAGAGTCTATTATAAACTGTAAAGTATTTGATCCGCTAAAAGATGATATTCATTTTCAGAATATTATAAAACGACTGAAAAATCTTGAAGAAAATTGTTGAGTTGGTTTCTATTTAAGAAGCTGGTCGAGAAATGGAGGCTAATAAAATGATCCGTAAATTTTTAAAAAATATTCTTGGTGAAAACTTTACCGAAAATAATGCGAAACTGGCATCCGTTAATTTTGCGATTATTCTTTTAATGTTTGTGTTGTCCGGAGTTATGCTATTCTTTCTGCCGGAACAGATTTCTATTTTGCATACAGGCGATACTTATTATCCACTTCCCAGTGCTTTAGCTGTTTGGTTTCTTCCAATTATTGCATTGATTGTTAATATTGGTTTTATTAAGCAAAAGCGCCTATCAAAAATGAACAGTTTTGTGTTTGCAATTCTGCTAGTGGTAATGCTGGGATCATATATTTCACAGATATGATGAAGCGCACACTTTATAAAGCAATCTCAAAAAGTATAAGTACGCCCATCATTACATTTTCCTTTTCTATTATAGGCATTTATGTGGGATATTTGATATGGTACGTATTGAGCCATTATATGCCAGGATCAATATCAGATTATCGTGTGTTAGTGGCTATTTTAGTAATTTGGATTTGTACATTTGTCGCAATATATAAAATACCAGATCAGCTTTTTACAAACCGCAGAATAAAAGATGTACTTTGCTTTCCTATGTCAGCGAGTCAATTAGTTCTATTAGTAGCTGGCCGCCTTGTTTGTTTACAATTTGGTATTACTGTTTCTGCATTTTGGGCCTATTTTTTGTATGTTAATACTGACTTGCCTTTGATATTGGCCATCATGTTGTTGTGCTGGATTGGCAGCTGCTTGATTGATCTGCTCATTCTGATAATGTCCGTTACTATCAGCAATATGTTTCCGGCATCCAGCGTGGGATATGGCTTTATTCTCTTTCAGTATGGAACGTTTTTGCTATTGGCTCTGTCTGCAGGCAATTTTGTATCGAAAATTTTCTTTTGGCCAGGATTTTTAGAAAAACTGAATATGATATTTCATCCTGTCCGATGGCTCATGATTGCCATATTGATTACAATTTTGTTGACGGTTTGTGCCTGCTTCTGCGTAAAAACTGGATATATCAGAGGGTATCTAAATTCTCAGGATTTCCAGTATAGAAGAACAGATAAAATTATAACTCCTACTAAGATAAGAAATCCATATTTTTTGTTGGAATGGAAACGGGTAACAAGAAATAAAGAAATTATTTTCTTTTCAAACATCAAAAATATACTGACTGTTTTTGTTCTGTACGAATTACTGATACAGAATTTTGAATGGATCGGATCGTCAGAAAAATATGCGATGGAATTATTCCTGTTGGTGTCCTGTTGTGCAGTTAATACAATTTCAAGTACAGCATATTCTAGTGATCCGAATAAAACATATTTCTTATTTCTTCCGATTTCTACACATAAATTATTTCTGTGGAAAACTTTACAAGGTTTCTTTTGGGGAGAAATTACAGTATTGCTATTTTGGGTGGGAACAGTATTATTTCATAACATTCCGGTACAGGACGCTTTTGGACTGTTGATTTACGGTACAGTAATGAATTATGGTTGCGTGTGGCTAGGAGTATTTTTTGACTATAAAATGCCGCGTACACCAAATAGCACAAACGAACTGCTTCATGGGAATATCAGCAAAGTGATTGTTCTTTTTGTTTCGATAGCGCTGACTGCTTGGGAAATCTATTTTACTGAACAAGTAGTGGGTTCTCTTTCATTGCTCTCGTTTGCAGTTTGTATAAGTATTTGTATTGTAACGCTGGAGTTTGGATACTGGATGTTTTGCAGGAGGGCTTTTAGTGATTAAAATAACTGATCTTTCAAAAAAGTATGGAAGGAAAACAATTTTAGAAAACGTCTCTTGCCTGCTGGAAGATTATCGAATATATGCACTTGTTGGTGTCAATGGAATAGGAAAATCTACATTACTAAATGCAGTTACACAACCAGCAAAAATGGACAGCGGAAAAGTAGAGATTGATGGAATTGATAACCGTAAATATGAGTCGAAATTTCGCTTTTTCTATGTTCCGGACAGCAAAGAGATGTTTTTGAATTTAACTGGAAGAGAATACTTGAAGTGTATCGTACAACTATATCACATAAACGAGGTAAAAGCGGAAGAGAATCTCAAAAAGTTGTCATCGGCTTTCAAGTTGGAACGGTCACTGGACGAATATATTGCGAATTATTCGCTGGGGATGAAGCAAAAAGTATATTTAATAGCGGCATTTCTCTCCGGTGCCGGGAACTTAATTTTAGACGAACCATTTAATGGTCTTGATCCAGAGAGTGTTGCAATACTTAAAAAGATTTTAATTGAGTATAAAGATAATGGAAACATGGTATTATTTTCTGTGCATAATCTTGATCTTGTAGCAAATTTTTGTGACACAGTTATATTTATTGATAAGCAGAGAAACGTATTTCAATCTGAAAATCCACGAGATTTTCAAAAACTTGAATGTGTTTTCTTTCAGGAATGTGTTTAGTGTATAAGGCTATGAATGAAGTAGGTAAGTATAGGAAGATTTCAAAAGCGATTAAGTACGATATATTTAGTAAACTAGAGGAAAATATGCCACTACCAAGTGTAAGAATGCTATCACAGGTATATAGTGTGAATCCTGCTACTATAGTAAAGGCACTCCATATTTTGAAATATCAGGGAATTATATATAATAAACGAACAAATGGTTATTATGTATGTCCGAATATCTTGGAGATGCGAGAAATATTTGTTAAAGAGATAGTGTCCGATTTCCTACAAAATATGGTAGCTATTGGATATTCCCCTTCCAGTATTTTGGAGATGCTCCGTGAAGTAGGTGACAATATGGGAAAATAATGATACTGATACTTAATGAAGAGGAAGAAAGATCTTTTTATAAAATGATGAATCTTTTAGTTCATGATAAAAAAATAGAAACTGTTCAATCTTATAATCAATCAGCCTTATGCTTCTGCGGAATAAAGATTTTTTCCAAGCAACGAAAAGTAGAAATTAAGGGGATAGAAGTAAGGTTCTCCCGCTTTGAATTTGATGTTCTACTGTTTCTTGCAAAGCATCCTAGACAGGTGTTTACGAGGAAACAGATCTATGAGGCAGTCTGGGATGACATCCCAGTGAGCGTGGATGCCAAGGTTGAGTGTATGATTTACAGCATCCGGAAGAAACTACGGGCATACACTGATAGGAAATATATCCGAACTGTCTGGGGTGTAGATTACAAATTTGATCCAGGAACATAAAAAGGAGCCGTCCGTGAGGGCGGCTCCGAGTCATTTGTATACATTTATCAGGTATACCATAGCAAAGGTAGCAAACCAGGCTGCTCATGCCAGTGAGCGGACTACAGCGATTTATACGAATACCAACCGGGAGGATAGCTCGCTTTTAGTTCTATTTCCCGATATTTTAAATTAGTGGTTCATTGATTTTAGAGGCAAAGTAAGAAAGAATGTTGCTCCACCACCTGCGGTATCTGTAAAGCCAACAGTTCCCTCTAACATTTTGGACAGTTCCAAAGCAATGCTCAATCCCAAGCCAAAATGTGTTTTATCCGAACGGGATTTATCTGCACAATAGAAGCGGTCAAAAATATAGGGTTTATCTTTCTCTGCAACCCCACACCCATGATCGACAATGGAAATTGTGACTTCTTTTAGTGATAAGCTGGTGCATATGTCGATGGAGGCCCCGGCTGGAGAATAATAGATGGCGTTATCCATGAAAACGCTCAGGATTTGGAATAAGCGTTCCCGATCCGTGTATAGCTTCGGAAAACTGGTTTGATTCAGGTCTAAGTTCAGACAGAGCTTTTCTTTCATACATACCGGTTCGTAGGCTTCGTAAAGGGAAATCAATAAGGTATCCAGATTGACCTCGGACTTTTGTATCGTCCATTTGTCTGCGTCCGAAGAAGCGAGAAGTAGCATATCACGGACGAGCCTTGACATCCGCATACATTCTGAATCAATCGTCTGTAAACCCGCCTGTATTTGCGGCTCATCTTGTGAGATAGTATCTTGAAGTTTTTCCGCACTTGTCAATATCACTGCCAGCGGTGATTTTAGTTCATGGGAGGCTGCAGCTACAAATTCTTTTTGCCCTTTCAAAATTTTCTCTGTTGGTTCCATCGCTCTTTTGATAAGGAACCGACTTAATAGTAATATACATAAGAGGGAAAAACTCCAAATCAAAACATAGGATACCCAGTGAGTTTTGAATACTTCCAATAAGGATATTTTAGGACAAAATATTTCAAGTATATATATTTGCCCTGATTTTGCCCGGATGGTTGCAGTGACTCCATAATACTGTTCGCCATGATTGCCTGTAATCTCTAAAGGTTCCATGATAGATGAAGCCTCGGAAGTAGTTTGAAAATATAAAAGCATTTCATTCATAGATTCGGAAAGTGTTTGAGCCTCTGTGGGGAAGTTTGCACTGTTTTCATATAGAACGTTACTATATAGGTCTTTCAAAATAGCTGCACCTTCACTGGCACCCCAGTTCATCAGGACGCGCTCTGGTGGGATTAGCTCGGTTTCCAATTCCAAAACGAAAAATGAAGCCATTTTCTCTGTATAGTTTTTGTCCGATGCCGCCTCAGATTGATACTGACTAAAGGAAAAAATAGCTATTACAACGGTTATAACGCACATGATAGCAATGATAAAAATGACCTGTAATCGGAGAGACAATTTTTTAAGCATGAGAGCACTCCAGTTTATAGCCAGTTCCATAGACTGTTTTTATTTCACATTGACTATGCAGTTCCTTTAAGCGTTTACGTAAAAAAGAAATATAGTTCTCTACATTTCCCGGTTCAACATCGGAATTGGCTCCCCATACTCGCAACACAAGCTGCTCTTTCGTCAGTAATGTTTTGGGTGTTTTCATAAAATGATAGAGCAGCTCTGCTTCTTTTCCCGTCAGTGTCAGCTCCTGATCTCCTTTCCGTAATATCCGGTTTACTCGATCAAAAGATAAATCGGAATAGGTCAAGCTATTGGTTTCCCTTATCTCATAGGGGCGTCTTGTTAAAGCCCGGACCCTGGCGAGAAGCTCCCGGATGTGAAATGGCTTTACCAGGTAATCATCAGCACCGCCATCCAAACCGTCGATTCGGTCATCCAGGGCGGACATTCCCGTGATGATAAGGACAGGGACATTGATTCCTTTTCGACGCATAGATTTTATTATTGTGAGGCCATCAATGATAGGGAGCATACGATCCACAATGGCCAGTTCATAGTCGGAGTCTGTATTGAGCGCGTAAAGCATGGCAGTTTCCCCATCATGGCAGCTATCTACGGAATACCCCTCTACGCCGAGGGCCTGTTCAATCGTGTCGCACAGGATTAAGTCATCTTCTAATAGTAATACTCTCATTTGTATCAAATCCTTTTCGGTTTTTTATAAACGATTATACCATACGAAACCTCTAAAAGTCCTCAAAAAAAACTGTTAATAATAGTAAGCTGTTTGGAGGACTTTTAGCGGAGTTTTTATGTATCATTGGAGAGCAATCAAACAGCAAAAGCGGTTCCCATTAATACTGTATATTCCAAGCTGCAAAGTGCTGCAAGATTGCTATACGACAAAAATCTTTTATAACAGATGAAAGGCGGAATTTCAAATGAAACATTCAAAGTGGATTGCATTGCTTTTGACAGGTGTGTGCGCTGTATCGCTGCTGGCAGGCTGCGGCAGCAAGGGAAGTGATACTTCCCCTCAAACTTCTTCCCAGCAGCAAGGCAGCGCCAAACTGAACGATGAGGTATATGAAGGTTCGGTTTTGAGCGGAACGGTGATGAACTATGCGGATGGTGAGTTCTCTGTATTAGCCATTCAGGAAGAAACCGCTGATGATGGCGGAGAGATCGCTATCATGCCCGCACCCGGCTCCGAGGGGGAAAACAACACAACAAAGGTAACTTATGGCGAAGATTGCGAGTTCCAGGTTGTCAGAATTGACGCTTCACAGGAAAAAGCTCCTGAATATCAAGAAGCCAGTGCCGGGGATGTGCAAAAGCTCACAGAGGTCATTGTCTTTGGAGAGAAACTTTCTTCCGGTGAAGTGCAGGCAGACAAGGTACTTATTGCGGATATTTACAACAAGGACAAAATGCCTGGCAGCTATTAAGAAGTAACGAGGTAACGCAATGGCATTTTATCGAAGGGCTTTTTTGTACCTGTGGCGAAAACGGGGAAAATCGCTTCTGCTTCTGCTGATCTTCCTATTTATAAATACGATGATTTTAAGCACCAGCCTGATCCTGCGCGCCACAGAGGAAACGAAAGCTGCTATGCAGGAAAAAACCAAATCCAAGGTGGTCTGTGAGATTGCAGAGTCAGGCGCGCAAATCACAGCACAGGATTTGGAACAAATAGCAAGCCTTCCCCATGTTATTTCTGTGAACCGCTTAGGTGAGGACTACGCATTTTTAAGCAATGCAGTTCCGCTTACAGCCAGCGGTTCCGAAGAAGATGAAAACTGGATGGTGAAGCTGTCCTCTTTTGATGAGTTGGAATATGACAGCCCATTTGTAGACCGTCCGTACAAACTGACGGAGGGGGATTTCCTGACGGCGGACTCAAAAAACAGCGCGATTGTTCATGCTGATTTTGCTGAAAAGAATGGGCTTGCGGTTGGGGACGAGATTGGTGTGGAGATCAACGGAGGCAAATCCATATCCTTGACGATTACAGGATTATACCGAGCAGGTAATGAGCGCAAACAGGATGAAGATACCCTGGCGGTACACCGCATTGAAAATCAGGTGTTCATTGATAATACGGCTTATACGGAATTGTTCGGTGAGGATGATTTTTATAAGGTGGCTGTTTACACAGACGCACCGGAATACTTGGAAACACTGTCTGAGGATTTGCAAACTCTCTTGGGTGAGAAAACAAGCATTAAAGGTTCAGACGCACTCTATCGGCAGATGAAAGCTCCTTTAGAGCAAATCACGAAGGTTGTTGAACTTATGCTGATCCTTACCTTTGTTACGGGAACGGTGGTTATTTCATTGTTACTGTGTATGTGGACAAGGACGAGGCAGAAAGAAATGGCGGTATTCATCAGTATGGGCGAAAGGAAAATTAAAATTTTCCTTCAAGCCATACTGGAATCGGTAACGCTGTTTCTGATTTCAGGCATAGCGTCCTGTGGTCTGGGAATTTATGCGGCTGGCTGGTTACAGAAAATGCTGGTTTCATCCAGCAGTGACCAAATCAGCTTGCAAATATCGCTTCAAGCTCAGGATATGGCAGTATTGCTTGCCATAGGCGGAGCGGTTGTACTAATCGCGGTGTTTTTGGCTGTTTTCCCCATCCTGAAAACCAGCCCGCGTGAAATACTTTCAAGAATGGAGGGATAGAGCCGTGAATGTATTGCAGAGAGCGTGGCGCTCTGTTATTCGGAAACCTGTGAGAAGTATTCTGCTCTTACTGGTAATCTGTATCATCAGCCTGCTATTTCTGTCGGGAATGGCCAGCCGGTCAGCGAATATCGCTACGAAGGACAGTACCCGGCAGGCAATCGGCGCAGGCTTCTTGCTAACGAAGAACGCAGAAAATGAAAGCAAGCGGGTGGAAGAACTTTCTAAAAAAATAGGCGATAAGGACGGGAGCTTAGAGGGCTACCACCAAAAGAAAGAGATGATCGAGGGCCAGCCCATGTGGAGGACATGGACGGACAATGTTTTTCACTGTATCAAGACAGAGGACATTGAAAAGATCGCCGGTGTGGATGGAGTTTCAGATTATAATATCACCACTGCTCCTACCCGCGTCAAGGGCAGCAATTTTGAGAGGATTGAAGATCCCGAAGCAGACCAGACCTATGACTTTGGCGGTGTTGCGCTGCTGGGGAACAGGGACATGACACTGGACGCCAATGTACTCAGTGGGAATGTCAGTATCGTAGAAGGCCGGATGGTAACGCCGGAAGATACCGACGTTTGTGTGATTTCCGAAGAACTCGCTGAAAAGAATGGATTGAAAGTTGGGGACACCATAGGCTTTCACCCAATCGAAAACGACGAGCCTATTTCAGAAGCAACGATTATCGGGATTTACCAAGTGAAAGAGAAAATGACGCCTTATATGTCCGGCGACACTTATCGCTCCGAAAATGTCATTTTCACGGATTTACATTTCCCGGAAAAGGCGGAACAGGATACCCCTCTCTTTGAGCGTGCCTATTTCAAAGTGGCCAATGTGGATGATTACGAAAATGTAAAGGAACGGATCAGAGCATTAAGCCTCGACTGGGAATTATATGACCTTATCGACAACAACGGAAATCTCACCACGATGGCCGGGAACTTTAATGATCTGGAAAATATCAGCGAAACCATGCTGTGGATCGTTGCAGGGGGCAGTTTTATTATTCTGTTTTTGATTTTCCTGTTTTGGATTCGCAACCGCAAAAAAGAAATTGGGATATTGTTGTCCTTGGGAATTTCAAAGCCGAAAATCCTGCTTCAAATTGTTATCGAAGCACTTATGATTGGAGTTATCGCACTGGGGATTTCCTTTGCAGCGGCTCCTGCGACTTCTCAGGCAGCAGCAACATATCTCATAGGACAGCAGGAAGAACAGGCACAGTTGGAGCAGGAAGCTGTTGAAGGACAGGTTGCAACGGAATACAAAGAACCGGAGCTTGCAATCACGGGCGTTCAGGCTGATGTAACGAAAGATATGCTTATGATTGACAGCCTGGGGATCGGCGCGCTCATCATTCTCTCGACATCGGCTGCAAGCATCCTGATTTTCCGTAAAAACCCCAAAAACATATTGAGTGAAATGAATTAGGAGGAATGGAAATGATTTTAGAGGCGAAAAATGTTTTATACTCCTATAAATCGAAGCGGGATAAAATTATACTGAAAAATGTATCTGCCACTTTTGAAGAAGCCACATTCTATGCGATTGTTGGTTCCAGTGGTTCGGGAAAAACCACATTTCTTTCTCTTTTGGCGGGATTGGATAATCCGGTATCAGGGACTATTCTATATAACGGAGAGGACATCCGTAAAAAAGGGCTGAATTATCATCGGAGGCACGATATCTCGCTTGTTTTTCAGAACTACAATCTGATTGATTATTTAACCACGGAAGAAAATGTAAAGCTCGGTGGAAAGAAAAACTCTGAGAAACTATTACAGGAAGTCAGTATTCCAAGGGAAGACCGGAAACGGAATGTGCTGCAGCTTTCAGGCGGTCAGCAACAACGCGTGGCGATTGCACGTGCTTTGGCAAGTGAGGCTAAGGTACTCTTAGCGGATGAACCTACTGGAAATTTGGATGAGGATACGGCAAGGGAAATTATTGAATTGCTAAAGAGAACTGCACACGAATTGGGAAAAAGCGTAATTGTGGTGACTCATAGTAAAATACTTGCAGAAGAGGCAGATAAAATTTATGAAATAAAAAACGGCAAGTTGTGCATAGAATAAGAACTGCAATTTATATGAACTCGATAAAATAGTTACTTGATGGGAGATGAGAATATCGGATATATTTTACTCGCAGAATTTAACAACTCTGAAAAAACTATTTTGGATGAAATTATGACTGTATTGAAAAGATATTCTGTAGAAGATATAAATGAGGAAAACAACGGAAATATATCATTTCATGGAATTACCATTTATCCAGATCAACGGAGGATATTTACAGCGGAGAATGAAGTTTTTCTATCACATTATGAGTTTGATATGTTACTACTTCTGGCAAAACATCCAAGCTGGGTATTCACGAAGGAACAGATTTATGAAGCAGTCTGGGATGATATCCCAGTGAGCGTGGATGCCAAGGTTGAGTGTATGATTTACAGCATCCGGAAGAAACTCCGGGCATACACAGATAGGAAATACATCCGAACCGTCTGGGGAGTGGGATACAAATTTGATCCGGAAACTTAAAAAGGAGCCGTCCGTGAGGGCGGCTCCGAGTCGTTTCTATACACTTGATTCATCAAAAGAGTATCGCTCCAGCATATAAAGCGGGACGGTATCAATCTTTCCAGCACGTCCGCCTTTTGTATCGCCTTTCAGGTAGAGCAGGCGGTCTGCTTTTCCCTGATCCAGCGCTTTCTGTGCGGTGGTAGCGGTGCCTTTACCGGATTTTACCTCTACCAGATACCGGATATGAGAATGGATGGACTGTGCGACAAAATCAATCTCCCCGCCTTTGTAAGTGGCGAAGGCCGGTGTTTCAAAAGCAATTTCCGGCGGGAAATCCTGCCTGCGCTTCAGATTGATGTAAACATAGTTTTCATTCAGTGTTCCGGCAAGTGTCCGGCTGTCTGTACCGGTTAGAGCAAGATAATAATTGGCAAGCCCCGGATCCATGAAGAAACAGCGGCTGGCCGGTTTGAATTCTAAGATGTCCATTTCTGTAATCTTTGCACAGAAACCGATGATGCCGGAAAAATAGAGCCAGCTTATCGCCCGGTTGCAGGTGGCCTTTGAAATATTACTGGAGTAATCTCTTGTTACCAGCTTCTGCAGCTCTTCACTGATGCTGTCTTCCTTCAGTCCCCGGCTTTCCCGGTTCAGGATCCGGCAGATGGAAAAGAAGATCTGCGTAAATACCCGTGTATCCAGGATATCGCTGAAATACCGGATAGATTCATTGGTAAAGGTATCAATGATCTTAACCAGTACGCCCTGCGCTTTCTGAAAATCACCTGTCTCCAGGTAAGTCTCCACCACTTTCGGGTAGCCTCCGATATGGGTATAAATATCATATGCTTCGGTAAGCTGCTGATGGATCTGATCCTCCTGTGGCATAACAGGAGAAAGCGTCAGATATTCGGTGTAAAGCTCTCCATTATATGCCTGCAGAAACTCTTCAAAAGACAGGGTGTAGATGGGAAGTTTTGTGACGTCCCCGCTGGAATAACGAAATTCCGGATCATAGATTTTCCCCAGATAGCTTCCGGTCACGATAAAGCGTGCCTGGAACTGACGGGTAAATTCCCGGATCCGGTTGTAAACCTCCGATGACTCCTGGATTTCATCAATGATGATGACGGTATCCTCGGTGTCCTCAAATTCCACATCAAACAGACGGAACACATCATGCAGAGGATGTTCCGGACGTTTTGTACCCGGTTCCCAGGCAGTTGCCTGTTTATAGCACTGCATAAACTGCTGTCCGCTCTGCTCAAAGAGATTGATGTAAATTTTATGGCGGAAGTTTTCATCTGCAAATTTATTGATGATGTATGTTTTTCCTACCTGCCTTGCCCCGATGACTGCAAGAGTGGAATGAACGGGATCCTCTTTCCACTCAAGAAGCAGGCCGTATATGCTGCGTTTTAGATCCATTTGTATGTTCCTCCCGGTTTCCAGTAACTCTATTCTATCAAATTATGTGCTGTACATACAGCAGAAAAACAACGCAGAGTCCAGATTTATTTGGCTTTGCGCTTTTTCGGACACCATGCCGGCGAGGTCTTTATCGGAACCTCATCGGACCAGGGCTTTCCGAAGTTTAAGAAACCTGGAGCCTTTAACATCTTGTGCTCACGAAAATAGTCTCTTATGTACCCCTGATTCGGATGCTTACAGGAAAATTCTGCACGGCTGTTATTGCGAGGCCGGAGTGACCTGCAAAATTCACATTCACTGCACTTAATTTTTCCTTTCATGTCATATCACCTCATAATTCTTTTAAAGATATTCATAGGTTACATTTTGGCTCTGGCACCATTCTTCCACCATATTAAGGAACAATCTTTAATACAGAAACAGCCTTCCAAATCGGAGGGCTGTTTTTGTATCTATGCCCGGAAAGCCTGATATTATGGGCTTTCCGGGCTTTTTCTGTTTTCCGGGGACTCGGTGGAACAAGCCGCCATCAGCCCGCTTCCTATTGCGGCGATCACATAGTCCCATGGCGGCTCATTTTTGCACACCCTTGTCCGGCCCGTATATGCCAGAAACGAGGAAACGCTAAAAAGTATCCACTCCCGGACAGCGCCACCTCTTTCAATGAGAACAATTTAGCGGGAACCTTACGGCTCCCGCTTTTGTCTCATTCCTGCTCGAATGGCTCTCCGCAATCCCCGCAGATTACATTGACCTCCCGCGTTGCCCGGATAATGGTGCCGCAGCAGGGGCAGACATATTTGATGCTGCGGTTAATGGTTTTGTCAATCCCACCCGTTAGTTTTGTTGCGATATTCGGATGGAGAAAAGCCCGTTTCCTTTCTAAACCAATCTGAAAAACTGCCTTGATTTTTGAAACCTATGGAATGGGCAATTTCATAAATACTGATCCCTGGATGTTCCAGCTGTTTTTGCGCCTTTTCCAAACGCATTTTCTGAATATAGTCAGGGATGCTTTCGCCATAAACCAAACGAAAAAGATAAGAGAGTTTGTTTTTGTTGGTGTAAAAAATCTTCCCTAATGTTTCAAGCGTAAGGTGCTGATCGCAATGATTCTGCAAAAAGGCTGCTAAACGATGTATCATGGCAATCGTATCTTCATCTAATGCTGATGTATCAGGAAATACCTTTTGCTGTTCTTGCTGTATCTGTATCAACGAAAGTAATTCCAGTACCTTGCTCTCAAAATAAAGTCCACCGTATTTAGCTGATGGGTTGACGCGACAGATTTGAGCGAACAGATATTCAAGCTCTGGCATCGTTATCATACCAGCCAATCCTTCAACAGAGTGGACAAGCTCCTGATGGTCTACTGAAAAACATTTCGGGAGAAAGGAGCGAAAATATCCCGGTAGCATCGTTACAGATACACAGCGCATTGTACCGCCCTCGGATATTCCAGCACGAAACCTTGAGGCGTTGTTGATATAACCGACCAGATGATTTTCTGTCCGTACACACCGGGCAGAATAAGAGGCCATAGTGTTCCCTTGAAAATGTGGTACTAATGGAGGCGCATAATTGCCTACTGCGAGGAAAGAAGGGTGTTCGTAATTTAATTCTACTTCTTTCTTGAAAGTCAAATCAGCGATTGTAACCGCACACAAATCACGAATTGGTTGCACCCAATAATATCCCTCCCCCACATCCGGCGCAGGACGATAAGTGATGCCACTGCCTTTGATCTGATTGTTACCAGAAACAGGGCGTAAAGATATTTGTCTGAATTGAGGTTCAAATATCTGCTCTATGATATTTTCCAAAAGTAATGCCCCCCCTTTTTTCGGCTTCTGGCACGAACCTTTCGGCTGTCAGCACAAAGGCCGTCAACCATATTGACCAAAGTATAAAATGACGCTAATGTAGAGATAGGTTAGTGATGTCTAACCAATAGAATAACACAAACAAAGAAAAAATGCAAATCGCATTTGGAAAGGGGTGTCCATCTATGGCACAAAAAAAGCAGGCAAGTGGAATATCACGCCTGATGCAATTTGCAGGAACCAAGAAATACTTAGTTTTTCTTTCCTGCGTGTTATCTGCAATCAGTACGGTTCTTTCGCTTTGCCCGTTCATTTGGCTTTGGTTTGTAGCAAGAGAAATATTTACCGTTCTTCCTGATCTCAGTCAAGTTTCTATTTCTGCTCTGATGCAATATGCGTGGCTTGCTGTGGCATTTGCTGCGGGTGGTTTTTTACTCTACTACATTGCGCTGCTTTGTTCCCATTTAGCGGCTTTTAGCATTGCAAAAAACATGAAAATGACCGTTTTACAGCACCTGACGACATTGCCTCTTGGATTTTTTGGCGGTCAGGGCAGCGGCAAGATCCGCAAAGTGATTGATGAAAACTCTGACTCCACAGAAGCGTTTATCGCTCATCAGTTACCAGATTTAGTGGGAGCATTTATTACTCCTTTTGTTATTTTGGCGTTTTTGTTTATTTTTGATTGGCGGCTGGGCCTGCTTAGTTTAATTCCTCTGGCTTTGGGTTTTGTCGTGCAGGGCGCTGTCATGGGAACTACCGCTCCAAAATACATCAAACAAGTGCAGGATGCAGGAGAAACAATGAACCGCGAAGCTGTCGAGTATGTACGGGGTATTCCTGTTGTAAAAGTATTTCAGCAGACTATTTATTCTTTCAAAAGTTTTTACCGTTCCATTCTGAACTACAAAGAAAACATCACTGCCTTTGCTCTCGTCTGTGAATGGCCTATGAGTATTTTTTACGCGTTAATCAATGCGTCATTCTTACTTTTAATTCCGTTTGGTCTGCTGTTCCTTTCCGGGGCCGCAGATTACCGGGGGTTTGTGATCGACTGGCTGTTTTATATTCTGTTCACGCCAGCCTGCGCAGGAATGATTAACAAGATCATGTATGTGTCCTCTTATAAAATCGCGGCAGAAGAAGCCGTCAAGAGGATTGATTCCCTTTTAGGTGAAAAGCCGCTGGACAAAGCAAAACAGCCGATGGTGCCTGATGGGAATGACGTTACTTTCGCCCATGTCATGTTTACTTATCCGGGAGCACATACACCTGCGTTAAATGATTTGTCGTTTGAACTTCCGGCCGGAAAGACCTATGCGCTTGTGGGAACATCCGGTTCTGGAAAAACAACAGCAGCGAGTCTTATTCCACGGTTTTATGATGTGGACGAAGGCAGTATTAAAATAGGCGGTGTAGATGTTCGGAATATTTCTGAGGAACGTCTTTCGGAACAGATTGCATTTGTACTCCAAACAACACGACTGTTTAAGACCAGTATTTTAGAGAATGTCCGTATGGCCCGTCCCACCGCAACAGAGGATGAAGTACTGTCAGCACTTCATCAGGCACAATGCGATGATATAATTCAGAAATTTCCGCAAGGTATTCATACAACTATCGGAACAGAAGGCGTCTATCTTTCTGGAGGCGAGGTGCAGCGGCTTGCTTTGGCAAGGGGTATTTTGAAAAATGCACCAATCATCATTTTAGACGAGGCAACTTCCTTTGCTGATGCCGAAAATGAGTACCAGATACAAAAGGCGTTTGAGCATTTAATGAACGGCAAAACGGTTCTGATGATTGCCCATCGACTGACTACGGTTCAAAATGCGGATTGTATTCTTGTTATGGATGATGGGAAAATCGTTGAAATGGGAACGCACGAAGAATTGCTGAAGTTGGATGGTGTGTATGCAAAGATGTGGCGGGAATATCAAAAATCCGTTACATGGAATTTGGGAAAGGAGGTTGCAGCTCATGCTTAAACGATTGTTTGCTCTTAGCGATAAAGGAGCGGCAGACTTAAAAAAGGGCGGTGTTGCCTCCGCATTTTCAAGTCTCAGTCTGTTTGTGCCAATGGCACTGTGCCTTATGCTTTTGCAAGAAATATGTAGTCCTCTTTTGGGTGAAAAGGCTGATGATCCTAACATTTTGCTCTATACCGTTCTTGCGGTAGCCAGTGTTGTTGTTATTTTCATTGTGAATTTTATTGAATATCGGTGTACTTATATTGCAGCTTATGAAGAAAGTGCGATACGCCGTATTACTTTGGCAGAAAAACTCCGTAAACTCCCGCTGTCTTATTTTGGGAAACATGACCTTGCAGAGATGACTACTTCCATGATGAGTGACTGTAACGAGTTGGAACGGACTTTTTCTGGTGCCATACCAAAGATGATTGGTTCTGTTATCAGTATTATTCTCATTATGATTGGTTTGTTTGCTATGGACTGGCGCATGGCGCTGGCGGTGTTCTGTGTTGCGCCCGTGGCCTTACTGCTGATTGTCGGCAGCAAAAAGATACAAGATAAAATGGGTACCAGAAGGATGGAGGCGAGGCTTGCTGCTGCCGATGGTATTCAGGAGTTTCTGGACAATATTGCAGACCTTAAAACTTGTAATCAAACAGAAAAGTATTTGACAGAACTTGAAACAAAATTACAGGATGTGGTTAATGCGTCGGTCAAAGTAGAGCTTACTTCCGGCACGTTGCTGACCTCTGCTCAAATGCTTTTGAGACTCGGCCTTCCTTTGGTTATTTTAGTGGGAACTACTTTGCTAATCGGTGGCGGTATAGATTTTTTTACCTATTTACTATTTTTGCTGGCAGCATCAAGGGTATATGAACCACTAAGCGGCGTTATGATGCAGTTGTCTGAAATCTTCAACGCCAATCTGCAGATCAAGCGTATGAAAGAAATGGAAAGTCAGCCGGAGCTGTCTGGAACAGATAGCTGTGCGAATAAAGGATATGACATTACCTTTGACCATGTTTCCTTTTCCTATCAGGACGGAGAAACTGTTCTGAAAAACGTGAGCTTTACAGCAAAGCAGGGAGAAGTAACAGCCTTAGTCGGCCCATCTGGAAGTGGTAAAAGTACCGCCGTAAAGTTGGCAGCCCGCTTTTGGGATGCAACGGGTGGAGAAATCCGACTTGGCGGCATCAATATCAGGACAGTTGAACCGGAAACGCTGCTTTCCAATTACTCGATTGTTTTTCAGGATGTAGTTTTGTTCAGCGATACAATCATGGAGAATATCCGTATTGGCCGAAGAAACGCCACGGATGAAGAAGTCATTGCGGTTGCAAAGGCCGCCTGCTGTGACGAGTTTATATCTCGTTTCCCACAAGGGTATCAGACGATGATTGGAGAAAACGGTTCTACCCTGTCCGGCGGTGAACGTCAACGTATTTCCATTGCAAGGGCATTGTTAAAGGATGCTCCTGTTATTCTGCTTGACGAGGCAACTGCATCGCTTGATGTAGAGAATGAAACCTCTGTGCAAAACGCAATCACCAGGCTAACGAAGGGAAAGACTGTTCTTGTTATTGCACATCGTATGCGTACTGTTGCTGGTGCAGATAAAGTTGTTGTTCTGAAGCAAGGAAAAGTTGTTCAGCAAGGTGCGCCTTCCAAACTCATAGAGGAAGATGGATTATATCGCCATCTTGTAGAATTACAGCAGCATAGTCAAACATGGACAATAAACACAAAAAATCAGGAGGATTGATTACTATGAATACGAAAACGGCTCGGATTGGAGCAAAAGACCTTGTTACAGTTGGCATTTATTCAGCCATTTATCTTGTCATTACCTGTGCGCTGGCTTTTTTAAGCCTGATTCCAATTATGTATCCGCTAATGACGATTATCTGTCCGATTGTCGGAGGCATCCCCTTTATGCTCTTTCTGACGAAAACAAAAAAATTTGGCATGATTACCATTATGGGCATTTTGATGGGCCTTGTTATGCTTTTAACTGGAATGGGATATTGGAGTCTCATTACAGGAGTGGTTGCCGGACTTTTGGCTGACCTTGTATGGAAAGCCGGAAAATATTCCAGCGCAAAAATGAGTATCGTAACAAATGGTGTATTCAGCCTTTGGTATATCGGCAACTATATGGCGGTATTTGTAACCAGAGAGGCTTATTTCCAGCACGCAGTTGAAAGCTATGGTCAGGCATGGGCCGATACGATTCAAACATACCTGCCAAATTGGATGGCGGCTGTGCTGTTAATAGTTTGCTTTATCAGCGGACTTGTGGGTGGTTTGATTGGAAAGAGCCTGTTGAAAAAGCATTTCAAGAAAGCAGGAATAGCATAATGTCCTGGGAATTGCTGAGCGCCTCAAAAAAATCAAAGGGAGCTACTCTCGACCCGCGCACAAAACTAATCGTGTTGATTACTATTTGCTTTTTGGTTCTCGGCGGCGAGGGCGGCGGTCTTGCGTTGGTTACAAAGCCAATGCTGACCGCCATCCCCATTCTGCTGCTTTTCTGTTTTAGAAAAAAGAAAGCGGCTCTCGTTTGCGTAATCATTTATACGATCTGCTATTTTGGGGAACAGTTTGTTGTGCCTATGACTACCGGGGCTGTAAATTTCATTTTGCTCTTTTTGTGTGGCTTTATTTCCCGTGTCTTGCCGGGACTGGCAATGGGATATTACACAGTTCGTACAACAACAGTCAGTGAACTTGTAGCCGCCATGCAGCGTATTCATTTGACGGAAAAGCTGATTATTCCTCTGTCTGTTATGTTCCGCTTTTTCCCCACGGTGGGCGAGGAATACCATGCGATTGGTGACGCTATGCGGATGCGGGGGATTCGTTTTGGCGGGAAGAAAACTGTAAAAATGCTGGAATATCGGTTTGTCCCGATGATGATTTGCTCTATTAAAATTGGTGAGGAATTGTCTGCGGCGGCTTTAACTCGCGGACTTGGAGCACCAGTACATCGTACTAATATTTGCAAGATCGGGTTTAAGGCATTAGATATAGTTCTCATTGCATTTTGTGCTGTGCTTTTCATTCTGACCATCTTACGGAAATTTGGACTGCTGGGGGTGTTGGCATGATTGAATTTCAAAATGTTTCTTTTGCCTATGAAAACGGCGATCATGCCGGACAGCTTCATAACATCAATTTTACGATTCCGGACGGCCAGGTTGTCTTGCTCTGCGGTGAGTCAGGCTGTGGAAAAACCACATTGACCAGGTTGTTAAACGGACTTATACCAAACTATTATGAGGGACGGCTTGAAGGGAGCGTTTTTATTGATGGGAAAAGTATTGTAGAAAAACCTTTGTACGAAATTGCTTCTCTGACAGGCTCGGTATTTCAAAATCCACGGAGTCAGTTTTTTGCCGTTGATACAAATTCTGAATTGGCTTTTGGATGTGAAAACTTGGGGATAGCGGAAAATGAGATTATCGCCCGGATGAAAAGAACAGTGGCGGAGTTGCATATTGAACCGCTGATGGACAGAAGTATCTTTGCGCTTTCAGGGGGAGAAAAGCAAAAAATAGCTTGTGCGTCGGCAGCCATGATGGAGCCGGGTATTTTTGTATTAGATGAACCATCTTCCAATCTGGATATAAAATCTATTCGTGAACTTGCAGAAGTTATTATACTTTGGAAAAATCAAGGCAAAACTATTTTAATTGCTGAACACAGACTAAGTTATTTAATGGATTTGGCAGACCGCGTTCTATACATGAAAGACGGACAGATTGAGAATGACTTCTCAATAGCTGATTTCCGAAAAATTCCCCCGGATGAAATATCGCGTATGGGACTTCGTTCTCTTTACCCGGTGACATTCCACAATCATCACACTTTTACAGCAAAGAACAAAGACGAAATCATTTTATCTGATTTCCGATTTGCGTATGCTGAGAGCTTAGTGTTACAAGTTGAACATCTTGTAATTCCACAAGGCAGCATTGTGGGGGTTATAGGCAATAATGGCGCAGGAAAAACAACTTTCGCCCGTTGCCTATGTGGTTTGGAAAAAAAGGCATCCGGAGCAATTACGATAAAGGAAAAAACTTACTTACGAAAAAAACGTCTCAATCAATGTTATATGGTGATGCAAAATCCAAGCCATCAGCTTTTTACAGAAGATGTGTTGGACGAAGTTCTTTTGAGCATGGATGGAGACGAAGAAGAAAATCGGCCAACAGCAGAGAAAATCTTATCTGATCTAAATTTGACGCCATTTACTGAACGGCATCCTATGTCTTTGTCTGGTGGTCAGCAACAACGAGTGGCAGTAGCCAGTGCTGTGGCATCCGGTCGGGAAATCATGGTTTTTGATGAACCAACCAGCGGATTAGACTTTCGCCACATGGAGGAAGTTGCAAAGGTACTTGGAAAATTGCAAGAAGCAGGAAAAACATTGTTCATTATTACGCATGACCCGGAATTGATCGAAAGATGCTGTGATTACTTTATTTTCATTGAAAATGGAGAAGTGAGTTGGCATGGCGGCTGGAATTCACAAAATAAACAGCAGTTAGAATTATTCTTTGGGCCACAAAGAAAAAGGAGATGAAAGATGAAACTTCATGCGTCCGGGGAGGACTATCTGGAAACCATCCTTGTTCTCCAAAAGAAACTCGGTATGGTGCGCTCCGTAGATGTGGCCCGGCACATGGAGGTGTCAAAGCCCAGCGTGTGCCATGCAGTGGCTACCTTGCGGGACGGCGGCTTTCTTACAATGGATGAAGATCACTTTCTCCATCTGACCGATGTGGGCCGCGAGGTTGCCGAAAAAATCTACGAGCGCCATTGCTTTTTTACCGAGCAGCTTATTGCAGCGGGTGTTGACCCCAAAACTGCGGAGGCCGATGCTTGCCGGATTGAACACATTATCAGCGATGAGAGCTTTTCAAAGCTCAAAGAAGCTGTAAATAATGAGGACAAGGCAAGATAACATTAGCCAGCTACTTGCCGGATAGGTCAATCTGCCTTGTGTGGATTGACCTTTTTCTATGTTATGGAGGTTTTAATATGGTCGGCTCTTAAATGATATTATAGATAGATTCACCCATTCAAAAAATTTTTTCAAGATATTTTTCAAAAACTTTCCGGTTTGCACCCCTGAGATGTGTTCTGGTTATGTGAGGAGGCGAAAAAGAACCAGCTCAAATCTGCAGGAAGGAGGGATGCGGCATGATGTCTCCCTCTGACTATGAAAAACGGATCGTCCCCATGGTGGACTCTTTCACCAAGACGGTGGCCCGGAATTTCAGCAGAAATCTCAAACGGGCGAAGGGCAACTCGGAGAAGCATTACTCCGACGAACCGATAGACTATACCTTAACCACAGTGCGCAAGCTCAAAGAAAAGGGCATTGAAGTTTTCTTTGAAAAAGAGAACATCCGCACCTTGGACGGAAAAGGCGAGCTGCTTATTACCATCATGTCCTCGCTGGCGCAGGAAGAAAGCCGCTCCATTTCTGAGAACGTCACATGGGGCCAGCGCAAGCGTTTTGCAGACGGAAAGGTAAGCCTTCCTTACCGGCGCTTCCTCGGCTATGAAAAAGGCCCGGACGGGTTGCCGGTCATTGTGGAGTCTGAGGCGGTGATGGATATCCGGCTTTTTGAAAATAGGAAAGCGGCATAAACATCAGCCTGTGCTGATCCAATTCCGGGATGATCTGATAGATCGTAATTTTCATAAGGTATCGTCCTCCTTTGCAAAAGAAGGACCTCCCTGGTTGGAAGA
>ERZ1090878.463-NODE-465-length-22165-cov-4.753596_pt1 | contig 22165 bp, 19 predicted proteins | sample MGYA00478473_ERZ1090878 | MGnify/ENA primary metagenome ERZ1090878 (study PRJEB33644, sample SAMEA5815720) | chicken gut metagenome | biome: Chicken; feature: Gastrointestinal Tract; material: Caecum | place: Ireland | collected 2019-01-01 | study: A study of the... | reverse complement strand
AGATAGCGTTCGCATGGAAACCAAGGTGGAAGAAAAGAGAGGGAAGTGTATGCCGGATTCATATAAACATTCATACAAGACAGGAGAGAATTTTTTAAACTCACTGACAGTCTATAATGTAGGTTATCAGAAATGTGAGCCTGAATATCAGTGGGGGCCGGGGGTGCGCGATCACTATTGTATCCATCATATTTTGTCTGGGAGCGGGTATTATTCCACAGGAGCATCCGCCTGTCGTCTTAGCGCGGGGGACACTTTCATCCTCTACCCCGGGGTGGAACTTCAGTATCAGGCGGACAGTGAGGAGCCATGGGAGTACGCGTGGGCGGGGTTTATGGGATCGGATGCCGCTTCCATCATCCGCAATACGGATTTTACGAAAGATAAGCCGTACATTTTAAAAGGGAAAATACCGGGAAATCGAATACAAGATGGGCTAGAGAGGATTTATCTGGTAAAAGGAAACACATATGAAGCATCTGTGGCCATGACGGGAGCACTGTACAGCCTGCTTTCCGTGTTCATGCACTATGCGCAGCGCCGGGAAGCAGAGAAGGATATTCGTCTCACCTACGTGGAAAAGGCAGAGAGTTATATCGTCACAAACTACTCCTATCCTGTTACCGTGGAGGATGTGGCGGCTTACGTGGGGATCAGCCGTAGTCATCTCTTTCGGTCATTTCAGGATCATATGGGAAAATCGCCCAAAGAATACCTGACAGAATACCGGATCAAACAGGCGTGCCGTCTGCTTAAGGAGACAGATCTTTCGGTATCGGCCATCGCTTATTCCGTAGGTTTTGAGAACAATCTTTATTTTTCAAAAGCGTTTAAGAAGCAGAAGGGATTAAGCCCATCAGATTACCGCCGCTTTCATTTGTGAATGTGGACAAAGCTCCGCACATACTCTATAAAATAACACTTTCGCGCAAGGAGCGCGGGGTGAGTGCATGCAAGAGGATTGTGGGGTGGCGAAGATCAAGGCGGAAAGAAGGTTAAAGATATGGATGCAGGTGCTGGTTCTAACCGCCGTGTTTCTGTTCTATCCGGTTTCAGCGCTGTGGACTTGGGAAGAAATAGAGGAACTGGAGGAGACGGCCAGTGGGGGAGAGGCAGTGCAGCCGGGAGAAGATGTGCCGGAGGAAGAGAAGCCGCGGATCGCCCTTACTTTTGATGACGGACCAAGCACCAAGTATACGCCTGTGTTGCTGGACGGTTTAAAAGAGCGGGATGTAAGGGCCACATTTTTTGTGATCGGAGCCAATATCGAAAAGGATGACAACGCCGCCTTGATCCGAAGGATGAAGGCAGAAGGACATGTCATAGGGAATCATACCTATCACCACGTTGATCTCTCGAAGATGGATGTGCTGCAGGCACAGGAAGAGATTATGATGACAGACCAGCTGATAGAGGAGATCACAGGGGAAGAGCCGTTCCTCGTGCGTCCGCCGTTCGGCGCTTTCCCCAAAGAAGCAGAGGAAGAGGGGAAGTTGTACGTGAAGTGGACGGTGGATTCCGAGGACTGGGTTTTACAAAATACGGAGGCAGCGGTGAGAAAAGTAGTGACGGATACAGAGGAAAATGATATCATTCTCATGCACGACTGCTATGGAACCTCAGTAGAGGCGGCGCTGCAGATTGTGGATATCCTGCAAGAAAGAGGCTATGAGTTTGTGACAGTGGATGAACTGTTGATAGAGTAGCTTAGAGAGAAAGAAGAGGTAAACGATTTTATGATAGATGAGTTTTCAAGGACAGAACTTCTAATTGGAGAAGAAAAGCTAAAGAGGCTGAAATCAGCTTTTGTCATGGTGTTTGGTGTGGGAGGGGTGGGCTCCCACTGTATTGAGGCTCTGGCGAGAAGCGGTGTAGGGAAGCTGGCCCTGATCGACAAAGACACAGTTTCGGTGACAAATATTAACCGGCAGTCCATCGCGTACCATAGTACAATGGGGCGTTATAAGACAGAAGTGATGCGGGATCGGGTCCGGGATATCTGCCCGGATATTACCGTAGAGACCTATGAAATGTTCATCCTCCCTGAAAATATAGGAGAGCTTTTTGAAAGTACGGGAAGACCAGACTATATCATCGATGCTATCGATACGGTCAGCGCCAAGCTGGCTATTGTGAAGATTGCGCAGGAGAAGGACATCCCTATCATCAGCAGCATGGGAACGGGAAACAAGCTGCACGGGGAATTGTTTGAGATTGCGGACATATCAGAGACGAGTGTGTGCCCGCTTTGCAGGGTCATGAGAAAGGAATTAAAAAACCGGGGGATCACACATCTGAAGGTGCTCTATTCAAAGGAAAAGCCTGTGGACACGGGCGGGCGCTCCACGGGAGAGGACATGGGGAAGAGAAGGGCTGTCCCGGGAAGTATCTCGTTTGTTCCACCGGTGGCAGGGCTTTTGATTGCCGGTGAGACTGTGCGTGATCTTATGGAACTGTGAACGGCAGAACACAGCGAAGGAGGAAGCAGGAATGGATCTGTTTGATTATATGAGAGAGAAAGAGAAGGAGAAAGAATCGCCTCTTGCGTCGAGAATGCGTCCGGCTACGCTGGACGAGATCGTGGGGCAGAAGCATATTATCGGGAAGGACAAGCTCCTATACCGAGCCATCAAGGCGGATAAACTGAGCTCTGTCATTTTTTACGGACCTCCGGGAACGGGCAAGACCACTTTGGCGAAAGTGATCGCTAATACGACCAGCGCGGAATTTAAGCAGATTAACGCGACTGTGGCGGGGAAAAAAGATATGGAAGAGGTCATCCGTCAGGCGAAGGATACGCAGGGTATGTATGGGAAGAAAACCATTCTTTTTATTGATGAGATCCATAGATTCAACAAAGGACAGCAGGACTATCTCCTGCCGTTTGTCGAGGACGGCACGGTCATATTGATTGGGGCAACCACAGAGAATCCGTATTTTGAGGTGAACGGCGCTCTCATTTCCCGTTCCAGCATCTTTGAACTGAAACCGCTGGAAAAGGAAGATATTAAAACACTTCTTACGAGGGCGCTCAATGATACGGAAAAAGGTATGGGAAGCTTTCATGCGCAGATCGACGACGACGCGCTGGAGTTTCTTTCCGATATGGCGGGTGGGGACGCCAGAAATGCGTTGAATGCCATTGAGCTTGGAGTACTTACCACGCAGAGAGGGGATGACGGGATCATCCATATTACAGTAGAGGTGGCGTCGGAGTGCATTCAAAAGCGGGTCGTTAATTACGACAAAAAGGGAGATAACCACTACGACATTATCTCAGCTTTTATTAAGAGCATGAGAGGATCGGATCCGGACGCGGCAGTGTATTATCTGGCAAAGATGCTTTACGCGGGAGAAGATGTAAAGTTTATTGCCCGCCGTATCATGATCTGTGCTTCCGAGGATGTGGGAAACGCAGATCCCATGGCGCTGACCGTGGCGGTTGCCGCAGCGCAGGCAGTAGAACGTGTGGGTATGCCCGAATCACAGATTATCTTATCTCAGGCAGTGACTTATGTGGCGTGCGCACCTAAGAGTAATTCTGCAGTAAACGCTATCACAGAGGCGGGAATGGCGGTACAGCAGTGTCAAACAACAGTTCCGTCTCATCTGAGGGATGCTCATTACAAGGGATCTCAGAAGTTAGGGCATGGGATTGGATACAAGTATGCTCACGATTATCCGGGGCATTATGTGGAACAGCAATATCTTCCGGATGAAATAAAAGACGCCAGATTCTATGAACCTGGCGATCTTGGCTATGAAAAGGATATTAAGGAGTATCTTAGAAAAATTCGTGGTGGGAACAATCTGTAGCCTTAGAGAAGATGGGCGAGGATTATGGCATAGAGTTCCTGACTTTTCTGATTCCAATGATTTACAATGGCTTCCGCCTCTTTCTCGGTTGGAACGGTTAATTTCAGATCGATGAGGCTGGAGCCATTTTCTACAATCTGGCAGCGCACTTCATATTCCTTATCCATATTCAGGTAATAATCTGATTTGACTGCTGCCTCTTCTTTCAGGTCATATTGCTTTTCTTTGAGAAAATCGTCGATATCCTTGCGGATGGCTGAGGAAATCTTTTTGCTGAAGAACCGGATCGTCTCCGCGCCGTTTTCTGTGAGATGGTAAAGCGTCCGGTTGTGTGTGGTCTCCGTGCGGATCAGGCCGGATTGCGCCAGTTCGGACAAAGCTTCCTGAAGTTTAAAATAGGACGTATACCCCTTATCCAGCACGAACTCTGAGATCTGCGAGGTAGTAAGGGGAAAATCTACCTTTTTCAGCATGTACAGTATGATCAGTTTGTATAATGTGAATGTTTCAGCCATGATACTCCTTTCCCTGCCAGATATGGTTCTCTTTCAGATACTGATGCAGACGGTTTAACACCGTGCGTTTGGCTCCTGTCCACAAAGGAGCGGCAAGGAGTTCTTTCGGTCCGTCGCCGGTCAGTCTATGTATGACGATATCCGGCTTTAATCTCAAGATACATTTTCCGAGGAGGCAGATATATTCTTCCATATCTGGGATATGGAAAGGTTCTTTCCGGTAAATATCCGCAAGATCCGTTCCCTCCAACACATGAAGAAGCTGGAGTTTGACGCCCTGTATATCGCAGTGGTTTAAATACCCGATGGTCTCCAGCATCATCTCCTCGGTCTCCCCCGGGAGGAATAAGATGACGTGGACGATGACCGTGATTCCCGATTCCCGGAGCTGTCTGACCGCACGGTCAAATACTTCCAGTTCATAGCCTCTGCGGATAAACTGTGCACTCTGGGGATGGATGGTCTGAAGCCCTAGTTCCACCCATACGGGTTTGATATGGTTTAGGCGCCGCAGAAGATCGAGAACATCGTTCCCGAGACAATCTGGTCTTGTGGCGATGGAGAGCACCTTTACCTCTGGGTCCTGAATAGCCTCTGTGAAGATTTTTTCCAGATATTGAACAGGGGCGTAAGTGTTTGTAAATGCTTGAAAGTACGCGATATAGGAGCGGACGGGGCGTTTCTTCAGAAGCTGTGCCTTTCCTGCAGCGAGCTGCTCTGTGACGGAGAGGGCGGCGCTTCCGGCAAAGTCGCCGGAGCCTTTCGCACTGCAAAAAATGCAGCCGCCTGTCCCGACGTGCCCGTCCCGGTTGGGACAGGTCATTCCGCCGTTCAAAGTGATTTTATATACCTTTTCCCCGAAAGTTTCTTTTAAATAAGAGTCCAGTGAATGGTAAGGCCTGCCGTTCCAGAGTTTCATCGTATATGTTCCTTGATGGCGCGGCTTACCGTGTCTGCCACACGGGGATCAAATGCTTGTGGGAGGATGTTGTCCTCACTCAATTCATTTTCCGGTACGAGGCCCGCAATCGCCTCTGCCGCGGCAAGTTTCATTTCTTCCGTGATCTGTGAGGCGCGGCCTTCAAGTGCGCCTTTAAAGATGCCAGGGAATGCCACCACGTTGTTGACCTGATTGGGAAAATCAGAGCGGCCTGTGCCGACGACGCGCGCTCCGGCTGCCCTTGCCAGATCTGGCATAATTTCCGGAACCGGGTTTGCCATGGCAAAGAGAATGGCGTCCTTGTTCATGGAGGCAACCATCTCCTGCGAGACAATTCCCGGAGCGGAGACGCCGACAAAGATATCCGCGCCTTTTAAGGCTTCGGCAAGGGTTCCAGTATTTCCTTCAAGGTTGGTTACTTCCGCCATTTCTTTCTGCATCCAGTTAAGCCCTTCGGAAGCTTTTGATATAATCCCATTGATATCGCACATTGTAATGTGAGGGAATCCATAAGTAAGGAGCAGCTTTGTGATGGCGATGCCTGCGCTTCCGGCTCCATTTACCACGATGCGGCAGTTTTCCTTTTCTTTTCCGGTGACTTTCAGGGCGTTGATAATCCCCGCAAGGACGACAATAGCTGTTCCATGCTGGTCGTCGTGGAATACTGGGATGGAAAGAAGCTCTTTTAAACGTGTCTCGATCTCAAAACAGCGGGGAGCCGCGATGTCTTCAAGGTTGATGCCGCCGAAAGCCGGAGCTATGTTGACGACTGTACGGATGATTTCCTCGGTGTCCTGTGTGTCAAGACAGATAGGGACAGCGTTTACTCCGCCGAATTCTTTAAAAAGAACAGCTTTCCCTTCCATGACAGGCATGGCGGCTAGGGCGCCGATATTTCCAAGGCCTAAGACCGCGCTTCCGTCGGATACAACAGCTACGGTGTTCGCTTTCATTGTGTATTTATATGCGGCTTCGGGATCTTTGGCGATCACTTTGCAGGGTTCTGCCACTCCCGGTGTGTAAGCGATGGACAGATCCTCGCGGGAATTGACGTGTGCCTTTGCCGTAGTTTCTAATTTTCCAATCCATTGTTCGTGTAATCGGAGAGCTTTATCACTGTCTGCCATATTGATTACCTCACTGTTTTTTGTCATTGAATATTCATGCGGAACTCCCGCCGTCTGCTTCAAGCCGGCCTGTCCCTTATGCAAGCATAAAGCAGCCTGTCCCTTATGCAAGCATAAAGCAGCCTGTCTTTTGCAGACGTGTGAACTGTGTTTATCATATCACCTCATGGCCTGTCTTGACAAGTCTGTGTACGAACTGTATAATGAATCCATATTTAATGCAAATTATCGATTTTATGTCAATTCCGACGAAAATTCCCGAAGCATTTAATAACTGCAAAACGTAAGAAACTTAATAATGTGTAGTATCGTCATAATGTTTATTTATGACTAAGCAGGAAAGGAAAGGATTATGACAAGAGAAAAGTATGAGTCACTTCCGCTGGCAACACTGAAAGATCTTGCGAAGGCAAGGAAGATGAAAGGAATATCAGCTCTGAAGAAGAGCGATCTTATTGATGCCATGCTTGCACTCGACGAAGAGGAGGCAGAGAGAGAAGCCGCCACCGAAGCAAAAGAGGAAGTAAAGGAAGAGATGAAGGAGAAAAAGGCGGAGACGGACATCGAGCAGCTTGACAGTGGGTGTTCTGCGCACGGTATTCTCGAGGTTATGCAGGACGGATTTGGATTTATCCGCAGCGATAATTACCTTCCGGGAGAGAACGATGTGTATGTGTCTCCTGCTCAGATTCGCAGATTCGGGCTGAAGACGGGCGATATCCTTACGGGAAATACAAGGGTAAAGACGCAGGGTGAGAAGTTCAGTGCTCTTTTGTATGTGTCCACAGTTAATGGACTCCGTCCGGCTGAGGCTATGAGGCGTAAGAATTTTGAGGATCTTACTCCCATCTTTCCTAACCGGAGGATCCGGCTGGAAACGCCGGGCAGCAGCACTGCCATGAGGATTATGGATCTGGTCTCTCCTATCGGAAAGGGGCAGAGGGGAATGATCGTGTCCCCGCCAAAAGCGGGCAAGACTACGCTGCTGAAAGAAGTTGCGCTCTCTGTTCAAAAGACGGAGCCGAACATGCATCTGCTCATTCTTCTGATTGATGAGCGGCCGGAGGAAGTCACAGATATCAAGGAAGCCATCGAAGGCCCGAACGTGGAAGTGATCTATTCTACATTTGACGAGCTTCCGGAGCATCACAAAAGAGTGTCAGAGATGGTGATCGCAAGGGCAAAGCGCCTTGTAGAGCTCGGGAAGGATGTCATGATCCTTTTAGACAGTATTACCAGATTGTCAAGAGCTTACAATCTGATCGTTCCTCCGTCCGGAAGGACGCTGTCCGGCGGACTTGACCCTGCGGCTCTCTATAGCCCCAAGCGTTTCTTTGGAGCAGCGAGAAATATGAGAGAGGGCGGAAGCCTCACTATCCTCGCTACGGCGCTCGTGGATACGGGAAGCAAGATGGATGACGTTGTGTACGAGGAATTCAAAGGAACCGGCAACATGGAATTGATGCTAGATCGCAAGCTTCAGGAGAAAAGGGTATTCCCGGCGATCGACATTCCAAAGTCCGGTACGAGAAGAGAAGATCTTCTTTTAAATAAAGAAGAGCAGGAAGCGATTTATATTATCCGAAGAGGAATGAACGGTATGAAGGCGGAGGAAGCAGTAGACAATCTGTTAAACATGTTTGCAAGGACAAAATCCAATGCCGAGCTGGTGCATCAGGTAATCAGGCAAAAGTTCATATAAAAAAGAGTTGCAAAAGAAATTATCTTATGCTACAATTAGAAAGCTGTTTAGAGATTATAATAAGTAATTTAAAATAGAGAGGTGAAAATCATGCGCGAAGGAATCCATCCGGAATATCATCAGGCAACTGTGACATGCAACTGCGGAAATACATTTGTAACAGGTTCCACAAAGGAGAACATCCACGTCGAGATCTGCTCAAAATGCCACCCGTTCTACACAGGACAGCAGAAGGCAGCGCAGGCACGCGGCCGTGTTGATAAGTTCAACAAGAAATACGGTATCAAATAAGGAACGAACAAAGCAGGCTGAGGTGGAAGCATCTCAGCCTGCTTTATAGTTCAGACATATATCTGCCGGCAGACGTCTTTTACAAAAATGCTCTGCAGACAGTCAGATTATAACAGGAGGTATTATGAAGTCATCAAACATAGGAGGACAGGCAGTATTAGAGGGCATTATGATGAGAAACGGTGGAAAATACTCCGTCGCTGTGCGCAAGCCTGACGGGGAGATTGCCGTGGATGTACAGGAGTATAAAAGCTTTATTCCGTGGGAGACGCCGCTTAAGATTCCGTTTGTCCGCGGTATATTTAATTTTGTGGATTCTCTTGTAGTAGGTATGAAGACTCTGACATACTCAGCTAGTTTTTATGAGGAAGAAGAGGAAGTGGAGATGACGGAAGCAGAAGCGGAGAAGGCGGAGAAAACAGATAAGATCTTAATGAGCCTTGTCCTCGTCCTGTCGGTCGTCATGGCAGTTGCTCTCTTTATGGTACTGCCGTATTTTTTGAGCCGGTTTGTGGAACAACGCACCTCCTCCAGAGTCATTATGACAGTGTTTGAAGGTGTGATCCGCGTGGCGATCTTTCTCGGATATATTTTTCTGATCTCAAGGACAAAGGATATCAGACGGACATTCATGTATCACGGCGCGGAGCATAAGTGCATTAACTGTATTGAACACGGTCTGGAATTAAATGTAGATAATGTGAGGAAAAGCTCAAAGCAGCATAAGCGCTGCGGGACGAGCTTCCTGTTCTTTGTCATGATCGTCAGTATCATTTTCTGTTTTTTCATCACCACGGATTCACAGGTGCTGCGCATTATCATGAGGATTGCGCTGCTCCCTGTCATTGCGGGAGTTTCTTATGAGATTATCCGTCTGGCGGGAAACAGTGATAACCCGGTTATCAATCTGTTAAGTCAGCCGGGAATGTGGGTGCAGAACATGACTACAAAGGAGCCGGAGGATGATATGATCGAGGTCGCGATCCGCGCCGTTGAGGAAGTGTTTGATTGGCGTGCATGGCAGAAGGAGAATGCATGACGATCAGGGACGCATACAAGGAAGGAAGAGAAGAGTTAAAACTGGCAGGAATTCCAGATGCGGGATTGGATGCGTGGTATCTGATGGAGTATGCAACGGGTATCGGCCGCGCGGCTTACTATGCGAATCCGGATCGGGAACTTGCAAAAAAGGATAGGGAGAAATACCGGGCATGTCTGGAGAAACGGAAAAAACATATTCCTCTGCAGCATATTACAGGGGAGCAGGAATTTATGGGGTTGTTGTTTTCTGTAAACAAGCATGTGCTCATCCCAAGACAGGATACAGAGATCCTTGTGGAGGAAGCTCTGAAGCTGGCTGACAAAGACATGATTCCCTGTGAAAACGGGAAAATGCGGATCCTCGATATGTGTACGGGATCGGGTTGTATTCTTCTGAGCATGCTTTATTATATTGGGAAACCAGCAAACGGAAGATCGTTAACTCAAGGCGAGTCCCCTGCCGGCAAGGCAGGCGAGACGGCATTGGACCCCATCGCAGCCGAGGGGATCGGAGCGGATATCTCTGAGAAGGCTCTTCTCACTGCCAGAAGAAATGCGGATGACCTTGGGATAAAGGCAGAATTTGTACAGGGAGATCTGTTTGAAAATGTCAGCGGCAGGTTTGCCCTGATCCTGTCTAATCCGCCCTATATCAGAACAGAGGAGATCGGTCTGCTTCAGGAAGAAGTCAGGCTCCACGACCCGAGGGAAGCGCTTGACGGAAAAGAGGACGGACTGTATTTTTACCGCCGGATTATAAAGGAGGCCAAGGATTATCTCCTGCCGGGCGGGTATCTGGTCTTTGAGATCGGATATGATCAGGCTGAGGCTGTAAGAAATCTCATGTCAGAGTCCAGATATACAGACATAACGGTGAAAAAGGATCTGGCGGGACTTGACCGCATCGTGTGTGGACGATATATTAAATAAGAGGCGCGGTTACTGGAGACGCTCTCCGGAGCGTGCACCAGACTGGGTGTTATTTTAAAGAAAAGGACGAAAGCGAAATGTTTGACAGATTAGAAGATCTTTTGATCAGATATGAAGAAGTGATGGGAGAACTTCAAGAGCCGGGCGTGGCTGACGACCAGCAGCGTTTCCGCAAGCTCATGAAGGAACAGAGCGATTTAGCGCCCATCGTGGAAGCGTACAGTGAGTATAAGAAATGTAAACAGAATATTGACGACAGCCTTGCCATGCTGGAGGATGAGACAGATGAGGAGATGCGTGAGCTGGCGAAGGAAGAATTGAATGAATCGAAGAAGCGCGTCGATGAGCTGGAGCAGCAACTTAAGATTCTCCTTCTCCCCAAGGACCCCAACGATGATAAGAATGTTATTGTGGAGATTCGCGGAGGCGCGGGCGGAGACGAGGCGGCTCTCTTTGCAGCAGAAATCTACCGCATGTATGTCCACTATGCGGACAGCCGGGGATGGAGAACAGAGATGATCTCTCTCAATGAGAACGGTATCGGCGGATTTAAGGAGTGCGTGTTCATGATCACGGGTCAGGGCGCGTATTCCAGATTGAAATATGAAAGCGGCGTGCACCGCGTACAGAGAGTTCCCGAGACGGAGAGCGGGGGTAGGATCCATACCTCTACCGTGACCGTGGCGATCATGCCCGAGGCAGAAGAGGTAGACGTGGTCATTGATGAGAAGGATATCCGCATCGACGTGATGCGCGCGTCTGGAAATGGCGGACAGTGTGTCAATACGACAGATTCAGCGGTCCGTCTGACTCATTTCCCGACGGGAATCGTGATCTACAGCCAGACGGAGAAATCACAGCTCCAGAACAAGGAGAAGGCGTTTCGCCTGCTCAGGTCTAAGCTGTATGATCTGGAACTGGAGAAGCAGCAGGCGTCTGAGGCGGAGGCAAGAAGAAGTCAGATCGGTACCGGGGACCGCTCTGAGAAGATCCGTACTTACAATTTCCCACAAGGGCGTGTGACGGACCACAGAATTAAGTTGACGCTTCATAAGCTAGACGCAGTTTTAAACGGAGATTTAGATGAGATCATTGACAGTCTGATTGCTGCAGATCAGACAGCAAAACTGGCAAAGATGGAGGACTAATGATATATGACAGACATACAATTTAAACGTCCTGAGCTAGAGGATAAAGAGTTGATCACTTCTTATTTTGAAAAGGCTCCCAGCCGGAGCTGTGAGCGTACATTCGTGAACGTGTATCTTTGGTCCAGACACTATAAGGTGCAGTATGCTGTGATTGAGGATGCGCTTGTGTTCAAAAGCGAGGATCGAGGCACTGCCTTTGCCTATCCTGCGGGGAAACCGGAAAACGTTAAAAAAGCGCTTGAATTTCTCATGGGATCTTGTAAAGAGACCGGTAATCCGTTTATTCTATACAACGTGACGCCGGAGATGTTCGCCCAGCTTGAGGGATGGTATCCGAACAAGTTTACGGTGGAATATGACCGTGATATCGCGGACTATATATATGAATCGGAAAAGCTCTCTACGCTCGCTGGAAAGAAACTCCACGGGAAGCGCAACCATATCAACAAGTTTAAAAGTCTGTATCCGGACTGGTCCTATGAGGAGTTAAGTGATGAAAACGTGGAAGACTGTTTTCAGATGGCTCTAAAATGGCGGAATCAGAACGGGTGCGAGGAAGATCCCGGGAAGAACGCGGAAATGTGCGTGACGCTCAACTCCCTGCGTCTTTATAAGGAACTGGGACTGACAGGCGGAGTTCTGAAGGCGGACGGCAAGATCGTCGCGTTCACCGTGGGAGAGAGGCTGTGCGATGACACTTTTGTGGTCCATATTGAGAAAGCATTTGCAGATGTGGAGGGAGCTTACCCCATGATCAACCAGCAGTTCGTACAGCATGAGTGTGCGGGATATACGTATGTGAATAGGGAGGAAGATACCGGGGCAGAGGGCTTAAGAAAGGCAAAGCTTTCCTACCGTCCGGCATTTCTGGAGGAAAAAGGAATCGTAAGAGAAACGGAGTGACAGCTATGATATCAAAAAAAATGGAAAACATGGTGGCTAACAGTTCAGCAATCCGCGCGATGTTCGAGGAAGGTAACCGTCTGGCAAAGCTCTACGGAGCAGAGAATGTATTTGATTTCAGCCTTGGGAATCCGAATGTGCCGGCACCGGAGGCAGTGAAGAAGGCGATCATTGATCTGCTTGACGAGGAGGATCCAGTCGTTCTCCATGGATACACGAACAGCAACGCGGGGTATGAGGACGTGCGTCAGGCTGTGGCAGAGTCCTTGAACGAGCGGTTTGGAACCAAGTTTGCAGCGCACAACATTACGATGACAGTGGGCGCCGCAGGAGGGCTCAATGTGATCTTAAAATCCCTCCTCAACCCGGGGGATGAGGTGATTGTGTTTGCGCCTTATTTTGGAGAATACAGAAGCTATACAAATAATTATGACGGTGTTCTTGTGGAAGTTTCGCCAGACACAGAGACCTTCCAGCCAAAACTTGATGAGTTTGAGGAGAAGATTACTCCGAGGACAAGGGCGGTCATTGTAAATACACCGAACAATCCGACGGGCGTTGTGTACTCAGAAGAGACTATCAAAAAGATGGCGGCAGTCATGGAAAAGAAACAGAAGGAGTTCGGGACAGATATTTACCTTATCTCTGACGAACCGTACAGGGAGCTCGCCTATGACGGGGCAGAAGTGCCTTATTTGACGAAATATTATGCAAATACGATTGTGGGATACTCCTACAGCAAATCACTCTCTCTTCCGGGAGAGAGGATCGGCTATCTTGTAATCCCGGATGAGGCGGCTGACAGTGAAAATATTATCTCGGCGGCAAATGTGGCTACAAGGATCCTTGGGTTTGTGAACGCGCCGACGCTTCAGCAAAAAGTTGTCAAGGCATGCTTACATGAGAAGACAGACATCTCTTTCTATGATAGAAACCGTGAGACACTCTATAAGGGCCTGAAGGAACTGGGATTTGAGTGCATTAAGCCGGAAGGCGCGTTCTATCTGTTTGTAAAGTCTCCGGTAGCGGATGAGAAGGAATTCTGTGCGGCGGCAAAGAAATATAATATCCTTCTCGTGCCGGGAAGTTCTTTCGCATGCCCGGGATATGTGAGAATTGCGTACTGCGTCTCCTATGAGACGATTGTCAATTCCCTGCCTAAATTTAAAGAACTGGCGGAGGAGTACAGATAGATGGCGGTCAGGGCAGAACTATTAAAGAACATCCGCGCTGTGGAGCCTTATGTGCCCGGAGAGCAGCCTCAAGAGAAGGTAATTAAGCTGAATACAAACGAGAATCCCTATCCCCCTGCGCCGGGAGTGCAGGAAGCGTTGGATTCCCTTGACCCGGCGGATTTCCGACTGTACCCGGACCCATCTTCTGGCGTACTGGTGAAGGCGCTGGCGGAGAATTACAAAGTGAGTGAGGACCAGGTCTTTGTGGGAGTGGGATCAGACGATGTGCTCGCCCTCTGTTTCCTGACATTTTTTAATTCGGAGAAGCCGCTGCTGTTCCCGGATATTACATATTCCTTCTACAAGGTATGGGCAGAGCTGTACCGGATTCCATACGAGTGCCCGGAGCTTGACAAGGACTTCCGTATCGTGAAAGAAGACTATTACCGGGAGAACGGCGGCGTCATATTTCCGAATCCGAACGCGCCCACAGCGATCTATGAGGAGCTGGATTTTATTGAGGATATTCTGGAACATAACAGGGATTCTATCGTGATCATAGATGAGGCGTATGTGGACTTTGCAGGAAGGTCGGCTATGGAGCTGATCGGGAAATACGACAACCTGATCGTCACCCAGACCTTTTCCAAGGCAAGGAGCATGGCAGGTATGAGAATCGGTTACGCTGTCTCCAATCCGGAGCTTGTCCGCTGTCTAAATGATGTGAAATATTCTTTTAACTCCTATACAATGAGCCGGGCAGCCATGGTCTGCGGAGCGGCAGCGGTAAAAGACAGAGACTATCTGGAAGAGACGGTCCGCAAAATAAAAGAGACCAGGGAACGGACAAAAAAGGAGCTGGCAGAACTCGGGTTTGAATTTACGGATTCAAAGGCGAATTTCCTGTTCGCCCGCCATCCAGAGTATGACGCGGGGAGGCTTTTTGAAGAGCTGAAAAAAGCGCATATCTATGTGCGCCACTGGAAGGATGAAAAAATCAGCCAATATCTGCGGATAACCATCGGTACGGATGATGAGATGGACGCGCTGCTCGGTTTCTTGCGGAAACAGCTGTCCTGATGAAAAAATATTTACAAGAAAAAAATATGCAAGAAAGAATATATGCAAAAGGCAGAGAGTGCCGCAAAATCATTTGTTTCCCATGATTTTGCGGCACTTTCGCTTTGTTTTCTTTTTATTCTACTTTGACGCGGCTGTTGAATTTATCCAGCGCTAGCGCACAGATGACACCGACTACAATGCAGATTATATTGACAATGGCGGAGCCTGCTGACAGAAAGCTTTCCATAGGAATGATCATAACAGTGGCAGCAATAACGATGCCAAGGATGCCGTGAAAGGCTATGGAATAATAGTTGTCAAACAGGGCGTTGATCGCTTTTGCAAATAAAATGACAGTGACCAGCGCTCCGACGCCGCCGGGGATTAGGACGCTCATGTCAAAGTGCCCGATACCGTCCACAAAAGGAGTGTAAAGTCCAAGGGGCATCAGCAAAGTGGAAAAGCTCATACCCGGAGCAATGACGCTTAAGGCAAGGCAGAATCCGCAGAACAGATACCACAAGAAATTCGGGGCCACTTCAATGGACGTCATCTTCAGTCCGATCAGAAGGGCGAAAATAAAGACCATGCACACCACAAGAGAAATCCATGAGCCTTTCGTGCGGCCCTGTTCCCCCGCTTCCCGGAACAGAGAGGGCAGCATGCCGCTGATCAGTCCGATAAAGAGGCAGACAGACGGATCTGGATATTTATTCAGGAAAAAGGCAAGAATATTTGCGACCCCGAGAAAGCCGATAACTCCGCCGATAAAAACAGGGATCAGTTTCGGTACATGAGTCTTGAAATTTTTAAAAGGATTGGATAAAAGCTCCATGATTGGTTTATAAATGCCAAAGATAACACCCAGAACACCTCCTGATATTCCTGGGAGCACAGCGCCGAGCCCGATAAGCGCTCCCTGTATGATTCGAAACAGAAACTGGAGAGGTGTGGCCTTACCGTTTTGATTCTTATTCATATGTTCGAGATCCTTTCTTTTATTCTTATACTTATTTTGCAGAACATAGTATTTATACTATTTTTTATCGGTTTTGGCAAGTGGGAGTCTGACGCTGTGCTTTTGAAGCTGCGTTCGCAAGCGTTGACAGCACTGGGGGAAATCCGTATAATGAAAGACAGAAAAAAGGAAGGAAACTGCTTATGATTTATGAAAATAATGAAGAAAAGAGAAGCACTTTATGGCGGACGGTATTGACCGTTTCCTCAGTGATTATCATAATTATCATTGCATTTTTTATTGTGAAGCTTTTTACGGGAAATCCCCTTGAAGGGACATGGGTGAATGAGGACAGCGGATCAGTACTCGAGATAAGAGACAGCGGCAAAGCGGTTCTGACAGAAGTTGCGGATGAGAAAAGTGAAGACAGCATTTCCATGACCTACAATGTGGATACAAAGACAAAAATCTTTACAGTGCAAACAGATTCTGCCTATGCCGAAGGGGTTCTGTCCGGATCCTATGATTACAATCTTGAAGGTGACACACTGACACTGACAGAAAGGGAATACGGAGATCAGATCGTGTTTATGAGAAAGTAGATGGAAAAGGGGAGTTCCGTTCAGCGGGACTCCCCTACTGTAATGGGAACCGTACGGCATGGACGGCCATACATGAAAGGAGCAGGATTTATGTACAGAAACCAGACAAAGGAAATCGCCATCGGCAGCGTGAAGATCGGCGGAGACAATCCGGTGGCGATTCAGTCTATGACAAATACAAAAACAGAAGATGCAGAAGCAACAATAGAACAGATATTGAAACTGGAGGCGGCGGGATGCGAGATCATTCGCTGTGCGGTTCCTACGATGGAAGCGGCGGCGGCTCTTAGAGAGATCAAAAAGCAGATCCATATCCCACTGGTGGCAGATATTCATTTTGACTACCGCCTTGCCATCGCCGCCATTGAAAACGGCGCAGATAAGATTCGCATCAATCCGGGGAATATTGGTTCAGAAGAAAGGGTCAGAGCAGTCGTTGACAAGGCAAAAGAATACGGGGTACCTATTCGTGTGGGCGTGAATAGTGGTTCTCTTGAGAAACATATTCTTGAGAAATATAAAGGTGTGACCGCAGAGGGAATCGTAGAGAGCGCGCTCGATAAGGTGCGCATGATCGAGGATATGGGATATGACAATCTTGTGGTAAGCATCAAGTCCTCGGATGTGCTGATGTGTGTGAAGGCTCATAAACTTATCGCAAAACAGTGTCCTTACCCGCTCCATGTGGGCATTACAGAATCTGGCACTGTCTATTCCGGAAACGTAAAATCTTCGGTAGGTCTTGGGATTATTCTGTACGAAGGTATCGGAAATACCATCCGCGTGTCTTTGACCGGAGATCCGGCGGAAGAGATCCGCACAGCAAAGCTGATCTTAAGGACATTGGGGTTGAGAAGGGGCGGTATAGAGGTAGTGTCGTGCCCTACATGTGGAAGGACGAAGATCGACCTTATCGGGCTTGCCAACGAGGTGGAGAAGATGGTCGCTGACATTCCCCTTGACATCAAAGTGGCGGTTATGGGATGTGTGGTGAACGGTCCCGGAGAGGCGAGGGAAGCCGACATTGGAATCGCCGGAGGGATTGGCGAGGGACTGCTCATCAAAAAAGGTGAGATCGTAAAGAAAGTAAGGGAAGAAGAACTGCTTGGCACATTAAGGGAGGAACTGCTGAATTGGAATAATAACAGCAGAAAATAGGTGCTCCTTTCAGATGTGCTTACGCATGGAGCACAATGTGGCATACAGCAACAATACTAGGAGAGTATAGTTTTGGGACAGACGAGAAGTGACAAGATTTTTTTTCATGTATTTCCCACTCTGAAGGTAGAGGATGATATTCAGATCCTCTTTGAAGATGTGGAGGTCAGAAAGATCACGACGAATTCGCACCGTGATTTTCTTCGTGTACACATTTTCAGCCGTCACCTCATCCAGAAGAAACAGATTTTGCAGATGGAGCAAAGAATTAAGGAACAGCTTTTCGCGAAAACAGCGGTCAATGTGGAGATTATAGAGGAATATGTCCTTTCCGGACAGTATACGCCGGAGATGCTTATGGAGGAATATCGGGAGAGTATTCTCCTTGAACTACGCGAAAAGAGTATGCTTGCCGCAAATATGTTTGCACAGGCTAAGATCCATTATGAGAAGGGGAATATAGTCTGTCTTGAATTGTTAGATACGATTGTGTCGGAGGGGCGCAAAGAAGAAATCCTCAAACTTCTTGATAGAATTTTTACCCAGAGATTTCATATGACGGCGGATATCCGGGTAACTTATCGAGAGCCTGACGGAGAGGGCACAAGGGAGTATGACGAGCAAAGGATTCAGCAGGAGATCAATGCGATTTTTGAGCGGCCTGCCGGGGTGAAAATGGCTGGGAACGATACAAGTTCCGCGGAACATACTTCCGAGGGGAAGATTTCCGGGAAAAGGACATCTTCGGGCAGCATCTCCGGAAATTCCGGCACTGGAAGAGGAAAGAAAGGCTTTAAAAAGAATGAATTTCAGAAGAAAGACTTCCATCGTCCGGTCAAGACCGGCGATGATCCAAACCTGATCTATGGCAGAAACTTTGACGATGAACCTATCATGCTTGATCAGGTTATTACAGAGATGGGTGAGATTACCATCCATGGGAAGATCATAAACTTTGATACAAGAGAGATCCGGAATGAAAAAACGATCATTATGTTTGCGGTGACGGATTTTTCGGATACTATTACTGTCAAGATGTTTGCGCGCAATGATCAGCTTCCAGAGATTTTAGGAGAATTGAAAAAGGGAGCTTTTGTTAAAATCAAAGGCGTGACTACTATTGACAAATTCGATGGGGAGCTGACCATCGGCTCTGTCACAGGGATTAAGAAGATCGGGGATTTCACCGTGACGAGAAAAGATCTAAGCCCTTTGAAACGCGTGGAACTTCACTGTCATACAAAGATGAGTGATATGGACGGCGTCTCTGAGGTGAAAGATATTGTGAAGCGGGCTCATGACTGGGGACACCCAGCCATTGCCATCACAGATCACGGTGTGGCGCAGGCATTTCCGGATGCGAATCACTATGTCGAGACTCTGGACAAAGACGATCCTTTTAAGATTATCTATGGCGTGGAGGGATATGTGGTAGACGATCTGACAGAGATTGCAGTCAATGCAGGGGATCAGTCCCTCGATGATACATACATCGTATTTGATATCGAGACGACAGGATTTAGTTCTATCCGCGACCGGATCATCGAGATCGGGGCGGTAAAGGTCGTGAACGGAAAGATTGTAGATCAATTCAGCACATTTGTGAATCCCAAACGCCCGATCCCATTTGAGATTACAAACCTGACGGGGATCACAGACGAGATGGTCATGGGATCTCCAGCGATTGAAGAGGTACTCCCGCAGTTTCTTGAATTTGTCGGGGACGGGGTGCTGGTTGCCCACAATGCAGGATTTGATGTGGGATTTATCGAGCAGAATTGCCGGAATCTGGGATTAGACGATCATTTTGTGTATGTGGATACCGTGGCTTTGGCAAGGGTGCTCCTCCCGACTTTGTCTAAGTACAAGCTGAATATTGTGGCAAAGGCGCTGAATATTTCCCTTGAGAATCATCATCGTGCGGTGGATGACGCCGGGGCCACAGCGGAGATCTTTGTAAAGTTTGTGGAGATGTTAAAAAAGGATAATATTGCGACTTTAAAGGAAGTGAACCGATATGGAGACCGGAACGTGAACGCCATTCGGAAAATGCCGACTCATCACATTATCATCCTTGCAAAAAATGATATTGGAAGATATAACTTGTACCGTCTGATTACGGAATCGCATCTGACGTATTACGCAAGGCGTCCAAGGATTCCAAAGAGCCTGCTCAATGAATACCGGGAAGGGCTTCTTATCGGAAGTGCCTGTGAGGCGGGAGAACTGTATCAGGCTGTGCTTGAAAAGCGCTCTGCACAGCAGATTGCCCGACTTGCGGATTTCTATGATTATTATGAGATCCAGCCCATTGGGAACAATCGGTTTATGATTGAGAGTGACCGGGTGGCAGATGTCACGTCCGAGGAGGATTTAATGAATCTGAATCGGGAGATCGTGGATTTGGGAGAGAAGTTTGGTAAACCTGTAGTTGCTACATGCGACGTACATTTCCTTGATCCTGAGGACGAGGTTTACCGTCGGATCATTATGGCCGGCAAGGGGTTTGACGACGCGGACGTACAGCCGCCGCTCTACCTGCGGACAACGGAGGAAATGCTGGAAGAATTTGCTTATCTGGGATCGGCAAAAGCGCGGGAGATTGTAATTGACAATCCGGTAAAGATTGCTGGCATGGTCGAGAAGATTGCTCCAGTCAATCCGAATAAATGCCCTCCGGTTATTGAGAATTCGGATCAAGAGCTGAGAGATATCTGTTATCGGAAAGCCCATGAGATGTACGGTGAAGAACTTCCCAAACAAGTGTCGGAACGTCTTGAAAAGGAACTAAACTCGATTATTTCTAACGGATATGCTGTTATGTATATTATTGCCCAGAGGCTGGTGTGGAAGTCCAATGAGGACGGATATCTGGTGGGGTCCCGCGGATCTGTCGGTTCCTCCTTTGCGGCCACCATGGCGGGAATTACCGAGGTGAATCCTTTAAGCCCTCATTATTATTGCAGGGAATGCCATTACAGTGATTTTGATTCCGATGAGGTACGGGCTTATGCAGGCGGCTGCGGTTTTGACATGCCAGACAAGAACTGCCCGGTGTGCGGGGCGCCTCTTGTTAAAGCAGGATTTGATATCCCCTTTGAGACATTCCTTGGATTTAAGGGGGATAAGGAGCCGGATATCGATCTGAACTTCTCAGGGGATTATCAGGCAAAGGCACACAAGTATACGGAGGTTCTCTTTGGGGAAGGTCACACTTTCAAGGCGGGAACCATCGGAACGCTTGCGGATAAGACTGCTTATGGATTCGTGAGGAATTATTACGAAGATCACGAGCAGAGAAAACGTAAGTGCGAGATTGAGCGGATCACGGAAGGGTGTACGGGGATCCGTCGGAGTACCGGTCAGCATCCGGGAGGCATTGTCGTGCTTCCCCACGGGCATGATATCAATGAGTTCACTCCGGTACAACATCCGGCAAACGATATGGAGTGCGGTATCATCACGACCCATTTTGATTATCACTCCATCGACCATAATTTACTCAAACTGGATATTCTCGGGCACGATGATCCCACCATGATCCGCACGCTTGAGGACTATATTACATCGGACGCCATGGAGAATGAGTATAACGAGGACCACCCTTTCATAGCCACAGAGATCCCGCTGGATGATGAGAAGGTGATCGAGCTGTTCCACGGGACAGATGTGCTGGGCATCAAGCCAGAGGACATCGACGGCTGCAAGCTAGGCTGCCTTGGTATTCCAGAGTTTGGGACAGATTTCGTTCTTCAGATGGTGGAAGATACAAAACCTCAGACTCTCTCCGATCTGATCCGTATCTCGGGCCTGTCTCATGGGACGAACGTATGGTTAGGCAATGCGCAGGAGCTTGTAAAGTCGGGAAAGGCGACCATCTCCACGGCAATCTGTACAAGGGACGATATTATGATTTATCTTATCAATCAGGGAGTGGAGAGTTCGCTTGCGTTTACCATCATGGAGAGTGTCCGAAAGGGAAAGGGCCTAAAACCCGAGTGGGAAGAAGCTATGAAAGCACAGGGGGTGCCAGACTGGTATATCTGGTCCTGTAAGAAAATCAGCTACATGTTTCCAAAGGCCCATGCGGCCGCCTATGTCATGATGGCGTACCGCATCGCTTACTGTAAAATCAATTATCCGCTGGCATACTATGCTGCTTATTTCGGTATCCGGGCAGACGCATTTTCTTATGAGATTATGTGTCAGGGCAAGGAAAAACTGGATTACTATATTAAAGATTATAAAAGGCGCAGTGATTCCCTGAGCAAGAAAGAGCAGGACATGATGAAGGATATGAAGATTGTTCAGGAGATGTATGCCAGAGGATTTGAATTCATGCCCATTGATATTTACCGGGCTAAAGCGAAGATGTTTCAGATCATCGACGGAAAACTCATGCCCTCCCTTGCCAGCATCGAAGGCATGGGAGACAAAGCCGCAGAGGCGGTGGAAGAGGCATCCAAGAACGGACCGTACCTATCCCTTGATGATTTCCGCCAGAGAACTAAGGTCAGCAAGACGGTCATTGACCTGATGGCAGAGTTAAGATTGTTCGGGGATCTGCCCCAGAGCAATCAGCTGTCACTGTTCGACCTGTAAAACAGATAGGCAGACTAAAATGTTTCTGCGGAGAAACCGCGGGATTCTGCGGGAGAAAACATCCGCTTGAGTTTCCGCAGAATTATCCCCTAAGACAAATATGCTGCGTTTTGTTATCCACAACTTTCAAAAAATGTCCAAAATATAAGGAATCCTGTTCCTTTTTGATGTAAAATTAAGCTACCAAACAAA
>ERZ1090878.460-NODE-462-length-22316-cov-10.407888_pt1 | contig 22316 bp, 12 predicted proteins | sample MGYA00478473_ERZ1090878 | MGnify/ENA primary metagenome ERZ1090878 (study PRJEB33644, sample SAMEA5815720) | chicken gut metagenome | biome: Chicken; feature: Gastrointestinal Tract; material: Caecum | place: Ireland | collected 2019-01-01 | study: A study of the... | reverse complement strand
GCGAAATTTACCTCAAAGCATTCCAGGCGCCTTGCACTCCCGGTGAAAACGATGCCTGCGCAAACTGCGTAATGGGCGCGTTCAACCTCTTCGGTGCAACGTGGTCCGGTCACCATAAGGGACTGTGGCTTGAAATTCTCCGCGGCGAGTGGGGCTACACCGGCAACATAACCACCGACTTCGGCCAGAATCCTTCCGGCTACATGGAACCCCAGCTTGCATATGAAGCAGGCACAACGATGTTCTGTACCTCCGGTACGGCATTTGCTGATTACCTTGAACCCCTCATTGAAAACGATGCCAAACTTTACGGTAACATGCGCGAAGCTGCTCACCGCGTTCTCTACAACTTTGCAAACAGTGCGGCCATGAACGGTCTTGCTCCTACCGATAAGGTTGTAACCGTAAGAACCTGGTACCAGAATGCACTCCTTGCACTCACTATAGTTACGGCTGTAGTATTTGCAGGCTCTGCATTGATGGCGTTGGCTCAGGCATATCTTCCCAAAAAGAAGGACGAGAAGGAGGCTGAGTAACCATGGAATCCATCAAAAAATTTCTTGCAAATAAAAGAATAGGCTGGTATTTATCGGCCGCAGCGCTCATCTTGGGACTCATCAGCGTAATCGTTTACGCTGCCCGCGGCGGCAACCGCTATGCCGATGTAAGCGGCGCGGCGGTAGGCATAATTGTAGTCGCAATCATAACCAATGCAATCGTGCTTGTCCGCGACTTCAAGCTTGCGGCGTTCATGCCTTTCATCTTCTATACCATAGGCTTTGCCATTCTGCTCAACACCGAGATGCTTTTCTTCTCCAACGTGCTTGTGGCTATAGACGGTAACAGACTTGACCCCGCCTGGATATGCTTCATGATAACTGAAATTCTCGCAATGTTATTCTCAGGCGTAGGCTTTGCAATGGGTCTTTCCAAAAAAGATAAGCTCCTTGCTGAATAATTTCCCGTCATTGTGACAGGAAATAAAATTACAGGCTCCTGTATAAGTTCATTATGCGCCCGATGCGGCTGCGTCGGGCGCATAAAACTTTTTTAAAAGAGGTCTTTTCGTGAAACTGAAAAAATATCTGATAATTGTATTTGCGGCCGTGCAATGGCGGGGCTCTCCAACGGGGCAAGAATAACCCTGTCGGGCGGAATGATGGAGAATTTTGATTGCATCAGCTGGTTCGGCTGCTTTTCATCCTCGGTGGACAGCGCGGAACTTCTTAAAGCGCTCAATTCGGAAAAGTTCTCCTCCTATAAACTCAACTATATGTTCAATGCAGACGGTATATACGACTTTGCGTATAACGGACACAAGAACATGGTAGAGGAGCTTATGAAGGACGATATGTTCACCGAAGAGAATACCGAATATGTTCAGATTGCGTTCGGTTATCACTCCGCGCGTTCGTGGAGGGTGGGACTGTACGACGCACTGCAAAGGTTCTTTAAGTAGGTGGCGCAATGGAAAAGGTGTTAAAATACATAAATATTGCATTGCTTGCCGCTCTGCTTGTGGCGTGCTGGGGCGAGTTTATTCTGTGCTTTGCGCGCGGATACGAGGAACTGTGGTACACCATTTTAGTGCCTTCGGCCATAATCACGGTGCTGTGCGCCTTCGGCTTTAAAACAAAGCTGAAATGGCTGTACTTCATCGCCACGGCGATAGTGCTTGCAGGCGCGGTGCTGCTGTTCGGCTTTCCAAGCTATATAATGTTTCTTGCCATAATATTCGGCGCGCTTTCCCTCATTGCCGAAATATTCTGGCTGGCGGTATACATTAAAGGCAGACGAAAAAAATAATTTCGACGACTGAAACTACAAAAAGATTTCCTTATGAGTTTCCCCTTATACTTAAAAAAGTGCTGCGACCAAAGAGGCGTCGCAGCACTTTTTTTATTCAATTGCTCCGCATATATGCCGCAGTTATGCCCTTTGGGCGGTGTGCCGCAGCATTGCGCAGATTAACTCGTAAATATATTTAAACAGAGTAATTGCCCCGCATATATGCCGCATTTATTGTATTCAAAGGGACAGCAGACAGAACAAGTCCACGCCGTAAGCGAACATCCAGCGGCTGACGAGCACGGTGAGCACGCCCGCCATAACTGCGCCCGCAATTATTCCCGCGCCCGCAGTTATTGCAATTTCCGCGGCCTTCATTGTCCGCAGCGCAGAGTTTTTCATTCCGCATATTTTATACAGCTCAAACTCTCTCCGCCGCGAACGGTAACTTTCGTAAAGGTTGTCGGCAATGCCCGTCAGCGAAAAAATTATCAGGCACGCAAACAGCAGATTGCCTCCCGTGAGGTATATTTCTATGTGCGAGGTGCGGCGGGCAAGAAAGTCTGCTGCATTTGCTATCGTAGCCATATGCCTTGCCAGCGTGGCCGAAAGGCCTGCCTCAAGCTCGTTGCCGCTCTGCGTGCCGTCGCTTACAATGCCCAGGGCGTTGAAAGCATATCCGTTGGCCTCGCTGTCAAAATAAATGCCGTTTACGGGCGAATTTATCAGTCCGCTGACCACAAGCTCGCACGCGTAGCCCTCTATGGCAAGTTGCAGCTTATCTCCCGCGGAGTATCCGTTCTGTACGGCATATGCGCGGGATATTACTGCCTCGTTCCCCTCGGGCGCGCCGGCGGGACGGTATTCCTGTCTGAATACGGCGTAGTCCTCTGCGGAGATCAGCGTCAGCGAGTTGCCGTCTGCGTCTGTTGCGCTGCCGAAGTAGAAGGGTATGGCGCTCTCCACACCCTCGCAGTTTTCGGCGTCGCGTGCGGCGTCCGCTCCCGCATTGAGAATGAGGTATTCTGCGGACAGCATCTGTCCGCGCGCATTTGAATAGGCGTAGCCCGATGCCAGAACGAGCGCCAGCACTACTGCGGAGGAGAGTATCATTGCAAGCAGTCTTACGGTGTTGTGCAGAGTTTTTACCGAGCGCGCATTCTTTATCGCATATACTGCGGCAACGCCGCAAGGAGTGCGCGCACTTCTTTTTGCCGAGGCGAGCGCCCGCATGCCCCTTGAAAACAGGTCGGGCAAAGTTGCAAAGGCCAGCAGCAGAAATAGTATGCAGGAAATCACCCCGAATATAAGGTGAAGTTTTGCGGGCGTTGCGAATGTGCATACCGCCGCCGCGATAAATACCGCCGAAAGAACGATTACGGCGGGCAGTTTAAGTTTATGCGCGCTGCCGCGCATCTTTTTCAGCCGTTCGGAGGCGTAAAAACCCGCCGCCGTAAGCAGAGCGGTAAAAAGCGTTATTGCAAGCGCCTTTGCGCCGTTTATCAGGTAATCTCCGCCGAAGGGAGTGGCTATATATTCAAAGCCGCACAGCGAAAATATGGGAACGGACAGCGCGGCCGTAAGCGCCGCTCCCGCAACGGAGCCGCATATCCAGTAGAGTAAAATTTCCGCGCATTGCAGCGCAAGGCACACGTCCCCGCGCACGCCCGCCGCCGCAAACAGAGCGTTCTGCTCAGCCCGCCTTGCGGCCAGTATGTACATGCAGCAGAATACCACGGCCGCCGCGGTAACGGCTATAAAGGTCACCAGAATGTATATCGTGGAGGGCAGAGTGTGCGTGTTGGACTGCACGTTTAAAAGGTCCTCCACAAGCGATATCGTTTTATCTTCAAACGCGGAAAAGTTTTTCAGCCGTGCGGCACACTCCGCGGGCACGGCGCTGCCTGCGTCAATATAAATTTCTCCGCACAGCTCAAAGTCTTCGCCCATGGCGGCAATAAAGGGGGAGTCGGCGGCAAGCAGCCGCACAACCCCGCGCTGGTTTATCAGCATATCGCAGTCGCCAAGAAAAAGGTGCGGGGATATGCCCTGAATAACGTATGTTTTGTCGTATCCGCAGAGGCGGCCTGAAAACGTATCGCCAATCCCCAGATTCAGCTGCGCGGCAAGTTCCTCCGTTATGAATGCCGTGCCGTCCTCCGTGGCGGCGTTCACTTCGCCGTAGCTTGTGAATTCAAGCGTGAATATGCCGCAAATATCCTCAAAATCGGCGGCGGCCGCCATCACCGTTCCGCCGCTGACCTGCGCGGGCAGTTTGTAGCAACCTGCACAGGTTACTTCGTCGCCAAGAGCGGCATAAACGTCATCCGTCTGCATGAAACGGTTTTCGGAGCGGCTGTTCAGCTCTATGGCTATGTCCGCGCTGCCGTATACGGCCGTCTGCGAGCGTGCGGCGTCCTCAATCATTGCGGAACTTATGTTGAACGCCGTTGCCGCAAGCAAAAAGGCCAGCGCCAGTATCGCGGAGCTGAGCAGCGGTTGCAGCGGCATTGTGCGTATGCTCACCCAAAGGTGTTTAAGGTACAGTTTCAGCCACATATCACACCGTCTTTTATGCGCACGGTCCGCCCGCCGCACTCCGCCATGGCCGCGCTGTGCGTGACCTGAATGATGGTAGTGCCGCCCGCGTTCACCTCACGCAGAAGCTGCATTACGCGCTGTTGCATTGCGCTGTCCAGCGCGCCCGTGGGCTCGTCCAGAACAATGGTGTGCGGTCTGAAACACAGGGCGCGCGCAATGGCGGTGCGCTGTCTCTGCCCGCCCGAAAGTTTTTCGGGGTACTTGTCCAGCATGCTCTCAATTCCCAGTCTTTCGCATATCTGCCGCATATAGTCTTGCATATCTCTTCCGCAAGTGCCTGCAACCATTGCGGGCAGCATAATGTTTTCCCGCGCGGTGAGCGTGGAAATAAGGCGGAAGGACTGGAACACGAAACCCATGTCGCGGCAACGGAATTGCGCCGTCCTCGCTTCGGAAAAGTCGGCAATGTTTTCGCCGTTCCACAAAACGGTGCCGCCGTCGGGCGGAATAAAGCCGCCCAGCACGCCCAGAAGAGTGCTCTTGCCGCTGCCGCTTTCGCCCATCACGGATATGAATTCGCCGTCGGCTATTTCAAGGCTCACGCCGCGCAGAACGGGCTCGCCGTTGTAACTTTTTTCAATGTTTTCAAGTTTTATCATGGAAGAGTAAATATGCCGCGACGGGGCAATTGCCCGCCACATATCCTTCAAGTATTTGCAAAAAAATATCGCTGTCCGACCCGTTTGCCGCAGCTTTGAGCTGCTCGGCAGAGCAGATGGCGATGTTCTTTTCGTACTCTGCATAATCTTCGCCGAACAGAGTTTTTGCGGTGGCGGAGTAGTCGCCCTCCGCTGCGGAAGTGCAGGAGGTGAACAGCTGCCACATCTCGTCCGTGAATGCGGAAAATACCGAAAGGGCAAACCCGCCGCCGTGTTGCCGCAACAGCCCCGCCTGACTGGCGGTAAGACTGCCCTGAATCAGCTTTAAAAGGCGCATTGCATCATTCATTCGGCTGCATATTCTCGCCATATCCCCGCAGCTTTGCGCCTGCTGTATCAGCGTGCCCGCGGCGCTGTCTTCTGCCAGCCGCCCCGCAAGCGCAAATACGGCCTGCCAGCCGCGCTCGTCCAAGGAGAGGGAGGTGAACTTCTGCGCCTGAATAAGGGTAAGAATTTCCCCGTCGGAGAGGCTTTCGGCAAAGCCGCTCCCGCTTTTTTCCCCCGTCAGCTGCGAAAGGGCGCACACCGTTCGTACAACAAGCGAAAAATTGCGCTCGCCGACGCAGCGCATAAGGTCGCTCTTTTCGGCGGCAATCTGTTCGGCGCGCTCCTTTAAATATTCGTAGCCGTACTGCTCATATCTGCGCATGTCGCGCTCGTACAGCTCGTCAAGGTAGCACAGCGCAAGCCCGTAAACTATCTTCCCCGTGCCTTCAAATCCCGCCGCGGCAGAAAGTTTTGCATACAGCTGTGCAATTTTGTCAAAGGTGGGTTCTTTCAGCGTGTCAGCAGTTGCGGGGTCGGACAAAAAGTCGCACACGGCATAAAAGTCCTGCTCGGAGAGTGCGGCGTCCTCTATCGCCTGCGCCGCGTCCGCGGCATAGCGCTCAAGGTTGGCTCTTGTCTCCTCGGTGACATTCTGAACGCGCGCGCTCACCACGGCATACATCGCGTCATATATGGCGTCTTTCAGCCGCGCAAGGCTTTCGGCGGGGTATACCGCGGCGGGAGGAGGGGTTACCTCTATGCCGATGTGCAGCGGCCTTTGGGTGCAGGCCGCGGCCGTGGAGAGCATAAGGCATACCGCCGCGCACGCCGCTAATTTTTTAAGTTTTCCAGCATTCAGCCGCACGTGCGCCCTCCCGTAAACTTTGCCGCGTGTCTTGCGGCAGAGTGTAAATTTATAAGTTTATTATATCATACGCCCGCACATATTTAAATAGTTTGGGAAAAAATTGTGCAAAAAACGCCGTTTAAATGGGACAATGCCTTTTGGGCGCGGCCTAAAGAAAAAGCACCGCCCGCGCAATTGCGCGGGCGGCGTCCGATATGATGCCGTTATGCAACCATAATGTCTGTTACTGCGGCGGAAGATTCCGCGCCGTAAGCGGAGAACACTATTATCACCGTGACTGCCTCTGCGGCGGGCTCGGCGTTTCCGTTCTCGTCAAAGTTCATTTTTTCGCTCATATACCAGAACATTCCGTCATACGAACCGTAGTATTCGCCGTTTACGTAAATTTCGAATATTCCGTTCATCTGTTCAAGGCCGAAGCTTAAAATCTGTCCGTAGCTCATCTCGGCGCTCAGCGCCACAACGTAGCACCCGCCTTCATCGGAATAGTTTTCCGCGCGGAGGGAGTTGCCTTCCGCCATAAACGTGTCGTAGCCGTTGTAGCCGTACACCGTCATTCCAAGCTGCGCGCTCGCATCGGTGTTTATCGCTACAAGTCCGTCGTCCGTTGGCCTGAGCATTTCCACTTCGCGGCCGAAGTCGGGGTCGTTTGCAACGGTGGAGTAAATTGTGTAGCGGTTGTCGCTGTCGCTGTAAATGCCGTCAGCCTCCAGCGCCACGCACGTTACGTCAATATTGCCGCCGTTGGTGAACAGTATTACAAGTCCGCCCTTTGCGCTGTCCTTCACTGCCGAGGTGTATTCCACATTCGGGTCGGTAGCGGCGGAGGTATCGAAGGTGTTGTCGGTGAGCGTTATGTCCGCCCCCGCGTAGCTGTAAATGGCAAGGTTGTGTCCGTTGAGGTCAAGGCTGTATCCGTTGAGGTCGAACCTTATTCCCTCGGCCCTGAGATATACGTCCTCTGCAAGCACCCAGTCGGAGCGGAGTATGATTGTCACATCGAGGAGCGAATTGCAGGCGGAGCACATCGTGTACTCTATTTCTGCGTCAAGACCGTCCAGCGTGGTCGACTTGTCTGCGGTGAGCATTGCGACAGTTTTTTCGGAGATTTCGTAATCTTTGGTGTGAGTCTGTTCTCCGGTGTGATAATAATTTATCTTGAAGTTTTTGTCGTCCGATTTGCCGCATACCACGCATTGCATAATGTAGTACCAGCCATCATCTGCCTCGTTTTCGCCCTTTACAATGGTAGACGTGAATGAGTGCGACTCTATTCCGCGCTGTGCGTATGCCTCTTTCCATACGCCGTCTTCAAGGTTGTACTGCACTTCGTCGGTGAGGCACGCGTAGTACGTTCTTTCAGTTATTATTATGCTGCCGCGGGGAGCTTCGCCTGTAATGCTTTCCGTGCTGATGTTTATGGTCGCGCTGTCGTTCGAGCCCGTCTCGTCATAAATGGAAATGCTTATATCTTCATAATCAGAACCGCTGCCCGCATTTGCGTAGTATTCAATCGTTCCCGCATTGTAGTGGTCAACGCCCTGCGTAAGCATATCTTCGCAGACCGCCAGTTTTTCTGCGATTGTAGCATAGTTGTCGGTGCGGAAGTTGTAGCTTATTCCTGAAAGCATTTCGCCGTTTTCGTCGAACGAAACATACAGGTCGAAGTAGCCTTCCTTGTCTCCGTTCAGATTGTATCTTTCGGAGGTTACGTGTCCGCAACCCGCGCAGACATCCTTGTATACTATCGCGTATGTAACGTCAAAGGGTATCTGTTTGCCCGTTATGCTCTCCACGTAATCGGCAGCGGCGGCGGGGTCTTCAACATCCGTTGAAACAGAGTCGTAGTGATGTTCGGCCCATACGCCTTTCGCCGTCCTGTCAAACGCCGCAAAGTAGTCGTTGCCGTCATAGTGTATATCCAGCTTTTCGTGGCGCAGACATCCGTCCGCTTCGGAGTGGGTGTACCATATGTATTCGGTTATATCCACTCCGCACAGCGAGCAGGAGCGGTATTCCACCATACCGAAGTAGAATCCTGCGGTATCTTCGCCCGCGGAAGTCAGCGTTTCAATGGTGAAATAGTATTGCGAAAGTTCCTTTTCTGCATCCTCGGGAGTGTAGCCATTGTCAGTCAGTTCCTGAAGGAGAAGGTCATACTGCTCTTCGGTGATGATTGTCTTGTTCATTTCCGAACCCATCTTGTGGTTCATTTCGAAGAGGGATATGCTCTCTTCGCCGCACAGCAGGCAGGTCATGGTATGTATTTCCAGTCCTTCGCCGCACTGCGTGGCAAGCTTTTCGGTTTCGGTGACGTATGCGTGGTCGGTGCAACCCGAAGAGTAGCTGTATCCGCAGTTTACGCAGGTGGCGACAACCGTCATTGTGCTGCCCGCGCCGCACTGCGTGCTGCCGTTGGTGTAGTGCGCCGTGTAGCTGTATACGTGGGGCGAATAGTTGCTCGTTTCGCCCGTCACGGGGTTGTAGTAGAACGATGTGGACAACATCCGGGAGGGATAGCTGTACATCTGAGTGGATTCGTAAGTCTCCGTCTGTCCGTTTTCCACAATGTAACCTTCGGGAGTGTATTCAATTATGCCGTACGTATCCGTTCTGACGACTTGCGCGTTGCCGAACCCGCCGAGCGATATGTTCAGCCAGTCGCCGCAATCTTTGTTTATGGAAACAATCATGTCGGGCAGACCGTCTATGGAATTCAGCTTTAAGGTGGTCAGGGTTTCGGTTATGCAACCCGAACTCATGCCTTCATTTTCCTCGCTCAGCTTAACCTGCCTTGTCGTCAGGGTCATAATGTAGTACTCGCCGGAATCGTCGGAGACAAATTCAAGGCCGGCGCCGCGGCGCATTGACGAGCTGATGTCGGGCAGAACTTCTATGTCGGCGTGGTAGAGAAGATTGTACCAGGTCTGGTAGTGCTCGCCGTAAATCTCCTCTGCGGAGGCGGCGGGGTCCTTGTACAGGTGTATAATTCCCTCTATCTGCGCGTCATTTTCACCGTCGGCGGGTGTATAGTTATTGTTGTTTATGTTGAGGAGTTCCTCGGACAGAATTACGTTGACATCCACGTCTGCACCGTTAGCGGTGTTTGTAACGGTCAGCACGGCCTCGCCAAGCGCAATCTCTGTGCCGTCGGAGGCGGGCATGGTTGCCTCAGCGGAAATTATCGCGCCGCCCTCCGTCTTTTCATAGTTTGCGCTGCCGTCTATGCCCATCACGGAGAATATGAGCTCCGCAGCGTTCTCGTCGCCCTCAAGGCTGCCCGCGTACTGTCCGAAGTTGAGCGAAATCTGCGGTACACGGTTGTCTTCGCTCCATTCAAGGGTGAATATCTCGTTGGTGGTTGTGTTTACAATCTCGCCCGTGGAACCGTCCACTTCATTCATTACCGTTATGTATGTCGCGGAGAGCGATATCAGCTTACCGTCTTTTACTGTGGCGGTCACTGCAAGGTCGTCGGAGTACTTGTCAAGCATCGCCGCAAGGTCTGCAAGACTGCCCGCCTCGGGAGGAAGAACGTTTTCGCTCTGCAGCATTGACCATATGTCGGCAAGGGTGGAGGCGGCCATCTGCTCGGCCTGCTCAACTGTCGCCGAAAGCTGCTCGGCAATCTGTTCGGCGGTCATCTGCTGTCCGCTTCCGCTCATGTACCCGGCTATCGCGTCGGGTATCAGCTTGTCGGCGTAGTCCTCCACAAGCGCGTCAAGGTCAATTTCCGTGTTCAGCATGTCGCTTATCAGCTTGCCTGCAACGTCAAACAGCTGCTCCTTGGTTATGCCGCTGTTTTCAACGTATGCAAACAGTCTGTCTGCCAGATCGCTCACCTTCGTCTTTCCGTCGGTAAGGGTGGCAAGCAGTCCGTCAATTTCCGTCCATACGCCCTCGCCCAAAATGGCGTCAAGCGCCTCGGCGGCGGTCGTTTCGTCCAGTCCGTTCACAAAGTCTGCAAACTTTTCCTTGTCGAACGTGTAAACGGTGGAGCCGTCTGCCGCGGTTTCGGCAAATGTTGCGTTTATGAACTTTTTAAGCAGCTCTTCGGCAAATCCGCCCGTGCCTTCGCTGCCCGTCAGCCAGTCTATCACTACCGAATATTCGGAATATATCTCGTCGGGGTCGGCGGGAAGTCTGGAAGCAAGCATGCTGCCCAGCATGCCGCTTATGGTGGCATAACCGTCAAACTGTATGTTGCTCTCCTGGCCGTCCGTGTACTGCGTCGTCTGGTCTACGTATACGTACAGCGAGTTGCCGTCGGTCGCGCCCGTAAGCACCATGGCAATCGTGCTGCTGCCCGAGGAGTATACCGTCACTTCCGCCTCGAAGGAACCTGTCAGTATGCCGTTATCCACTTCGAACACGGCCTTGCCGCTGTCAATCGTGAAATAGTTGTCGTTTTGCGTAATCGTCAGCGGCTGCTGTTCGTCTATTTCAAGCACATAGTTGCCGTCGGGTATCTTCGAGTAGAGGTAGTCCAGCCCGTCTATTATAAGCGACGCCCTCTTTTTAAGCACAATCTGTTCAAGCACAAGTCCGCAGCGCGCGCACCTTCTCTCCGCAAGTCCGTTCTCGGAGGCGGTGGCGGGGCGTATCACGGTGTAAACTTCCATATGCCCGAGCGCGGGTATGGGAGTTTCTTCGGTCACGTCGCAGCCCGTGCACTTCTTGTGCAGCGCGCCCGCCTCGGTGCAGGTGGGCTCCGTGCGGGAAATTACAACCATTACGTGCTCGTGCTTTACAAGTTCTTCCATCTCTTCCTGCGAAACGGTGTCCGCAGCCACGCCCGTCATGTTGTCGGTGTTCACGTTCTCGGTTACGTATACTTTTTCTATGGCGGCGGCGTCCTCGCTCTCAATGGTGGTGTTCTGCGCCTGCACGGCTATCGTGGTAACGCTCGCACCCTCGGTCACCTTTAAGGAGCTGTCGCCAGCCTGCTCTTTTACCACAACGTTGGCAACGCTTCCGCTCACTTCCACTTTGGCGGAGGAGTTAAGCTCAACCTTGTTGACTTCCGCCGTCTGCGCAACGGTTATGCTCAGGTCGGCGGAGGTGTCCTCTTTTGCCGACTCCGTTACGGTAACGGCCTGCACGCTGCCCGCAACGTTTACCTGCGCGGCGGCGTTAATCTCTATCTGTGCAACGGTTGCCGTCTCGGCTACGTCAATTTTAAGCGTGTTCTGCGTGTCCTCTTTTACGGCGTCTGCTACCGTCACGGAAGATACGTTGCCCGCAACCTTTACGTCCGCCGCGGCGTGCAGCTCAAGCGAATCTACTTCCGCGCTCTCGTCAAAGGTTATCTTAAGTTCGGCGGCGTCCTCCTTGACGCTGTCCTCAACCGTCACGGAATTTACGCTGCCCGCAACCTGAACGGCGGCGGAGGCCTGTATCGCCACGCTGGCAACCTTGGCTTCCGTGGTTACCGTAACGCTTGCGCCGCTCGCGTTGGGACTTACTACCAGCGAACCGAGCTCCGCGCCCCTGCCCGCTACTAGATTGCCGTTGCCTTCAAGCGTTATGTCGCTCACCGAGGAGTACTCTATCTGCACCCTCGAATCGGACTTTACCGTACACTTGCCGGAAACGCGCGCATTGCTGAACCTTATGGTGTCGCTCGCCGCCTCAAGGCTGTATTCAACGCTCTCCTCTATGGTGGCGGACTCAAAGGCTATGTCGCCCTCGGGCACGCTTATATCCAGCACGCCGTTTGTTATCGTGCCGTTTTTAAATGTCACAGTGCCCGTCTTGTCGGAAGTTATCCCAAGCGTAAGTCCGCCCAGGTCAAGCGTGTGTCCGCCCAGGTCAAAGGAACATATGTAGTCCAGCTCCACGGCGTCCGTCCCGCCCGTGAATGCGGCGTCCGCTTTGCCAAGCGTATAGTCGGCGCTCAGCGTAAAGCTCTTTCCGCCGCCCGCAAACAGTCCCTCGTACGGCTCGTCGGGGATGTCGGGCTCGTCGGGGATGTCGGGCTCGTCGGGGATGTCGGGCTCGTCGGGGTTCTCGGGCCCGTCGGGATTCTCGGGCTCGTCGGGCGTGTCTATCGTCGACCCGGGTTTATCTGGCCAGCAGGCCGCCAGCGCAAAGCTGCAACTGCAACAAACTATTGTCGCCAGCAGGCAGATTACTATAAATTTCAGTTTTTTCATCAGATTTCCCTCTCCGAAAAAAATTTTTTCGGCACGGAAAAATTTTCCGTCCGCAATTCAATTATATAATGTGTATAGCGCACTGTCAATAATCAATTATAAGTATTTCTATACTATTCGCCAACTTTTTTAAATTATTCCGCGTCCTGCTTTTGTCCTGTGACGTTACATGTTTCCTTTTTGCGCACGCGTCTTGAATTTTGTTGCAGCAAAAAGTCATAATGCAACAAAAATATTCACGGCGGGGCTCGCCGCGCTGAAAAGGGGGAGGGAGCAGTCAAAAAATAAAAAACCTTATGCTTTTCGGACGGGCATAATTTAATTTATTGTACGTACGCGGTTGCCTTTTTTTTGCGTATGTGTTAAACTGTTTTCGTGTTATGTGAAAGAAAGGTGAAAATCTGCCTTTTTTCCCGCGTTAAAAGTGCGCGGCAATTGCAATGCGCCTGCGTTTTTTCGCGGAATATTTATTTTTACGGAGGTTTTCTATGGCTGACGAAATTCAGCAGGATGCGGAGCAGTCCGCGTCCGCCGCGGAAGCTACTGCCAACCAGCCTGCGCCTCAGCCCAAAAAGGGTTTCTGGGGCAAGGTAGATGAATGGTTCGGCATAACAAAAAGCGGCTCCAACTACCGCACTGAAATAGTTGCGGGTCTCACCACGTTCATGGCGATGGTTTACATCCTCATGGTAAACGCTGGTATGTTCTCGGGTGTAATCACTAGCGATGACCCCTACGGTGCGGCCTACATAGCCACGGCCATCGGTGCCATTATCGGCACTCTTCTCATGGCGTTCATGGCAAAAATGCCGCTTGCACAGGCTTCGGGCATGGGTATAAACGCATTCATCGTTTTCACCCTGCTGGATAAAGCTACGGGCCTTACATATGCAAACTGCATGGTATTCGTCCTTCTCGACGGCGTTGTATTCCTTCTGCTCACCGTAACTGGTTTAAGGCGCAAGATATTCGAGGCCATTCCCGCAGGCGTACGTCACGCCATTCCCGTGGGCATCGGCATGTTCATCGCTTTTATCGGCATGCAGCAGGCAGGCATCATAGTTGATAACCCCAGCACGCTCACGGGCTTCATCTCCTTCAACGTGCTCAGCGGTACCGACTTCATGGTATACGATGCAATCAACAACGCATATGTCGGCATGCTTCCCGCAATCGTTGCAATCCTCGGCGTTATAGCCATAGCAATTCTCTCCAAAAAGAATGTAAAGGGCGCCGTTTTATGGGGTCTTCTCGGCTCCGCCGTACTGTTCTATGTGCTCGCAGGCATAGCTTACGGCGCAAACGTGTCCGCCGCTAAAATACTCTTCGACAACATAGAAATTTCCAATCCCTTCAAGGCATTCGCTGCATGGGGCAAGGATTCCGTAGGTGTTGTATTCTACGAAGGCTTTGACTTCTCTCACTACCTCGGCACTGACGGAAACAACGTCGGCACGCTGATTGTAGTGCTCATCACTTCTGCGCTTTCGCTGTGCATGATTGATATGTTCGATACCATCGGCACTCTGTACGGCGCATGCTCCAAGGGCAACCTTCTCGACGAGAACGGCACTCCCCTCAACATGGAAAAGATGATGCTTGCAGACGCAATCGCAACCTGCACGGGTTCCATCGCAGGTACTTCCACCGTAACCACGTTCGTTGAATCTTCTTCGGGCGTTGCCGCAGGCGGCAAGACGGGCTTCACCTCGCTCGTAACGGGCATTTGCTTCATAATAGCAATGTTCTTAAGCCCCATCGCACAGCTCATTCCCCGCTGCGCAACCGCTACGGCTCTCATCTGGGTAGGCGTGCTCATGATGAGCTCCGTCACCAAGATTGACTGGTCTGACGCCGCCGATGCAATCGTCGCATTCGTAACGTTCATGGTAATGCTGCTCGGCTACTCCATCTCCAAGGGTATCGGCATGGGCATCATCACGTTCATACTCGTGCGCCTGTTCACCGGCAAGGTAAAGGAAATCTCCGTGGCTACCTGGGTCATCGGCGTTATCTTCCTTGCAACCTTCCTCGTAAGCTCAATCTAACTTTGTTGCATTCGGAAAATCTCCCCGACGGTTCGTCGGGGAGATTTTTTTGCCCTTTGCGTTGTAGAAAGTTTAAATTGAGCGGCACATATGCCTTAAATAATGCAGATATGCGGGCGCGGCAATGTTTGCCGCGCCCGCTTTTGTAAATTTTTATGGCGACCGAAAAAATTGTATGATATAATGGAGAAAAGGGGGCATATATTATGGAAAAATTCGGATGGACATTTCTGGGCTGCGGCGGCATAGCGCACACGGTGGCAAATCAGCTTAAAGGGGCGGGGGATATGGAGATTGTCTCCTGCTGGAACCGCACTCAGGGGCGCGCCGAAAAATTTGCTAAAAAATACGGCGCGGAGGCCTTTGCCTATGCAAAGCAGGCAATTGCGGCGGAGGGGGTCAAGGCGGCGTACATAGCGGTGACCGCCAACAGACACTATGACCTTGCCGCAATGTGCATAGAGCGCGGCGTGCCCGTTCTGTGCGAAAAGCCATTCACGGTGAACTTTGCCCAGGCGGAGAAATTGTTTGCGCTTGCACGCGAAAGGGGCGTATATATGGCCGAAGCAATGTGGACGTGGTACAACTTGCCCGCCCTGAAAGTGCGCGAATGGGTGCGTGCGGGACTGGTGGGAGACATAACCTCCGTTTCGGCGGTGTACGCTCTGCCCGTGCTGCCCTTTGCCGAAAATCCGCGCCACAGGTCGCCGCAACTCATAGGCGGCGCGCTCATGGACGTGGGCATATATCCCATACGCTATGCGTACGAGCTCTTCGGAATGCCGCAAAAAATAAGCTGTACGGGCAGCCTTGAAGGCGGCGTGGACTATACCGAAAACGTGCGCATGCAGTATGAAGGTTTTGCGGCCGACATCTTCATATCGCGCAGAAAGGCGGCGGGGGAACGCTTTGTGATATGCGGCACGCGCGGCAGAATTGTAGTGCCGTTTTTCCATATGGCCACCCGCGCCAGGCTTTGCGGCGAGGTGCGCGAAAGGGTGTGCGACCGCTCCCAAAAATACCTTACCGAACTTCGCCGCGTGGCGGAGGAGATAACGGCGGGCAGAACGGAGAGCGCTTATTGCCCCGCGCAGTCCACTCTGGATACTATGAAACTGCTCGATAGCTGCCGCCGCGACCTCGGACTCGTCTATCCTTGCGAAAATCAGAGCTGACGGGTATAGCGTGTTTGCCTGGATATTTTTTGGATATGTTCCTTAAATAAAAAGCGGGCGGGGACTTAAAAGTCCCCGCCCGTTGGCGTTTATCGGGCGCATATCGTGCGCCCGACTGCAATATTCTTTTTTTCGGTCAGTCTTTTGTCTGCAACTGACCCGCATATATGCTTCAATTACTGCTTAAGAAAGAGCCCGTCTTCAGCGGCGTCCAGCACTAGGGTGGTGTTGGCCTCGGGGTTCTTTTCTATGATGTAGCGCGCAATGGGCGTTTCGGCGTATTTCTGAATGAATCTCTTCAAAGGACGTGCGCCGAATACGTTGTCGTAGCCGTTGGCCGCAATGTAATCTTTGGCCTTCTGCGTAACTTCCAGCGTAAGGTTTTCGGCTTTGAGCCTGTCTTCGAGACGTCTTAGCTGAATGTCCACGATGCCGCCGATGTTGTCGCGTGTGAGCGGCTTGAACATTATAATCTCGTCCAGTCTGTTCAAAAATTCGGGACGGAAGGACTGCTTTAAAATCTGGTGAACGCGCTCCTGCGCGGCCTTGGAAATTTCGCCGCCCTCTATGCCCTCGATAATGTCGGTTGCGCCGAGGTTGGAAGTGAGTATTATTATGGTATTTTTAAAGTCAACCGTGCGCCCCTGCGAGTCGGTTATGCGACCGTCGTCGAGTATCTGCAACAGTATGTTGAATACGTCGGGGTGCGCCTTTTCAATTTCATCGAACAGGACTATGGAGTAGGGTTTTCTGCGTACCGCCTCGGTAAGAGTGCCGCCCTCTTCATAGCCTACATATCCGGGAGGCGCGCCTACAAGACGGGATACCGAGAACTTTTCCATGTACTCGGACATATCTATTCTCACGATGTTTTTCTCATCGTCGAACAGATTTTCTGCAAGCGCCTTGGCAAGTTCGGTCTTGCCCACGCCCGTGGGGCCTAAGAAGAGGAAGGAACCTATCGGCCTGTTGGGGTCGGATATGCCCGCACGCGAACGCAGAATGGCGTCGGAAACTTTGCTTACCGCCTCGTTCTGGCCCACAACGCGTTTGTGCAGGTCGTCTGCAAGGTGAAGTATCTTCTCGCGCTCGCCCTCCTTAAGGCGTGCAACGGGTATGCCCGTCCAGCGGGAAATTATCTGGTTAATCTGCTCTTCGGTAACTTCGTCCTGCAGAATGTCGCCCTTGCGCTTTGCATTCTGCGCCTTGGCGTCCTCAAGCTTCTTTTCAAGCGCGGGCAGTTCGCCGTATCTCAGTCTTGCGGCCTTTTCAAAGTCGCCGCTGTTGGTTGCAAGGTCAATTTCTGCCTTTAAGCTGTCAACCTTTTCCTTGAGCTCCTTTTCGGACTGTATGGCCTGCTTTTCGTCCTGCCACTTTGCCTTCATTTCGGCAAAGCGGTCCTTGTACTCGGCAAGCTCCTTTTTAAGCGCTTCAAGGCGGGCAACGGAGATGTTGTCCTTTTCCTTGGAGAGCGCCTTTTCTTCGACTTCGAGCTGTAAGATTTTACGGTTGAGGTCATCCATGTCGGAGGGCATGGAGTCAATCTCCGTTCTTATCATCGCGGCCGCCTCGTCCACGAGGTCTATGGCCTTATCGGGCAGGAAACGGTCGGTAATATAGCGGTTTGAAAGCGTAGCCGCCGCAACGAGCGCGTCATCGTGAATGCGCACGCCGTGGAAAATTTCAAAGCGCTCTTTAAGTCCGCGGAGTATGGAAATTGTGTCCTCAACGGTGGGTTCGTCCACCATTACGGGCTGGAAACGACGTGCCAGCGCCGCATCTTTTTCAATATATTTTCTGTATTCGTCCAGCGTGGTCGCGCCTATGCAGTGCAGTTCGCCGCGGGCGAGCATGGGCTTTAACAGGTTGCCCGCGTCCATTGCGCCGTCCGTCTTGCCCGCACCCACAACTGTGTGCAGTTCATCTATGAACAGAAGTATGCGGCCCTCGCTCTTGGTCACTTCCTGAAGTACGGCTTTAAGTCTCTCTTCAAATTCGCCGCGGTACTTGGCGCCTGCAATCAGCGCGCCCATATCCAGCGAGAAGAGCGTCTTGTCTTTAAGCCCTTCGGGAACGTCGCCCTTTACTATACGCTGGGCAAGTCCCTCGGCAATGGCCGTCTTGCCTACGCCCGGTTCGCCTATGAGCACGGGGTTGTTCTTGGTCTTGCGGGAGAGTATGCGTATTACGTTACGTATCTCCTCGTCGCGGCCGATTACGGGCTCCAGCTTATGTCGCTTTGCGGCGGCGGTGAGGTCGGTGCCGTATTTTTCAAGCGCCTCGTAGGTGTCCTCGGGGTTGTCGGAGGTAACGTTGGTGTTGCCGCGCACGGCCTTGAGTCCTACAAGGAATTTATCTTTGGTCACGCCGAAACGTGTGAAAAGACGGTTGCATGCGGGGTCGTTTTCATCCAGCAGAGATAAAAACAGATGCTCCACGGAGATGTAATCGTCCTTCATGTTCTGGGCGAGTTTTTCCGAATTGTTGAATATTCTGTTTGCCGCGGAGGACAAAAATACGTTGCCGTGGGAAGAACTCCTGGGCAGTTTTTCAATCTCCTCCTTGGCGGCCTGCGCAAGGCCTGCGGAGTCTATGCCCTGGCGGGAGAGTATGCGGTAGATAAGTCCGTCGTCGGGCAGCAGCGAATACAGAATATGCACGGGCATAATTTCGGTATTGCCGTATTCATCCGCCGTTTTTTCGCAGTTGTTTATGGCTTGTATGCTGTTCTGTGTAAAGCGGTTGCTGTTCATGATTCTGACCTCCTTTAAGGGGTTTTGGAATGCACGGCTCTGCCGCCGGGGAGCGGCAAAACTATGCGTAAAATCTTTTTACGATTATCTTATAAAGCACTTTTTCCGCAGTTAAACATAAATTTTTTCAAGGATTTTTCTGCGGCTTTTTACGCGCTTTTTTTAAGGCAAGGGGACGGGGGAGTTGCCCGATTGTCTTTTCGCCACGCATCAGAAGGCGGAGGGGCAGGTTTAAGTATAAAATTATCGATTGTGCGGCGCTCCAAATGCTTTACATTGAAAAAATGCGGTGATATAATTCGTAATCGAAATATGGCGGCGAGTTATCGCCGTTAATTTTTTAATCTTTTGGCCGCACCCGCGATATATTTATTATATATTTTTGTAGTGCGACTTAAAGTTTTTACAGCTATTTAAAAAGGCGGGTCGCCGCCTTGAACAAAACAAAGATGCTGCGGCTTTTGGACGCTGCGGTCTCTTTGTCTGTACGGAGCACGGAGTTTTATGAGCAATACAGATTTAACAGTCGGAAAACCTTTCAAAGTGCTGCTTATCTACATACTGCCCTTGTTCGGCAGTGCCGTATTCCAGCAGTTGTACACCCTTGCCGATACCATAATAGCGGGCAAGTTTGCAGGCCCCACGGCGCTCACGGCCATAGGCGCGTCCAACTCGATAGTCAATATCCTTATGGCGTTAGCGCTCGGCGCGAATGCGGGCTGCGCGGTGTTCGTGTCCCGTCTGTTCGGCGCAAAGAACAATGCGGGCGTAAAGACGGCCATCTTCACGGGACTTATTTCCTTCACTGTGCTCGCCGTGATTTTGCTGGTTGTGGGCGTATGCAGCTGCGAACCGCTGCTTGCGGCGCTCAAAACCCCCGCCGAGGCGCTGGAAGAGAGCGTGGCTTACCTCAACATATACTACTTCGGTCTGCCCTTCCTCATTCTTTACAATCTCGGCACAGGTATCTTTTCCGCGCTCGGCGACAGCCGTACGCCCTTCATATTCCTGGTAATCTCTTCGGTGAGCAACATCGTGCTGGATATAATAATGGTCCGTCCCTGGGGCGTTGAGGGCGTGGCGTGGGCTACGTTCATAGCGCAGGGCGCGTCCTGCATACTCACCATAATATTCGTCTTCCTGAGATTCAAAAAGATGCCGTCGGACGAAAAGCCGCATATCTTCAGATTCACGGTGCTCAAAACGCTGCTCATTCTCGCGCTCCCCGTAGTGCTGCAGAACAGCTTCGTTTCGGTGGGCAACCTTGTAATTCAGATAAGAATAAACGAACTTGCCAACGCGCAGGGCCTTGGCATAACCGATGGCTTCACCGCGGGCATAAAACTGCTGGTATTCTGCACCACCTGCTTCTGCACGTGCGGCACGGGTCTTACAAACTTCGTTTCGCAGTGCTACGGCGCGGGACGGTATAAGAGGATAAAGGAAGGTTTCCACGCGGCGCTGATTATTTCTTCAATCCTTACGGCCGTGTTCGTCGTAATCTGTCTGGTATTTGCACGACCGCTCATCGGACTGTTCATGTCGGCAGACGGCGACCTTGAACTTGCAATAAGCAGCGGTTCGCTGTACGTCACCATAGTTTCGCCCTTCTTCTTCATAGTCAACATAAAGGTCATGGCCGATGACGTAGTGCGCGGCGCGGGCGGCAACCTCGGCTTTACGATAAGCACGTTCACCGACCTCATTCTGCGCGTTGCGCTGGTGTTCATACTCACAATTCCCCTCGGCTTTGCGGGCGTCGGCTGGGCGTGGTCCATCGGCTGGACGCTGGGCATGTTCGTGGCGGTGGCATTCTACCTCAACATTCCCTGCCTCAAAAAGATGCGCAAGCTTTCAAAGGCAGTCAAAAATGCGCATACGCTCGCCTCTGACTATGCCGTCAACGCGGAGGGCGTAACGGCCGTTCAGTCCGTCTCTTCCGCTTCCGTTGCGGCGCAGACCGCAGAAGGCGAAGTTCCCCCTCACACAGACGAGCAAGAATAAAACGGATATAATTTTTAAAAGCCCGCGGCGCAGAATCTGCACCGCGGGCTTTTGCGTGCAGAAGCGGCCGAACGGGGCTGTCCGCGGGAGTAAGTTTTAGGCGCGCGTTAAATAAATCTGTGCGTTATATCGTGCATATGTGCGGGTCAATTGCATCGTGCGCGTTGTATGCGCGGCTGTTTTTTATTCTTTGTATTGAAAGTTTTTTGTCGCTGTGATATAATTTAAACGAAACAGATACACGGTAAAATGCGGGGTGACGGAAATGTCTGAACGGCAGAAAAAAGAGAACAAAAAAGCTGAATACATAGCCGAACTCACCCGCCTTGCGCTCGGCGGAGATGCGTCCGCCTGCAAGGAGCTGGGCGAGGTCTATTATTTCGGTAGTGATGCGGAGCGGGACGAGGTTCTCGCCGAAAAATATTTTCTGCTCGCCGCGGAGGGCGGCGAAACTGACGCGTACAATTCCCTCGGCGATATGTGCTACTATTCGGAGGACGAAGAGGTGCGCGCCCGTGCGGCGGAGTACTATATCCGCGGCGTTGAATGTGACAACGGAACGGCCTTTTTAAACCTCGGCGTCTGCTATGAAGAGGGGCTGGGGCTGGAGCAGAGTGAGGATAAGGCGCTTGAGTGTTACCTTGCCGCCGCCGAGCGCGATTGTGCGGAAGGCTACGTGTGCGCGGGCAACATCATGTGCGGACGTAAAGATTTTGCTTCGGCGGAAAAGTACTATGAACTCGCCGCACGCGGCGGCGACCATCGCGGGGCGTACAACCTCGGCATAATGTTCTCCCGCGAGGAGAGCTGCCTGGACGGAGAGAAGGCGCTTTACTGGTTCAGGCGCTCTGCCGGGCTGGGCGGCGTGGGCGCATACTGGCAGATAGGCTCGCTGTACTACGACGGCGCGCTTGTCGGCACGGACAAAAAGGCGGCGGCCGCGTGGTATAAAAAGGGCGCGGAGCTGGGCGACGCCGACTGCATAACCAGTCTTGCAATCTGCCACAAAAACGGCGAGGGTGTCCGCCGCGATATGGACAAGGCGTTTGAGCTCTTCAAAAAGGCGGCAAAGCTCGGCCACGCCGTGGCGCAGGCCTATCTTGCGCAGTGTTACCAGCGCGGCGTGCCGGTAAAAAGGAACTACAAAAAGGCATTGCACTGGTATACCGCCGCGGGCGAGGGCGGCAATGCCGACAGTCTGTACAACGCGGGCGTGCTCTGGGAAAAGGGATTGGGCACGAAGAAGAACATCGACCGTGCAATCGAGTTTTACGACAGAGCGGCCGAACTCGGCTGTGCGGAGGCGGCCTATGACCTGGGCGAACTGTACGACCGCGGCGAAAAGGTCATACGCGATGCTCAGGCGGCGTTCATGTGGTATAAGCTTGCCGCCGAACTGGGCGACGGAATGGGCATGAACAATCTTGCGGCCTGCTATCTCAGCGGCGACGGCTGCGAACGGGACGAGCAGGCTGCAATGGAATGGTTCAGGCGCGCCGCGGAAGAAAACGTTGCTCCCGCGCTCGCGCAGGTGGGCAATATGTATTATTACGGCATAGGCGAGCAGCAGGACTGTGCTCTCGGCCTTGAATATTACCGCCGTGCGGCGGAGGGCGGCTTTGTCAATGCGTACAACAATGTGGGGCTTGCCTACCAGCAGGGACTGGCCGTTCAGCCCGACAATCAGTTTGCCGTGGAGTGCTACAAAAAGGCGATAAAGGGCGGCTGCGTGCAAGCGTATCACAACCTTGCCATATGCTACGAACTCGGTCTCGGCGTGGAGCGCGACTTAAAGCAGGCCGCAAAGCTCTACCAGAAGGCCGTGAAGGGCGGGGTAAAGGAGAGCTTTATCGGACTTGTGCGCGTGCTTAAGGCGATTGAGGATGAAAAAAACGCCCGCTCATAATCTGCAGTTCTGCTATATTTTTTCACCCGATTGTAAGCCAGCAACGGTTTTGCAATATGTCCGTGTAAGAAATGCAATGTTTTTATAAAAAT
>ERZ1090878.457-NODE-459-length-22367-cov-29.511115_pt1 | contig 22367 bp, 17 predicted proteins | sample MGYA00478473_ERZ1090878 | MGnify/ENA primary metagenome ERZ1090878 (study PRJEB33644, sample SAMEA5815720) | chicken gut metagenome | biome: Chicken; feature: Gastrointestinal Tract; material: Caecum | place: Ireland | collected 2019-01-01 | study: A study of the... | reverse complement strand
GCTCGCAGCGCATGGGGTTGCGCTTGTAGGGCATGGCCGAAGAACCGATCTGGTTCTTTTCAAACGGCTCTTCCATCTCCTTGAAGTTGGCCAGCAGCCGGATGTCGGTGGCCATCTTCATGGCGCTCTGGGCCAGGCCGGCCAGGGCGGACAGCACGTTATAGTCCACCTTGCGGCTGTAGGTCTGGCCGCAGACGGGTACCACCTTGTCAAAGCCCATCTGGGCGCAGACATCGGCTTCCACCGCCTTCACCTTGGCGGAATCGCTGCCGAACAGCTCCATAAAGCTGGCCTGGGTGCCGGTGGTGCCCTTGACGCCCCGCAGCGCCAGGCCGCCGGCCTGATGCTCCACTTCCTGCAGGTCCATATACAGTTCGTTCATCCACAAAGTGGCCCGCTTGCCCACGGTGGTCAGCTGGGCCGGCTGGCAGTGGGTGTAGGCCAGGCAGGGCATGTCCTTGTACTCGCCGGCAAACTTGGCCAGGTTGGCCAGCACGCCGATGATCTTTTTGCGCACCAGCGCCAGCCCTTGCCGCATGATGATGATGTCGGTGTTGTCGCCCACATAGCAGCTGGTGGCGCCCAGGTGGATGATGCCCTTGGCATGGGGGCACTGCAGGCCATAGGCGTAGACATGGCTCATCACGTCATGGCGGACGAGCTTTTCCCGTGCGGCGGCTTCCTCGTAATTGATCTCATCCTTGTGGGCCTCCAGCTCGGCGATCTGTTCGTCGGTGATGTCCAGGCCCTGCTTCTGTTCGGCCCGGGCCAGGGCGATCCAGAGTCGCCGCCAGGTGCGGAACTTGTTGTCATCCGAGAAGATGTACTGCATCTCGTCCGAGGCATAGCGGGTGGAGAAGGGGGAAATATAACGGTCGTGCGGCATAAATTTACCTCTTTCTGTGAAATGGAGAAAAGCGGTGCGCTTACAGCTTGAAATAGTTCACGCCGCCTTCAAAAATCGGCTGGTACTTGTCGCCGCCCACGTTCTTGTACAGCTGGTCGGCGCTGCGCTCGCTGTGGCCCATCTTGCCCAGCACCCGGCCGTCCGGGCTGGTGATGCCCTCAATGGCCAGCACGCTGCCGTTGGGGTTGTAGCGCTGGTCCATCGTCGGCACGCAGTTCAGGTCCACATACTGGGTGGCGACCTGCCCGTTTTCGATCAGTTTCTGCAGCAGTCCGTCGTTGCAGACAAAGCGCCCTTCCCCGTGGCTGATGGCAATGAGATGTTCGTCGTTGACCTCGCATTCGGCCAGCCAGGGGCTCTTGTTGGAGGCAATGCGGGTGCGCACCAGCATGCTCTGGTGGCGATGCACGGTGTTGAAGGTCAGGGTGGGGTCGCTCTCGGTGATGGGGCGGATCTCGCCATAGGGCACAAGCCCCAGCTTGATCAGCGCCTGGAAGCCGTTGCAGATGCCCAGCGCCAGGCCGTCCCGCTGGCCGAGCAGCCGGTTGACGGCATCCGCCACCGCCGGCGCCCGGAAGAACGCCGTGATGAACTTGGCCGAACCGTCCGGCTCGTCGCCGCCGGAGAAACCGCCCGGCAGCATCAGGATCTGCGCCTGGTCGATTTCCCGCACCAGCGCCTCGCAGCTTTCCGCCACGTCGGCGGGGGTCAGGTTGCGCAGCACCAGCACATGGGGGTCGCCGCCGGCACGGCGGAAGGCCCGGGCTGTGTCATATTCGCAGTTGGTGCCGGGGAAAACCGGAATGATGATGCGCGGCGTGGCCAGCCGCACGGCCGGCGCCACCCGATCCAGGGACTTGCAGCGGTATTCCAGCGCCTGCACTTCCTGGCCGGGACGGCGATAGGGGAAGACCGGCTCCAGCTTGGACTCCCAGATCTCCTGCAGCGCGGCCAGGTCCAGCGCCTCGCCGCCCGCCGTGAGCCGGTAATCCACCGTGGTGGTACCCAGGAACTCGCCGGCCGAAGCGTCCAGCAGCTCCAGAATCACCGCGCCGTAGCAGGGTTTGAGCAGCGAATCCGGGTCGATGTCGTCGCTCAGGTTCAGCCCGACCCGGTTGCCCACGCACATCTTGAACAGCGCTTCGGCCACGCCGCCGAAACCGGGCGTCGCCGCCGAGAGAACCTTGCCCTCGGCGATCATCTGCTCTACGATCTTGTAGATGGAAAGCAGGCTGTTGATCTCGGGCAGACCGTCCTTGTACTGGGGCTTCAGGATCACCACGGCGCTGTTGGCCTTCTTGAACTCAGGGCTCAGCACGGTGCGGGTATTGCCGATGGCGGTGGCAAAGCTCACCAGCGTGGGGGGCACGTCCAGCCCTTCAAAACTGCCGGACATGCTGTCTTTGCCGCCGATGGAAGCGATGCCCAGGCCCATCTGGGCGTCCAGGGCGCCCAGCAGCGCGGCCATGGGCTTGCCCCAGCGCTCCGGCGCGTCGCCCAGATGCTCGAAATACTCCTGGAAGGTCAGGTACATATCCTTGTGGCGGAAGCCGGCGCAGACCAGTTTGGTCACACTTTCCACCACAGCCATGTAGGCGCCGCGGTAGGGGTCGGCTTCGGTCAGGTAGGGGTTGAAGCCCCAGGCCATGCCCGAGCAGGTGGTGGTCTCGCCGTCCACCGGCAGCTTGGCGGCCATTGCCATGGCGGGGGTCAGCTGATACTTGCCGCCGTAGGGCATCAGCACGGTGGCCGCGCCGATGGTGGAGTCGAACCGTTCGCCCAGCCCCTTCTTGCTGCAGACATTCAGGTCGCCCACCATGGCCTGCATCTTTTCGGCAAAGGTGCTGCCGGGCCAGCTGGGGGTCCAGGCATGGCCGGCGGTGATGTGAACGCTGGCGTGGCGCTCGGCGCCGTTGGAGTTGAGGAACTCCCGGGAAAGGTCCACGATGGCGCTGCCGTTCCAGACCTCCACCATCCGCTTCTCCTCGGTGACCTGGGCCACCACGGTGGCCTCCAGGTTTTCCTGCTGTGCCAGGGCGATGAAGCGGTCGGCGTCTTCGGCAGCCACCGCCACCGCCATGCGCTCCTGGCTTTCGCTGATGGCCAGTTCGGTGCCGTCCAGACCTTCGTACTTTTTGGTGACCTTGTTCAGGTCGATGTGCAGCCCGTCGGCCAGCTCGCCGATGGCCACCGATACGCCGCCGGCGCCAAAGTCATTGCAGCGCTTGATCATGCGGCAGGCGTCCTCACGGCGGAACAGCCGCTGCAGCTTGCGTTCGATGGGGGCGTTGCCCTTCTGCACCTCGGCGCCGCAGGTCTCCAGGCTGGACAGCTTGTGGGCCTTGCTGGACCCGGTGGCGCCGCCGATGCCGTCGCGGCCGGTGCGGCCGCCCAGCAGGATGATCACATCGCCGGGGGCGGGTTCCTCCCGCCGCACATGGCTGGCCGGGGTGGCGCCCACCACGGCGCCGATCTCCATGCGTTTGGCCACATAGCCGGGGTGGTACAGCTCATCCACCTGGCCGGTGGCCAGGCCGATCTGGTTGCCGTAGCTGGAATACCCCTGGGCGGCCGTGGTCACCAGCTTGCGCTGGGGCAGCTTGCCGGACAGGGTATCCTGCACCGGCACCAGCGGGTCGCCGGCGCCGGTCACCCGCATGGCCTGGTACACATAGCTGCGGCCCGAAAGCGGGTCCCGGATGGCGCCGCCGATGCAGGTGGCCGCGCCGCCGAAGGGCTCGATCTCGGTGGGGTGGTTGTGGGTCTCGTTCTTGAACAGGAACAGCCAGTCCTGCATTTCGCCGTCCACATCGCACTGGATCTTGACGGTGCAGGCGTTGATCTCTTCGCTCTCGTCCAGGTTTTTCAGGATGCCGCGCTCCTTGAGGGCCTTGGCGCCGATGGTGGCGCAGTCCATCAGGGTGCGGTTTTTCTTGTCCCGGCCGGTCTCGGCGCGCAGCGCCATATACCGGTCAAAGGCGGCCTGCACAACAGCATCGTCGATGGTCACATCGTCCAGGATGGTGCCGAAGGTGGTGTGGCGGCAATGGTCGGACCAATAGGTGTCGATCACCTTGATCTCGGTGATGGTGGGGTCCCGCCGCTCGCTGCGGAAATAATTCTGGCAGAAGCAGATGTCGGCGTGGTCCATGGCCAGCCCCTGCTCCTGGCGGAAAGCCTCCAGGCCGGCGTCGTCCAGGTCGATGAATCCGGTGAGGGTCTTCACCGCCTGGGGAATGGCAAACTCCATCTTGAGGGTGGTGCGCTCTTCCAGGCTGGCTTCCCGGGCTTCCACCGGGTTGATGACGTATTTCTTGATCGCGGCCAGGTCCTCGTCACCCAAAGACCCTTCCAGCAGATACACCCGGGCGCTGCGCACGGCCGGGCGTTCCCCCTGGCTGAGCAGCTGGATGCACTGGCTGGCCGAGTCGGCGCGCTGGTCAAACTGGCCGGGCAGATACTCCACCGCAAAGACGGCGCCGGCTTCGGGCAGGGTATCGTAGGTCACATCCACCGGAGGCTCGCTGAAAACCGTCGGAATGGCCTTTTCAAACAGGGCGCGGTCGATGCCCTCCACATCGTAACGGTTGAGCAGCCGCAGGCTTTTCAGCCCGCGGATCCCCAGCAGTTCGGTCAGTTCATGGAACAGGCCCTGGGCTTCGCCGTCGAAGCCGGGTTTCTTCTCCACATAAATGCGGTAAACCATGGTTACCTCCTTATTCGCTGTCATCAGGCTTTCCCGTCAGGGAAAAGCCCGGCCGCCGGGGGTTCCGGCCCGGCGGCGGTGGGCAGGGTAAACGCCTTATTGCCCCAGGGCGGCCAGGGCGCGGCGGCCGATGTCGCTGCGCATGTGCGCCCCTTCAAACCGGATGCGCCGGGCCGCCCCGTAGGCGGCCTCCAGCGCATGGGGCAGGGTGTCGCCGGTGGCGGTCACCCCCAGCACGCGGCCGCCGGAAGTGACCAGCTTGCCATCCTTCAGGGCGGTGCCGGCGTGGTAGACCGTCACATCGGGGGCGTCCGGCAGCTGGCCTTGCTGCAGGCCGGTGATCTCCTTGCCCTTTTCGTAGGCCACTGGATAGCCGCCGGAAGCCAGGATCACGCAGGCAGCCGCGCCGCTGCGGAACTTCACCTCGGTTTCGGCCAGGGTGCCGTTGGTGGTGGCCTGCATCACGGTCAGCAGGTCGCTTTCCAGCAGGGGCAGCACCACCTGGGCTTCCGGGTCGCCGAAACGGCAGTTGTACTCAATGACCTTCGGCCCGTCCGGGGTGATCATCAGCCCGAAGTACAGGCAGCCCCGGAACGGGCAGCCCTCGGCCTGCATGGCGGCCACGGTGGGGGCAAAGATCGTCTCCATGCACACCGCCGCCACCTCGGGGGTGTAGTAAGGGTTGGGGGCAACGGTCCCCATGCCGCCGGTGTTCAGCCCCTCGTCGCCGTCCAGCGCACGCTTGTGGTCCATGCTGGAAACCATCGGCACCACGGTCTTGCCGTCGCAGAAGGACAGCACGCTCACCTCCGGCCCGGTCAGGAATTCTTCCACAACCACCCGGTTGCCCGAAGCGCCGAACTTCTTGTCCAGCATGATCTCCTTCACGCCGTCCTCGGCTTCCTGCTCATTCTGGCAGATCAGCACGCCCTTGCCCAGCGCCAGCCCGTCCGCCTTGATGACCACCGGGTATTTGCCGCGGCCGCGGATGTAGGCCATCGCCGCTTCGGGGGAATCGAAGGTCTCGTAGTCGGCGGTGGGGATGCCGTACTTCTTCATCAGGTTCTTGCTGAACACCTTGCTGGCCTCGATGCGGGCGGCGGCGGCGTCAGGGCCGAAGGCGGGGATGCCCGCCTTTGCCAGCTCGTCCACCATGCCCAGCGCCAGTGGGTCGTCCTGGGCCACGACCACATAGTCAAAGGCCTCCTGCTTGGCATAGGTCACCATGGCGGCCACGTCGGTGGCCGGGATGTCTTTGCACACCGCGTCGTAACTGATGCCGCCGTTGCCGGGGGCGCAGTACAACGCCGGGTGCAGGGGGCTCTTTTTCAGCGCCCGCAGGATCGCGTGTTCGCGCCCGCCGCCGCCGACAACTAAAATTTTCACGGGAAACCCCTCCTTGTTCTGCTCGTCATGGCGCAGCCCGGCCGGAAGACGGGCCGGCATGGATGGCGGGAAGGCCGCCTGCAGCGGCCTTCCCGGATCGATCAATGGTGGAACAGCCGGATGCCGCAGAAGGCCATCGCAATGCCGTACTTGTTGCAGGTATCAATGACCTGCTGGTCGCGGATGGAACCGCCCGGCTGGACGATGGCCGTCACGCCGCTGCGGCGGGCCCGCTCGATGTTGTCCCCAAAGGGGAAGAAGGCGTCGCTGCCAAGGGCCACGCCGGTCACCCGGCTCAGCCAGTCGGCCTTCTCTTCGGCGGTCAGCGGGGCCGGCTGCTCGGTGAAGGTCTCGGCCCACACCTCGTCGCCGATCACATCCTCCGGCGTGTCGCCGATGTACACGTCGATGGCGTTGTCCCGGTTGGGCTTGGTCACATCCGGGCGGAAGGGCAGGTCCAGCACCTTCGGCATGTGGCGCAGCTGCCAGTTGTCCGCCTTCTGGCCGGCCAGGCGGGTGCAGTGGATACGGCTCTGCTGGCCGGCGCCCACGCCGATGGTCTGGCCGCCCTGCACATAGCAGACACTGTTGGACTGGGTGTACTTCAGCACGATCAGGCTCATCACCAGGTCACGCTTCTGGTCTTCGGTCAGGGTCTTGTTTTCGGTGACGATGTTGGAAAGCATCGTGTCGGCGGTGATGGCCAGATCCTGGCGCCCCTGCTCGAAGGTCACGCCGTAGACGGTGCGGCGTTCCAGCGGGGCGGGGGTGTAGGCGGGGGCGATGGCCACGATGTTGTAGTTGCCCTTCTTTTTGGACTTGAGCACCTCCAGCGCGTCCGCGTCATAGCCGGGGGCGATGATGCCGTCGCTCACCTCATGCTGGATGAGCCGGGCCGTGGCCAGGTCGCACACGTCGGACAGGGCGATCCAGTCCCCGAAGCTGGACATCCGGTCCGCTCCGCGGGCTCGGGCGTAGGCGCAGGCCAGGGGGGAAAGCTCCGCCCCGGCGTCGATGTGGTACATTCTGCGCAGAGTATCGTCCAGCGGCAGCCCCACCGCCGCACCGGCGGGGGAGACATGCTTGAAGCTGGCCGCCGCCGGCAGGCCCAGCGCGGCCTTCAGGTCCTTGACCAGCTGATAGCTGTTGAAGGCGTCGAGAAAATTGATGTACCCGGGCTTGCCGTTGAGGATGCTCACCGGCAGCTCGCTGCCGTCCGCCATATAGATGCGGGCCGGCTTCTGGTTGGGGTTGGTGCCGTATTTCAGCTGAAATTCCTTCATCGCTCAGCCCTCCACTTTGTCATACTTGTTGATGATGACATCTTCGTAATCACCGGTACCCAGCTCGATGGCCCGCACAAACAGGCTCACCTTGTTGTCCGGGTCCAGCGCTTCCCACACCTTGCCGGCAAACTCGTTGGGGTCGGTCTCGTCCACCGTCACCCGCAGCGGCTCCCCGGCAAAGCTGGGCAGGGGATTGCCGTCCTTCTGGTAGGTGGTCAGCAGCTGGCCTTCGCCGGCCACCGGCTGGGGGTAGTCGAAGGTCTGGCGCTGTACGCTGTCCCCGTTGCCCTCGCAACTTTTCAGAATGCTCATCTTGTAGCCGCCCAGCCGCATATCCACAACACCGGAGATGCGGGGGGTGAAGTTGGGGTCGTCATCCTCAAAGGTGCGGGTGGCCAGGGCCGCCTCAAAGCTGTACCCGGGGAACAGCCCGTCCCGGATAAAGGCGTAGATCGTGTCGGTCTGGTCGCCATTGGTCACGATGGTGGTGTCGCCCAGCGTCAGCACCGGGTTGTAGATGATCAGGTGGGGATCCTCCATCTTGGAAGGATCGGCGGCCACCGTGCGGATGCCGCCCCGGTCGGGGCAGGCTTCGAACACTCGGTTGCGGCTGTTCTGGCTGCGGCCCATGATCCAGTAGGCGATCATCACCTTGTTGCCGTCCGGCGTCAGGCCGATGCAGATGCCGCGGCCCGGGTACTTGGTGCCGGAAAGATACTTGTACAGATTCTTTTTCATCGCTTACACCTCGTCATTACACACCATGGCGACGGCCCGGGGCAGAAGCTGCCATTCGGCTTCCACCATCACCCGTTTCTGCAGGGTCTCGGGGGTGTCATCGGGACGCACCTCCACCGCCTTCTGCAGCAGGATCGGCCCGCCGTCGCATTCCTCGTTGACAAAATGCACCGTGGCGCCCGTCACCTTGACGCCCCGCGCCAGCGCCGCCTCATGAACGCGCAGCCCGTAAAAGCCCGGGCCGCAGAAACTGGGGATCAGGCTGGGGTGAACGTTCAGGATGCGGTTGGGGTAGGCGGCGATCACGCTGGGGCCCAGCACGCTCAAAAAGCCGGCCAGCACCACAACGTCGATGCGGTGGGCCTGCAGCACGGCCAGCAGCGCCGCATCAAAGGCCGCGCTGTCGGCGTAATCCCGGCGGGCCACCACGGCGGTATCCACACCGAAATTCTCTGCACGGGTCAGGGCATAGACCCCCGGCTTGCTGGCCACCACCAGGCTCACGCGGCCGTTGGGGTTTTCCCCCCGGCGTTCGCTTTCCAGGATGGCCTGCAAGTTGGTCCCGCCGCCGGAAACCAGCACTGCGATCCGTTTCATACCAGTTCCACCCCGTCGCCCTGCGCGATCACGCCCAGGCGGTAGGCGTCCTCGCCGTGGGCTTTTAGGATCTCGATGGCCTTCTCGGCCTCCTCGGCGCCAACCGTCAGCACCATGCCGACACCCATGTTGAAGGTGTTGAACATGTCGTGCTCCGGAATGCCGCCCACCCGGGCCAGCAGGTCGAACAGGGCGGGGGTGCGCACATCGGCCTTGGCAATGCGGGCGCAGCAGCCTTCCTTCAGGCTGCGGGGGATGTTCTCATAAAAACCGCCGCCGGTGATGTGGGACACACCCTTTACGGTGACCTCCTTCATCACGGCCAGCACCGGCTTGACATAGATGCGGGTGGGGGCCAGCAGCGCCTCGCCCAGCGTGGTGCCGCCCAGCTCGTCGTAGCGGTTCGCAAGCACTTCGGGGTGGTTGTCCAGATCAAAGATCTTGCGCACCAGGGAGAAACCATTGGAGTGTACGCCGCTGGAAGGCAGGGCAATCATCACATCGCCGGGCTGCATCCCGCTGTTGTCCAGGATCTTGCTCTTGTCCACGGCGCCCACCGTGAAGCCGGCCAGATCGTAGTCGTCCTCCGGCATCACGCCGGGGTGTTCGGCCGTTTCGCCGCCCACCAGCGAGCAGCCGGCCCGCACGCAGCCCTCGGCCACGCCCTTGACGATCTCGGCGATCTTTTCCGGCACGTTCTTGCCGCAGGCGATATAGTCCAGGAACACCAGCGGCTTGGCGCCGGCGCAGACCACGTCGTTCACGCACATGGCCACGCAGTCGATGCCGATGGTGTCGTGCTTGTTCATGTACTGGGCGATGCGCAGCTTGGTGCCGACGCCGTCGGTGCCGGAAATCAGGACCGGGTGGGGCATGTCGGTGCAATCCAGCTCAAACAGACCGCCGAACCCGCCCAGGCCGCCGATGCAGTGCTCGTTCATCGTGCGGGCCACATACTGTTTCATCAAACGGACGGCTTCGTAACCGGCGGTGATGTCCACGCCGGCGGCGGCGTAGCTTTCGGAATAGCTTTTCTCCATGGGTCGTCCACTCCTTTTTTACAGCTTTTTGTTGGTGTTGGACTGGCTCAGCGGCCGGTCATAGACAATGTCCATCGTCTCGGTGGGCGGGGCGACCGGATATTTGCCGGTAAAGCAGCCCACGCAGTACCCGCAGCGGCTGTTTTTGGCCAGCTGCTGCACATGTTCCACACTCAGGTATCCCAGCGTGTCCGAACCGATGATCCGGTTGATCTCCTCCACGGTATGGCCGGTGGCGATCAGCAGCTTCTGGTCGGGAATATCGGTGCCGAAATAACAGGGATGGGTGAAGGGCGGGGCCGAGATGCGGTAATGGACCTCCTTGGCGCCGGCGTCCCGCAGCAGGCGGATGGTGCGGGCGCTGGTGGTGCCCCGCACCACCGAGTCGTCCACCAGCACCACCCGCTTGCCGGCCACGGTGGAGGAGATGGCGTTGAGCTTGATGCGCACGCTGTTTTCCCGCTGGGCCTGGCTGCCCTGGATGAAGGTGCGGCCCACATACTTGTTTTTGATAAAGCCGATGCCGTAGGGAATGCCGCTTTCCAGCGCATAGCCCAGCGCGGCGTCCAGCCCGGAATCCGGCGCGCCGATGACCACATCGGCCTCCACCGGGTGTTCCTGGGCCAGAAAACGGCCGGCCTGCAGCCGGGCTTCGTGGACGCAGGTGCCCTCAATGACCGAGTCCGGGCGGGCAAAATAGATGTACTCGAACACGCACAGGGTATGGGGGGCGGTGTTGCAGTGGGTGCGGATGCTGCGCAGACCGAACCGGTCGGCCACCACGATCTCGCCGGGCTCCACATCCCGCAGCATCCTGGCGCCCACGGCGTCCAGTGCGCAGGATTCCGACGCAAAGGCATAGCCAGCGCCGTCGGGCAGCTCGCCGATGCACAGCGGGCGGAACCCATGGGGGTCGCGGGCGGCGATGAGCTTGGTGTGGGTCATGATGACCAGGCTGTAGGCGCCCTCGATCTGTTCCATCGTGCGGCAGACAGCGGTCTCGATGTCAGGGGAGACCAGCCGGTTCTGGGTCAGCAGATAGCCGATCACCTCGGTATCGGAGGTGCCGTGAAAGATCGAGCCGCTCATCTCCAGCTTGTGGCGCAGCCGGGCCGCGTTGGTCAGGTTGCCGTTGTGGCAGATGGCCATGGCGCCCTTGCAGTGGTGCAGTACCATCGGCTGGGCGTTGGACCGGCTGCGCTTGCCGGAGGTGGCATACCGCACATGGCCGGTGGCCATCTTGGCGCCTTTCGGCAGGTCCTCCAGCACCCGCTTGGTGAACACCTCGCTCACCAGGCCCAGGTCCCGGTGGCCGGACAGCACGCCGTCCACATTCAGGGCGATGCCGCAGCTTTCCTGGCCGCGGTGCTGCAGCGCGTACAAGGCGCTGTACACGGCGCTGACCATGTCGGTCTGGCCGGTGGAATCATAGATGCCGAAGACCCCGCACTCCTCGTGCAGACCGCCGACATCCAGAGAAAAATCGCTCATGGTAACAAAACTCTCCGTTCTAGAAATCAGGCAGGCGCGATCAGCCCAGCAGACGCTTCATGACTTCCTGGTAAGCGTCGGCCTCCCCGCCCATGTCGCGGCGGAACAGGTCCTTGTCCAGATGGGCGCCGGTGGTGGCGTCCCAGAAACGGCAGGTGTCGGGGCTGATCTCGTCGGCCAGAATGATGGTGCCGTCCGACAGGCGGCCGAATTCCAGCTTGAAGTCGATCAGGCGGATGTTGGCTTCCAGCAGGATCTTCTTGAGCACCTCGTTGACCTGGAAGGCATACTTGGTGATGGTGTCGATCTCCTCCTGGGTGGCCAGGTCCAGGGCCAGGGCGTAGTAGTGGTTGATGAAGGGGTCGTGCAGGTCGTCGTTCTTGTAGCTGAACTCCAGGATCGGGGTCTTGAAAGCGGTGCCCTCGGGCACGCCCATGCGCAGGGTGAAGTGGCCGGCCGCCACATTGCGGATGATGACCTCCAGCGGAACGATCTCCACCTTCTTCACGAGGGTGTCGCGGTCGTTGAGCTCCTTGACATAGTGGGTGGGGATGCCTTCCTTCTCCAGCTTCTGCATCAGCGCGTTGGACAGTTTGTTGTTCACGATGCCCTTGTCCCGGATGGTGCCCTTCTTCTCACCGTCGCCGGCGGTGGCGTCGTCCTTGTAGTGGACCATCACGATCTCGGGGTCGGTGGTGGCGAACACCTGCTTGGCCTTGCCTTCATACATCTGGTCCAGAATCTTGATCTCGTTGTTTTCCATGGGAAAGACGCTCCTTTTCATTTTTTGACAGTTCTTGTGGTTTCGTTGGGATCTCGGTCCGATCGCTGTGCAAACGGCGTTGCTGCTCACTTCTATTGTACCTTGTTTGCCGGCGCGGCGCAACCGCCGCCCGGCAGCAGATACGTCTTACAGCGCGGCGGCTTCGGCAGCCACGGCGGCATCCTTCTTGGCGATGGCCGCGGCCGTTTCGGCCCGGAAGGCGTCCAGCTTGGCGGCCAGCGCCTCGTCGCCCACCGCCAGGATGGCCACAGCCAGGTAGGCGGCGTTTTTGGCGCCGTTGAGGGCGACCGTCGCCACCGGGAAGCCGGAGGGCATCTGCACGGTGGCCAGCAGGGCGTCCAGGCCGTCCATAGCGCCGCCCTTCATCGGGATGCCCACCACCGGCAGGGTGGTGTTGGCCGCGAACGCGCCAGCCAGGTGGGCCGCCATGCCGGCCGCGCACAGGATCACGCCGTACCCGTTGGCCCGGGCGCTTTTGGCGAAGGCGGCGGCGGCCTCCGGGGTGCGGTGGGCCGAAAGGATGTGGGCCTCATAGGGCACGCCGAACTCCTTCAGCACCCCGCAGGCACCCTTCACCACCGGCCAGTCGCTGTCCGAACCCATGATGACGGCCACTTTTTTTTGTTCCTGCATACTGCAAACCTCCTAAGCAAATAAAAGAGCGCAGCGTATACTTACACTGCGCTTGTTGTGGATAGGATACACGGCTGCCCCAAGCCATTGCGTACACGGGGGCCGCTGTACGGCTGATGGACGTTCCCGATACCCGACACGGCGCACCCTCCCTTCACGAAATGGAACAGTAGGACATCCTGTAAATTCAGTGTAAAGCCATGCCGGGAAAAAAGCAAGTCGCCGCACCCCTTTTCAGCCATGTACCCCAGCGCCCACAGTTTCGCAGAGGGCTTTTTGTCGAAATTGATGAAGCGGCCGGGGGTGAAGTATGACTTTTCGCCGCCTTGTCAGGACCGGGAAACCATGGTATACTGGGGCCAAAGAAAAGGGGGCTTGGTTATGACGATTCTTCGGAAATATTCCCATGTGCTGGTGCTGGGCCGCGGCGGCTTCGGCGCCGAGCTGGGCGAGATGCTGGAAGACTGCGGCTGGGGGACTCCGCTGTTTCTGGACGACAAAGCCCCCGACTGTGCCGGCACCCTGCGGGATTATGTGGACCCGGTGCTGCGCCGCCGCTGCCAGGCCGCCTTCGTGGCCCTGGGCAACAGCGAACTGCGGCTGGAACTGATCCGCAAACTGACGGCGGTGGGCTATCAGCTGCCGGTGTTCCGGCACCCGGCGGCCGTGGTCAGCCCTTCGGCCCGGCTCGGGCAGGGCACCGTCGTGCTGCCCTTCGCTTTTGTGGGCGCCAACGTGCGCGCCGGCGTCGGCTGCCTGATCAACGCGGGGGCCATCGTGGACCATGACGCAGCGCTGGAGGACGGGGTCCATGTGGCCCCGGGCGGGATCGTCAAGGCCGGCGCCGCCGTGCCGGCCGGCACCAAGGTGGACAGCGGGCAGGTCGTCCGCTCCCCCTGGGAGCAGGCCGCCCGCTGACACAATCGACGGAGAGGAAAGAAGGACGATATGGCACAGACCAACCCGATGAACCCATCCGCCCGCCGCATCTATGTGGACGCCATGAAAGGACTTGGCATCCTCTTGGTGGTGTGGGGGCATTTTGAGGAATACTACCGCGGCACATCGCCGCTGTTCAACGGCAGCTTTGAGTGCATGTACCTCTTCCACATGGCGCTGTTCTGCCTGTGCAGCGGTCTGGTGGCCAAATTCAACTGGAAAAAACTGGTTCTGCAGCAGGTCTGGCTGTACCTGCTCTGTCAGGCGCTGATGATCCTCTTCCGCACCGCCGTCCTGAACGAAAATCTGGCGGAGACGGGCGGGCTGCTGCAGGCCTGGCTGGTGCCCTGGCGGCACATGTGGTACCTGTATTCGCTGATCTTCTGGGAACTGACGGTGCCGCTGCTGGCCCTTGTGCGGGACCGCCTGCGTCTGCCGGGCAAACTGCTGGGCCTGGCGGCGGCCGCGGCAATCGGGCTGGCGGCCGGCGGGGTGGAATGGCCCTTCGCCTTCAACCGGGTCTTCGCCTTTTTCCCCTACTACGCCGCCGGCGTTCTTTTTAAGGAGGAGATCGACCGCTGGTTCTGCGCAGCCCGGAAAAACCCGGTGCTGCCGGCCGTGTCGGCGGTGGCGCTGGTGGCCTTTTACGGCTTCGTGTTCGGCAGCGTGCTGCGTGCGCCGGAACCTGTCTATGAGGGGGCCCGCATCTTCCACGACGTGGCCTACACCGACGGTTACGCCATGTCCGACCGGGCCGCCACCTATCTGATCGGCTTGCTCACGGTGCTGGCACTCATCGCCCTGCTGGGCCGGGTGCAGACGCTGGCCTCTCTGGGCAGGCGCACGTTGCCGGTGTACATCATGCACATGCTGGTCTATGCGTTCCTGATCGAACTGGGCGCTTACGAGGCCGCCGGCGGCAAGGGTACGCTGGCGGTGGCGGGCTGGGTGTTCCTGGCGGCCGGCGGGTGTATCGGCCTGTTTGGCTCCCGGCCGGCGTCTGCGATTTTTGACCTGGTCGCAAACCTGTGGTACAAAAAGCTGCCGGCTCTGCTCCGGGCCGGCAGACAAGACTGAACCGGCCGGAGCCGCTCTGCGGCGTCGGAAAGGGGAGGCCCCGGCGGCTGGCGCCCATACAAATGCATAGCAAGCGGTCGTCCGTTTCGGCAAAGCGCCGGAACGGACGATTGTTTCTTGTAGAAAAGGGCGAACTTTCCGCCGGGGCTTGCCCGCATTGCTACCTTGCGTTACAATATAGTCAAAGGAACCATGCTATACAAGGTAGCTTGCGCTGACAGCGACAGGACAAAGGGGGGAGAGGGGCGCATGTCCGGCTTCGACCGCAGCCAACTGCGCAAGGGCACGTTGGAAGGCTGCATTTTGCAGATCATTGCCCGCGCCCCCAATTACGGGTATGCCATTGCCGACGCACTGCGGGCAAGCGGATTCCAGGATGTGAACGAGGGCACACTCTACCCGCTGCTGCTGCGGCTGGAGCGCAAGAACCTGATCCGGGCCTTTTACCGGGCGTCCCCCAGCGGGCCCAGCCGCAAATATTATGACCTGACCGAAGCGGGACGGCAGTATCTGCAGGAGTTTCTCATCGCCTGGCGGCAGACCGCCGCCGGTGTGGAAAATGTTTTGGCGGGTCAGACCCCGGCCCGGGAAGGAGAGGTGCAGGATGTGGGCCAATGAATACGGTGCGCTGAAAAAGCAGAACAGGAAGCGGTTTGACGCCCTTTGCCTGGCCGACCGCAACACCATCACCGTGGCGATGGAGTCCATCCAGAATGCCAGCTGGAATCTGTACGAGGTGGAGCGGGTCCGCAAGGACCTGATCGACATGGCCGAAAAGGCGAAGGAGGAAGGCAAAACCCTGGCGGAAGCCCTGGGCCCCGACCGCCGCCGGGTGTTTGACGAGATGGCCCGGGAGATCGAATCCGGCGATTTTGTGGATTGGCTCTGCCAATACGGTTCCTGGTACTACCTGCCGTTCCATGCCGGCGTGGTGCTGTTTCAGGCACTTTTGGGACAAACGGAACACCTGATGCTGCTCGTGCTGCTCACGCCGATATTACTGCTGACGGCGTTTGGCGTTGCCTGCCTGCGACGGAAGATCTGGGTCAGCGCTTCCTCCCGGGAAAAGCGGGAGATGCTGATGCGCCTGGTTTCGGTCGTGGTGATCCTGCTGGTGTTCGGCCTGGCGTTTCTCGCCATGGGCACCGTGGAGGATCTTGGCACCGTGTCGGCGGTGCTCTACGCGGGGCTTGATCTGCTGATCTTTTTTGGCAGCCGGCTGCTGAGCCGCTTCCGCTACAACCAGACCGCCCGGCGCCACCCCTGGCGCTGAGGGGGCTTTGCTCCCGCGCCCTGACAAAACACGAAAATTCCCCGCCCGGGGCCTTGCACGGGGCCCGCGGGCGGGGAATTTTCTTTGCACAGAGTAAGAGTTTCCTTCTCCTCGGCTCAACCGGATGGCGCCGCACAATGCGCCCCGGAACGGAAATGTCAAAGTTTTGCCAGGATCGCGTCCCCCATGGCCGTACAGCCGATAAGGCGGCAGCCTTCCTGCATGATGTCGGCGGTGCGCAGCCCATCGTCCAGCACGGCCGAGACGGCTGCCTCGATCTCGTCCGCCTCGGCGGCCATGCCGAAACTGTAGCGCAGCATCATCGCGGCGGACAGGATGCAGGCGATGGGGTTGACCTTGTCCTGCCCGGCAATGTCGGGGGCCGAACCGTGGATCGGTTCGTACAGTCCGCAGCTGGTGGCCCCGAGACTGGAGGAGGGCACCATGCCGATGGAACCGGTGATCTCGCTGGCCTCGTCCGACAGGATGTCCCCGAACATGTTTTCGGTGACGATCACATCAAACTGGCTGGGGTCCTTGCAGATCTGCATGGCGGCGTTGTCCACGAACATCTCGCTGAACTCCACCTCCGGGTATTCCCCGGCCAGCTGCTCCAGGACCCGGCGCCACAGCCGGCTGGTGTCCAGCACATTGGCCTTGTCCACGCAGGTCAGCTTTTTGCGGCGCTTCATAGCGGTCTCAAACCCGATGCGCCCGATCCGCTCGATTTCATGCTCGGTATAGGGCATGGTGTCCACGGCTTTCAGCTCGCCGTCCTGGTGGAAGGTCTTGTGCTCGCCGAAGTATACCCCGCCGATCAGCTCCCGCACCACAATGAAGTCGATGCCCCGGTCCACGATCTGCTTTTTCAGCGGGCTGGCGTCGGCCAGCTGGGGCCAGATCCTGGCCGGTCGGTTGTTGGAGTACAGCCCCATCCCGGCCCGCAGCCGCAGCAGCCCTTTTTCGGGGCGCTGGTCGCCGGGCAGCCCCTCCCACTTGGGGCCGCCAATGGCGCCCAGCAGCACGCTGTCCGCGGCGCGGCATTTGTCCAGCTCGGCCTGGGGCAGCGGGTCCCCGAACTTGTCGATGGCCTCGCCGCCCATATAGGCGCGGGTGTAGGTGAAGGTGTGGCCGTGCTTCTCGGCGATCTTGTCCAGCACCCGCACCGCCTGGGTCACGATCTCGGGGCTCGCACAGTCGCCGTAGATCAGTGCAATGTTCTTTTCCATATCTGCCTCTTTCCTGTGTTGGGGCGGCGTCTGCACACGCCGCGGTCTCAGCCCTGCCGCAGGCTGTTCATCAGCCCGCCGGCCGCGATGATCTTCTGGATGAAAGGGGGGAAGGGCTCGGCCTGGAAGGTCTGCCCGGTGGTCACGTCGGTGATCACGCCGGTGTCAAAGTCGATGGACACCGTGTCGCCCTGGGCGATGGCCTCGCTGGCGGCCGGACATTCCAGGATCGGCAGCCCGATGTTGATGGCGTTGCGGTAAAAGATGCGGGCGAAGCTTTTGGCAATCACGCAGTCGATGCCGGCGGTCTTGATGGCCAGCGGCGCGTGCTCGCGGGAGGACCCGCACCCGAAGTTTTCGCCGCCCACCATGATGTCCCCGGCCTGTACGCGGGTGACAAAGGTTTTGTCGATGTCCTCCATGCAGTGGCCGGCCAGCTCCCGGGCGTCCTGGGTGTTCAGGTAGCGGGCGGGGATGATAACGTCGGTGTCGATGTTGTCGCCGTATTTGAAAACAGTACCTTGGGCTTTCATGTTCAAACCTCCCTCGGGTCGGTGATGCAGCCGGTCAGCGCGCTGGCGGCGGCGGTGGCGGGGCTGGCCAGATAGATTTCCGAATCCACATGCCCCATGCGTCCCACAAAGTTGCGGTTGGTGGTGGAGACGCAGCGCTCGCCTTCGGCCAGGATGCCCATATAGCCGCCCAGGCAGGGCCCGCAGGTGGGGGTGGAGACGATGCAGCCCGCATCAATGAAGGCGGTGGTGTAGCCGCGCAGGATGCACTCCCGGTAGACGGCCATCGTAGCGGGGATGATGATGGCCCGCACCCCCTTGGCGATGTGTCTGCCGTTGAGGATCTTGTAGGCGGCCTCCATATCCTCCAGCCGGCCGTTGGTGCAGGAACCGATCACCACCTGGTCGATCCGGATGCCGCCGCCCTCCCTGGCCGGGTGGGTGTTTTCGGGCAGGTGCGGGTAGGAGACGGTGGGCTCCAGCGTGTCCAGATCAATGACCACGGTGCGTTCATACTCGGCGTCCGGGTCGGCCTCGTACCGGACCCAGGGGCGCTGGCTGCGGCCCCGGAGGTAGGCTTCACAGGTCTCGTCCACCGGGAAGATGCCGTTCTTGGCGCCGGCCTCGATGGCCATGTTGCAGATGCACAGGCGGTCGTCCATCGAGAGGGAGGCCACGCCCGGGCCGGTGAACTCCATCGACTTGTACAGCGCGCCGTCCACGCCGATCTTACCGATGATGGAGAGGATCAGGTCCTTGCCCGAGACCCGCTCGGGCAGGCTGCCGGTGAGGACGAACCGGATGGCCGCGGGCACCTTGAACCAGGCCATGCCGGTGGCCATGCCGGCGGCCATGTCGGTGGAGCCCACGCCGGTGGAGAAAGCGCCCAGCGCGCCGTAGGTGCAGGTGTGGCTGTCCGCGCCGATGACGCAGTCGCCCGCGGTGACGATGCCCTTTTCGGGCAGCAGGGCGTGCTCAATGCCCATCTGGCCCACGTCGTAGAAGTTGAGGATGTCGTACTTGTTGGCGAACTCCCGGCACTGCTTGGACTGGGTGGCGCTCTTGATGTCCTTGTTGGGGACGAAGTGGTCCAGGACGATGGCCACCCGGTTTTTATCGAACACGCCGTCAAAGCCGGCCTTTTCAAATTCGTTGATGGCCACCGGCGTGGTGATGTCGTTGCCCAGGACGATGTCCAGTTTGGCGTTGATGAGCTGGCCCGCCTTGACCTGGTCGAGGCCGGCATGGTGCGCAAGGATCTTCTGTGTCAGTGTCATTCCCATGATACGGTTTGCTCCTTCATCCATTTTTCACTTGTTGTTGATGGCCGAGACCAGGGCCCGGATGCCCGCCACGATGATGTCGGTGTCGGTGCCGGCGCCCCAGGTGGCGGTGCCGTCGCCCCAGACCAGCCCCACATAGGAGGCGGCGCGGGAGGTGGACCCGCCGTCCAGGCTGTGCTCGGCGTACTGCTCCAGATGGAAGTCCATGCCGGTGGCGGTCTGGATGGCGTTGGCCACCGCGTCCAGACGGCCGTTGCCGATGGCCACCACCTCGCGGGTGGCGCCGTTCATCTCCAGCGTGACCGAAGCGGTGATGCCGCTCTTCTGGATGAAGTGGGCGTCGGCCACGTTGAAGGGCTTCTGCTTGTTGAGGTACTCCTGCTCAAAGATGCGGCAGACCTCGGCGGCGGAGAGCTCCTTGTGGCTGTGGTCGGACACGGCCTTGACCTTGTAGCCCAGGTCCTCCCGCATCTTGGCGGGCAGGTTGTAGCCGTAGTTCTGTTCCAGCACAAAGCCGATGCCGCCCTTGCCGCTCTGGCTGTTGATGCGGATGACGTCGGCGTCGTAGGTGCGGCCGATGTCGTGGGGGTCGATGGGGATATACGGGCAGGTCCACTCATGCAGGCCGTGCTCTTTGCGGTAGTTCATCCCCTTGGCGATGGCGTCCTGGTGGCTGCCCGAGAAGGCGGCAAAGACCAGGCTGCCGGCGTAGGGGGTGCGCTCGTACACATGCATCCGGGTCACCCGCTCGTAGGTCTCGCAGATGGCCGGCATGTCGGAAAAGTCCAGCTTCGGGTCCACGCCGTGGCTGTACATATTCATCGCCAGGGTGACGGCGTCCACATTGCCGGTGCGTTCCCCGTTGCCGAACAGGCAGCACTCGACGCGCTGGGCGCCGGCCAGCACGGCCAGCTCGGCGTCGGCCACGCCGCAGCCGCGGTCGTTGTGCGGGTGGGAGGAAAGGATCACGCTGTCCCGGTATTTCAGGTGCTTGGAACACCACTCGATCTGGTTGGCGTAGATGTGCGGCATGCTCATCTCCACCGTGACCGGCAGATTGATGATCATGGGGCGGTCGGGGGTGGGCTGCATCACATCCAGCACGGCGTTGCACACTTCCACGGCGTACTCGGGCTCGGTGCCGGTGAAACTTTCGGGGCTGTATTCAAACAGGAAGTTGCCCTCGTATTCCTCGCTCAGCTGCTTGACCAGCTTGGCGCCGTCCACCGCGATCTGCTTGATCTCCTCCCGGGATTTTTTGAATACCTGCTCCCGCTGGGCCACGCTGGTGGAGTTGTAGAAATGGATGATGGCCCGAGGCGCCCCCTTGACCGCCTCGAAAGTGCGGCGGATGATGTGGTCCCGGCACTGGGTCAGCACCTGCACCGTCACGTCGGCGGGGATGCGGTTCTCGTCAATCAGTTTGCGCAGGAAGGTGTATTCGGTCTCGCTGGCTGCCGGGAACCCCACCTCGATCTCCTTGAAGCCGATCTTGAGCAGCATCTCGTAAAATTCCAGCTTTTCGTCCAGGTCCATCGGCACGATCAGGCTCTGGTTGCCGTCGCGCAGATCGACGCTGCACCAGATGGGGGCGGCTTCGATATGGTCCTTCTGGGGCCACTCATAGATATGCCCGGGTTCCACCGGCGGGGGATAGTAGCCGATGTGATACTTGCTTGCGTTCATCATAGTCCAACTGCCTCCTTGTGATTGCGGCCGCCGGGCGGCCCTGTGCGCCTTCAAGGAAAAACGGCAACAAAAAACCGTCCCTCAAAGGCAGATGCCTTTGAGAGACGGGAACGTCTTAAAAAGCGTTGTACCCGCGGTACCACTCTCATTGCTGCTGGAAGCAGCCCCTCTGTACGATCGGCCGAAGCGAATCGCGCCTGTATGATAACGGTCAGGTTCCGTCCGCACCTAACGGCAAAGCGCTCAGCACGGCTGCTCGGGGGCCAGTGACGCAAACCCTTCCGCACCGCCTTGCACCAACCGGCGGCTCTCTGCAGCGGGAAGCGGGATTGCTTTTTCCCCGTCACTGCATGTATAACTTACTGGTAACAAGTCTAGCAGGTTTCACAGCCGCTGTCAAGCGGCGCCGGGCCGGCAACCGGCGAATTTGTGCAAAACCCACAAGCCGGTTGAAAATATTGTGGCAAATCCGCTGCGCCGCTCAGGCGGCGTCCTCGGCGGTGGCCGCGGCGGCATCCCCGGTCCCGTCTTCGCTCCCTTCCGGTACGGGGGCGGTGGTGCGCGGGGTCACGGCCAGCGGGTCGGGCAGGGAATCGGTCTCTATGGCTTCCAGCACAGCCGGAACACCGGGGAAGAACTTCCGGATGCCGGTGTCCTTGCAGTGCAGGCCGTCGAAGAAGTCCATCTCCTCAATGCCCTCCACACAGGCGGGGTCGTAGCTGCCGTACAGCGGCACGTCGTTGTCGGCGCAGTACTGCCGCAGCCAGTTTTCCACCTGGAAGAACCCCTGGTGCAGCTCGGTCTCGCCCAGCAGATAGTTGTATAAGTAGGGGTGCCAGGGGGAAAGCACCAGGATCACGGTGGTGCCCTGGTCCCGCGCATAGCGGATGAAGGCGTCAAAGGCGTCCAGCTGGGTCTGGGACAGTTCGTTGAACCCTTCCATGTGGACGCTGTTGAAGGTGGAACAGGCAGCCGCGGCCTGCGCCAGAATCTGTTCCTGGGTCTGGTTGCGGAATTCCACATTGTACAGGATGCTGCCGTCCGACCGCTTGATGTTGGTGGATTGGTCGAAGGGGTCCCCCTCCACCGGGTTGAACTCGATGGTGTTGCCATCGTCGTCGGTGACGGTGGACTGGCCCCGGTTCTTGACAAAGTAGTCCACGTTCCCCTGGAAGTAGGCGGGCTCGGCCAGCGCCTTCCACAGTTCCACCGGGTCGGGCTCCTCATAGTCGGTGGGAACGCCCAGCACCTTGGTCAGAAACTCGTTGTACAGGTCGGCGTCGGCGCGCTCGTCAAAGGCGTTCTCGCTGTCGTAGAAGACCCAGGGGTCCACACTCCAGATCAGCACCTTGGGCGCCTTGCCGTAGGTGATCATCTTGTAATAGCTGGTCATGTTGTCCCGCACGTCGGCGCCGGTGACGCCCATGTTGAAAAAGCTGTCCACCCCGACCAGTTCCCGGTTGAACTGCAGGATCCGGCTGGAGCCCACGGCAATCACCTCCGGCGTTTCGGCCACGTCCTGGGCGTAAAGCTGCACGACCTCCCGCTCATCCATCGAGTCGAAGTTGGTCACGTCATAGCCCTGCAGCATCAGGTCCACGATGCGGCGGGGGGCCAGCTCGCCCTGGAACAGGCCGCTGCGGTCCACTGTATAGCTGAACCAGACCATGAACGCCAGGATGGGCAGGCAGAGCGCCAGCTTGATGAGGGTCTTGGACCCAAAATACAGCCGGCGCACAAAACCCAGCCAGAACCGCCCCCAAAGGGTGTAGCGGCGGGGCTTGCGCGGCGGGCGGC
>ERZ1090878.454-NODE-456-length-22503-cov-7.326132_pt1 | contig 22503 bp, 19 predicted proteins | sample MGYA00478473_ERZ1090878 | MGnify/ENA primary metagenome ERZ1090878 (study PRJEB33644, sample SAMEA5815720) | chicken gut metagenome | biome: Chicken; feature: Gastrointestinal Tract; material: Caecum | place: Ireland | collected 2019-01-01 | study: A study of the... | reverse complement strand
TTTTGCGGCGATCCGGCTGTCCAGTTCCTTTGCCTGCGGAAAGCCAAGGCTGCCGGTCACAAAGTCGTTTTGGTAGTCCACCACGATCAGGCACTTTTTCATTTGCATCTTCTCCTTTTGCGCTTGTGCAGTAGCTGCAGAATATTGCAATATTAGGATGTATATTTATTATTATACCGCCAATACTGCCTTTCGTAAAGAAAAAATTGCTGATTTTGCATGTGCGCGGATCTTGGGGAGACGGCCGCTGTATTTTGCAGCCGTTTTTACCGTATGTTTTTGCAAAAGGGCAGGGAATGTGCACCGTGTGCGGCGTTGCGTTTTACGGTGCTTTTTGCTTTTAAGCGGGCAGCGGCGCGGCTTTCAAAAATTTTGAAAAATTTTTTGAAAAAAGTCTTGACTTTCTCTGACCATTGTGTATAATGTAGTTAAAGGTCAAAGAAAGTCAAAGTCAAAACTTGACGATCTTTCTCCTAAACCTGTAGGAAAGGAAGATGATCGGAAAATGAAGATGTCAGATTTGATCGCCAATGTCATTCTGGACATGTTTTCGGACGGCAGCCCGACCGTGCAGATCCGGCGCAATGATCTGGCACAGCAGATCGGCTGCGTGCCCAGTCAGATCAACTATGTGATCACTTCGCGCTTTACGCCGGAGCAGGGCTACACCATTGAAAGCCGGCGCGGCGGTGGCGGTTACATCTTGATCACGCGCGCAGGCAGCAAATCGGCTGTGATCATGCACCTGATCAATTCCATCGGCGACTCGATCGATGAAAAAACGGCGGCCGCCAATATCTATAATCTGCACCGCCAGAATGTGATTGACGAAAAGGGCGCAAAAATGATGCTCGGCAGTGTGTCTGACAATATATTTAAAGACACGCCGGCACCGCTTACACGCCAGACAAAGGATAAGATCCGAGCAAACTTATTTAAAAATTTACTGCTGAATTACAGCAATTAGGAGGAATCACTATGAGATGTCAACGCTGTAACCAAAACGAAGCAACCACCCATATCCGTCAGAATATCAACGGTCATGTGACCGAAATGTACCTTTGCCCCGACTGTGCCAAGGAACTGCATGCAAACGACATGTTCGAGCCGTTTAATCTGGGCTCCTTTTTCGGCAACTTTCTCGGCGCCTCTACGGCGGCGTTCAATGCACTGGCCGGCGTGGACCGCTGCGGCTACTGCAACTCCAGCCTGAACGACATTGTGTCGAGCGGCAAGATGGGCTGCGCACACTGCTACGACAAGTTCTATGAGCAGCTTTATCCGTCTTTGGAGCGCATGCACGGCAATGTGCACCACATCGGCAAACATGTGCATTATACGCAGGAAAATGAGACGGACGCAAAGAAAGAAGCGCCCAAGGCTGAAAATCCGCTGAGCAAGGTCGACCGCCTGAAAGAGGAACTGAAAGAAGCCATTAAAACGCAGAACTTTGAACGGGCAGCCGTTTTGCGTGATAAGATCAAAGAGCTTGAGGGGGATAAGTAAAAATGGATAAGTGGTATATTGCACAGGGCAAAAACAGCGACGTCGTACTTTCGTCGCGTATCCGTTTGGCACGCAATCTGGAAGATGCGCCGTTTCCGTCACGCATGAGCGGCGACCTGCGGCGCACCGTCAGCCGTAAAATTTTTGCGGCACTGAAAAATTCCGAACTGGCCGGCGACCTGAATCTGCTCGACATGTCGCAGATGAAGGACGCCGAGGCGCAGGCGCTTGTGGAAAAGCACCTGATCACAAGCCAGTTTGTAAACGGGCGCGAAAATGGTGCGCTGATCCTTTCCAACGACGAGACCGTTTCCATCATGCTCTGCGAAGAGGATCATATCCGTTTGCAGGTCATGCGCAGCGGCCAGGATCTTATGGAGGCCTACCGCGAGGCCGACAAGATCGACGACGTGCTTCTGAATCGCCTGAAGATCGCGTTTGACGACAAGCTCGGTTTTCTGACTTCCAGCCCGACCGACCTTGGCACGGGGCTCAAGGCATCTGTGCTGCTGCACATTCCGGCGCTTGTTGCGCGCGGTCAGGTCGGCCGCCTTTCGGCCATGGTCAATAAGCTCGGCCTTTCCATGAAGCCGGTCTATTCCGATAAGGATGCTTTTTACTATCTTTCCAACCAGATCACGATGGGCATCACAGAAAAAAGCGCTGTGGAAAACCTGAGTGCAATATGCGACCAAATCGTAAAACAGGAACGCGCTGCGCGTGAAGATCTGAAAGATCTGGACGCGTTTGAGGACCGCGTGTACCGTGCCTTCGGCACACTGAAAATGGCCAGAAAGCTGACTTCGTCAGAATTTTTGAGCCTGATCTCCCTGGTGCGTCTGGGCGTTTCGCTCGGCTACTTTGAAGTGCCCTACGAAACGATCAACGCACTGATGATCGGTGTGCAGCGCGGCAATTTAACGGTGCGCGCGGGGGCAGACCTTGAAGCGCAGGAGCGCGATAAGCTGCGCGCCTCGATCACGCGCGAGGCACTTGGCAAATATTAAAGTGAAAGAGCGTTTTCTTTCACCGATTGGAGGAAAACATCATGTATAAATTCAGCAACTTTACAGCCAAAGCCAATGAGGCACTGAACATTGCCATTGAGTGCGCCGAGGATTTCGGCCACAACTACATTGGCAGCGAGCATATTTTGCTCGGCATTTTGAAAGAGGGCACAGGCGTCGGCGCCGTTGTGCTCAGTGAAAATGATATTGATACGAAAACGATCGAGGAACTTATCAAGTCAAATACCGGCATTGGTTCACCGACCAAACTGAGCCCCAGCTATTTTACCCCGCAGGCAAAGCGTATTTTGGAAATCGCTTACCAGACAGCCAGCGGTATGTTCCACAGCTTTGTCGGCACAGAGCACCTGCTGATGGCGATTTTGCAGGAGGACGACTGCTATGCTGTGCAGTATCTGCAGGCCTGCGGCGTTACGCCGGATGCGCTGATGCAGACGCTGGCGTCATCGCTCGGCGGCGGAGAGACAGCTTCAGCCGCGCAGGGCGAGAAAAAGGCAAAGGGCGGCAAATCCGGCCACGAAACCCTGGATAAGTACGGCAAAGACCTGACGGCGCTTGCCAAAGAGGGCAAGATCGACCCGGTCATCGGCCGTGACAAAGAGATCGAGCGTGTGATCCAGATCCTTTCCCGCCGCACCAAAAACAACCCTTGTCTGATCGGTGAGCCCGGCGTGGGCAAAACCGCCATTGCAGAGGGGCTGGCGCTGAAAATTGCTAAGGACGAGGTGCCCGAGCTGCTGCGCGGCAAAAAGATCATTTCGCTGGATCTGACCTCTATGGTCGCCGGTACGAAATACAGGGGCGACTTTGAAGAGCGTATTCAAAAAGCGCTCGATGAAGTCAAGGCCGCCAAAGACATCATCCTCTTTATCGACGAGGTGCACACGATCGTCGGCGCCGGTGCGGCCGAGGGTGCTGTGGACGCGGCCAATATTCTGAAGCCGGCGCTGGCCCGCGGCGAGATTCAGGTCATCGGCGCTACGACGATCGATGAATACCGCAAATACATTGAAAAAGACGCCGCACTGGAACGCCGCTTCCAGTCCATTTTGGTCGGGGAACCGACGCCGGAAGAGGCTGTCGAGATTCTGAAAGGCCTGCGCGACAAGTACGAGGCGCACCATAAGGTCAAAATCACCGACGAAGCGATCGACGCGGCTGTAAAAATGAGTTCGCGCTATATTGCAGACCGTTATCTGCCCGATAAGGCCATTGACCTGATCGATGAGTCCGCTTCTGAACTGCGTTTGAAAGCGTTCACGCCGCCGCAGAACCTGCAGGAGATGGAGGCCGAGATCAAGCGCCTTTCCCAGGAAAAGCAGTCGGCCGTCAACGCCCAGAATTTTGAAGAGGCGGCCAAGCTGCGCGACAAGGAAAAGGAACTGAAAGACCTTTTGGACACCGAAAAGGACAAGTGGAAAAATGCCTCTTCCCACGATGTGCCTGAGGTAACGGCAGAGGACATTGCCGAAGTCGTCTCCAACTGGACCGGCATCCCGGTGGCGCAGATCACGAAAGAAGAAAGCGAAAAGATTCTGAACCTGGAAAACATCCTGCATGAGCGCATCGTCGGTCAGGATAAGGCGGTTTCGGCCATTGCGCGTGCCATCCGCCGCAGCCGTGTCGGCCTGAAAAACCCGAACCGCCCGATCGGCTCGTTCATCTTCCTGGGTCCGACCGGCGTCGGCAAGACCGAGCTTTGCAAAACGCTGGCAGAGGCCATGTTCGGCACAGAGGACGCCATCATCAAGCTCGACATGAGCGAATACATGGAAAAGCACACTGTCTCCAAACTGATCGGCTCGCCGCCCGGCTATGTCGGCTATGATGAGGGCGGCCAGCTGACGGAAAAGATCCGCAGAAAGCCGTACTCTGTCGTCTTGTTTGATGAGATCGAAAAGGCGCATCCCGACGTGTTCAATATGCTGCTGCAGATTCTGGAGGACGGTGTCCTGACCGATTCCAAGGGACGCAAGGTCAGTTTCAAAAACGCCATCATCATCATGACCTCCAACGTCGGCGCGTCGAAAATCACCAGCCGTAAAAGCGCGCTTGGATTCGGCGGTTCCGACAATGCGGATCAGAATATTGAGGAACTGGTCATGGAGGATCTGAAAAAGACCTTCAAGCCGGAATTCTTGAACCGCGTGGACGAGATCATTGTGTTCAACCAGCTGCAGAAAGCGGATATTGAAGAGATCGCCAAGAGAATGCTTAAAACGCTTGCCAAACGTCTGTCCGGCATGGATATTGCGGTCACCTTCACAGATGCCGCTGTTTCGGCTATCGCTGATGCCGGCTTTGATAAGGTGTACGGTGCGCGTCCGCTGCGCCGTGCCATTCAGAATAAAATCGAGGACCGCATGAGCGAACTGATCCTGGAGGAGAAGATCAAGAAAGGCGAAAGCTGCACGGTGGATTTTGCAGACGGCAGCTTTACTTTCAACGGCATGCAGTAAGCCCTACACACCACAAAAACACAGGCAATTTTGCCTGTGTTTTTTGTTGTGCATTTTTGAAATGTGTTGTATAATGATTTTGGAATGTTCTACTTTTCATGGCAGGAGGGCAGGGTATGCGCAAAAAAGCAATTTTTCTTGGCGCGCTGGCCGGCGCCGGGGCAGCCGTTTGGTCGGCGCACCGCAACAAAAAATATCCGCTTGCAAAGGGCTACGCACTTTTGAATAAATTTTCCGTGCCGGGGGCTTTTGTTTGTGCACCGGTTTCGGCGCTCGGCAATGCCGTGCTGCAAAAAATGCCTTTGCCCACCGTGCCCGCCGGGCTGAAACGGCGTTGTTTGCAGTTTACGGCGCAGGACAGTGTTTTGCTTTCCATAACGATGTATGAGCCTGAGAAGTCTTCGTGCCCACTGCCGTGCCTTGTCTATTTGCACGGCGGCGGTTTTTGCTTTGGCGATGCGTGGTACATTCACCAAAATGTGTGCGACTATGCGCTTGCGGCAAATTGCCGCGTGGCGTTTGTGCATTACCGCACTTCTGATTCATCGGCGTTTCCTGTGCCGTTTCAGGACTGCTGCAGTGCGCTGCAGTATATTTGGCAGCACTGCAGTGCGCTGGGCATCGACCGCAGCCGTATTGCGATCGGCGGCGACAGCGCCGGCGGCGCGCTGGCAGCTGCCTGCACACTTTGGGCCAGGGACGAGGCCAAAATACCGCTTTGTTTTCAGCTTCTTGTTTACCCGGTCACCGACTGCCGCATGCAGACGGCTTCCATGCGAGCCTTTACAGACAGTCCGCTTTGGAATGCACGCCTGAACCGCAGAATGTGGCAGCTATATCTGCGCGACGGCGACTGCGGCATGCCGGCCTATGCTTCGCCGATGCTTGCGGACGATTTTTCTTTTCTTCCGCCGGCTTATGTGGAAGTAGAACAGTTCGACTGTCTGCGGGATGAGGGCATTGCCTATGCCCAGGCGCTGCAGGATGCAGGCGTTGCCGTGGAACTGAAAATCGTTAAAAATACGTTTCACGGTTTTGACGTGCTGCGCAGCACGCCTATTACCCGGCAGATGCTTCATCGCCGCGGCGAAGCGCTGCGCAGTGCCTTTTGGGACGAGACGAAGTAAACGAAAACAGAAATTGGTGAGGTGGAATCTGGCGTGTATAATCCACAGTTGGAGACGTTTTTATGTGTGGCAGAATCGGGCAGTTTTAACAAAGCTGCCGAAAAGCTCTATATTTCGCCGCCGGCCGTAATCAAGCAGATCAATCTGCTGGAGGAGAAGCTTGGTTTGCAGCTTTTTGTGCGCACGCACCGCGGCCTGGTACTGACCAAAGCAGGGCAGTCACTGGTGCAGGATGCCAGGTACATCATCCAGTACTGCCGTGATTCTGTTACGCGCGCCAGAAACGCTATGCAGGAGAGCGGCGAGATCATCCGCATCGGCACCTCACCCATGACGCCGGCGCAGGTGCTGGTAGATCTTTGGCCAAAAATGCAGACATACTGTCCAAACATCAAGTTTCAGCTGATCCCGTTTGAAAATACGCCGGAAAACGCTCGTGAGATCCTTGGCAACCTGGGGCAGAACATCGATGTGATCGCCGGTATTTTTGATGAAACGATGCTGAACCTGCGCCGGTGCGCCGGGCTTGCGCTCTCGCGCGAACCGATCTGCTGCGCCGTTTCCATCCATCACCGCCTGGCGCAGAAAGACAAACTGACGATCCGGGACCTTTACGGCGAAAATCTGATGCTGATGCGCCGCGACTGGAGCCATTATGTGGACATGCTGCGCGATGACCTTTGGAAGAACCATCCTCAAATCCACATTGTGGACTTTGATTTTTACGATGTGGCCGCGTTTAACCAGTGCGAAAACAACAACTGCGTTCTGATGGCAATTGAAAACTGGCGGTATGTGCACCCGCTTTTGAAGATTTTGCCTGTCGAGTGGAACTATACGATCCCATTCGGTCTGCTGCACGCGCCGCAGCCGTCCGACACGGTGCGCCGTTTTCTGCATGCGGCCGAAATGGCCGTTGCCGCTAAAGACGCCTAGGTGCTGTTAACTTTTTGGTTTATACAGAGTAACGAATCGAGACTTCAAAAGAAGTCTCGGTTTTTTTATAATGAAATCAGAAAGAGAAAGCGTGGTGAGAAACGTGTATAAAAAGGTATTTCTTGCCGCTGTGCTCGGTGTGCTGCTGTGCCTTGCCGGCTGCAGCGCTGCAGCCCAGACAGATGCCGGAGTCACCCGGTAGTCCGGAGGTGAAACTTCAGTGCAGCAGGCAGATCCGGCAAATGCCTATACGGCGGATACGCCCATTGCGGATGTTATGGCGGACCCGGTGCTCGGCGATTGGGGCAGGCTGTTGTTCCCGGCCGACGCAGGGTACTGGAGCGGAGATACGCTCGGCACGCTTTCTCTGACCTGGTACAACAATATAGACCCGGATAAAACAGTGGAAATCGCAAATTATGTGCGTGCGCACGCTGCGGCCGGCGATACGGTTTTTTACGACATTTATACGCCGCAGGAAAAGGCACAGGATCCGGCTAAGGAAGATACGGGGCTGTTCTTTTTTAAAGGTACGCCGGGTGCGCGGTTTGCCGTGTGCAATGCGGGCGGCGGCTTTGCGTATGTGGGTGCTATGCAGGACAGTTTTCCCCATGCGCTGGAGTTGTCCAAAAAAGGGTACAATGCGTTTGCGCTTATCTACCGCCCCGGCGCACAGACCGCGTGTGAAGACCTGGCGCGCGCCATTAGCTTTATTTTTGAACATGCCGATGAGCTGCAGGTCAGTACAGACGGCTATTCTTTGTGGGGCGGTTCTGCCGGCGGACGCATGGCGGCGTGGCTCGGTTCCTATGGCCCGGCAGCCTTCGGCGGTGACGATGTGCCGCGGCCCGGCGCCGTTGTCATGCAGTATACCGGCCATTCAGATTATACGCAAAACGATCCGCCCACCTTTGCCTGTGTCGGCGAGGCAGACGGCATTGCGAATTGGCATACGATGCAGCGGCGCATAGAGGCGCTGGATGCACTCGGCATTCCCACCGAATTCCACCACTATCCCGGTCTGTCCCACGGCTTTGGCCTTGGCACCGGCACGGTGGCCGAAGGCTGGCTGAACCAGGCGGTGGCATTCTGGCAGGCGCAGATGTAAAACATTTTGCCGAAAACGGATGCGCGTTTGTGCTGTGTCCGAAAATATAAACAGCAACCATTTAAAACCAATGCAGAAAGGAAGCTTTTTTGTGAACAACTTTATTTTTCAAAACGCAACCAAGGTCTATTTCGGCCGCGGTTGTGTCAAAGAGTATTTGACAAGCCTTGCGGGTCAGTATGGCGACACGGTGCTTCTGGCTTACGGTGGCGGTTCCATCAAGCGAAACGGTGTTTACGACGAGGTCACTTCTGTTTTGAAATCTGCCGGGAAAAAGATCGTGGAGTTCTCCGGCATCATGGCTAACCCGACTTATGCAAAAGTACAGGAGGGTGCAAAGCTCGCGCGTGAAAATCATGTAGACATGATCTTGGCCGTCGGCGGCGGGTCTGTTATGGACTGCTGCAAAGCTGTTTCCCTGGCCGCTTGGTATGAGGGCGATGTATGGGAAGATTTTTGGGTGCGTCCTGGCGTGATCGACATGCAGCCCCTGCCGCTCGGCGTCATCGTAACCGTGGCCGGCACCGGCAGCGAGTGCAACGGCGGCGCCGTGATTACCAATGAAGAAAAAAAGGTCAAGACCGGCCGCGATTATCCGCAGCTGAACCCGCAGTTTGCTCTGCTTGACCCGACTTATACCTATAGTGTGCCGAAAGCGCAGATGATCTCCGGCGGCTTTGACATTTTAAGCCACATCATGGAAACGTATTTCAGCGAACCGAACGAAGACAACGTTTCTGACGACATTATGGAAGCGTTGATGCGAAGCGTGGTCCGCAACCTGCGCGCCGCCATTCGTGACCCGCAGGATTACACAGCCCGCTCCAATTTGATGTGGGATGCCACGATGGCCGAAAACCGCGTGATCAAAATGGGCAAAAAGTGCGACTTCCAGTGCCACAACATGGAACACCAGCTTGGCGCTTACACAAACTGCAACCACGGCTGCGGCCTGGCGGTGCTGCACCCGGTCTATTACCGCCACATTTACAAAGAGGGTCTGCCCAAGTTTGTGCGTTTTGCAGAAAACGTATGGGGCATTGCCCGCGACGGCCAGAGCGACGAATCGCTGGCGCTTGCCGGCATTGAGGCGCTGGCAGCATTTATTCGTGAAATCGGTCTGCCCACGACGCTGCAGGAGCTTGGGCTTACTGATGAAAGCGCGCTGAAAGAGATTGCAGATTCCTGCGGCATTTCAGCCGGCAGCTATAAACCTATGACACACGACGAGATCCTGCAGATCTTTCGTGAATGCTATGCCTGAAAGGAGCAGTTAAAATGAAAAAACTAACCGCACTTTTGCTGGGGCTGGTACTTGTGTTCAGCTTTGCCGCTTGCAGCAGCAACACCGACAACAAACCGTCTGAAACCGATCCGGCTTCTGCACCGTCAGCGTCTGACAGCGCCGCCTCTGACGAAACGCAGCCGCAAAGCAGCGACGGCAGCAATGTTTTGGTCGTTTACTTCTCGGCATCCGGCAACACCGAAAGGGCTGCGAATTACATTGCCGACGCGACCGGCGGCGATTTGTTTGAACTGGTACCGGCCGATCCTTATACGGATGCAGACCTGGACTGGACGGATGAGGACAGCCGTGTTGTCTATGAATACGAAAACGAAAATGCGCGCGATGTGCAGCTTGAGGCCGATACGGTCGACAACTGGGACCAGTATGACACTGTGTTCATCGGCTATCCCATCTGGTGGGGCATCGCCGCGTGGCCGGTCAACGATTTTGTAGAGTCGAATGATTTTACCGGCAAAACGGTCATTCCGTTTTGTACTTCTTCAAGCTCGGGCCTTGGTGAAAGCGGCGAACTGCTGGAAGAGGCGGCTGGCACCGGCACCTGGCTGGAGGGCGAGCGTTTCCGTTCCAGTGTGTCTGAAGAGGATGTGCAGGAATGGGTCGCGGATCTCGATTTGTAAATGCTAAAAAAGGCATATCCGACGCGAGCGGGTATGCCTTTTATACAGGTGCAGCATCTGCACCGGAAAGAGGGAACATAAAATGGGTAAAAAAATATTGGTTATATCCGGCAGCCCGCGCCGCGGCGGCAATTCCGATTTGTTGTGTGACGCGCTGATCCGCGGAGCTGTGGACAGCGGCCACACGGCGGAAAAAGTCTACCTGCAGGATCTGAGAATCGGCGCCTGCCGCGCCTGCTATGGCTGTCGTGGCACAGGTACATGCGTGCAAAAAGACGACATGGCGGCACTTTTGGACAAAATGATCGTGTCCGATGTGATCGTGCTGGCGACGCCGGTCTATTTTTATTCAATGGACGGCCAAATGAAAACGATGATCGACCGCACGCTTCCGCGCTATACGCAGATCCAGAATAAAGATTTTTATTTTATCGCAACGGCAGCCGCCGGTGAAAAAGCGATGGCGCGCACGATCGATGCGCTGCGCGGTTTTACAGACTGCCTGCCCGGCGCGCAGGTGCGCGGGGTGCTTTGCGGCGGCGGTGTGTACCAGAAGGGCGAGGTAGAGCATACCAAATACATAAAAAAGGCTTACGATATGGGCCGCCATTGTTAAGCGTAAAGTTTTTTGAAAGTAAGAATTCAGGAGATGACAGGCATTGAAAAGTGCGGCGGTTGTGTAGCTTGCCGCACATCGTTTCCCTTTTGGGGAAAAGAAAAAACGGCAGAAACGGTCTTCCTGCACGGTAAAGGTGCGGCTGGGTAGGCGCGTGTTTTGCAAAAAAAGGCGGTGCAGTTTTAAGCTGCACCGCCTTTTTCATGGATTTTTTATTCCTCTACAAATTTGTTGTGTGTAAAGAGCAGGGAAATACACCAAATGGCTGCAATGCCGACCAGTGTAAAAATGATGCGGGCTACAACGGCGTCTTGGCCGCCGCAGATCCACGCGACAATATCAAATTTAAACAGGCCGATCGAGCCCCAGTTGATGCCGCCGATGATCGTCAGGATCAGGGCGATGCGGTTTATGATTCTCATGCTTTCATCTCCTGTATAAAAATCATTCGTAGTATGTGCTGTATGCATGATTTTATACAGAAGAATTTCTTACATGGTCGTTACGATCAGTTCAGCCTGTCCGTTTACTTCAAATTTTCCAAAATTTGCCGGCACAAAAAAGCTGTCGCCCTTTTGGAAGTCCATGTCGCCGATTTGGCCGCTGCCGTCAAGCACCAGCACGTTTACAAAAGAGGCCTCGTCTGCCGTAAACGCCATGGCGCCGTTCAGCGCACAGTGGTACACCGTGAAAAGTTCGCAGCTGCGCAGCAGCGTTTTCTGCCCGCCGGGTACGTTTTCGGGGCTGCCCTGTGCGGTCGTGGGGTATTTCGGCGGCTCGGTTTTTGCCGTGTCCAGCGCTTTTTGCACATGCAGTTCGCGCGGCTTGCCGTCTTTGCCCAGCCGGCCGTAGTCGTAAACACGGTAAGTCGAATTGGAGTTTTGCTGGATCTCGGCGATAAACACGCCTTTGCCGATCGCGTGTACCGTGCCGGCTTCAATGAAAAACACATCGCCCTTTTTGACCGGCACGCTGTTAAGCACTTCGGGCAGGGTGTTGTTTTCGATGGCCGCTTTAAATTCTTCTTTGGAGATTTTGTCTTTGAACCCGTAAATCAGACTTGCACCGGGCTGCGCGTCGATCACATACCACATTTCGGTTTTGCCGAATTCGTGTTCATGCACGCGGGCATATTCATCGTCCGGGTGCACCTGGATAGACAGGTCGTCCTTTGCATCGATCATCTTGATAAGCAGCGGAAAGTCCGGGTATGCTGCCGCTTTTGTACCGGCTATTTTTTCGCGCCCGGCGTTTTCCACCACATCGTGAAAGATCTGCCCGGCGTACTCGCCGTTCTCCACCGTGTTTGGGCCGTCTTTGTGGCACGACAGTGTCCAGGCCTCGGCCACAATGTCCAGGTCCGTTTGCATTTTGTACTCGGTTTTCAGTCTTGTGCCGCCCCATATGTTGTCTTTGAGTGCGGGCTTCAGTTTCATAATATACATAGTATCACTCCGCCTCTATCTTAGCAGAAAAAGGAAAGCCTTTCAAGCATTTTGCATCTGCATTTGCTCCCCATTATTTTCTTTACTTGTTTTTTTATAAGGATTATAGTAAAATAAGCACAGTTTAGGAAAACGGGGTTATTTTATGGCTTTGCTGACCGTGCAAAATTTAACATTGTCGTTCGGGGAGCGCACGCTTTTTTCCGATGTCTCGTTTGACGTGAAGGAAGGGGAAAAGGTCGGCTTTGTCGGCGCGAACGGCGTGGGCAAAACCACGCTGTTCAAGGTGATCACCGGCGAACTGCAGCCCGATGAAGGCGGCGTGTTCACCGGCAAAAACGTGCGCGTGGGCTACATGGAGCAGCACACCTGTTCGGCAGAAAATACGGTCTGGGACGAGCTGGTTTCCGGATTTTCAGATCTGATCGCCATGGAACAGGAGCTGCACGATATTTCGCTTGCTCTGCAAAACGGCAGCGGCGATACGGCGCGCCTGATCGAACGCCAGGCATTTTTAAACGACCGCTTTGTGCAGGACGGCGGCCTGACTTACAAAAGCCGCACGCGAAGCACCCTGATCGGCCTTGGTTTTACGGAGGCGGAGTTTCAAAAAAGCACCAAAAAGCTCAGCGGCGGCCAGCGCTCCAAGCTGATTTTGGCCAAGCTTCTGCTTTCCGATGCGTCTCTTCTGCTGCTCGACGAGCCAACGAACCATTTGGATATCGATTCGGTCGAGTGGCTGGAATCTTTCCTGCTCGACTATAAAGGCGGCGTCATTCTGATTTCGCACGACCGTTATTTTCTTGACAAGGTCACCACAAAAACGATCGAGCTGGAAAATCGGAAGCTGCGCTGCTTCACCGGCAACTATTCTGTTTTCCTGCAGAAAAAAGAGGCCGAGCAAAAGGCTATCCGCGAAAAATATGAAAACGACATGAAAGAGATTGAGCGGCTCGAGGGCATCATCCGCCAGCAGCACCAGTGGAACCGCGAGCGCAATATCCGCACGGCGGAAAGCAAAGAAAAGGTGATCGAACGCATCAAAAGCCAGTTGGTCGTGCCGGACAGCGCCCTGCAAAAAATCCGTTTTCACTTTTCGCCAAAACTCGTCAGCGGCGACGATGTGCTGTTTACCGAAGATTTGAAAAAGTCGTTTGGCGAAAAGCAGGTGTTTCAAAACGTTACGTTCGACATTAAAAAGGGCGAACGCGTTTTTCTGCTCGGCGCAAACGGCTGCGGCAAAACAACGCTGTTTAAGCTTTTGATGGGTGATCTGCAGCCGGATAGCGGGCGCATGAAATTCGGCGCCAACGTGCAGACCGGCTATTTTGACCAGGTGCAGGAAAAATTGAACCTGCAAAACACAGCGCTGGAGGAAGTGTGGTCGGCCTTTCCGGCTATGCCCGAGGCGCAGGTGCGCAGCGCCTTGGCCGCGTTTTTATTTAAAGGCGACGAGGTGTTTAAGCCGCTGCGCCAGTGTTCGGGCGGCGAAAGGGCCCGCGTGGCGCTTTTAAAGCTGATGCTCGGCGGCTACAATTTCCTGCTGCTCGACGAACCGACCAACCATTTGGATACGGCTTCGCGCGAAGAACTGGAAAACACGCTTCTCGACTACAGCGGCACCATGTTTATCGTGTCGCACGACCGCTATTTTATCAATAAACTGGCCACGCGCATTTTGCTGCTGCGCCCGGACGGAATCTTTTCCTTTGTTGGAAACTATGATGATTTTCTGGCCTATTCCCGCAGCATGCAGGCGTCCGGCGCTGCGCAGCCGGTCAAGGCGGAAAAAGCTGCGCCGAAGGTCAACGACTATAAACTGAAAAAAGAGCGCGCTTCCAAGATGCGTAAGCTGGAGACGGCTTTGAAAAAACTGCAGGAAGAGATCGAGCAGACGGAAGAGCGCATTGCAAATCTGAACGATTTGATCGGCGGCGATTTGGATTACGAGACGCTGATGGAAAAAACCAGCGAGCTTGACCAGCTTTCCGGCTACCTGGACATCCTTTATGAAAAGTGGGAAGCGGCAGACAGTGAATTGACTTTGCTTACAGATTGATTTATAATGTTACCATTCTGCGGCGCGGCCGATTCGGGGGGCTTTTTTGTGAAAAATGTTGCTATAATCGGCGCCGGTGCAGCCGGCATGATGGCGGCCGCTGTCAGCGCCGGGCAGGGCAACCGCGTTACACTGATCGAAAAAATGCCGCGCCCCGGCCGCAAGCTGATGATCACGGGGAAGGGCCGCTGCAATCTGACAAACGCCTGCTTTGATCTGGAGGATCTGGTCGCGCAGGTGACTTCAAACCAGAAGTTTTTATACAGCGCTTTTTCGGCTTTTATGCCGTATGATACGATCGCGCTATTTGAGTCGCTCGGCGTGCCTACGAAAATCGAGCGCGGCGGCCGCGTTTTTCCGGTTTCCGACCGGGCAGTCGACGTGGTGGACGCGCTGGTGCGCTACGCAAAAAAGAGCGGCGCTTCCTTTGTGTTTTCACCGGCGGAGCAAATTCTTTGTGAAAACGGCCGCATTGCAGCCGTGCAGCTGCAAAACGGCGAAGTGCTGCCCTGTGACAGTCTTTGTATTGCGACCGGCGGCAAAAGCTACCCGGGTACGGGCTCTGCCGGCGACGGCTACCGTTTTGCCCGCAGTCTCGGCCACACGGTAACTCCGCTTCGTCCCGGTTTGGTCGGCCTTGTATCTCCAGACGCGTTCTGCGGCCAAATGCAGGGGCTGTCTTTAAAAAATGCCGGCTTTGTCCTTTTGAAAAACGGCAAAGAAGTTTACCGGGATTTCGGCGAGTTGCTTTTTACGCATTACGGCGTTTCCGGGCCGGTCGTTCTTTCTGCCTCCAGTCATATTGATACGTTTTCCGGGGCAGACTATACTGTGTCGGTCGATCTGAAGCCGGCGCTGGACGATAAAAAGCTGGACGAACGCATTTTGCGTGATTTCTCGGCGGCGGCAAACCGCAATTTCTCCAATGCGCTCGGTGCGCTGCTGCCGGCCAAAATGATTTCGGTCGTTGTGGCGCGCAGCGGCATTAGCGCAGACAAAAAGGTCAACCAGATCACGCACGGCGAACGCGCCGGCCTTGTCAGGCTTTTGAAAAACTTTTCGCTTCGCGTTACAGACTTTCGCCCCATCGAAGAGGCCATCATTACGCGCGGCGGCGTGGATGTGCGCGAGATCGACCCGAAAACGATGCGTTCCAAACGGATCGATAATCTTTATTTTGCCGGCGAGGTGCTTGATGTAGACGCCTATACCGGCGGGTACAACCTGCAGATCGCTTTTTCAACCGGCTATCTGTGCGGGAAAAATATGTGAGGTGTTCGTGTTTATGATCAACATTGCGATCGACGGCCCTGCGGGTGCCGGCAAAAGTACCATCGCCAAGGGCGTGGCTGCACGGCTTGGGTTTATTTATGTGGACACGGGTGCGCTGTACCGCACGGTGGCGCTCGCCTGTGTGCGCGCCGGCGTGGACCCGGCCGACGAAAAGGCGGTCGGGGAAGAGCTGAAAAAGATCCGTGTGGAGCTGGGCTTTAAAGACGGCACACAGCTCGTTTACCTGAATGGGGAAGAGGTCGGCGACCAGATCCGTACCCCGCAGATCTCAATGTGCACGTCCACCGTTTCTAAAATACCGGCGGTGCGCGCGTTTTTGCTCGATCTGCAGCGCGACATTGCCATGAAGCACAACATTCTGATGGATGGCCGCGACATCGCTACCGTGGTGCTGCCGAATGCGGATTTGAAAGTTTTTCTGTTCGCGTCCGCTGAATGCCGCGCAGAGCGCCGCTATAAGGAACTGGTGGAAAAGGGCCAGAATGTCACTTATGACGATGTGCTGGCCGATATCAAACAGCGCGATTATCAGGATTCCCACCGTGAAATTGCGCCGCTGAAGCCGGCCGAGGACGCCGTGATGTTCGACACGACCGGCTATGACCTGCCGACCTCGATCGATAAAATGATTGGGTTAATTCATGAAAGATTTGGAGAAGTGTGATGAAAGAGTTTGATTACAGCGCAGTGCCGCATTACAAATTTTATGGCTTTGTTAAAAAGGTCTTTGGTCCGGTTTTAAAACGGCTTTATAATGTTGAATATAAGGGGCTGGAAAATGTTCCTGCCGGTGAATCCGGCTACATAGTGGCCATCAACCACACCTGCATGCTCGACCCGGTTTTTGTCTCTATGCCGAAAAAAGTGCCCCCGCTGCACTTTATGGCCAAGTCCGAGCTGTTTGAAAACCCGGTCGTTGCCTGGGTCATTACGCATGTGTATGGTTTTCCGGTGCACCGCGGCAAGGGCGATACATCGGCTATCGATTACGGCATCAAGCTGATCCGCGAGGGGCATATAATGGCCATCTGCCCGGAGGGTCGCCGTGTAAAAGACAAAAACGGTGTGCCGCAGCATGCCAAAGCCGGCGTTGCCGTGATCGCGCATGCTACAGGGGCTGATGTTCTGCCGGTCGCGATCTGCAGCCGCGGGCCCATTAAGCCGTTTAAAAAGGTCGTTGTTTCGTACGGTAAAATGATCAAAAATGAAGATCTGCAGATGACGGACGACGCCAAGCCGTCACAGATCAAGGCGGCGGCCAATATGGTCATGAAAGAAATTCTCGATTTGTGGGAGGCAGAAGTGTGACAGTTCGTCTTGCCAAAACCGCCGGGTTCTGCTTTGGTGTGGACCGTGCGGTGCAGCTTGTGTATGCTTTGCTTGAAAAAGGGGAAAAGGTCTGCACGCTTGGGCCGATCATCCACAATCCGCAGCTGGTTGCGGATCTTGCGGCGCGCGGCGTGAAGATCATTGACGACGTTGCCGAGGCACCCGAGGGGTACACGGTCATTGTGCGTACGCACGGCGTACCCAAAGATGTGATGGATGCGCTCGCCGGCAGAAAGATAAAATACGCCAATGCCACCTGCCCGTTCGTGCAGAAGATCCACCGCATCGTACAGAATCAGCCGGATGGTACGGCAGTGCTGATCGCGGGCGACGAAAAGCACCCGGAGGTGCAGGGCATCCGCAGCTACTGCGGCGCTTCCTCTTTTGTGTTTAAAAATGCACAGGAACTCGAAAATATCTTAAAAAACAACGATTTGGCAGATTCTGCACACCTGATTTGTGTTTCTCAGACCACTTTCAGCAAAAAAGAATGGGAAAATTGCAAGAAATTTCTTAAAAAGGTATGTACAAACTGCGAAATTTTTGATACAATATGCAGTGCAACGGCCGAGAGGCAGGCAGAAGCCGCTGAACTTTCCAAGGAATGCGACGCTATGCTTGTGATCGGCGGCCGGCATAGTTCTAACACCTGTAAATTACGAGATGTATGCAAGGAAAATGCGAAAACTTTTCTCATTGAAACGGTCGATGAGTTGAAAGATATTGATTTATCCTCGTATGCCGCTATAGGTGTTACTGCGGGTGCATCAACGCCTGCGGGGATAATCAAGGAGGTACTCAATTCCATGTCCGAAGAAAAAATTGAAAAGGAAGTTGAAACAACTTCAGCCGTCACTGAAGAAGTTGTGGAGACAGCAGATCATGCTGAAAAGGCTGCTGAGCCTGCTGTTGAAGCATCTGCTGATGGTGAGGCGTCCTTTGAAGAGATGCTCGAAGCATCTTTCGGTGAAAACGACAACAGCAAAATCGTGCGCGGTACGGTTGTGAATGTGACCAACACAGAGGTTTTCGTGGACATCCACGGCAGAAAGCACACCGGCGTGATCGCGCTTGACGATCTCAGTGCACAGCATATCGACAAGTGCAGCGATGTTGTTTCCGTCGGTGACGAGCTTGATCTTGTCATCATGAAGACCGACGACCAGGACGGCGTCCTGAAGCTGTCCAAGCGTCTGTTTGACTCCATGAAAGGCTGGAACGACGTTGTGGCTGCTTACGAAGCCGACGAAGTGCTGGAGGGTGAAGTGACCAAAGTTGTGCGCGGCGGTATCGTTGTGGCAACCAAGGGCACGACCGTGTTCATTCCGGCTGCACTTTCCGGCCTTTCCCGCAACGAAGACCTTTCCACACTGGTTGGCCAGACCGTTAAGTTCAAAATCATTGATGTAAACAACCAGAGAAGAAGAGCCAAAGGTTCTATCAAGGCTGTGCTGAACGCCGAGAGAAAAGCCAGAAAAGAAGCGCTGCTTGCCGAAATGAAAGTTGGCGACAAGTACACCGGCGTTGTCAAATCTCTGACCAGCTACGGTGCGTTTGTGGACATTGGCGGCGTAGTCGGCATGATCCACATTTCCGAGCTTTCCTGGACGCGCATCAAGCATCCGTCTGAGGTTGTGAATGTCGGCGACACAGTGGAAGTTACTGTGAAGTCGCTGGACAACGACCGCATTTCCTTCAGCTACAAAAAGACAGAGGACAATCCGTGGGAGATCCTGAAGCGTGATTACCCGGTCGGCACAGACCTTACCGGCACCATTACCGGTATCACGACTTTCGGTGCTTTTGCCACGGTCATTCCCGGCATCCAGGGTCTGATCCACGTTTCTGAAATTTCCAACGAGCGTGTCAAGACGCCTGCGGATGTTCTGAAAGTCGGCGATGAAGTCAAATTCCGCATCATCGGCATCGACTTCGACAAAAAGCACGTCAGCCTTTCCATGAAGGCGCTTCTGAACGATGACGACGAAGTGAACGAAGCCCTTCAGTCCGACGAGGACGCCGAATAAAGCCAATACGTTTCACGTACATAACCCCGGCACAATTTGTGCCGGGGTTTTTGTGTGCCCGCCATGAAAAAAGCCCTGCAGTTTTTGCAGGGCTTTTGCTTATTTCAGATGTACTCGCTTGCCTTTTCTGGAGCCGTTTTTAAACGCCCTTTGCAGCGCATATTTTAGGTCGTCAAAGTTTTTCATTTCTGCGCCGTTATAGGTGTAATAGATCGCCTGGATCAGTCCAAGCAGCATCATTAGCATAAATATTTGTTTCGGTGAACCGAAAATGTAGTCGGTCAGGCCAAACCCAAAAAAGATCAGCAGTGAGGTCGTCATGCACACCATCAGGCTGTATTTTTTTGTCGTGTCGGCGTTGATCTCCACCATGCGGCGCACCGCCATAATGATGATCGCTAGAATAAAAATCACGCCAATCAGGCCAATTTCCATCCAAAATTCCAGAATAAAGTTGTGCGCGTGCGGCTTGCTTAGGTCGTATACAGAGTGCAGTACGTTGGAAGTGCCTTCACACCCGAATCCGTTGCCGAATAAAAAGACATCGATGTGGTCGCCAAGGTAGTCGATGACCGACTGCCAAATTTCAAAATGTGTGGCTGAGGATTTTCGTGCTTCACCGGTCGTGGCGGCGCCCACAATGGTGGTTACGGCGGTGTCATTGTCCTGAAAGATCAGCCCGTATCGCGTTAGGATGGAGGCAATCAGTACGGCAAAGGCCGGAATGCCTACCGAGATCAAATCGCGCACAGATTTCTTGACGAGCAGCACAAACAGCAGGATCCAGCCACCCAGCGCGATCACACAGCCGGCACGCGACATGGTTGCGCTGATGCCGCAGGTGATCAAAATGTTCGCAGCGTAGTAAAGCACTTTGTTGCGCTTTGATTTGGCGTTGATCAGAAGATAGATGGAAATCGGGAACGAGATGACCAAAAGCGCCGCCAAAAGGTTTGGGTTGGAGAAAAAGCCGCTTGCCCGGTCGTCAAACGTGTTGGTCATGATCTTAAAGGGCAGGGCAGAGTACACGGCTTTGTCCAGCACTTTGTAAAACGGCGTTACCAGTACCCAGTCTTTTGCAATGACCTCGCGGTCATACAGCATGTAGCTGACGATTTGAAGCGACGCCAGCAATCCATTCATTGACGCGCCGAAAACGATGCTTTTGAGCAGCGTGTCTATGCGCTCTTTTGTGCGCGCCAGGTTGAAGATCATGACCTGTATCAGGAACATGCCGAACCACAGTGCCGCCATGGCAATGCTGTCCATAATGGTGTCTGACCACAGGGCGCTGAGCATCATGTAGCACATCATACAAAGCTCAATTTTGCCGATGGTGCCGACGCGCGCTTTTTTCTTTTCTTTTGACCACTGAACTTTAAAAATAATAAATGCAATAAACAGAATAAATGGCGATATGTACTCCGGCAGTATGAAAAAGGAAGAAAGCGTAAAAATAAGCCACGCCCATGCCGGATCCTTTTTATACGCGGATTGCGCGTAGTCCAGTTTTTCTTTCATTGGCATTTCCTTTCACATGTTGCACACAACTTCACAATACATGACAACATAATACTACAAGTTGTCCTGTTTTGCAATAGAAATTTCAGCCACAGCCAGTTTCAGATCTGTGGCAAAATGTTAAAATCCTCTCAGGAAAATTTACAGCGTGTTCACAGCTGCAAGGAACAAACTAAACGGCAAGTCTTGAAAATGATGACTGGATATTGTATAATGCTTGCAGGTGTCTTTTTGAAGACTGCGAAAAAATGAGGTGTGAACATGGACGAAAACGAAAAAAAGCATGCCGGCACTGCGCCGGATACGCAAGAAACCGCACAGCCGGCAGAGCCAACGGAAACGGCTGAAAAGCCTTCTACGGCCTATGACCCGGGGAACGTGCAGTACGAGGAAAATGACGACTGGCAGTTCGAGGCAGAGGCGCCCTCTGTTTCGCGCAGCATTATTTTCGATTCTAAAAATTCAAAAATCGAAATTTCTTCACCAACACTTGAACAGCAGCCGGATTACCAGCCCGGCTATTCCAACGAAAAGCAGATCACGGTCAATACGGATGTGTTCAAGTTCGTCATGGTCGCCATCGTGACGCTGGCCCTTTTTGTGGTGATTGGTGTGCTCGGCTACAATTACTACACAAAGCCGAATACACAGGAAAAGATGAACCCCGGCAACGTTGCACTGACGATCGGCGATGAGGACATCAGTGTCGGTATGTATAATTGTTATTATAATACTCTTTATAATAATTACGTCAGCTACGCTTCTCAGGGCTATCTGGATCTCAGTGAGGACACGCAGGATGCTGACGGCAAAACCATTACATGGGAAGAACGTATCCAGCAAGAGACAGTGGAGCAGATCGAATATGTCATTTCGTATTATACCGAGGCGATCCGGCACGGCTACATGCTCGACGATGACGATAAAAATGATATTGACGTGGCCATTACTTCTCTGAAAGAAGCGGCGTCCTCCGAAGGTCGCTCGGCCGATGAATACGCACAGGAAATGTACGGCGAATTCTGCGGCATTGCAACGTATGAAAAGTACCTGACCCAGATGTATGTTGCCCGCGCTTATTATAACGATTATCTGGTCGATGCCAAAGTGTCGGACGACACGCTGCAAACCTGGTTGGATGAACACGAAAGCGACTATCAGCAGGTGCCGTTTGCCTATTTGCAGATCTCTTATGATTCCACCAGTGACGACGCAAAGCAGCAGGCGATCGACGAGGTTGAAGAGGCACTGTCCGGCGTAACGGATTTTGCTTCTTTCCGTGCGCTGATCCCCACGCTTTGCAGCGAGCTTGTAGATCAATATGTTACATATTATTCGGTGTCCGAAGAAGAGGCTGTGGCCGAGATCGAAAATAACATCGAAAACCAGATGTCGCGTGATGATACGGTATGGGAAAGCGAGATCATTGACTGGCTGTTCAGCGGCGATACGGAAATCAACGATACCAATTATGTGGTTTCGGAAGCAGATTCTTTGATCTATGCGGTCATTAAACTTGGTGAACCGCAGCTGAATGAAGAAGAGCTTTATTCGGTGCGCCACATTTTGATCCAGCCGGAAAGCGATGACGATACGGACAGTACAGACAGCACCACCGGCACACAGGCGTTTACAGATGCGCAGTGGGCTGCGGCCGAGTCCGAGGCAGAAAAGGTTCTGGCCGAATACGAAGCCGGTGACAAAACAGAGCTTTCGTTTGCGAAACTGGCCAACGAGTATTCTAAAGATACCGCCGCTTCCTACGGTGGCCTTTATTCCGGCGTGCAGGCCGGCCAGATGGTCAGCGCGTTTGAAGACTGGGCGATGGACGATTCCAGACAGTATGGCGATACCGGTATCGTACAGTCCAACTACGGTTACCATATCATGTATTTTGTGCAAAAAGCGCCAAGCTATGTTTTCGATGCGCAAAACGACATTTTGGCTGAACAGGAACAGTCGTTTATCCACACGATGCCCCTCAGCTACGGCGCGGCGTTTTCCAAGGTGACCAGTCTGGACCCGGCGGCGGATTCCTCGCTGAGCAGTAATTGAACCGCGTTGTGATTTATAGCAGAAAAACTGATTTTTCTCTTGTAAAGTGAACCGATATATTGTAAAAT
>ERZ1090878.450-NODE-452-length-22592-cov-48.901052_pt1 | contig 22592 bp, 27 predicted proteins | sample MGYA00478473_ERZ1090878 | MGnify/ENA primary metagenome ERZ1090878 (study PRJEB33644, sample SAMEA5815720) | chicken gut metagenome | biome: Chicken; feature: Gastrointestinal Tract; material: Caecum | place: Ireland | collected 2019-01-01 | study: A study of the... | reverse complement strand
GCGCCCGCCGATAAGGTTATGGGCCGGGCGCTTTGGGGGGCCCCTGGCGGTCACTTTTTACTTCTTTTCCTGGGTTTTGGGCAGGGGCTTCTCGGGGCGGTGGGGTTGGTAGACTCCCCAATAAGAATTCGGCGGCCAGCCGTCGTAGGTGCGATGGATCATAACATCGAGGGCTTTCCGGGTTGCCTTGTGCATCAAGGATTCCTTCTCATTCATGGTTCCTGATAACCTCCTCCTGGTTTACATGTTCTTTTTTGAAACGGTGTATCTCACCGTCATCAACGTGCGCAACAGCCAGAAGCACTGCTACCGCAAATGTGGCCATTGCAATGCAACTGGCAATCATCCCTTGATGCATCAGTAACGCTACAACATAAACCAAAAACACAATAGCTTGACGCACGTACATCCTAGGTTTTACCGCTTTCAACTCTTTGACGCTTAAATGCAGCTCGGGATGGTTTGCTGGTCCCAATAGAAAGATTGCCACTTCGGACAAAAGAATAACCGTTGTCGAAACGTAGATATCCTTTGTTGCCGCTGCAAGTAACGAAAACAGGACCTGTAGCACTAATGCAACCAAAAGGCATCCATGCGGTGTACGAGCATGATAACCGCCTGTGCGTTGACGCAAGATACGGAAAGTTGCTGTATAAAACACAGACCCCCATACACCAACAATGGCGGCGCTTACCGGGAGTAACAGGCAAAGCGAAAGAATGCTCATCGTGGATTGCATCAGCATATAATGGCACCATTCCGACTGTTCCGGTACGATTAAATGCTTTTTCAGTAACCAATGGGTCATGTGTTTGACCACCTGCTCCATCTGCCGCCCACCTGCCTTGCTCTTTATGTTATGTAGAGTATATCATTATCCGAGTAAAAATGCCCAAAAAGTTGCGCTAAGTGCAAGATTTGCTCTGTAACTGCAAACTTTTAGGGATTCTGAAGAGCTACCGGCATCTTGCGGTTTTCATCATTTTCAAGTGCGACATCCGGCCATTCAACGGCAAACAAAAAATGTCTATCCTCGCAGGTCATCACATATTCGGCGTTATACGATTTCAGGATGGATAGAACATTCGGCAGACCGTAGCCATGTAATTCAGGCGGATGCTTAGTACTTGGAAGATGATCACCTACGATCGTAAGCGGCAAGCTTGAATTCATGACTGAAAAGAACAGCGAATTCGGCTGCCCCTCCGTGTAGATTGCCTTGACCAGAATCCGGCGCTTTTGGTCTGCCGGAAGTCTCTGACAGCCTTCTATCGCGTTATCCAACAGATTGCTCATAACAACGGTAAGATCCACCACAGGGATACCCACCTTTGATAGATCGTTCAAAACAAACTGAATATCGATGTCGTTTGACTGCGCTTCATAACCTGCTTGGTTGAGGATAGCGTCGATCGTCGGATGATGAGAATTGACGAGCAAGATTCGCTCGGTTTGTTGAACTTTCAATTGTTCCAAGTATTTGCTCGCATCTTCTACTTTACCCAGCGCAAGCATATTGGACAGTGTAAAAAGATATTTGCGAAAATCATGGGTCAGACGGCGCTGGGCTGAGTAAGAGTCTGTTAGTGCCTTGATGTTCGACGCTTGGGTTTCGGCGCGCTGCCGAGTGACGGCCAACATCTCCCTCGACTGAATCCCGCTTTCTAACTGATCCAACAGGAACAGCAGCGAAATATCAACGATGCACATGGCAGCGAGACAAACAAGCCAGGCAGTATTGGTCGGGTCTCCGACTTTACTCATGAAAAGGATAAAAAGCGTGCATCCAGGGAAAAATACGCCAAGTGTTACCCAGGCATGCGGCTTGGCGCGTTCTGTAAGCGGTGAATGGAAGCGGCGAAGGATGAGAGGGAGGCTGAAAAACTCAATGAGGTTTATGAACAGCACGCCAGTGTACAAAGCTCTTTGATTCACCAATTCTTCCCATGAAATGGACAGAGCAAATGCAAAAAGCAGCTGTGTGAGGTAAGAGATTGAAAAAGCGCCTGCATACTGTGTGACTGTCACAAAGATTCGCCGGTCCCAGGAACCCTTGTACAGCGTTACATTCATCAAATAAAAGGCAGCAATCTCACATAAAAACAACAGAGCGCCGATGCGGTTTTGGAGGATGTTGGCTTCCACAATTATAACCGCCATCCAAAGGGCCAGCAAAGCATAAAACTTCTTTCCGGTGTACCGCCGCTCAAAAAACACGTCGAATAGCAGCGAAAATACCCATACCTGTAGGCTCGTCAATATAACACTCAAAGCGTAACCCATTTCATCCGAGCCCCTTCCATTCCAGATATCTTTTCTTGATCTCGGGGTAGTTGTGCTGGCTGACCATCAGGGACTTCCCGTTAAGTAGAGTAACACCGCTAGACAGCAAACGATCAATGTACGCCATATTTACCAAATAGCTGCTGTGGATACGCAAGAATCCTTCATTGGTCAGCATTTCTTCCAATTTTCTCATTGTCATCCTGCTTTTCCGTTCCGGTCGGGCTGTTTCATCCATGTGAAAAATCAGCAGGCCAGACTCTATTTCCACATAGATGATTGTATCAATGGCTAAAGAGGTTTCTTCACCATCACAGATCAGATTCAGCGTTCTCACATGCGCCTGGCATGCCGCCACGGCTTTTTCAAAATAATCCGGCAGTTTCTCGTCTATTCGCAGCTTTGGCAAGAAGCGGAAAGCATTCACTTCATATCCTTCTGCCGCATACTCACCATAGTTGGTGACAAAAATCAGAATACTGTCTTTGCGTACTTCGCGGAACTTGGCAGCCAACTGGATTCCGTTTACATTTCCCATATCAATATCGAGGAAAATCAGGTCCATATCGCGCGCCATCTGAACCGTAATGTTTCGTGGGTCAGTAACACACTCGATGCTCATCCGTCGCCGCGAGTAGGTGGGCAACCCTGTTATCTTCGATTTTAACAGCGACGCAAATTCTGGCTCATCGTCACAAATCAGGATATGTAACATGGATAAACCTTCCTGCGGATAGTGCTCCGCTTCTGTTCGTTTTTGTATCAAAATAGCTTACCCTCCCTTTTCTGTCAAGACGTCTTTGCTCATATCGGACAAATGAACCGTTTTATGCAATTCTATTTCTCTTTTTGTCCGCTGTCAACTTGTAATATAGAAGTATATGAGTGGGAGGGGAGATATTTGCATGCTGTTTGCATTCGGTGAGCGGCTTCGGCAGTTACGACACGAGAAGAACTATACGATGGGCATGGTGGAAGACCGTCTGGCACAAAAGAACGTGTCGATTGGACAATCTGCACTGGGAAAGTATGAAGCTGGCCGAACCTATCCCAACTTGGAAACGGCTGCAGCCTTGGCAGACATTTTCGATATCTCTCTAGATTATCTTGCAATGGGGTCAAAGTCTAAGACGTTGACACTTCAGGATTTAAGTGAGGACCAAATCAAGCTGTTGACCGAATTGGTAGCCTTGCTGCGCAAACACAATCACGCAAGCTCCCCACCAGCACCTGTTCCTACACCAGAAGAACAGGATGTTTTATTTAGATTGATCTCACAATTTATGAAATAAGGACCTGATCGGATGCGATACTTCGCATCCGATTTTGCATTTAGCGACGATTTCTTGCAGTTAGGCACGATTAGTGGCGAACTCGCACACGGTGTGGTATCGTATAACCACAGGAAAGGGTCAACGAACCCAGGAACTGACCACGACTTGTAACGGCCGTCACCGGCGCGCAGGTGATGGTCTTCGCCCCGAGACCAACCTAAATCACAAATCTCGTAAAAGGAGGATTTGCGTGATGAAAACCCTGTGTAAACGAATCTTGACTGCATGTCTCGCCCTGACGATGGCATTGGCAGCAGCTGCACCCGCAATGGCTGCGGAGACGAGGGCGATCAATTCTCCTGTTGGACATATCGTCAAGTTCAATTCCTGTGGGATGAGTGCTGGCCCTGCACTCCGTGCAAACGGCAATTATAACCAGGCACCGGTCGACAGCAGCACTTACAGCTCAGCAAACACCAGCCAAAAATGGCATGTAATCGGCTCCGGCAACGAAGGACAGATCTATACGATGCAGGGCAGCCAGCAATATGCAGTTAACCTGTACCGCACCGCCGTCAGTCCTGGCGTCTACCCCGTAACCATTGCGACCACGAGCGGTAATCTTGACGACACGCTGTTCCACTTTTCCAATTATGAGGGGAACACCTGCCGTATGTGGTTGCAGCAAGGCACATTTGCGGGCTATCGCCTCTACACTGACAAGAGCAACCCTGGCAGTTGGAGTGATGTCTTCTTCTATCAGAGTGACAACGCGCCCAACTCTGTGTGGTATTGGAGTTATGTGACGGTTTAATCCGTAACTTCACCATCCCAACCATATAGGTATTGCCAGTCGTGATCGAAAAGCTGCAAAGCCATACAATACCTCTTCGGTTGTCTTAAGAAGTGCATCGATTTAAACAGCCGCTTACGTTCATCTCCGATCTACGCTGACTATGTTCATGATCAAGCGGTTGGAGTCAGCTACACACTGGCTCCAACCGCTTGATCGCTATTTCTACAGGGAGGATATAATTCATGACAAGACCCAGCAAGCCTAGTGCTTTGGTTTCAGTTCTAATGGCCGGGCTTTTATGTGTTTTTACTTCATGTTCGCCTCAAGATGATGTTAAAGAGTCAGATTCTTCTGCCTCCGTCACAAGCGAAATGCCCACATCGGAGGCTTCTCCATCCGTTCCAGAAAGTGTGACCGAACCTATTGCTACAGGGTTCACAACCTTAACACGCGAACTCTACTCTATTCTCGGCTGTGGCAGTGAACAGGGGTATTATGAAACCTTCACTGATGAATCAATTGGTACAAACATTTTTTACATTGACTATGCCACACAACAGGAGGTTTACCTGTGCGCCGCACCAAACTGTACACATGACCATGAAGGCTGCACTGCTTGGATTGATCCTGACGAAGGCAGCTATTTTCCCTTAGTAAGTGGTGATCACCTGCTTCTTGTTCACATTACCTATGGAGCAGAAGCTCCGGAACGTGCAACTCCCCACATTGATGCTGCCAACCTGGACGGAAGCGATCGGCATACACTGGTGGAGTTTGCCACCAACGAGCGTTTGAAAAATGTATTTGCGGTCAACGGGAATCAGCTTGTTTGCGCGCTGAACGTTGTCAATCCGAACGACATCGAGGACAGCAACGCAACCCTCAAACTTGTATTGATTGACCTGGATACTGGTGAACGATCCGATTTTTATGAGCGTGCTGTACAAATTGGCGGGACAGAACCAGTTTTTATGGGGGTCACAGAAAACGGCTATTGTGTTTTGCGTGAACAGTATACCGAAAAGTCAGAGGCGGATTTCCCAGGACAGGAATGGGCCGATATCGCTGATGAGGTTGAGCGTTCCACGCAGTATACATGTACGATAATCCCCGTAGGAGGCGCACAACCTGTTGGAACCCTCACCTACAGTGGGCGGATTTATGATTTGCTATGTGATGATGGGCTTTACTACTTTGACTGCGACAGTCGCAAAGTGATGAGGCTTTCGCTGCCGGATGGTACAGCGACTGAGCTTGCCACGTTACCCGACGAGGGTGCGGTATCTGCTTATCTGGATGGCAAAATGGGAGATTGGTTCCTTCTTTCGCAGCGGTATTATGAAAATCAACCCGGTGTATCCTACCCGGTTGCAATAGACTGTTGCTATGCCGTCAATGTGCAAACCGGCGAATTGCGGCCGCTTACTATTCGCCAAGAGGTCAGCGCTGATCGTCGGATGGCGACTATGCTAGGGAAAACAGAAAACGATGTCCTGTTGATTACCGATAGTGAAGTGCAGGAGACAGCGTATCATTACGGATATATTTACTCACTGATTTCGCAGGAAGATTATCTCAACTCCAACGCCGCAGCACTGAAACCGATTCGGTTTGCCTTCTGACCCCCGTGTACAAACCCAAAGGGTCCATATTATGGATGAAAAACTAACCATCGACAGCCTCGAAAAAACTTACGCACAGACTACGTCCGGTTGGGCGGTGTTCAGCAAAAAGGACAACTCATACCCCCACAAAAAGCAAGCCCTCGCCGGTATCTCCCTCACCCTCACCCCCGGCCTATACGGCCTGCTGGGTCCCAACGGCGCGGGCAAAAGTACGTTGATCGGCATCATCACCGGCACGCTGGCGGCGGATTCGGGCGAGGTGCTCTGGTGCGGCAAGCCCGCGCGGGGCATCCGCTTCCGCCGTGTGCTCGGGTATATGCCCCAGCAGCAGGGGTTGTACGACAGCTACACCGGCCGCCGCTTTTTGGCCTACATGGCCGCGCTCAAAGAGTTACCGCGCAAGGCCGTCCCGGCCGAGGTCGACCGCGTGGCCGCGGCGGTGAATCTCTCGGCCGAGCTGGACAAGCGCCTGTCCGCTTACTCCGGCGGCATGAAGCAGCGGCTGTTGCTGGCCTCGGCACTTTTGGGCGACCCCAAGCTGCTGATTTTGGACGAGCCCACCGCCGGTCTTGACCCCAAGGAGCGCGTGCGTCTGCGCGAACTGCTGGCCCATATGGCCGCCGACCGCATTATTCTCGTCGCCACCCACGTCGTCAGCGACGTCGAGACCGTCGCCACCGAGGTGATCTTGCTGCGCGCCGGGCAGATCGTCGACGCCGCGCCGGTGCCGGACCTCATCGCCAAGTACGCCCCCGGCCAGGGGCTCGAGGATGTGTACCTCGCGGTCTTCGGGGAGGGGGACGGAAAATGAGCCTGCTCACCGCCGAACTGCGCAAGGTCTGGGGCAACCGGGTGTTCCCGATGCTGCTGGCCGTGCTTGTGGCCGCCAACCTTCTATTACTCTGGATGGGCACCCGCCCCACCGCCAACCAGCCCCCCGCCGCGGCCTACCGCGCCGTGGGGGCTGATTTGGCTGCCCGGGGTTCGGACATGGCGGCCAAGGGCGACTTTCTTCATGGAAAGCTCGACGAAACCGAATCGCTGCTGCGGCTCGAAAACTACTACCGTGACCTCGCCTACGGCAACAGCGTGACCTTGCAATATTACCGTGAACAAAACGCCGATTTGTTCGACGCCTGGGAACAGACCTACCTCGACAAAACCTACACGCTGTACACCGACAGCCTGTCTCTGGATTATGCACTGCTCTCCCAACTGGCCAGCGAGTACGACACGGTGGCCGGGTACGGCGACTTCCTCGACAGTGTGCAGACCAAGGCCGGGCAGTTGGCGGGCATCTCGATTTTCCAGAACGACGAGACCGGGTATGATCTGAAAAATATTGAAGTTACGGCGGCAGTGTACGCTGGTTTAGGCGAAACGGCCATCGACTATTACCCGCAAAAAGGTCTGTACACCGCGATTTCGTATGCCTTCACCGATTTGATTTTGCTGGCCTCGATGCTGGTGCTGGCGCTGCTGCTCGTGCGGCAGGAGCGGGACAGCGGTTTGCTGTCGCTGGTGCGTTCGCTGCCCGGCGGGCGGCTGCAAACGGCGCTGGCCAAGCTCGGGGCGTTTGCCTTGTCGCTGTTGGCTGTGCTGGCGCTGCTGTACGGCGTCAACCTCGTCTACTGCGCCGCGACGTTCGGCCTCGGCCCGCTGACCCGCACAATTCAGAGCGTGCCCGCCCTCATGCGCTGCACAATGCAGATCACGGTTGGGCAGTACCTGTTCCGGTTTTTGCTGGCCAAGTGGGTCGGGGCGTTCGTCATGGGGCTGTGGGTCATGCTGGCGGCGCTGGTTGCTCGTCGCGCGGCCGCCGGCTGGGCCGCCGCCCTGGCCGGGCCGCTCGTGATGTTTGGCATCCGCGCCGCGATCCCGGCCACCAGCCGGTTGAATGTGATCAAGTACGCGAACCTCGCCAGCCTACTGCAAACCAACGAGCTTTTGGGCAATTACCGCAACCTCTATTGGTTCGGCTCGCCCATCGGCCTGCCGCTCGTCGAGTGGACGGCGGCGGCACTGTACGGCGGGGCGCTGGGGTTTGGCTTCTGCTGGGTGTTTGCGCGCGCGCAACTGCTGTCTGCGTCCAAGCGCGGGTTCCTGCTGGGGCTGCGGCACAAGACGCGCGCGACCTCTATTTATAAGGAAGAGGCGCGCAAGCTGCTGTTGCTCAACGGGGCGGCGCTGGTGCTGGCGGCATTTGTCGGGTTTGGCGTTTACCAGGGCGTGACGGCCGAGAGCTACATCGGCCCGGATGAGATTTACTACGCCTACTACATGAAACATATCTCCGGGCCGTTTACCCAGGAGAGTTACGACTGGCTCGAGCAGCAGGGCGAGGAGTTTGCCCCGATGCTCGAGGCGCAGCAGAAGGTGGCGGCCGGGGAACTGTCCAGCGACGCGATGTTGGCGTTCAGCTCGCTGCAACAAAAGTACAGCGTCTACAGCCAGGTTATCAACCAGAACATCAACTACTATCTGAAGGAACACCCCGGCGCCTGGCTGGTCTACGAAAGCGGCTACAAAGAGCTGTTCGGCTTCACCGGCCAGGCCGATGTGCAGGACGCGTTGCTGGCCGGGCTGGCCTGCGCGCTCTGTTTTTCAGGGCTGTTCTCGATGGAGCGCCGCGGCGGCATGGAGACGATCCTCTGCACGACGCCGCTCGGCCGCAAACGCACGGTGCGGGCCAAACTCGCGGTCAGTGCGGGCGTGGCCGTGCTGATCGCGGCGGCATCCTGTCTGCCGCATTTCATTCAGGTGCTGCGCGACTACGGCCTGCCCGCCCTGTTCGCCCCAGCGATGAGCATTTCCGAGTTTGAGAGCCTGCCCGCGGTGTTTACGCTGTCCGACGTGCTGCTGTTCTGGTTTGTGTGCAGGATCGCCGCCTGCCTGTGCATGGGCTCGATCACCCTCACACTGGGCCGTGTGTTCGGCAATCTGCTGCCCGCGCTGTTCGTCAGTGCCGTGGGCTACTGCCTGCCGGCACTGTTGAGCCTTTCCGGCATGGACGGCGGCATCGAGTGGCTGGGCTTCTGGCCGCTGTTCCATGCGGCCGCACTGCTGACGACGCAAGGGTACGGCGGGGCGGAGGGGCTGCCCTACAATTACGCATGGATGGCGCTTCTGTTCTTGATGGTTGCGCTTTTAGGAGTTGTAACCTTGTGGGGATATTTGCGGGATTCCTACGAGTGGAAGGGGTTGGCCTTGGATGTCACAAGGTAATCAAACAGTACTCATGTATGGGTCAATCCGCGTGGAACTGTCAACACACAGAGTTCTGGTGCAAAGCAGTCCGGTTCACCTGGCAAAAATGGAGTACCGCCTCCTCTGTTATATGATCCAACATACAGGCCAGGCGCTTTCGCGCCAGGAGATATTGTCCAACGTCTGGCATTCGCCCCCAAACGTCAAGACGCGCACATTGGATATGCATATTTCAACATTAAGGAAAAAGCTCGGGCTATGCGATAGCCTGGAAACAGTATTCCAGATCGGGTACAGGCTGCGATTACCAAACCAAAAGGAGGAATCACAACGATGAAAACTGAAGAAAAGGCAAAGACAATCCAAAACGTAGCTACGGCGGTCGGGGCAATCTTTGGCGCAATCGGTATGTTTTTTGGAATGTTCCAAGCTAATGAGGCAATCAATCTCAAAAACGAAGTGACCAATCTGCAAAACTCCTCGCAACAAACCATTGTCAACGTGATTTCTACCTTGGGAGATGACGCGCAAACCGCCGATTTGGCACAGTCGGGCGATACGGTCGCGGTCACTGATCAGTTGATCAATGTATACAACTCAACGAAAGATCAAAACGAAGAGCTAACTTCTGAGGCGCAGACATTGCAAAGCGAAAATGCTGCGCTGAAGGAACAGGTTGAAAATCTGAAGTCGCTTTTGCTAAATACCTACTCTATGGACGAGATTGATACCGTCGTGGCGCAGGGGTACTTGGACGAAGTGGAAACAAAACGACTGGACAATCTGGAACTGCTGGACAGTGAGCGATGTGAGCAGGTGGCTTCTGTCCGGGATTTGTATGGCACAACGCACAGTGTGTCCTATAAATTCGATCCTTGGCAGGAAGCATGGGCAAAATTCAAGCTTGACGGTCAGTACGACACATTCGAGGCCAACATTTTGACGTCTGACGATACAAGTCGAAATGCAAACATAAGTGTAGAAATTTATGTGGATGATGTGTTGGTTGGCCGTGTCGACAACATCGTTCGAGATGAAAATGTACGGCCCATCAGCGTAAGTGTTAATGGAGGCAAGGTGTTGATGATCAAAGCCATCAATACAAATTCTGAAAGCGGTAGCCTCTGCTATGTGTCTGACACCAATTTGACGGTTCTACAGTAAAAAGGGGGCCTAAAAGAAAACAAAGAAAAGGTTCCCGCTCGTAAAAAAGCGATTGCTGGAGAAGGAATAGAATTTGGGATTGAGCAGAGCTACTTTAGACATGGCCCTATTCCGTTTGTGACACCACCGGCAATTCGGATTGTGATGCAGCTATCGCGTGTTTATCTCAAAATGCAGATGCGGCCCCGTCGCCCGGCCGGTCTGGCCGACGTAGGCGATGACCTCGCCGGCTTTGACCTGCTGGCCTGCGGTCACGCAGATGCTCGAGCAGTGGGCATACAGTGTGGTCAGCCCGCTGCCGTGGTCGAGCTTGACGTAGTAGCCGTAGCTGCCGCCCCAACTGTCGAGGGCGTTGGCGACGGTGACGGTGCCGTCGGCAGCGGCCAGGATCGGGGTGCCCTCGGGCACAGCGATGTCGGTACCGCTGTGGTAGCTGGTTTCGCCGGTGATCGGGTCGGTGCGGTAGCCTTGCGGCGAGGTGATCGTGCCCGCCACCGGCAGCGGCCATTGCAGGGCACCGTCAGCCAGCGTGGCGTCGGAGCCGGGCGACAAGATTTCACCGCCCAGTTCACCCATTCCAAAACCGCCGAGCAGGTCGGCCCAAAGCGGGGCTACATTCTCGGCACTGAGCAAGGTCAGGTACTCGTCCTGGCGGGCGTTGAAGCGGTATTCCTCGCGCATTTCCTCGGCTGTTTTGTGGTGCAGAGTAAGAATGAGGACGGTCTCGGTCACCGTGGTGGTGCCGGGATCGTCCTCGTTTTCATCGGAATTATCCGTGCTAGGCTCGGCAGAGTTAGAGGCGGCGGGCGTTTCTTTTGCGCCTCTACTTTCCGATACCGAGGCTGTGGCGGTGTCAGAATCTTCTTGCGCCGCGGCATCGGCAGCTATGGCCGCCTCTACTTCATGGGTCTGCGTCTTGACTTCCCAGGTAACTTCATTCATATCCCACATGATCTGCCGCAGCCGCTCCAGGTTGGCCTCGTCCAGATACGCCACCGGCGCGCCGTCCTCGGCCCCGCTGGTGCGGGCGGCAAAGACCGCCAGCACATCCTGCCAGGCGATGGCGTAGCTGCCGTCGTTGGAGGTGATCTCGAGGCGGTCGTGTGGGTGATCGGCCTCGATTTCCTCCTGCCGGTCTTGATATTCACCGTTGAGCTGGGTGATGGCGTCGGCCAGGCTCATGCCGTTCCCGGCACTTTCCGCGGCAAAGAAGATGCCGAACCCCGAGCCGATCACCAAAGCGATCATGCAGACGATCACGACAACCAGCACCGCGCAGGCTCCGCCCGTCGCGATGGCCAACACCAGTGTATGGGTGGCAGCCCACAGAGTTTTGAGCCCCGCCATAACCATATCGGCCACTCGTTTGACCGTCTCTTGGGCTGTTTTCCCGGCTGCTCGTGCAGCTTGTTTAGCGTGTTGCACAATTTTGGCGGCTTTGGTTTGTGCCGTGGTGGCTCTTGCTGTGCCCGTGGCAGCGGAGGGGGCCGTCTTGGGCAAAGGCACCGGCCGCGGCTGCGCTTTTTGCCGCGTAGTTACCTGGAATCTGGCCAAAGAATCGTGCCGCAGGCGGCTCTGGTGGAGATCAGCCGCTTCCGTCGGCCGCATCTGACGCGAAGCCATCTGCGTGGCGGGTGATGTGGATGGTTTTCGCGTGGGCTGTCTTTGCCTATTCCGCCTATTATAATGAGGTGAAGAGGCAGTGTTTCGGGTTTCTGGATTGCCCGGGGCAACCGTCGTTGGCTGAGTGTCTGTGCCCGTTGCCTGGCCTGCTGTTTGTTCGGCTTTCCCGTCTGCCTTTTCCGTTCTCCGCTTTTGGGCGGCCTGCTGCGCCAGCTTTTTGCCGCCGCGCAGCGCGGCACCGGCGGCTGACTCCGTCAGAGAGAAAACCTCATCGACGGCGTGTTCCTCCCGTGCGACGGCATCCTGGTACTGGCCGTCGCGGTAATCCTCGGCCAGAAGCTGCCGCGTACCTTCACGGGTGCGCAGCCAGACGGCGTGCATCGCGGTGCGCGGCAGGCGGGCTTTGTCTGCCGTGTGGACAGGCTTGCCTGCCGGTTTCTGTTTGGGTTCTACCATGCCACCCTACCCCCTTCACAAATTGGTGATAAATTGTTTGAAGTTTCTTCAAATGACTATCAAATGGTTGTCAAAATTATCCTGTATCTTATAAACATAGACAAAAACGGTACTGAAATCTCGATACCGTTCCCTGCCGCCCAAGGCCATGCCAGGGCAATCGCCCGGCCGCAAGCGGACAACCAATAAGGCTTCGTGCCATGATATAGATGCAAAACGCCGCGAGGCGGAGAAACTTTCTCCGCGCTCGCGGCATTTGCTTGTGTTGTGGATATTGTCACGCTTCGGCCACCAGCTTGGCTTCCACAAACCAGCGGCCCTTCTCCATCCAGAGGTTGGTTTCCTGGCCATGGATCACGCAGACATACCGATCCCCTACGCCGCCCACCTCAGCGGCGCGGCGGCTGACGTCCTTGATTTTGTCGATCTGGTACACCTGCTCCGGTCCAAAGCGGATCACCAGCGGCCGCAGGTGGCCGTCCGGCTCAAAGCGGACATCCACTTCCACATACCGCTTTTCGCGTCCAATGATCTTGCGTGACATTGCGCTGCGCCTCCTTGCCGCTCATCAAAATTCATTATCCCGCGTTAAAGAACCCCACCGGATGCACCGTGTGGTCATCCTTGGGGTTGATCGCCCCCAGCCCGCGGTCGGTGTAGATCCGCGCCCGCTGGACGCTGGTGTACCCGTACCGTTCGCGCACGCCATCCACCGCCTTGTCCAGCCGTTCGAGCTTTTCGCGCTTCTCGGCGTTGCTGAAAAAGCCCAGTTGCACCGGCGTATCGGCGGGCACCAGCGAGGCACCACGCACGCCGACACCGCGCAGCGGCTTGCTCCAGAGGTAGTTGCTTTTGAAAAGTTCAAAGGCAATCCGCGCGATCTCCAAACTGCTGCTGGTGGGCGTTTCGATCTTGCGCTGCCGGACAAAGCCGTTCAAATCGCTGTCCCGGATGCTGACCTCCACCACGGTACATTTCATGTTCAGCTCCCGCATCCGCATGGAGACGCTCTCGGCCATGACCAGCAGCATAAGCCAGACATCCTCGTTGTTGACGAGGTCCCGCGGCGTGGTGCCGCTGTTGCCCACGCTCTTGACCGCTGCCACATGGTCCTGCTTCGCCACCGGCGAGGCGTCCAGCCCGCGGGCGAAGGCGGACAGCGAGTACCCCACCTTGCCGAACCAGCCATGCAGGGTTTCGGGGTTGGTCTGCGCCAGCTGGCCAATCGTGCGGATGCCATAATAATTGAGCTTGTGCTGGGTGGCGTGACCCACATAGAGCAGGTCCTGCACCGGCAGCGGGTAGACGATCTCCTTGTAATTGTCTGCCTCGATACGGGTGATGGCGTCCGGCTTTTTGTAGTCGCTGCCCAATTTTGCGGTGACTTTATTGTCGGAAACGCCGATGCTCACCGTGATGCCCAGTTCCCGCTTGACCCGGTCGCTGATCTCCCGCGCAATGGTCATCGCGCTGCCGAACAGGCCCACGCTGCCGCTCACATCCGCCCAACATTCGTCCAGGCCGAACGCCTCGACCTGGTCGGTGTAGTCCTGCAAAATCTCCCGCATATAGCCGCTGTACCGCATATACTCGCGGTAGTGCGGCGGCACGATGATGAGGTCGCGGCAGCACCGCTGCGCCTCCCAGATGGCCATGCCGGTCTTGACCCCCATCCGCTTGGCCGGGTAGCTGGCGGTCAGCACGATACCGTGGCGGTCCTCCTTTGAGCCGCAGACGGCGATGCGTTTGCCGCGCAGGGTGGGGTTTTCCTGCATTTCTACCGAAGAATAGAAGCTGTTCGCGTCGACATGGAGTATATGACGGCCCGGCATACAAGGCACCCCCTTTGACTTTATTATAATTGCCATATCATGCAATTTCAAGCGGTTATTTTTGCAAGTTCATGTAATTGTATGCTTGACTTGCGGTCTCGGCTATGCTATGATAGGGGCATAGAAGTGTAGGGGGTGGCCGTTATGAGTTGGAACGAACGCATCAAGGCAGCGCGGGAGGCGCAGAAGCTGACCCGCGAGCAGACCGTGCGCAAAATGCGGGCGTATCTGCCCGAGGGCAAGACGGCGGCTGCCCGCACCCTCGTCGCCTGGGAGCAGGGCGACAGCGAGCCCAAGGTGACCCAGGCCATCGCGCTGGCGCGGGCACTGGGATACCACGAGGTCTCCGAGCTGTTCAGCCAGGCGGACGGTCCCCAGCTCAACCGACTGGGGATGGACCGGCTGGAGGAATACCGCCGCCTGCTGCTGCAATCGAACGAATTCCGGGAGCAGCCCGCCGTGCGCCGCCTGCGCACGCTGCCGGTGTTTTTGCAGCCCGCTTCCGCCGGCACCGGCCAGTGGCTGGACGACGATCTGGCCGAGGAGATGGAGGTGGACGACGCCGTCCCGGCCAAGGCCGAGTTTGGCGTGCGGCTGGCGGGCGACAGTATGTCGCCGCGCTTTGCGGACGGGCAGATCGTCTGGGCGCGCAAGGCCGCGCAGGCCGAGAACGGCGAGATCGTGCTGTGCGTGCTGAACGACCAGGGCTATTGCAAGAAGCTAAAATATGATGCCGATGGCGTGTATTTGGTCTCGCTGAACCCGGCGTATGAACCGATCCCGGTGCAGGAAAACGACGAGTTCCGCATCGCCGGGGTCGTGGTGGGGTAAGCTATGAAGTATCCAAAAGAAATGTTGGAAGCTGCCCATAAATACAGCATCGGCAATAAACCGATGTTGTCACAGGATAAGCGTTGCGGCTGTTTCTTCTGCGGCAAAATATATGACCCCAAAGAGATCACATATTATTACCAAACCGACACGAATCCCTATGATGCCAAGGGCACTGCGTTTTGTCCCTACTGCTCCATAGATTCCGTGATTGGGGAAAGCGCCGGATTTCCTTTGACAAAAGAATTTTTAGATGCCATGCACGACTATTGGTTTTGAATGATTGCGAGGTGACGCGCAATGTGTGGCCGTTATCTGTTTTCTTCCGCGGAAAGCCGCGAGATGCAAAAGATCCTCCGCGACGCCGAGCGCCGCAGCCGCGGGCGGTTCCCGGGCGAGCTGAACTTCCCGATGGCGGGCGACGTCGCGCCTACCCAGGTCGCGCCGGTGCTGATCGCCAGCGGCGACAAGGTCGTGGCGGAATACCAACGTTGGGGCATCCCGGGCTGGCGCGGCGGACTGATGATCAACGCCCGCGCCGAGACAGTCTGCGACAAGCCGATGTTCCGCCGCAGCATGGCCGCCCAGCGGTGCGTGATCCCAGCCAGCGGCTATTATGAGTGGGATGCAGGCAAACACAAATACTTCTTCCAGGTGCCGGGGCAGCCGATCTATCTGGCGGGCATCTACGACAACGTGGACGGCACCAACTGCTATGTGGTGCTGACCACCGAGCCCAATGCCTCGGTGCAGGGTATCCACGACCGGATGCCGCTGATTTTGTCCCACGAGCAGGTACGCCCATGGCTGACCGACCCGCAGGCAGCGCTGACGCTGCTGACCATCGTGCCGCCGGCGCTGCAAAAGACCTGCGAGGATGGGCAGTTGAGTTTTGCCGATTTGGCGTAAGGAGGCATCACCATGTATACGAATCAAGAGAAGCGTGAGATCGAGCGGGTCTTGACCGCGTTCAAGCCGTATATCGAGCAGGCGGATTATGTGGAGATCGTCTGGTCAAACAAGAAACAGTGCTATGTAGCGCTTTTCATTGACACCACGCGGGATACGTTTGAGGGCGCCGATGCGATTTTGTCCGCCGAAGAGATCAGCGAAAGGTTCTATACCGAAATCGGCAACGACATCCTTCTTGAAAACGACCGCGAGTATCAAATTTGGGAGATGTCCCCTTTAGAGCGGGAAGAGTTCCTTCGCCGCGTCCAGCCGTATGACGCCCAGTTGCCGGAATATCATTTCCTGGTCGAGCGCCTGCTGACACCGCAAGGCGCGCCGGAGCAAGATTGACAGCGCCAAGGCTGCGCAGGCAGTCCGAACAGCGTTGTAGTGACAACGTATTGACAAACGAAAATAATGGCGTATACTGAAAGTACAGAAGGGAGGCGCCAACCATAGCAGAACCAATGAATGTGGCCGCAATGCCAAAAACCGCTTCGTTTCAGATGCGCATCAACCCCGAAGTCAAACAGCGGGCGGAAGAGATTTTTGCCCACTGTGGCTTGACGCTGACCGACGCCGTCAACATCTTTTTGCAGCAGTCGCTCAATACCGGCGGTCTGCCGTTCCTGGTCACCCAAAACAGCCAGCAGGCGCTGCACGAACAAGCGGTTGCCCTGCTGATGGCCGAACTCAAGCGCGGGGAAGATTCGGTACACAGCGAAAGCGACTGGATCAGCGAGGATGAGATGCTGGCAGAATTTGCGGGGCCGGCATGAGGCTCCGCTACACGCCGGCCGCCCGCGCCGATTTGCGCGCCATGCGGGACTATATCATCCATACGCTTAAAAACCCGTCCGCGGCCCAACGCCTTACCGCCAAAATTGTGGAGAGTTGTGCCCGGCTGAAAGACCAGCCCAGGATGGGCGCGGCTCTTTCCGAAAAGACGGGCCGTGATACCGATTTACGCTATCTTGTCTGCGGCGATCAGATCGCGTTTTACCGCGTGGAGGAAGGCAAGCAAACGGTCTCGATCATCCGCATTCTGGATGGACGAACCGATTATATGCGCGTGATTTTTCAGGGATAGGGGACCGCCTGGGCGGCCCCTTATTTTTGTACCTTGCCACAGTTGGTCACCGCATCATTTCATCAGGTCTGGTCGTCATCAACTTGTACAGATCGGTGCCGGTCGGGAACGCATTAGTAACCGGCACAAGCTGCCCGCCGCAGCGGATCAGGCCGCAGCCGGCGGGGACGTCGGTGATATAGCCAAGTTGCGTGTCCGAAATGTGCAGCAGCTTGGCCAGTTCCTCGCGGTCGGTGGCGCTCTGGTTGAGCAGGATAAGGAATTCCGAGTTTGCCAGCATCAGGCGGGCGGTATCGGAGCGCAACAGCTCGTCTACATTCTGCGTCAGGCCGGTGATCAGCCCGTTATACTTGCGGATACGTTTCCACAACTTGTAAAAGAAATTGGCGCTGTATTCATAGCGGAACAAAATGTAAAATTCATCCGCCACGATCCAGGTGCGCTTGCCGCGCTTCTGGTTCTGGATGACACGGTTGTAAATCGCATCCAGCGTCACCAACATTCCCAGTGGCATCAGCTGCTCGCCCAGTTCCCGGATGTCGTAGTCGATGATGCGGGCCTGGGTATCGACGTTGGTGTACTTGGCAAAGGTGTTGAGCGTACCCGTAATGAACAGTTCACTGGCCAGTGCCAAGCCCTGGGCCTCCGGCTCCGGCTGGAGTTTGAGCAGCTTGTAAAAATCCCGCAGCGTCGGCGGCGTGCCCTGGTAGCCGTTGCGGATGTAGGGCTGGTAAACCAGTTCGGTGCAGCGACCGAGGATGGATTTTTCCTTGGCCGTCACCTGCCCGCCGCCGACCAGCTGCTCATACAGCGAGAGCACAAACTCACTTTTTGCCACAATCGGGTTGCGTTCGTCGCCGTAGCTGCGGTCCATGTCCAACGCGTTGATGTGGGTGTCGGAGGTGGCCGAGATCTGGATGACCTCGCCGCCCAGCGCACGGGTCAGGTGGCCGAACTCCGACTCCGGGTCAAGGATGAGGATGTCATCCTCGGTCGCCAGCGCGATCTGCACCAGTTCCTCCTTGGCACTCATCGACTTGCCGGAGCCGGACACGCCCAGACGGAAGCTGTTGCCGTTGAGCAGTTTCGTTCGGTCGGCCACGATCATATTCTTGCTTACGGCATTCTGACCGTAGTAGATACCACCCGGCTGCAAAATTTCCTGCGCACGGAACGGGATCAGCACGGCGGTGCTCTCGGTGGTCAACGTGCGCAGGGCTTGGATGCGGCGCAAACCGTAGGGCAGCACGGTGTCGAGGCCGTCCTTTTGCTGCCAGCGCAGCGTTGAGAGCTGGCACAGGTGTTTGCGCCCCACCGATTGCAGCGTTTCGGTGTCGCTGTCGAGCTGCTGCTGGCTGTCCGCCATGTGGACGAGCGTGACCAGGCCGAACATCATGCGCTGGTCGCGGGTGGTCAGGTCGTCCAGCATCTCCTTGGTCTCCTTGCGCTGGAGCTCCATGTCATAGGGGATGGTGGCCGACCAGTTGTTGGCGGCGTTCTGCTTGCGCTGCCAGTTGGCGATGTTGGTTTCCACCCCCAGCAGGGTGTTCTGCATCTGGCGGGCGGCCTCGTCGGTGGGCACCGGCAGGATGTCGATGGACAGCATCATGCTGCGGTCGAGGTCGCACAGCTCCGAGATAAAGCTGTCCTTGATGTAGCTGGCGTAGTCCTGCAAATAGAGCACCCGCCCAAAACGGCCGTCGATCTGGAAGTGGTCGGCGGCGAACTCCATGCTGTCGGGGCAGAGCCAGTCCTTGAAGCTGTGACCGCGCTTGGCGTGCTGGCGCAGGTCGAAGTCGAATGCGGGCGGCTGTCCCGCCTTGAAAAAGTCCCGCAGCAAACGCAGGCGGTCGGGCGTGGACAGTTCCGCCGCCACTGAGCTGAGCTTGGCCAGGTGGGTGACCAGGTCAGTGCCGACGCGGGCGAAGTAGGTGCGGGCCTCGTCGATGTTCCGCTTGACGATGCTGACGGTCAAATACCGCTCCCGCACCATGCTGTTGCTGGTGCCGGTGACCTGGGCGCGCAGCATCTCGTTGAATTCCTCGCGGTAGTGGTCGAGGGCGTCACCGTGCAGCGGCAGCAGCACCGACCGCTCGAAGTCCTCCTTGTCGATACGGCGGTTGTGGATTGTGATCTTGGCCGATGCGCCGGAGTCCAGCGCGTTGAGCAGCGAACAATAGTCGAGGAACATTGCCATCTTGTCCTCTTTGTCCGCAATGGCGTAGTTGATGTCGGTGAAGGACCAGCTTTTGGAATACTGGTTGCCCACCTGGAAGATGCCGTCCGGCCAGATGCGGCGGATGGGGATGGCGTCCTGCACCGAGCGCGGGACCTTGAACTTCACGCGCTCCTGACGCCTGGCGGCTGCCAGCGTCTTGGTCAATGGCGGGCCTCCGGGGTCTTGGTCATTTCGTTTTTCTTCATACGTTTCCTCCGTTTCGATTTTGTTTTCTTCTGGTTGGTAGCACGCTTGCGCTTGCAGCCCTCGGCAATGGCGGGCTGCAAGACTTGGTAATACAGGCAGTCTGACTTGAACACCAGCCGTTTGGGCATAAGAATCTCGGATTTGATCCACGCCCACAGCAGCTGTTCCGCCGTCATGCCATGGTAGTTGAAGAATCCACAGGCGGCAAACGGCGCAGCGCCCAGGATGCACATCCAGCCGACCTGCTCCGTGCCGACGATGGGCTGCAGGCAAAAATAAAGGCCCACCGCCGCGCCTAGCGCCAGCAGTGAGCAGACGAATTGCCGGGTGTTGAGCCCGAAAAAGATGTTTTCGTGGTAGTTGCGGATTTCTTTGGGGATTTTGATCTCGATAGGAACCATCTCCTTTATAGGTTGTATTTCTCCTACTTTTCGTGTATACTGGTAACAGAAGGAGGTGCCTGATATGGTCATCAACACAGACAATCTGGTGTCCATCACCGAAGCCAACCAGAACTTTTCCCGCGTGGCAAGGCTGGTGGATGAGAACGGCGCTGCCGTCATTCTCAAAAACAACACACCGCGCTATGTCCTGATCGAGTTCAGCCAACTGGAAAGCGAACAGCAGGCTTCCGATGAGGATGTCTTGGCGATTTCCAGACGCCTCATGGCTAAGAATAAGGAAGCCTATGAGGTGCTGGCCAAATGAAGCGGCTGACAAAACGGCAGGTTCTGCTGCTTCATGAGCAGCTGCTGCAGGAGTTCGGCGGAACGCCCGGCGTCCGTGACGAGGGACTGCTGGACTCGGCGTTGGCTGCCCCGTTTCAGACGTTCGACGGGCAAAGCCTCTACCCTTCTGTGCAGGCCAAGGCGGCGCAGCTTGGGTTCGGGTTGGTTTGCAACCATCCCTTTGTGGATGGCAACAAGCGGATCGGCACCCATGTCATGCTGGTCTTTCTTGCGCTGAATGGTATCGAGCTTTCCTACACACAGCAGGAACTGATCGACATGATTTTTGCGGTTGCTTCCGGCCAGGCGAGTGCCGCCGGCCTTTTACAATGGATCATCCAGCACCAGAAATGAAACCAGGAGCTTGCTTTGGCAGGTTCCTGGTTTTTTAAAGCCCCATGATCTCCTTGACGATCCTGTCGCATCCCTTGACCGCTCCCACCAGCACCAGCAGATTGAACGCAAGCGAGCCGACATACGACCACACCGCCGTGATGGCCGAGGTCCCGGCCGCCACCGTGGGGGCACTGGTGGCGAGGGCGGAGAAGATGATGCAGGCCAGCGCGATGACCACGCCCTGCAGACACACACCCGCATAGCTTCGCAGGAAGTTTTTGCCGACGCTGCTGGTTGGCTCGCCCGCAAAGGCGGACAGCGGCACCGGCGCGATGGCGGCGTACATCCAAAGGCTGAACATTCGGCCATAGACGGTCAGGACCATGACAAGAGACAGCACCGTGATGAGCAGGCTGCCGATCAGCGTCACCGCCCACAGCGGGATGCTCTCCCAGAATCCGCAGGCGTTGATCGTGTCGATGAGCTCTTGCGGCAGCGTGGTGCTGCCGATGCCGCTTGCCCCCGATGCGCTGATCACCCGCGCGATCATGCCCTGCACGATTTCAAACACTGCCAGCATTAGGTCCATGCCGAAATCCACCGCCGCCTTGGCCAGCACAAAGCGGAGAAACAGCTTGAGGGCGTGCTCGGGTTTCTTCACCTCCACGAAGCTGCCGCAGGTCTTGACCACACCGGCGGCAAAGAACAGCACCAGCAGCCCATATGCGATGGCCTGCAGCGCACCGTGGATGCCGGTCATCACGCTCCACACCGCGCCGCCGTTGTAGCTGACCGGGCTGACGGTCAGCATCCGCCAGATCTCGGCCAGCTTGTCGTTCCAGGTGTTTAAGGCATTGGTGAGGTTGTCGACAATCCAGTTATTGTCCGTATCGCATCACCACCTTCCCTGCCGTGGCGTGGTCACGGGCCGACAATCAGGTCGAGAATTTCCTTCGCAAAAGTGATAATAATGCCGCCCGCCAGTGTCAGAAAGCCCTGGCTGCGCTGGCTGGGGTCATGGCTTTGCAACGACAGGCCAATCTGGACAATGCCCCAACCCAGCAGGATCAGGCCGACGGCGCGAATGACGCTGAAAATAAAGGTGTTCAGATTGCCGATGACCGCCAGCGGGTCGGTGGTGGCGGCCAACGCGGGCATGGCCAGCGAACAGGCAGCCACAACGGCAGCATACAGGGCAAAGCCGCGGCGCAGGAAAACGGCTTTGCGGGGGTTGTGGAGATTATTCGGTCGGTTTTGCTTTTTGCGATTCATGGGCAGACCTCCTTATGGTTCTATGTGGAATGGTTCGGAAGGGTGGTTGCGGCGACTTGGGCTGCGGCAGGAAATCTTCCATGTCCAGCAGTTCCCAGTCACCGGCATCGCCGGGCAGGTCATCCGCGGCCTGCGCCGCAGCGGTGTAATCATACTGTGGTCCGCCTCCGTCCTCGGTAAAGCGGATGCAGGGGTGGCGCAGCAGGTCGTACTTGTCGTCAATGACCGGCCGCTCGCCACGCACGAAGAGCACAGCTTTGCCATCTGGCAAAAGGCGTACTTCGTCCGGCGTCAACAAATCGCGGGCCGCCTGCTGCTGGCTTGTGCTGTAGCTGCCGCCGTGCCCCCGGCTGCGGCTGTGGCTGGTGGTATCCACGGTTTCTTTGCCGATCAGCTCGGAGACGTACTTGTGTGTGCTCTGCTCGTTGCCCCCAAGATAGAGAAACTCGTCGCACAGGCCGATCAGCGATTCCCAATTGTCCTTGTACAAACTCTTCAACTGGCTGATGTTCTGCACGATGATGCTGCAAAAAATGCCACGGGAACGCATCGTCGCAAGGGCCGACAAAAAGCTGTCCTTGGGTAGTGAGATGTTCGGGAACTCGTCCATCAGGCAATGCACGGGCACCGGCAACCGGCCCTTGTGGACGCGGTCGGCCTGGCGGTAGAGCGTCTGGATGAGCTGCGTATACACCATGC
>ERZ1090878.446-NODE-447-length-22652-cov-6.037616_pt1 | contig 22652 bp, 27 predicted proteins | sample MGYA00478473_ERZ1090878 | MGnify/ENA primary metagenome ERZ1090878 (study PRJEB33644, sample SAMEA5815720) | chicken gut metagenome | biome: Chicken; feature: Gastrointestinal Tract; material: Caecum | place: Ireland | collected 2019-01-01 | study: A study of the... | reverse complement strand
CATATACAGGATACCAGCCCAATATTAAAAAAATATTAAAACAGTAAATTTTTAAAAAAAAAAATTTTACGTTGGGTTTTCGCTACCCTCAGCGGACTGTCCGATCGGAAAACGGAAGGTGAAGCAGCTGCCCACACCCAGCGCGCTGTCCAGCGATACCGTGCCGCCATGCAGCGCGGCGATCTGACGCACCATAGTCAGGCCCAGCCCGGTGCCGGCCTGTCCGCTGCGCGACGGCTCTACCTGATAAAACCGCTGCCAGATCTTTTCCTGCTGCTCCTGCGCAATGCCGATGCCGTCATCCCGCACCGCGAGCACGGCATCCGCCTGCTCCCGTCGCAGAGAAACCCAGATATGCCCGTCCTGCCTGCCGTACCGCACAGCATTACCGATCAGGTTTTGCAGCAGACGGCTGACCAGCGTTACATCGAAGCGGGCCTCCACCTCGGGCTGGATATCGGTTTGCAGCGTGATATTCTTGGGGTAAGCGGGCTGCTCCGCACAGATGACCTCCACCAGACCGCTCAGGTCAGCCCACTCGAAGGACGCGCGCTGCGTCCCCTGCTCCAGACGGGTCATCTGCAACAGCTGCGCGATCAGGTCGGACATTTTACCCGCCTGCCGCTCGATCACCTCGATCGCCTGCGCATACTGTTCGGGCGTTTCGGCGTGCCGCCGCGCGTCCTCGCACTGGGCAAGAATAACCGCGGTCGGCGTGCGCAGCTCGTGCGATGCGTCCGAGGTGAACTGCTTTTCCGACTCAAAAGATGCTTCGAGCCGCACAAACATGTTGTCAAATGCCTGTCCCAGACGGCTGATCTCGTCCCGTCCCGGAGGCAGGCCGATGCGCTGCGACAAATCGCGCCCCTCTCCGATACTCTCCGCCGCGCAGATGATGCGATCGATTGGGCGGAAGGTCGATCGGGCGAGCAGATACGCGCCCAAGCCGCTGACCACCACCATCAGGGGTAGGATAAGCAGCGCTATACCGGTCATGTCGTCCAGCACATCGGCTACATCCGGCGCCTGAATCATGCCGCGCACCCACACGCCGTCGTCCCAGCTGAACGGCAGCCAGAAATCCAGCACATAATAACTGCCGTTATCCCCCTCGGCCATGCGGATCGCGCCGTTTTCAAACGCTAGCGTATCCGGGAAGGACAGCGGGAGCTGTCCGGCGAGCATTGCACCGCTGCTACTGTATACAACCGTATGCACGCCATTTTTGGTGAACGAAAAATCCTCGCTGAAGGTGAGGTTGCCGTTTTCCTTGGAAATACCGCTGAGATTGCCGCGCACGGTGTTCGTGAGCTGCTCATATGCGTTTTCCGAAACGACCGAACTGCTCACCACCACCATAAACACCAGCACCAATGTGGTGAGCAGCAACATGAGCAGGGTAATCCACAGGGTCAGCTTGAGCTTGACGGAAAATCGTTTCACGGCTCCTCCTTTAAGATCCAGCCCGCGCCGCGGACCGTATGCAGCAGCTTTTTGTCAAAGCCGTTGTCGATCTTTTTGCGCAGATAGGTGATATACACATCGACCACATTCGAGCCGCCCGTATAGTCGTAATTCCAGATGTGATCCTCCAGCCGGGCACGGGAAATGACCGTACCCTTGTGCTGCATCATATATTGCAGGATGGCGTATTCCTTGGCCGACAGGCGAATCTCTTTGCCGCCGCGCGTGACCGTATGGCTGCCGGTGTCCACGGTCAGGTCCGCGAGCGTCAGTACGCTGGTCTTTTGCGTGCCGTATTTGCGTGTCGCTGCGCGGATGCGGGCGAGCAACTCATCAAAATCAAAGGGTTTGACCAGATAATCGTCCGCGCCGAGGTCCAACCCTTCAATCCGGTCCTGCACGCTGTCGCGCGCGGTCAAAAAGATCACCGGCACGGCGCTGCCCTGTGCGCGCACCTCGCGCAGCACCTCGCGCCCGTCCTTTTTCGGCATCATGATATCAAGCAGCAGGCAGTCATATTCCGCCCCCAGCAGATAATCGAGCGCAGCTTCGCCGTCAAAGCAGGCGTCCACACTATATCCTGCGCGTTCCAGCGTCCGGCAGATCAGCCGATTGAGATCACGCTCGTCCTCCGCTACCAGAATTCGCATAAAAACCCTCCTCTTGCATTCTTGACCTTATTTATATTATAGGACCGCGCTGTGCCGTTCGGCAAGTAGGGTTTGTGCGCGCAGCAGGAGAAATCAGAAAACATATAAAAACCCGGCAGCAACGCATCGCGCTGCTGCCGGGTTTGTCTTTCTTCTAATTCTTTGGCTGGCAAGCATCAATCCAGACGCTTGACCAAATCCTCCGGAATGGTGGCCGTACCCTGTCCATAATACTTAAACACATCCACCATCTGCTGAATCTGCGCATCGCTCATCTGCTTGGTCTCGCCATTGACGCATGCAGCACGCGCAGCCAGATAGCATTTTGCCGCTTCTTCCAGATAAACTGCGGCATACAATGCCTGATTCAAGTCCTTGCCGACCGTCATAACACCATGCTGGGACAGGATTACCGCATGCCCGTCACCGACATATTTAACGGTATCAATGCCCATATCGATCGATCCTGCCGCAGAATACGGGGTAATCGGAACATTACCGCCCGCAGCATTCGCCAGCGCGGTGATGCACACGCGGAACTCGGTCAAGCCGGGGATCAGCGAAATCACTGTTGCATAGGGCTGATGGGTATGGATGACGGCGTTGATATCCGGGCGCTCACGGAAGATATGCAGAATCGCCGGCGTATCCGACGAGGGCTTACGGGTACCCTCGATGACATTGCCGTCCAGATCCATCACGATCATATCATCCTCGACCATTTTTTCATACATCATGCCGGAGGGGGTGACAAGAATCTCGCCCGACGGCATGCGGACACTCAGATTGCCGCAGGTCAGCGAAACCAGCTCATAGCGGTCCAGCATGATACCTGCCTCAATGATTTCTTTTTTTACTTCGGAAAACATGCGGTTACCTCCTAAAAATTGATACCAGATCACGCGGCGCGTGAACGATATACGCAGGCTGATACGGCAAAAGCTGCTCGATGGACTGATAGCCCCAGCAGGCTGCCGCCGCCGCAGTGCCGGTATTGTGCGCGGTCTGCATATCCACATCCGTATCGCCGACATACAGAATTTCGCTGCGCTGCACACCCAACGCCTCCAGCACACGATCCATCGAGCGCGGGTCAGGCTTGGAAATGGTCTTTGGGGTCTGCCCGATACACGCCTGCATCAGGCCGCCGAAAAACCGTTCAATGAGGGAATGGGCCAGTGCGTCCGGCTTATTGGTCAGCACCGCATTTTGCACGCCCATATCCTGCAACGCTTTGAGCGTTTCACGCACGCCCTCATACGGCTCGGTCAAATACATAAAATCACTTAAATAGCTGGCGCAATCATAATCGCGGATAGCAGGCTGCAGCCGTTCAATGTCCTGTGGGGGACAACCGCCCAGCTCCAACAGCCGATGATAAAAATGGGAAATCGGCAGACGGCACAGGTCGCGGCAGTCCTCCATCACAATGCTGTGAAAGCCGAAATGTGCCAGCGACTGATTGCAGTAGTGCAGAATGGTCGGCAGCGTATTGAGCAGCGTGCCGTCCAAATCCCACACACAGGCACGAAAAAGCACGTTATACCTCCAGGAAATCGACGAAACGAACCTTTTCGAGGTCATCCTCCTGAATGCCGAGCGACTTTCCGGTCAACTCCTCTACTGCGCCGACCAGGTGCATTGCGTCGATGCCGTACTTCTTCATCAGGTACATCTTGGATGCGCCATGCGGATAGCCCGGCAGGCCGATCTTCACCAGACGCTTGCCCAGACCGTTCTCCGCGATCACCTCGGCCACTGCCGTGCCGAGACCGCCGATATCCAGATGGTTCTCGATGGTGATAGCGCCGTATTTGCTCTTGCGGATAGCCTCGACGATCGTCGGATCGGTAAACGGCTTGAGGGTGGAAACATGCATATGCTGCACGGAAACGCCCTTTTCCTTGAGCACAGCGGTGGCGCGCATGGCTTCCTCGGTGCAAATAGAGGAGGACAGCAGCACGATACGCGGACGGTCTGGACGAAGCGATTGCCGGTGCGGACATCCTGCTGGTGCATTTCAATCCGGTGCCGCGCGCACTTCTTGAAAAAGCCCCAAACCTGAAACTGATTATGACCTGCCGCGGCGGCATGGAGCGCATCGACCTGACAGCCGCCAGCGCGCACAATATCCCTGTTCTCAATGTCATCCGCAACGCCGAGCCGGTAGCCGACTTTGCACTGGGCATGATGCTGTGCCTGACGCGCGACATTGCGCTGTCTCATCTGCGTATGCGCAGCGGCGAATGGTGTAAAAACTACTATAATTCGGATTTCCTCATGACCCTGTCCAGCCATACGGTCGCTTTGGCTGGCATTGGCAACGTAGGGGCCGCCTTGGCGCGCCGCCTGCTTGCGCTCGGCGTACCGGTCATTGCCTATGACGCCTACACCAACCCGGAAAAGCTCGCGCAGGCCGGACTGGGCGCAGTACAGCTGGTCGATTCCCTTGAACCACTGTTCGAGCAGGGAGATATTGTTTCGCTTCACCTGCGTCTGACGCCCGAAACCGAGCACATGATCGGCATGCCGTACTTCTCCCGCATGAAAAAGACGGCATATTTCATCAACACTGCACGCGGCGGTCTGGTAGACCAGCCCGCGTTCATTGCGGCGCTGCAACAGGGCTGCATGGCCGGCGCGGCGCTCGATGTCTACGACAGTGAACCGCTTGCTGCTGATTCTCCGCTGCTGCAAATGGACAACGTGCTGCTGACCCCGCATATTGCCGGCACGATGGTGGATGCGATTCCGCGCTCGCCGTTCCTGCTGATGCGCGAAGCGGACCGGTTTTTGCTAAACGGCGTGAAAGATCGTGTTGTCAACGCCGCATCCATCACCATGAACTGAAGGAAAGGAAGGATACTGCATGCTGCTGCAGGAAGAAAGAGAACTGGTTGTTGCATATGGCAAGCAAATGATCGAACGCGGCCTGACCGTCGGTACTTTCGGCAATCTGAGCGTATATAATGAAGAGGAGAACCTGTTTGCCATCAGTCCGAGCGGTATGGATTATTTCAAAACCAAGCCCGAAGATGTGGTCATTTTAGCGCCCGACGGCGAAAAGGTGGACGGCGACCGCAAGCCCTCCAGCGAAGTGGACATGCACCGCATTTTCTATCAGCACCGTCCGGACGTCCACGCGGTGGTACATACCCATTCGCGCTTTTCCACAACGCTGTCCTGTCTTGGCTGGGGCATTCCGCCGCTGCACTATCTGGTTGCCTATTCCGGCCGCGAAGTGCCGTGCACACCCTATGTACAGTTCGGCACCTATGAGCTGGCGCAGTGTGCCTATGAAACCATGGGCGACAATTATGCCTGCATTCTCGGCAATCATGGTCTTCTGTGCTGCGGCGGCAATATCAGCTATGCCATGGATGTTGCCGAGCAGGTGGAATTCTGCGCAGAGCTGTATTACCGCACACGGGCAGCGGGACAGCAGCCCAATCTGCTGACCGATGACCAGATCGGCGTTGTGCTCAACGCCTTCCAAACCTACCGGAAAAAATAAGGCCGTGCGGCTTTGCCGCGCATCATCAGGAGGGAATCCACATGGAAAAATGTGTTTATTGCGGCAAAGCCCTGCCGGAAGACAAGCTCATGGCAAAGGTGCACACCCGTTCTTTCGGCGTGTGCTGTGAATGCTGCCGGGACCAGACCGAACGATATGTCCAGCACGACAAGCGGTTCAAAACCGCGCTTTATCTGTTGGTATTCGCGGGCGGACTGGGCTTTTTGATCAGCGCCTTTTTCGGCGGCAGCGGACCGCTGCATATGCTCGGCGCCTATATCGGACAGTTGATTGCAGGACTGGCCTTTGTCGCGTTTCCGTATCCGATCAGTTCTTTTGAAACCTTTCATGCCATGAGTATCCGCCGTGTTACACTGATTACCCGGGGAATCGGTCTGGTGCTCAGCGTATCCGCCGTCATCCTGATGATTTTGACGCTGCGCACAGCCGGTATCTGATCTTTGCAAAGCTCCCGCAGAAAACTGCGGGAGCTTTGCAGCATACTTGCGTTTATCCGGCCGGTCGGCTATAATGATTACAATACCGATCGGACAGATGCACGGCGTTTCGCACGAAATGCGGCTCTGCCGACAGGGAAATCAGGAGGAATGACCCCATGAGAAAGATCATTACCATCAGCCGGCAGTTCGGTGCGGGCGGCGGTGAGCTGGGCCGGCGCACAGCCGACGCGCTGGGTATCCCGCTATACAATAAGGATCTGATCCTACACATCGCCAAAGCGTCCGCCGGGCTGACGCCCGCGCAGGTGCGCAAATGGGATGAGCGCGTGCCGACCAGCTTTGGTCTGACGCAAAGCCTGTTTGACTTTTATAACCGTCCCCTCAGCGACAAGCTGTGGGAGGCGCAGGTCAAGGCCATCCGCGAGATCGCGGACCACGAAAGCTGCGTCATTGTTGGCCGCAACGCGGATTTCATCCTGCGCGAGTTCGACCACTGCCTGCGGGTCTTCGTCCACGCGGATTTTGAATGGCGCTTTGAACGCATGCGCGGCATGATGGAGGACACCGAGCCGGAAAAGCTCCGCGCCAACATCAAGGCGGTGGACAAGGCGCGCAGCGCCTACTGCACGCACTACACCGGCCGCCGCTATGCCGACGCGACCAACTACGATCTGACGATATGCACCAGCCGATTCGGCATTGATTTTGCGCTGGAGGAAATTTTGCGGGCCGCCGAGCACATTTGACCTGCGTTTTTGTCAAAAACAGGCGGTACACTTGACGAAATATTGATTTTACGCTATAATGGTGTGGGCATGATAGGCGATGGTAGTTGTCTGGATACTTCCATCGCCTGTTATATATCTATGGCTGATGCTCTGCATGCGTGGGGAGAAACGCTATGCAGATGCGGAGGGTAAGAAAAAAAGAAAAGGAGAATCACAAGTGAAAAAAGTACTTTCTCTGCTGATGGCGGCTACGCTGGCGCTGGGCCTTGCGGCTTGCGGCGGCAATGCGTCTGGTGGCGACAGCAATGCGGCAAGCGATACGTCTAACGGCGCATCGGGCGATGAAAAGGTTTGGGTCATTGCATCCGATACCGTGTTCAAGCCCTTTGAGTACACCGACGCTTCGGGCAACTTTGTCGGCATCGACGTAGACCTTGTTGCAGCGATTGCCGAGGATCAGGGCTTCCAGTATGACATCCAGAGTCTCGGCTGGGATGCAGCGTTGGCTGCTTGTCAGGCGGGTCAGGCGGACGGCCTGATCGCCGGTGCATCCATCACCGACGAGCGCAAGGAAGGCGGCTGGATCTTCTCGGACGGCTACTATCAGACCACCCAGACCCTGACGGTTGCAGCGGATTCCGATATCACCGGCTTTGAAGACCTGTCCGGCAAGACGGTTGCCGTTAAGACCGGCACGCAGGGCGCGGCTTACGCGGAGAGCCTGAAGGATCAGTATGGCTTCAACATCACCTACTTTGAGGATTCGCCCACGATGTATCAGGCGGTGCTCGGCGGCCAGACGGTTGCTTGCTTTGAGGATACCCCGGTTATGACGGCTTCCATCAAGGACGGCGATCTGGCGCTCAAGATCCTCGAGGACACCGCAAGCGAAGGCCAGCCTTACGGCTTTGCGATCTTTAATCCGGACAATCAGGAACTGATCGACATGTTCAACGCCGGTCTTGCCAACATCAAGGAAAACGGCAAGTACGACGAGATCATCGCCAAGTATCTGGGCTGATCATAGCGGATTAACCTGAATTTTCAGGGGGCACTGGTTGGTTCCGGCGCCCCCTGCTTGTTTGAAAGGAGTTCTGACCCATGCTTGCCAAAATTATTTCCACCTATGGGTCGCTGCTGCTGGAGGCGATGGGGCAGACGCTGCTGCTGGCTTTATGCGGCCTGTTTTTTGCCTGCATTCTGGGCTTGATTTTCGGCCTGCTGAGCGTGCTCAGAAGCCGCGTGTGCAATATCATTTCCACAATTTTTGTCGATGTGATCCGTGGCCTGCCCATGATCGTGCTGGCCTTTTTCATCTACTTCGGCATACCGCAGCTTATCAATACCTTTATGGTGGGCACCCGTTTCACCCTGTCGGCTTTGCAGGCCGGTACGATCGCGCTGGCGCTCAACTGCGGCGCCTATATGTCGGAAATCATCCGCGCCGGTATCCAGAGCGTGGATAAGGGCCAGATGGAGGCTGCGCGCAGCCTTGGCCTGCCCTACTGGAAATCCATGCGCAAGGTCGTGCTGCCGCAGGCCATTCGCACGATGATCCCGTCGATCATCAACCAGTTTATCATCACGCTCAAGGATACCTCGATCCTGTCGGTCATCGGTTTCCCGGAGCTGGTCAACACGGCCAAAAACGTGCAGGCAAATACCATGCGCCCGTTTGAAGTATGGTTCATTGTCGGCATCATGTATCTGGTTGTCATCACCATCCTGTCCCGCTTCGCAAAGGTCATGGAAAGGAGGATCAACCGTGGCAGAGAATAACAAGCAGACAAAGATCCATGTTTCCCATCTGAAAAAGAACTTCGGTGATCTGGAAGTGCTCAAGGATGTCTCGATCGACATCCACGAGGGCGAGGTCGTCGTCATTCTGGGACCGTCCGGCAGCGGTAAGTCCACTTTCCTGCGCTGCCTCAACCGTCTGGAAGAGATCACCGACGGCACAGTCATTGTGGATGGCTACGACATCACCGACAAGCACACCGATATCAACAAGGTGCGCGAGAACGTCGGCATGGTGTTCCAGCTGTTCAACCTGTTCAACAATCTGGACGTCATGGGCAACATGATGCTTGCGCCGACCGAGCTGAAAAAAGCCACCAAGGAAGAAGCGCGCGAAACCGCCATGCGGCTGCTCAAGCGCGTCGGCCTTGCGGATAAGGCGGATGCCTATCCCGCGCAGCTGTCCGGCGGCCAGAAGCAGCGCGTCGCCATCGCCCGTGCACTGGCGATGAACCCGGACATCATGCTGTTCGACGAACCGACCTCCGCACTCGACCCCGAAATGGTTGGCGAGGTATTGCAGGTCATGCAGAACCTCGCTAAAGAGGGCATGACGATGGTTGTCGTCACGCACGAGATCGGCTTTGCCCGCGAGGTTGCCAGCCGTGTCATCTTCATGGAGGGCGGCTACATCGTCGAGGAGGGTACCCCGGATGAGGTCATCAACCATCCGAAGGAACCTCGCACGATTGATTTCCTGAGCAAGGTGCTGTAAACAGTATATAAAAAGCGGAAGCCCAACGGCTTCCGCTTTTATTTTTGCTTTTCTTCCGGCTCAATCCTCCAGTGCAAGGGCCGCTTCTGATGCCATGAGCAGCAGACGCTGGAATTCCTTGCGCTCAGCATCTGTCATATGCTGCGTGATTTGTCCGAAGCACGCTTCAATCTGCTCTTTGATGAACGGATAGACCTCCCACGCTTTTTCCGTGGGGTGGATATCATAGGTGCGCTTGTCCTTTGCGTTGGTGGAGCGGATGAGAAAACCGGTTTCCTCCAGTTTGTTGACCGTCTTGGCGATCACGCTTTTGTCCAACGACAGCCGCTTTGTCACCTCATCCTGCGTCAGACCGTCATAATCACAGACGATCAGGATGACCACGGCCTGCGCCGCTGTCAAATGGTGAGATACACAGCCGTTATTGAGCCAAATATGCGATTTGCGATACAAAATGGAGATGGATTTGAACGGGCTGTCCATAATATAAGGCATGGCACAAGCCTCCTTTCTGCTGGTTGCTATTATAAGCTATTTTAGTGGCAATTGCAACCGGATATTGACGCGGTGTGCTTCTCATGTTATTCTAATATAGTGGCAGTTGCCACTATATTTTTTTATCGACACCCATAAAGGAGCTTTATGCACATGGAAAAAACAGAAAAAATCTGGAACCGAAAATTTATCCTTCTCTTTATCACAAACCTGCTGGTTTTGGCAGCGTTTTACGCATCCATCCCCATTATCCCCATCTATTGTCAGGAAATCGGCATCACCGGCTCGAAAATCGGTATCGTGCTGACCGCAATGTCCGTGGCGACCATCCTGTTTCGTCCGGTCGCGGGATATCTGCTGGATAACTTCAACCGCTATCATGTCTATCTGCTGTTTCTGGCGCTGTTCTGCCTGTCCTTTCCCAGCTTTATCGCGTTCCCGCTGTTCGGTGCGCTGATTGTCATTCGCCTGTACATGGGCGCGGTGTACTCCGTATGCGGCTCGGCCACGATGACGCTGGCAAGCGATGTGCTGCCGGTCACCAAAATCACCGAGGGCATCAGCCGCTTTGCCTTCACCGTGTCGATCGGCATGGCGGTCGGCCCTTATGTCGGCATTCAAGTGCAGAACAACATGAGCAGCAAGGCCTCTTTCCTGACGATTTTCGGCATCACCGTTGTCGCCCTGATCTGCGTTGCCTGCTGCCGCATCCGCTATCCCAAGGTAGAGCGGAAAAAGTTTGCGCTCAAAGACACCATTCACGTTTCCGCGCTTCCTTTCATGTTCAACATGATGTTCCTGATGATCCCTTACGGCGCGGTCATTGCCTATTCCTCCATTTTGGCACAGGAAAAGGGCTTAACGCCCTTTCTCCCTTACTTCTATATCTGCCTTGTTGCCGGTATGCTGACCTCTAAGCTGTCCACCCAGAAAATGATCGATGCCGCCAAACACCGCGTGCTGGTCTACATCAGTTTGGTGATCCTGATTATCACGATGGCGAGCTATCTGTTCCTGTCCACCGGCGTACATATGCTGGTCGCAGGCTACTTCTTTGGGCTTGGATACGGCATTTTGCAGCCGCTGTTCCGGTCCTTTGTGACCGGAACTACCCCCGCCCCCAAGCGTGGTGTCGCCAACGCCACCTACATGCTGTCCTATGACGTTGGCATCGGCATCGGCTCACTGCTGATGGGCTGCCTGCAGGAGACCATCGGCCTGCCGACCGGCTTCGCCCTGACTGCCATTGCCTATGTAATCGGCGGCATCATCTACATCGTCCATGTGGATGGATATTATCACAGACTGCGGCAGCATCTGCACCATCATCAGTAAAGTCCCTTGATGATGGACACACAGGTATCAATGCCCAGCGTTCCGCTGTTGAGGGTGATATCATAATTCTGCGCATGGCCCCACTTCATATTGGTATAAAACCGATGATAGATGGCGCGGCGCTTATCCTTATCCTTGAGACGCTGCTCCGGGGAGGCTTCGCGCTCGCCATACACCTTGACGATGCGCTCGGCGCGGAATTTCATATCCGCATGGATGAACACCCGCAAGCAGTCCGCCTTGTCGCGCAGAATATAGTCCGCGCAGCGGCCAACGATGACGCACGGCCCTTTTTCCGCCAGCTCAGTGATGATGTTATATTGAATCGTCCAGAGATAGTCCGCGTTGTTTATGCCGGCTGCCCGGTGAGAAAAAGCGGAGGACAGATATCCACCGGGGGAGTATTCGCCGGCGTCTTTGATGTAGTTTTCGCTAAACCCGCTTTGCTCCGCAATTTTCTCAAGCAGTTCACTGTCATAGCAGGGAATGCCCAGCTCCTCCGCCACTTTTTTACCGATCGTGCGGCCGCCGCTGCCAAATTCACGGCTGATGGTGATGACTCGGTTTTTCATATTTGACGTCTCCTTCCACAAAAATATGCAGTTGCTTTGTTATTTTATGCCGCAGCCGGCTCCTCTTTTAACTGCTTTCTCTCATAGATGAGCAGGATCAGCGAGAACAGGAAGGCCAGACCGTCCGCGACTGGACCCGTCCACAGAACACCAACCACACCAAGGAACATCGGCAGAATGATCACCGTCGGGACAAAGAAGATGATCTGACGGGACAGGGACAGAATCGCGGATTTCACCGGTTTGCCGATTGCCTGCAAATAGATCGCCATGACGGTCTGGAAGCCGGTCAGCGGGCAAAACAGCAGGAAAATTCGGAAGGACAGCACGGCAAACTCATTGTACAGACCTTCCTCCGAACCAAACAGCGAAACTACGCTCATCGGTGCGAACTGGAAGATCAAAAAGGCGATAATCGCCACGATTTCGGATGCAACTACTGCAATATCAAACGCCTTGCGCACACGCAGGAAGTTCTTGGAACCGTAGTTATAGCCGATGATCGGCTGCGCGCCGGTAGAGATACCAACCAGAATGGAAATCAAAATCTGATTGACTTTCATCACGATACCCATAGCCGTCAACGGGATTTCCGAACCGTAAATGGACTGCGCGCCGTATGCAACCAGCAGGTTGTTGGACAAAGCCATGACAATCGTAATGGCGATCTGCGTGATAAAGCTGCTGATGCCAAGGCTCAGCACTTTACCACAAGTCTTGCGCTTGAGCCGGAATGCGGAAACGTCAAAACGGAAGGTCTTAAAGTGGAAAAGGTAGATGGCGGACATGATAAAGGTGGCGACCTGTCCCATCACGGTTGCGATAGCAGCGCCACGAACGCCCATATGGAACACAAAAATGAAGATCGGGTCAAACACCGTATTGATGACAGCGCCGAGAATCATGGAGAACATGGCGTACTTCGGGCTGCCGTCCGCACGAATCATGGAATTGAGTGCGGCCGGAATCATCATAAACGGCAGGCCGATGCCGATGATATAGCCATATTGCAGCGCATAGGTGCGCAGGGCATCGGTTGCACCGAACAGCGTCAAAATCGGATTGATGAAAATGAGAAATACCGCCATCAGGATGATACTGACCCCAGTCACCATGATAACGGCGTTGCCCACGCCCTTTTTTGCGCTGTCGATATCGCCCTCACCAAGTTTCAGGCTTAGAAAAGCCGCGCCGCCGTCGCCGATCATCAGCGAAAGCGCAAGTGCAATAATCGTGATAGGGAACACGACGTTAGTCGCGCCGTTGCCCAGATAACCGACACCCCAGCCAATGAAGATCTGGTCAACGATGTTGTACAGCGAGTTGACCAGCCTGGTTACTTATTAAGCCGAAAAAGCAGGCAGCGCACCGGAGTGATTTCCTCGGCACACTGCCCGGGGAATTGTAATTTCCTCAACCGGAAGGGCTATTCCGCTCCAATATTTTTCAAAAGCATATCCGCCATTTTTTGTAGCGTCTGCTTCTGCTCCTCGGTAAAGTTGCTGCACAGCTCGGATAAAACCTCTTCATCCTGCGCCAAAATCACCTCATGGATGCCGCTTGACTGCTCCGTGCAGGTGATTTTTTTATACCTCCGGTCGATTTCGCTGGGAACACATCGAATAAACCCCTTGCTTTCCAGCCGCTGCAATAGCTTGGTCATGGCCGGATGCGTCACATGCTCGATCCGCTCCAGATCATTCTGGTGGATTTCGGTTTGTCCGGCCGCTTCCAGACGGCTGACCGACCCCAGCACGCGCAGCTGCACCGACGTCAGCCCCATGGCGCTGGCCTTTTCATCCAATCTTTTGTGAAAGGCCCGATTGATAATGGCAATTTTCAATCCGAACGGCATCATACCCGGCATGTCTTCCCCTCATTTCAATAAGTAACTAATTACATAATAGGCCGCTTTACTGCATTTGTCAAGATGGTGCGGCAAAGAGATTGCTACATCCGGCTGCCTTCTGCGCATTACTCGCCCAAGGCCGGATGGGATTGCTCATAGGCTTTTCGGATGTCCTCCGGCATTTCCTCAGGCGTTAACACGCGCAGCCGTTCCTCGTTTCCGTCCTGTATCGCCTGCTCATAGTACCAGCACTTGAACCGCAGCATCGCCATCACCCGCTGCAAACGGCCCAGTTCTTCCTCCACGCACTGCTTCTGCCGGCGGAACAGCTCCAGCCGCGCCGGATAGGTGCTGCTGCCCTCTACGCACCATTCCATGAACTTTTTGATATCCTTGATCTCCAGACCGGATTTTTTCAGGCACTCGATCACGCGCAGCGCGTCGATTTCCTGTTCGCTGAACTTTCGGATGCCGGAATCCCGACGCATCCCGGGAAATAATTCCTCTTTATCGTAATACCGCAGCGTCGAAACCGGAATATCGAACATTCTGGATACCTCGCCAATCGTGTACATTTCTTTTCCGCACCTTTCGCAAAAACATCTTGACCTAAAGTCAGGTTTAGGTATTACAATGATTCTATCATAGAATACCAACCCCGTCAAAGAAAAAGGAGCAATACCTATGGAAAAACTGCATTTGGGTACGGAGTGGGATAAAACCTTCCCGCAGAACGAACAGGTAGATCACAAAAAAGTCACCTTTTACAATCGCTACGGCGTTACGCTGGCAGCCGACCTGTACGCGCCGCGCGGCGTGGACAGCGCGCTTCCTGCACTTGCCGTCAGCGGCCCGTTTGGGGCGGTAAAAGAGCAGGCCTCCGGTCTGTACGCACAGAAAATGGCGGAAAAAGGCTTCTTGACCATCGCCTTTGACCCGTCCTTCACCGGTGAAAGCGGCGGATTTCCGCGCAATGTCGCCTCGCCGGACATCAACACCGAGGATTTTCAGGCCGCGGTGGATTTTCTCTCCGTGCAGGAGAACGTAGACCCCGAACGCATCGGCATCATCGGCATCTGCGGCTGGGGCGGCATGGCGCTCAACGCCGCGGCAATCGACCCGCGCATCAAAGCGACGGTCGCTTCCACCATGTACGACATGACCCGCGTCACGGCAAAGGGCTATTTTGACGGAGAGGACAGCGAGCAGGCGCGTTTTGAAAAGCGCAAAGCGCTGTGTGCGCAGCGCACGGAGGATTATCGAAATGACACCTATGCCCGCGCCGGCGGCGTGGTTGACCCGTTGCCCGCGGATGCGCCCGATTTTGTCAAGGACTATTATGCCTATTATAAGACCGCGCGCGGCTACCATCCCCGCTCTCTGAACTCCAATGACGGATGGAACGTCACCTCGTCGCTGTCCTTCCTCAATATGCCAATCCTGCAATACAGCCAGGAAATCCGCAGCGCAGTGCTGGTGATCCACGGCGATCAGGCGCATTCCTGCTATTTCAGCCGTGATGCCTATGCCAAACTGACCGGCGACAATAAGGAACTGATACTGATTCCCGGCGCTGTCCACACCGATCTGTATGACAATCTGGATGTCATTCCGTTTGACAAAATGGCCGCGTTTTTCACCGAATACCTCAAGTAAGCCCTTGAAACATTTGCATGATACAGGAGGTGTGTATCACATGCTATCCAAACTGATGCTGACCCTGCTTGTCTGCATGGGCATGACCGGATGCGGAACACCGCCCACCACGTCGGACACACCTGCGACGCCGTCTGTTTCCGACCCTTCAGAAGAGCAGCCGTCGGAAGAGGCGATAGAAGGGGAGAGCGCAGCCGACCAGACCATCACCCTCGATATCAACGGGACGGAAATCCCCGTCCAGTGGGAGGAAAACCGCGCGGTCGAGGATTTGAAAGAGATGCTGGCAGACGGAAACCTGACTATTCAGGCCCAAGCATACGGCGGGTTTGAGCAAGTCGGTTCGTTGCCGCAATCCCTCACAGCGGACAATGCTCAAATCACAACCGAGCCGGGGGATATCGTATTGTATAACGGCAATTCTATTGTGCTGTTCTATGGCTCTAACAGCTGGTCTTATACCAAACTGGGACACATGACCGACTTTGATGAAGCAACAGACGCGCTTTTGCGCGCGGACACCGTCACCATCACTTTATCTCTCGCTTGATACGCCGCATGGTTCATCCTTTAACCTTCTGCGGTAATTTGCCTTTCTCCTCAGACAAATCTTAAATGAAACGGAGAATATATCGTAAGGCGGTATAAAATCGATATTCTTGCAATTCCCGGAATTCATACTATAATAGAGTAGATAGAATTATTCTGGAAAAGAAAGAAGAACGATTTTTTGAAAAAGCAAATTTATTACAGAGCACTATTCTATGTTGTGGGGCTTCTCATCTTGGCGATGGGTTTGACGCTGAACACCAAAACGGGTTTGGGTGTTTCTCCGATTATTTCTGTCTCTTACAGCACATCGGAGATTTTCGGATGCAACTTCGGAGACATGACGATGGTTCTCTACTGTATTTTCGTTGCAGTCGAACTGGTTCTGCATTTCGTGCGGGGACGAACAAGCCCGCAAAAGAATCAAAAACTGATTTTGCTGATGGATATTCTGCAAATCCCTCTCAGCCTGATTTTTACCCGGTTTCTCAATCTGTTCGGTGCTTTCCTGCCGGATTTTTCCTCCGGCACGGACAGCTGGGACCAAAACTTTCCGCTTCGTCTGCTGGTTCTGATTCTGGCGATCGTCTGCACCGGCGTGGGCGCTGCGATGTCGCTTTCCATGCGAATTGTCCCCAACCCTGGGGATGGAATTGTGCAGGCCATCGCGGACTGCATCCACAAAAATGTCGGCTTTACCAAAAACTGCTTCGATCTTTTGAACATCACCATCACGATCACCTTGGGCCTGCTGCTTGCAGACCGTTTGGTCGGCGTGGGCATCGGAACCGTGCTGGCGGTGATCGGCGTGGGCCGGGTGATCGCTTTGTTTCAGCATTTGGCAGGGAAGAAAATGTCAACGCTTTCCGGCGTAGCGATTTCATAAGTTTTTGTATATGTTGCCGCATGAAATCGCAGCGTTTGTTTGCATCATAGCAAATGGGATGGCTTTACGCCATCCCATTTGCTATAATTCCAGATTTTTTTGCCATCACAATTTGTGTCCGCATTCCGTGCAGAAGGCGCAGTCCGGCTCATTGGAGGTGCCGCAAGACGGACAGATTTTTTCAGAAGCGGCCTCCGGCGCTTGTTCTGCCGAAGGCGATGGTACCTGCTCTGGCGCTTCCTGCGCGTCTGGCAGCGCTGCCGGTGCAGCCGGCACCGCATCCCGCAGCATCGGCTTTCCACATGCGGTACAAAAGCGCGTACCCTGTGGAATCATTGCGCCGCAGCTTGCGCATTTTTCCAGATTCTGCGTGTTTGATGATGCCGTGCTTTTGGGCGTCGGCGCACCGCAATAACTGCAAAATGCCGCACCGACCGGAATATCCGCGCCGCATTTCTCGCAGCGGACAACCCCCTTGATATCCTGAATCCGTTGTCTGCACTCGGCAATTTTTCGCTCCGACTCGATCACCGAGGCGATCATCCCGGCAAAATCACTTTCATAATCCGCCGCATGTTTGGCAACATAGAGCTTGCCGATCTGACAATACAGGTTATTGACCGTTCGTTCCAGCTCGGAAATCTCGGAATTGATTTTTGCAATATCTGCAACATCCTTTGTCTTTTGTACCGCCGACTGGCTGACCGAAGTCAGCTTTCTGCCCAAATCATCAAAAAAAGCCATTCTGATTATCCCCCTGTATTTTTAGCTGATTATTCTGCCGGTCATCAAAGCGAATATACATCCAGATACCACGAACGACCGACCTTGATCACGGGGATATCCACATCCTGCGCCCCGGATAAAATACCGGCATCCAGCGAAACGTTTACATGCACATATTTCGCTTTCTTTACCTTAACATTGCAGTTGTCTTTATATTCCTGCTGCAATGTTTTCAGCTCTTCTCCCGTGATATCGGTATCACCTGTGATATCCACATCCAGATTCATGTTTTTTGCCATTGTGCCGCCAAACGCCAGCATGCCTTCCAATTCATCCTCTACCTGATCGACAAATTCCTCCATGTCCGCTTTATCCAGACCTTGGGATTCCATGGCGCTCTCGATCACATCATTGGGAATCAGCTTCATCACACCCTGCACATCTCCATCCATGCTGGCGTCAAGAAACTGTTCCACTGTCGCTTTGTAGCCTCTGCCGCCGAACAGCAGCCAGCCCACCAGCGCAATCACCACAACGGCGGCAACCACCGCGATGATTCCCGTTTTTCTGTACGACTGCCGCTGCGCCATCGCTGTTGTTCCCGCAGGATCAACCTTGGGCGCTGCCGTCAGCGGCGCTCCGCACGCCTGACAAAAAGCAGCCGTATCATCATTTTTGGTTCCGCAATTTCCACAATACATATGCTTATCCTCCAATCTTTTTCCCTAAAACCCCGAAATTGTGTCAAAAATCTTTTATTGATCTGCCTGCAAGCCGAGAAAATACTGATAGACCTGCTGTGAAACCGCAACGATATGGCTTCTTGCCGCGCTTGCGTCCGAAACATCTTGCGACATCACACAAAGAATATAGGGAGAATCCCCGCTCCAAATGATCGCGGCATCGTTTTCCACTGTGTCGAGTTCTCCGGTTTTATTGGCGGTTTGCACATCTTCCGGCACGCCCGCAGGAATTTTTGCCGTTCTCGTCTGCTGCTTTAACGCATCCAAAATCACGTCGGCCTCCGTTATTTCACCGGATAACAGCGATTGCAGGAACGCACAGCAGTCCTCCACCGATGTGAAATTATCCGCATCCGCATTGAAATCCAGCATCAGCCGCCCCATGGAGGTGTCCTCATAGCTGTGTTTTACACAATACGCATTGACCAGCGCCATACCTGCCTTTGCGTCCCCGTTTCCCAGACGTGTAACCAGCGTATTGGTCGCTTCATTATCGCTTTCCGAGAGCATATGGAACAAAAGCTCACCTGTTTCGCCGCTGTACTGTTCCTCGGCGGCGACTGGCCCCAGATTTTCTTCCACCGTCGCGGCCACAAATAACTTGATAAGGCTGGCGGACTGCATTGGCTTACTGCTGACTGCACAGCACTGTTCTTCGTCTGCACGCTGCACCGCGACTGCCCATTCTCCGCCCGCCTGCGCCGTATCGTTCACAAACGATTGCAGCAAGGCAGTCAATTCTTGGTCTTGGGACGGCTCAGCTGTTTCAGTTTCCGACGCATTCGCTTCCACGGGCGGAACAACTTCCACAGAATATGCTTCCTTTTCAGCCTTATCCGCCTGCGGCCCCTGCTGCGCGCATGCGGATAACAATAACAGTGTCAGCGCGCCGCACGCCAGCCTATTCCATCGCTTCAAAATATGCGTTCACTCCCTCTGCAATCCCCTCCGCCATCGTCTGACGAAATGCATCCTGTGCCATCGCCAGATCATCGTGTTCGTTGGTCATAAAACCCATTTCCAGAATGACCACCGGCTGCGCGCTCCAGTTGATGCCGGTCATCGTATCATTATATTGCAGGCCCAGATTTTTCATCCCGGTGGCTTCGCAATAAGCGCTTAAAATGGTTTGTGCCAAATCCGCACTTTTTGCAGAGAGGCTGCCAACATAAGCATTATCTGCGGAAGGAACAAGCGCCAGCGCACCGCTCGCGCTGGGGTCCTCACTGCCGTTGGCATGGATGCGCAACAAAATATCCGCGCCGGCATCATTCGCCATTGTCGCCCGCTCCGCATTGCTGATTGCGGTTTGGTTGTCCTCCCGCGTGAGCAGGGTAGAAAACCCTTGCTGCTCCAACAGCTCCCGCAGCCGCAGCGATATGTCCAGATTGAGGTCATACTCATAGGTGCCGGAAAAGGTCCCGGCTGTTCCTGTGGTCGCTTTTGCCTTCATCACGGAAGAGCCGGGCGCATTCGGTTCGGTCGCGCTCATATCAATCTCCCAGGACTGGTGTCCGGGGTCAATCGCAATCAGGATATCTCGTTTTTCCGGCTGCTCTTTTTCCTGCGGCTGCTGCACGGTTACTTCCGGAATATCTGCCTGTTGGATCGTTTGCTGCTGTGCATCAGCGCAGCCGGTACAGACCATCAGCATCACAAGCGGCGCGATACACACCCGTTTTGCATCACTGATCCAGCTGATAGCCGTTTGGTGCGATACTGAATTCAACCTCTGCGAGAAATTCCGCATTTTTCTTTTCCACATCACTCAATACGCTTTCCTTAAAATCCGCCGCGTCCACAGTTCCATGATACCACGACTGCGCGTTAAAATAGTCCTGCAGCTCCTTGGAAGCAAATTTTCTGCCATGACGCGCATAAATCTCGTTTTTTGCATAGTTGATTTGCTGCAAGCTCAGTCCTGCCACATCCTGCTGCGTCAGCAGACGGGAATCACTTTCCGGCAGGATTTCTTCGGATTTTGCTTCTTCCACCTCGGTCACAATTGCATTGCCGTTCGGATCGGTCATCTTTTCCGCTTTCAAAATCAGCTGACTGCCGTCCAGCTTCAATTTTCCTGTGATAAGGACTTCCTGTTTCAGCGGCAGCTCGCTCCACAAGTCGCCGTCTACACCGGCATTTTGCAGATAGGCAGAGCTTACCTCATTGAGTCGCACGAATTCATCGTCGTCCTCTTTCAGCAGAATGGACTTGGGTTCGCCCCAATCCAGAAACAGCCGGTTATCGGTCGATATCTTCACCGTTCCCTGCAAGGAAACTGCGCCGTCTGCAATCAGATCCGCGTCGCTGCTGTCAATCTGCTCGGAATCCACCTCTTTGATCGCTTCGGTGTCCTCTTGCACAGCGGTATCCGGTGTTTCTTCCACCGTTTTTGCATCCGCTGGTGTGGAAAAAACCGTAAATTTCAGCACAGCCGCCACAATACCGATACACAGCAGCACAGCCACCACAATGATAACCGGCAGGTATCCTTTCTTCTTGGGCGCCGGCTGTTGCTTCGCCGGTTGCTGCGGCGCTGCCTTGGGTGCAGCAGGAGCAGACGGCTGTCCAGCTGTCTTTTCTTCCGGTTTTTGCTGTGTCTCCGCCGTCACTTTTGCACCACAAGCGGTGCAAAATGCCGCGCCGGGTTTGAGAGGCGCGCCGCAGGACTTACAGAAACGCTTTTCTTCCGTCTGCATTTCCTGTTTTGCGCCGCAGACCGGACAGAATTTTGCGCCGTCCTTGATGTCTGCACCGCACTTTATACATTTCATCTTGCATCCCCCTATCATTGACCAATCCACAGAATGCTGTGGATCGATCCTGATATATTTCAATTTTATTATATCATATTTTTTCTTTGTGCGGTGTTACCTTAAGGAAAGTTTGGTTTTGAATAAGCTCAATGGAATACCGATCAGACGGATGAACCATAAATGCCTGTAATTCTCGCATTTTGTCATTACAAACCCGTTATTTCAAAAGAAATGTGGCAGAGTAGCAAAGATAAGAAAAGAACCACCCTCAGGGTGGTTCTTTTGAATTACGATATTACGAATAAATTACATGATCTGAAATTCCAAATGATATCCTGTCAGCCCAGCATTTCCGATAAGTCCGCCACCAATACTGTGAAACTCACCATCAATTTCAAGCGCACTGCCATTTGCCATCGCAACCAAAAATCTTTTTTCGTCGTTCATTTCGGCCTCATAGTCGCTCTGCGTCATTGACAGCTTGAATTCACCAGTACCATCGGCATTGCTCTGGAACATCGTGATAAGTGCATCCTGATCTACAGCTCTTACAGCCAATTTTACCGAATGGCGGAACGGACGACCCTTCTCAAGAAGCTGATATTTAACCGTCTTTGTGATGATTGGCTCGCCGCTGCTCTCCAGATAAGCCAGATAGTCATCGGTAAACTCATTCATCTTCAGATTGCTGGGAATTTCAGGAGCCTGAGGACGTTCGTTGTAATCAATCCGAATTGCAGGCATCAACTGATCTTTAAAAATTGGATTCCACGTAATGTAATAAGTTTCGCCATTCAAGACGAATTCTTCATCCGGCCCATACTCCTGACCGTTGACGATCAGGGCAGTTTCCTTGCCATCCACAGTGGCAACGCCGTCGATCATTACACCGTTGCGATCGATCTTGCCCTCGTTTTCATCCGGCTCCTCAGTCTCCTGACTGTCATCCACATAGTTTTCATCGGTCAGGATGTCAACACGCTGGTTCTCAGCATCCCAGTTGATGCCGATATCAAAGGACTTGCAGACATCGCGCAGCTTGTAGTAGTTGTTGTCGTCGATGTTGTAGCCAGTGTAGTCCATCTGGGCATTGTCTTTGTAAACGACTGCCGTTGACGTTTCTGCCTGTTTGGATGCAGAGCCGATGGCGCCCAGCTCGCCGCCAACAATGGTATACGGCTTGCCGGAAGTGAGGTCGATGCGCTTTGCATCGTTATTCCAGCTTACTTCGAACTGCTTTTCGCTGCCGCTGACAATGGATGCAATGTCACGCAGCTTGAAATAGTTGTTTCCAGCGATTGTATATGCTGCGACGTTTGCCTTTGTTCCATCGACATAAATCGCATGGGGAGATGGCTGTGCAGTCTGTGCATTGCCTGATGCTGCGCTTGCGAAGGTTGCCAGCATGCTTGCAGCCAGTAGGCTGGAAATGAGTTTTTTAAACATAGGGCGTTCTTCCTGCCTTTCATTGATATTTTGCCCGCATGAACGGGATGTTTTCCTTTATTATACATCTTTCTCATATCAGGCGCAATGCGTTGCCATGTTTCTCAGAGCAGCACTTGACCTATAAATTGCGTTGCCACGAGTGAGCAGCAAAATCTGGGACAGTTTGTCACTGTCCATTTTTATTGGATCGGTTAATTCAAAATGGCGGGGTTTTCCATTTCCTGCTTGCGCGTCTTGGATTTAGTGCTATACTAAAGCTATGGATAAGCAGATGAGTCTGTCGGGCCTGAGCGATGAATTGAGCCAG
>ERZ1090878.445-NODE-446-length-22669-cov-9.317237_pt1 | contig 22669 bp, 22 predicted proteins | sample MGYA00478473_ERZ1090878 | MGnify/ENA primary metagenome ERZ1090878 (study PRJEB33644, sample SAMEA5815720) | chicken gut metagenome | biome: Chicken; feature: Gastrointestinal Tract; material: Caecum | place: Ireland | collected 2019-01-01 | study: A study of the... | reverse complement strand
GGCAATAAAAACACAATTATTTGCAAATTCGCGTTTCTTTTTAAATGATATTGATAAAAATTATGCAAAGTTCACAAATCTTCTTGCTTGTTCTGCCAAAATAATTTTATCGTTTTTTGAGAATTTTTTATTGACAAACGATAAAAATTGTAGTACAAAGAAAGTACAAAGCATGTGTTTGGAGGCAAATTCCATGAAAAAGAAGCATTCTATCCGCCTGAGCCTGGCCATCATCGGCCTGTTCTGGGCCGGCGCAGCCGTGCTGGCCGTGGGCGCGCCGTACTTCTTTATACACATCTACCCGCGCCTTTACGCCCGGCCGGACTTTGTGCCGGCGGTGCTTTTGGTTTGCGTTTACCTGGCCTGGCCGGTGGGCGCTGTTACGCTGGTGCGGCTGACGAAGCTTTTGAAAAACATTGAAAAAGAGCGCATTTTTGACCCCGTCAACACGCGCCACCTGTCGGCCATCAGCATCTGCTGTTTTCTGGCGGCCGCGCTGTCGTGCGTGGTCGGGGTGTTCCACTACGCGCTTTTCATCTTTGGGCTGATGGCTTTTCTGGGCGGCATCGTGCTGCGGGTCGTGATGCAGGTGTTTGACAAAGCCATTGCCATCAAAGAAGAAAACGACATGACGGTGTGAGGTGGCAAAATGATCGTGATCCATTTAGACGTGATGCTGGCCAAGCGCAAAATGAGTTCGGGCGAGCTGGCCGCCAAGATCGGCATCACCCAGGCGAACCTTTCTATTTTAAAGACCGGCAAGGCAAAGGCCATTCGCTTTTCCACGCTGGACGCCATCTGCAAAGCGCTGGACTGCGCCCCGGGCGACATTTTGGAGTACCGCCCGGACGAAAGCGAAAACTGACCGTCGGCAGTGCAGCGCAAAATCGGCGGCACAAACAAGACGGGAGAAGAAAATGCACATTAAGACCAAGGCGAAATACATTTTTGCCGCGCTTGCGGCGCTTTTGTGCGCCATTTCATTTACGGGGTGCACGGCGGACCACACGCCGCCGCGGGAGCACGGTTCGTTCAAAGCGCAGGCAGACCACATGATGCGCCACTTTAGCGACCCGAAACTGCTGGCAACGGTAAACGGCCACAAAATCACCCAGGTAGACCTGGACAGCTACGGCATCGACGGCCACTACCACACCACAGAAGAACTGGTGCGCTACTACATCACCAGCGACTACGCCAAAAAGGCAGGCCTGCAGCCCGATGCAAGGGATGCAAAATGGCGCGCAGAAATTTTGAACGGCATGCGAAACGACAGTGAGCTGACCGACGCCTACTGCCGCGAGACGTACGGCGTGCCGCTGGAGGTCGTCATCTCCATCAGCTTAAAACGTTTTGACCAGATCGCCATGCACGCCGCATACACCGATGCGGTGATCGACGAGATCAGCGGCGGCAGCTGCCCCGAAAAGCACCCGCAGCTGGCAGAAGTGTACGAAAAATATTTGCAGGACAAAACCAGCATTTCCGCTTTTCGCGCCGTAGAGGAGGCGCACTACGAAATGATCGCCGCCGGCTACGATGTAAAGATCTACGCGTGGTGACCGGCAGCCCTGTACAAAAAGAGCAAAAGGAAGTTTAAACCACAGAAAAACGGGAGGATGTTATGGACACAAAGAAAAGCCTGGCCCTGGTGCTGGCCGCCGCGCTTGTCCTTTTATGCGCCGGCGACGGTGCGGCAGCGGCACACTTTGCAAAAGACGCAAAGGAAAACAAAGCCCTGTTTTTGAACGAGCTGCGCACGCTGGAAACAGCCGCAGCGGCAGAGCCGTTTGCAGACGACATCTTTACGGCGGCCCTGGAAAAGCAGGCGTGCACCGGCGACTGGGCCAAAGCCGAAAAGGCAGCCAAGGACTGCCTGCGCGACGTGCACAGCTGCTTTGAAGAAATGCAGACCGTACGCGTCTACTACGACTTCTTCTGGCTGATCACAGGCGACAACATTGTGGAAGACGGCCCGGACTTTGAAGCATCTTTGGCGCAGGTCGACACGGCTGCGGCGCGCGCCGGCGAAGTCCTTGCCCGCACCGAAACGCTGCTTCGCCCCGAAACTGTGCGCAGCTACCTGGCCGGCGCCAATGTGAAAAAGCCGTGTGAAACGCTGTTGGAAGAGGCGTTTGCGCAGCCGATGGACACCAAAAGCCGCGAGATCCTTTCCAAAATGCAGGCTATATACGACAGCTTTATGCAGCAGGCAGAAGCGTGCCGCACCATTTTAACGTATTACCGCGACCATCCGGACGGCTGGCTGATAGAAAACGGCGCCGTTTTTGTGTATGAAGACGCCACGGCAGGCTTTGACACGCTTGCGCCATATATACAGCTGATCTACGACAACCCGCCCGCCCCGCGGACGGCCGACCCACGATTTTGAAAGGAGAAACCTGATGCAAAACTTTTTACAAAAAATCCGTTCCTCCCCGGCAAGACAGCCGCTGTTTTCAGCCGCAATGCTGATTTTTGCCGTCTTTTTTACCGAGTGCGTACTGTTTGGCGGGCTGCACCTGGCGGCGGCCGTGCTGTTTTTGGCGTTCGGCGCCGTTACCAGCCTTTGCTTTTTACGCAAAAAAACGACCGACCTGCCGTTTTCCACCGCCTGCGCCGTACTGGCCGCGATCGGCTCGCTCACCTTTGTCCTGAACGACAACGGCCTGATCAGCGCGCTGCTGTTTCTCTTTTTAGCCGTGCTCTATGCCGCCTGGGCCAGCGCGTTCGCACCGCGCATTACAGAAAACCGCGGCAGCTGGAAATACCTGGCCGGCCTGGTGCGCCTTGGCGTTTTGCAGCCGCTTGCGCAGTGGCCGGAGGCATGGCGCATGCTGCTGATGCCGTTTAAAGAGCGAAAAAGCCGCCGCACACGCGACATCGTGATCGGGCTTTTGATCGCCGCACCGGTGTGCATTGTGGCCATTGCTCTGCTGGCCTCGGGCGACGGGGCGTTTTCCGAAATGCTGGCACAGGCCTGGGACCGCATAGCCGACGTGGACCTGACCGTGCCGGTCAAGATCGTGCTGGTGGCGCTTTTCTGGCCGCTTTTTACCGGTTTTGTACTGGGTGTGCGCCGGCCGGCGGCGCGAAAAAAGAGCGCGCCCCGCGCTGACACGCCGGCCGGTGCAAAACCGCGCCGAAGCGGCGTGCGCGTGCTTTCGCCCACCGTTTCGGTCACCGTACTCGGCGCGCTGTGCTTTGTTTACCTGATCTATCTGATCTCGCAGCTTTCCTACTTTTTCTCGGCGTTTGCAAGCCTGCTGCCCGATGGCTACCAGTTCAGCTATGCCGAATACGCGCGGCGCGGCTTTTTTGAAATGTGCCTGCTGACCGTGATCAACTTTTCCCTGCTCTGCGCCGCGCTGCTTTTCACAAAGCGAAACGGCAAAAAGATCAGCCGGGCGCTGCAGGCGGTTGCCTGCGCGGTGTGCGCCTTTACGCTGCTGTTTATTGCCACCTCGCTTTCCAAGATCATGCTCTACGTTTCCTCCTACGGGCTGACGACGCTGCGCCTGTACACCGCCGTGTTTGACGGCATGCTTCTGATCTGCACCGTATGCCTGTGCATTCACCTGTTTTTGCCGAGATGGAAATATATGCGCGTGATCCTGGTCAGCGTATCGGCCGTTTTCATCGTATTCGCCCTGGCCGACGCCGACCGCATCATTGCAAGCTACAACACCGGCCGTTATCTGAACGACACGACCCAGGCGACCGACGTGGACATAGATTACCTGGACACGCTGGACAGCGCCGCCGTGCCTTACCTGGAAAAAATATATCTGGCCCGCGACACGCGCACCGACCGCTTTGCCGGGCAGCGCGATGCGTCGGCCGCCCTGCGCGTTATGGCAAACTGGCGCGACAAGCTGTGCACGGTGCAAACCGAAAACGGCAAAGTCACCGGCTACGAATACAAATACATGACCTCGCCCACCAAATTCTGCCTGAGCGACTACCTGGCCGTGCAGGTGCTGGAACGCAACCTGAACGCGATAGAATCGTTTTACGCCGCCCAAACGGCCGGCAGCGGCACGCCGTACGTTGACCCCACGGTACAAATGCGCATGAACAGCCTTTAACGCCTTTCCTCCAAAAAAAGCGCTTCGTTTTCCGAAGCACTTCAGCGTGTCGAAAAAGGCATAACGGCAACAAATTATACAGCCCGACACGCTGAAAGGCTGTCAAAAAGGCGAGTTGGATTTTGTATTTTGCGAGGTGGTGCCGTACAATGGTACTGCCCCCGAGCAAAAGACAAAAAGCGCAAAAACCGCACCACTGTGCGGTTTTTCTGCTTTTAAAGTGCTTGATTTTCTTTAGAGTGCAAAATACTTTTCTGCTTGAGAAAAATAGCAGTCTATTTTCAAAATTTTTTTCTACGCGCGATCCAACCGGCTTTTTCGACAGTCTCAGCGCTTCGAAAAACGGAGCGCTTTTTGCTTGCATTTTACTACGCCCGCGCGCACATAATAATGCCGGAGGCGCTTATGAAAAAACTGACGATTTTAGAAGTGCAGGCTATGGAGCTGGAGATGCTGCGCCAGCTTTTGGCCTATTTTAAAAAGCACGGCATCCGCTGCTACACCGGCGGCGGCACCACGCTGGGCTCGGTGCGCCACGGCGGCTTCATTCCGTGGGACGACGACATCGACCTGCTTTTGCCGCGTGCAGATTACGACCGGCTGCTTGCGCTTACAAAAACAGAGCCGGTCGGGCCGAACATCCGCATCTGCCGCCCGGGTGAAAAGGACTACATTTTCCCCTACGCCAAGGCCTGCGACACGCGCACGGCTGTGTTTGAGCCGAGCGTGCGCGGCACAAAATACGCGACCGGCGTGTTTGTGGACCTGTTTCCGCTCGACACGCACCGGCGCACACGCGCCGGAAACGTGCTGCTGATCGCCAAAATGAGATGGTACCGCAGTTTGCTGGAAACGGCGTCGCACCAAAAAAACCTGAGCCGCCCCGGCTCCTTTGCCTGGGCAGCAAAAGCGGCGCTGCGCACGCTGCAAAAGCCGCTGTGTGCCTTTTGGTGCGTGGAAAAGATCACAGCGCACATGGACGCCATAGGCCGCCGCGTTTCGCAGAAACCGACCGGCATTGCCGGCAACCTGATGACGACCGTCAACTGGCGCGACTATTACGACGTGCGTGTGTTCGGCCGCGGCAAAGCCGGGAAATTTGAAAACCTGACCGTCACAAACCCGGCCCAGACCGACTTTTACCTGCGCAGCCTGTACGGCGACTGGCGAAAGCTGCCGCCGCCCGAAGCGCGCCGCGCGCACGACATGGACGTTTGGCTGCTGCAGGATGGAGAAGACCCTGACGGCCGCACCTAAACGCATTCTGCCGCAAAAAAGCACCGCCGAAATCAGCTTTCGGCGGTGTTGTTTTCGTTTTCGGGCATATGTTCCAGCGCATAGGCGATGCACTGGTTGATGAATGCGCTGCGGCTCAGATTATATTTCGCAGCCATTTTGTCTATCTGTTCTAACATTTTAAAATCTATGCGAATGGTGATGGGGTCTTTTTTGTACGTTTTTGGAATAAAATCAGCCAATACAAACTCACCTCTTGCATTAGTATATGCTTTATTGTATTCTAAATATAGATTCGTAAATAGAATACAAATCAGAATACAAGAGGTTGCTATGAAAACGCAAACATGTTGTTTTACAGGCCATAGGCAAATTCCGCCGCAACAGAACCTGAAAATTTATAAATGTCTGAAAGCGGAAATTACAAACTTGATCGAAAACGGCGTCGTTAATTTTGTGACAGGCGGTGCTTTGGGTTTTGACACGCTGGCTGCACAGGCCGTTTTGGAATTGCGCCAGCGGTATGCACACATAAAACTGCAGTTGATTTTGCCGTGCAAAAATCAGACAGCCAAGTGGCGTACGGCAGATCAAATCGTATATGAAAACATAAAAAAGGCATGTAACGGATATATTTATGTTTCTGATCTTTATACGCAGGGCTGTATGCAAAAGCGCAATCGGCGTTTGGTAGAATGCAGTGCATACTGTATCTGCTATTTGACTGAACCTTTTGGCGGCACAGCATATACGGCCTTTTGCCAAAAAGAACGGCCTGAAAATCATCAATTTGGCGCAGAAAACGGCAAGATAAACGATACATAGCCGTCTGAAAAAGGCGCTTTGCACTTTCACACTATTTTGGATTTTGCCTTCCGTTTTCACCGGGCGGGGGCGCTTCCAAATAAAGGCTTTCCAGCGTCTGCACCGATTTTTCGATCGAAAAGGCGGCGGCGCGCTTTTTGGCCGCCGCCGCATACGCCCCCAGACCGCCCGTGCTGTAAAGCTGCCACACATGCGCAAGCGTGCGGCTGAGCGCACGGTCTGTTTTTTCCGGCACCAGAAAGCCGCAGACGCTGTCCTCGATCAGTTCCGGCGACGCGCCGCAGGCAAACGCCACGCACGGCAGGCCGGAGGCCATGGCCTCTACCAGCGTAATGCCGAAGCCCTCCGGCGCCGTGGCCGGGTGCACAAACACATCTGCCCCGGCATAAAGCGCGGCCGGGCTGCGCGTTTCGCCGGCAAAAAACACGCGTTCCTGCAAGCCGCCGTCGCACACCAGCCGCTGCAGATACGCCAGATAATCCGGCGCGCCGCCGCCCACCACCGTAAAGCGAAAGTCAACGGCATCCGGCAGCATGGCCAGCGCACGGATGGCCGTATCGAGCCCCTTGACCGGCGCCAGCCGGCCGACGTAAAGAATTTCCATAGGCGTGCCGGGCTGCGCCGGCAGTGCGTAAAAATCCGAAAGGCACACGCCGTTGTAAACGACCTTCAGCTTTTCCGGCGCAAGGTGCAGCGCGGCGAGCCAGCTTTGGCGCACCGACTGCGAAATGGCCGCGCCGAAACGGCTTCTTCGGTACGCCAGGCGGCAGACGCCATCGGCCAGCGCGCCGGCCGGTCCGCCCGGGCGCAGCAAGGCGTTGGAATGGAAGTAGACGATGCGCACGGCGCCCGGCAGCACGCGCGCCGAGGCGGCCAGAAAACCGCGTGTAATGACGGAGCCGGCATGGCTGATGATGACGTCCGGCTTCTCCCTTTTACAAAAGCGCAAAAAGCGCCAAAGCCCGGGCAAAAGCGTTTGCTTTTTTTCACCAGCCACAACAACACGGCCGCCGCCGCGTTCGATCTCCTGCGCCATCACCCCGCCGGAATAGACCAGGTAAAACACATTTTCATGCCCGGAAAACCGCGCCAGGTCGCGGCAGAACACCTCAATACCGCCGACGCCGCCGCCCATCAGCAAATGCAGCACCTTCACCGGAGCACACCGCCTTCATAAAGTGTCTCCACCTTTTCGCAATACGAATCCGCGTTTAAAAAGGACTGACCGGCGCACGCCGTGTACATCCGTGTGCGCAGCACCCCGTCGTCATACACCCGGCGGATGCAGGCGGCCATGGCCCCGGCGTCGCCCGGCGCAAACAGCAGCCCGGTCCGCTCCGGTTCGATCAGTTCCGGCGTGCCACCGTGATTTGCGCCGATGACCGGCGTGCCAAGGGCAATGCTTTCCAGCACGGACAGAGGGCAGTTTTCGCGGCAGCGGCTGGGACAGAGCGTGAGAGCCGCGCCGCTGATGGCCTTTTGCAGCGTCTGGCCGGACAAAAAGCCGGCCATGTGCACGTTTTTGAGCCCGTGAAAATGCACGGTGCCCGGCCCGTCGCCGGCCACGGCAAACGGGATGTCCGGCAAAAGGCGCGCGGCCTCGGCCACCAGGTCCACGCCCTTTTCCGCGTCCAGCCGGCCGAAATAAAGCACATAGCGCCCGCGCGGTACCGGCACCGGCGTCAGCGGCAGGACAAAGTTCTGCAAAAAAACGGCCTTGCGCGCAAAGCGCGGCACGGTGCAGAACTTTTTAAACATATACCGGCTGGGGCAGATGATGGTGTCGATGCGGTCGTAAAGCATGCTGAAACGGTAAACGGCCGCTTCGGCCGCCGCCAGCAGGCTTTTGGCGGACGACCCATGGATGCACCGGTTGCGCGCACAGTGCATGGGCGAGCCGTGCAGGCATTTTTCGCACACGCGCGCCGCGTGCGGAATGTAAAACAGATGGTCCGGGCACAAAAGCTGGCTGTCGTGCGCCGTGTAGAGGAGCCGTATTTTTTTGCCGCGCGCCCGGCCGGCATCGCGCACGGCGGCAATGACCGACGGCGTGAGCTGAAAATTAAAGTTGTTCAGGTGCACCACGTCCGCGTCAAACACAGCGAGCACACGGCGCATTTTTTTATACGCCTCGCGCGAATAGATGATTTTAAACGGGTACGCCGCCTGCTTCAGCCCCGGCGTGCGGAAATCGAGCGGGCGCACATAGAGCCCGGCCGAATTGCCGGCGGCACGCTCCGGCGAATCCATGCCGAAATACTCCACGCGGTGGCCGCGGCCGGCCAGCGCGCGGCCAAGCTCCAGCGTGTACGTTTCGGCGCCGCCGCGCCGCGTCAGGAATTTATTGACAAGCAAAATGTTCATAAATGCCGCCCCCGAAAGACAATGCTATACGATTAGCCTTTGCAAAATGGGCGATTTTATAAAAAAACGCCCTGCTGTACGCAGGGCGAAAAATGATGAACTCTTTTCGTTTTTCGTTTTCAAAAGATAAATATATTCCTGTTTGGCCGAAAAAGCGCGGCGGGCACGGCGGTTTCGGCCGGCTGCTGCAAAGTCTTATTCTGCGCGCTCCTGCGTCTGTCCGGCGGCATTTGCCGCATGGCGTTCGGCCAGTTCCGCCTCTATCTTCTGCTTTTCGGCCTTATTGTCCTTAATGAACACGAACGGGATCAGGTACAAAAACGACGCCAGCGCCGGCAGCAGCATGAAAAGCGGCCACTGCGCATTCAAAAAGGTTTCGGTCTGCCGGGGCAGCTCGGCGTCAAAATGCAGCGCCGTAAAGATTGCGCCGAACAAAAAGCTTTTGAGCGCCTCGGTCATTTTGCTGGTCAGGTTCTGCAGCGAGAACGTGATGCCCTCCTTGCGCTTGCCGGTCTTCCACTCCATGTAGTCGATGGAGTCGCTCAAAAGCGCCTTTTGCGCAATGCCGATCAGCGTGATCGGAATGTTGCCGACGGCCATCAGCGCAATGACAAAAAGCATCTGCGCCGGCGTGTCAAACCCGATGAAATACGCAATGACGCGCAGAAGCACGTTGCCGCCCTGCGCCAGGATGACAAGCTTTTTCATGCTGCCGACACGGTCGGCGATGCGCACGGCGAAAAACATGCTGACCGCGCCGAAAACATTGATCAAAATGCCGTAGACCGTCTGCGCCGTTTCGCCGTTCATCGTAAACGAGCCGATGTTGACCTCTACACAGTATTTGAAATAGTAGATCCACGGGATCGCGCCGGAGATGGAATTGCTCAGCTGCGCCAAAATCAGAAGCAGCAGCGTGCGGTTGTAACGGATCTCTTTCAGATCCTCGAGCAGCGACTGCCTTTCGGGCTGCACAAACGCCACGCGCTCCTTGGTTTTCATGGCGAGGATGGAAACCAGCTCACCGCCGAGGCCGAAAAGAATGGCGCAAAGCAGCAGCATCTGCCGCTCGCTCATGCCGACGGCCGTGCGCAGGCCGAGCAAAAACGGCACGGCGCCCACGATGGCCCCGCCGGCGCTGGCGCCGATATTGATCCACTGCGACACGCGCGCCCGCTCGCCGGAATGCGGCGTGATGAGCGACATCATGCCCCACAGCGCCACATCCTGGAACGAATACGTCATGTCCCACGCGATGTAAACGAAAAAGATCAGCAAAAGCGCAGCCGTTTCGTTCAGGCCGAAATCCACGAACAGCAGCGCCGTCAAAAGCCCGATGACGACGGCCAGTTTGCCCAAATACGGGTGCAGCTTGTTGCCGTTTTTAAACTTGTGCCGGTCGATCAGCGTGCCCACGACCGGGTCGTTGACCGCATCCCAAACGCGCACCACGCCCATAACGGTGCCGGTTTTTCCGGAAGAGATGAACAGCACGTTCGTCATAAAATAGTTCAGCCACTGGCTGACCATGCCGAACGAGGCGTTTTGCCCGAAGAGCGCCGCCGAGTAGGCAAAGAGCTCGCGGTTCGGCACATAGCCGTCCTCCGCCTCTTTACTGAAAAAGAAGCGGATGGGATTTTGCAGTTTTTTCATAGACACGCCGCCTTCCTTTAAAAAAGTATGCAGTTACCCGATTTTTATTTTAAAGGATTTACAGGAGATTGTCAATTTAAAAACTAATTTTTGCTGTGCGCCGTGCAAAAAAAGCCGGCGTGCGTACAAAATCTGGCAAAAAGCGTATGCAGCCGCAAAACAAAAAGCCCGCGTGACGCGGGCTTTGGTTTTTAATAATTTTCCTTGCGGACTTCGAAGAAGCTTTGCGGATGTGCGCAGACGGGGCAGACCTCGGGCGCTTTTTTGCCGATGACCAGGTGGCCGCAGTTGCGGCATTCCCACATCGTCTCCTCGCTTTTTTCAAAGACCTGCTGCATTTCCACATTGCTCAGCAGGGCACGGTAACGCTCCTCATGCGACTTTTCGATGTCGGCCACCATTCTGAACTTGGCGGCCAGCTCGGTAAAGCCCTCTTCCTCCGCCTCTTCGGCAAAGGTTTTGTACATGTCGGTCCACTCGTAGTTCTCGCCCTCTGCGGCGGCAGCCAGGTTCCTGGCCGTGTCGCCCAGCTCGCCGAGCGCTTTGAACCACATTTTGGCATGCTCTTTTTCGTTGTTCGCCGTCTGCTCAAAAATGGCAGCGATCTGCTGGAAGCCCTCTTTCTTTGCAACGCTGGCAAAGTAGGTGTATTTGTTTCTGGCCTGGCTCTCACCGGCAAACGCCGTGAGCAAATTGGCCTCGGTTTTTGTACCTTTCAGTTCCATAGGTCATTCCTTTCTTATCGTCGGCGCAAGCTCCGTATCGTTCGCGATGCCTTTTGTTTTTACTTTATGCAAAAGGCATCTCTCACTCATTCCACTGCGCCTCCTCTCCCCAAAAAGCTTTGCTGCGCAAATCTTTCCGGGGACCCCGCGAAGCCCGCACTGGGCCTTTCGGCTATTAAAATCTTTTACTTATTCGCCGAAATATCTCTTCAAAAGGCCTTCAAAACCAGCCGTAATCGGTTTTTTAGTCCTTTAAAAAGCAAGCGCTCTTAGCGCGCGGCACAAACGTCCCCCGGACGTTTGCTTGCCAAATCCGAGATTTGGAGCGCGCGAACAAGAGACGAAGCCCTTACGGCAGTCCCTTGTTCGCCTGTTCACTCTTACTTATTCACCGAAATATCTTTTCAGCAGACCCTCAAAAGCCTTGCCGTGGCGTCGTCGGCGCAAGCTCCGTATCGTTCGCGATGCCTTTTGTTTTTACTTTATGCAAAAGGCATCTCTCACTCATTCCACTGCGCCTCCTCTCCCCAAAAAGCTTTGCTGCGCAAATCTTTCCGGGGACCCCGCGAAGCCCGCACTGGGCCTTTCGGCTATTAAAATCTTTTACTTATTCGCCGAAATATCTCTTCAAAAGGCCTTCAAAACCAGCCGTAATCGGTTTTTTAGTCCTTTAAAAAGCAAGCGCTCTTAGCGCGCGGCACAAACGTCCCCCGGACGTTTGCTTGCCAAATCCGAGATTTGGAGCGCGCGAACAAGAGACGAAGCCCTTACGGCAGTCCCTTGTTCGCCTGTTCACTCTTACTTATTCACCGAAATATCTTTTCAGCAGACCCTCAAAAGCCTTGCCGTGGCGGGCTTCGTCTCTTGCCATTTCATGCACGGTGTCATGGATGGCGTCCAGGCCCTCTTCCTTTGCACGCTTGGCAAGGTCGGTCTTGCCCTGGGTCGCGCCGTTTTCAGCGGCAACGCGCATTTCCAGGTTCTTTTTCGTGGAGTCGGTCACGACTTCGCCGAGCATTTCCGCAAACTTGGCAGCGTGCTCCGCCTCTTCATAAGCGGCCTTTTCCCAATAAAGACCGATTTCCGGATAGCCTTCGCGGTGCGCAACTCTGGCCATGGCCAGGTACATGCCGACTTCAGAGCATTCGCCGTTGAAGTTGTCGCGCAGACCCTGCACGATGTCCTCCGGCACGCCGTCGATGATGCCGACTTTATGCTCGGCAGCCCAAACGGTTTCGCCGGCTTCGCGGACCTTCATTTTTGCTTTGCAGATCGGGCAGATCTCGATCGGTTCGTCTGTTTCGTACCCGCAAACGGGGCAATAGTATTTTTTCGCCATGATAAAAACTCCTTTAAAATATTTATTTTTGTCTGCATGCGGCGCAGATGCCGCTGCAGCTCAAATCCTTCATTTGAATTTCAAACCCGGCCAGGTCGGCAAAATCCTGCTCGCCGGCATGAAAATCGTAAACCCTTTTGCACTTTGTGCAGAAAAAGTGGCCGTGAAACGACGTGTCCGCATCGTAGCGCACACGGCTTTCGTCCGCCAAAAGCGGCACGACCAGGCCGCTGCCGATCAGTGAGGAAAGCGCGTTGTACACCGTGGTTCTGGAAAAGGACGGGTTGTCCTGCCGGACGGCGTCGTACACCTCGCCGGCGCTTGGATGCACACGGTTTTCACACAAAAAGCGGTAAACCGCGATGCGCTGCGGCGTTACGCGCAGCTTTTTTTCGCGAAAGACCGACAAAATTTTTTCATTGTCCATAAATTTCCGCCCTTCTGTTTTGAAAATGCTGTGCGTGGCAATTTGTTTCTGTAATCATTTTTATTTTGTACTGATTACAATATAGATATACCATATCTTATCCGATTTGTCAATATGTTTTGGGATTATTTTTTGACGGATCTCAAAAAATAAGACTGCAAAGCGATTTGCAAATTCATAAAAGGAGCCTGGAAAATGAATAAAAAACAGCAAAAGATCATGCGCGGCGTCGGCATTGCCATGGCGGTCGGTTCGGTCGTGGCGGCGTCAGCCTCGGCCATGAGCGGCCCGTCGAACAAAACGAAAAAAGCCGTGAAAAAAGCAGCGAACACCGCCATGCAGATCGTGGACAGCGTTTCGTCCATGATGTAAAACAAAACGCGCTGCGCCGCATGGCGCGGCGCGTTACATACTGCCACAGCTGTTATGATTTCATTATAATGAATGCAAACGGGACCTGCAAGCAAAATTTGTAAATTTTTTCCAAATACAAACATTTTTCCTTACGATTTTACCACCGGCTTGCAGACGCGCGCCTGAACCTGTATAATATATACATTATAATACCGCACAATACAGGCGGCCGAGCCGCCACGGAGGCACGATATGAAAAAACTGAGCGCACTTTTGCTTTGCGCCGCGCTGGCGCTGAGCTTTGCCGGGTGCAGTGAAAAAGCACAAACAAACGACGCAGCGGCTGCGGCGGCCGAAAACACAGCGGCAAACAGCACGCAGCAGGCGGCGCCGGACGACGCCGGGGACGCTGCCCAGCCGCAGGCAAACGGCAGCGAAAACGAAAACACGCAGGCGGCAGACGCGGGCGACGCAGACGGGGACACGGGCACCACGCCGGCGGCAGACCGCACCGGCCGGACGACGACCGCAAAAAGCGATTCCTCCCGAACAACGGAAAAACAGACGACAGCAGAAAACAAAACGCTTACCTGCACCGTTATGATCGAATGCACCGATATACTGCGCCATATGGACGAGCTGGACAAAAGCGCCGCGCGCCACCTGCCCGACGACGGTGTTTTGCTGCAAAGCGTGCAGATCAGCGTGAAAAACGGCGACAGCGTGTATGACGCGGTGGAAGCGGCCTGCAAAAAAGGCGGCGTAGCCATCAACGCCCAGAAGTCCATTTACGGCACATACATAGCCGGCTTCGGCGGCATCAATGAAAAGTGCTGCGGTTCTGACAGCGGCTGGCTGTACTTTGTAAACGGTGAAAGCCCGTCTCTTGCCAGCTCGGCCTGCAAGGTGAAAAACGGCGACAAGATCGAATTTCGCTTTGCATGCGATCCGCCCGATGCTGCCAATTATTCCAATTAACAGACAAAATCCCTTTCTTTTCGTTGTAAAAAATTTGTATTTCCGCGTAAAGTTTTTGTGCACTATTGACAATCCGCGCCAACTCATGTACAATAATCGTGCAATGTTGAATTGTTAAAAAATGGCGAACGCCCGGCGCGCGGGCGTTTTGCCGAAAAAAAAAGAAAGGATGAACCCCTATGAGCAAAACCAAAAAACTGCTTTGCCTGCTGATGAGCATCGTTATGGCTTGCACCATCTTCGGCGGCACCGTTTCGGCGTTTGCGGCAGACAGCGGCGTTTCCGGCAACTGGGCCTATGAAGTGATGGACAACGGCGGCGTACGCATTACCGAATACCGCGGCAACAGCTCGATCGTCTCCATTCCCTACACCATCGCCGGCAAAACCGTTAAAGCGATCGGCCCCTATGCTTTCGCAGACAATGACCGTGTGGTCAACGTTTACCTGCCCCTGACGATGGAAGCGATCGAAGAGGGCGCTTTCAAAGACTGTGACCGCCTGACTTTCATGACCGTCACCTCCAAAGTTGACGTGATCGGCGACTCGGCGTTTGAAAACTGCGACCGTCTGGAGTGGATCTCGATCTTCAGCGGTCTTCAGTCCGTCGGCAACAGAGCGTTTTACGACTGCGACCGCCTGGGCAGCATCACCCTGCCGAAAACCGTGAAATCTGTCGGCGAAGCTGCATTTTACAGCTGCGGCCGTATGACTTCTGCAAATCTGAAAGGCGTGGAAACGGTTGGCGCCAACGCATTTTACGGCTGTGACCGCCTGAAGAAAGTGCACTTCGGCAGCGCGCTGGAATCGCTTGGCGACAGAGCTTTCGGCGGCTTTGTCTACGACCTGACCAAAGTGTATTTTGACGGCAACGCGCCTGAACTGGGCCAGTCTGTGTTCGGCATCAGCCGCGACGGCATCACGATCTACCATAAGATCGGCAACAACACCTTCAAAGGCGGCCAGTGGAACCGTTTTGACCAGAAAACATTCCTGCTGTACATCTGACCATAAAGCAAGCAATAAAACACCGGCCGACGGCCGGTGTTTTAGCATATCAAAAAGTATATACCGTATGATACGCAAAAGCCCTGCGGCATTCGCTGCAGGGCTTTTGCTGTATAAGCAAAGATCACCCGGCGTTTTCCGCCTGCGCCGTGATCGCAAAATGAAACGCAGCGTTTTCGCCGTACCAAAGCGGGAAGTTGGTGCCCCAGACGTTGTCGTGCAGCACATAGGTGATGCCGTCTTTGGCCGGGTCCTCAAAGCGGTTGTCATACTCCAGGATCTTGCCGCGGCCGACCGACAGAAGCGGCGCGTGGCGGTTGACGAAACGGAAGCGGCCCGCCTGTGTTTCCAGCGCCGTTTCCTGCACGGCATGCAGGTTTCGCCCGCCCATGGAAACGACATCGTCCGGCGCGACCCATTCGCCAAGCTTGCGCATACGCAGACGGCCGGCAGCCGGGAACAGGTGCAAAAACAGCGCTTCGCTCAGCCGGCCGGCGTCCTTGCCGAACCACTGCACATCGAACTGCAGCCCCTGCGGCGTAAGCGTGTACAGCAGACGGATCTGCCGCGGCGCGCTTTGGGCGGTGCAAAGGTCGCGGTCGCAGCGCAGATCGGCACAAAGGCGCACGCGCTGCGCCGTCTCCTCCACACAGACGGCCTGCACCACGCGGTAGGGGAAGCGGCCGGCACGGTACTTGCCGCGCACATATTTCAGCAGCGGCCGGCCGAAATCGGCCACCGCCCACGAAAGATTTTCCTGCAAATTGCGCGAGTAGTTTTGCAGCCAGAAGTCGTAATCCCGGTCGTCATAAACGCGGTACTCGACGGCCGGTTCGTCGTTTTCACGCACAACGGCCGTGTCGCCGCAGGCAAGGTAGCCGACGCCGCCGAAGCGGTTTAAGCGAAAACGCCAGTTGCCGCAGCAAAAAAGCTTTTCCGTATCCGCCGTGCCGCGAATTTTTTCCGGCTTTGCCGGGCGCAGGCGGGCAAGCGCCGACTGTGCCTCTTGCCGGTGCGCGGGCGACAGCGCCGCAAGCGCCTTATCGATATACGCACGCTGCTCCGCCCAGCTTTGCTCGATCACGCGGTAGGAGCCGGGGCGGTACGCGCCGGTCAGGCGGTTGTAAAGCGTAAACACATTTTGCGGAAAATCGCGCAGCGGGTGGCGCATATGCACGCGGTCGGCCCGGCGCGCACGGGCAAAATCGGCTTTCAGATAGTTTTCAAAATCGGCGAAGTACATTTTCACATCCATGCCGCAGGTGTGCTCGGCCACGCACAGCAGGTTGTCCGAAAAGCCGACGTATTCCGGGCTGCCCTTTTGCAGCGAACCGTCGCGCAGCCAGTTTGCTTTCAGCGCCATCAGTTCGCGCAGAGCCGCCGATTTGTACGGGTCGGCCGCGGCGCCGTGGATCCAGCTGTCGCCGATCTCGCCGGTAACGACGGGCAGCGAAGCACGCTTTTCCCAAATCACGTCAGCAAACTCGTCCATCGTGCCGGCCTCAACGGTGTAGCCGGGATACTGCTTTTCCAGTTCCTGCAGGTGCGCAAGCATTTTTTGGGGCGACGGCGCGCCATGGTTGTCGCGCGTGTGGTCAAAATAAAGAACCTCGTCCACAAGGTCGCACGAAAACGCGCCGCCGTAATCGCCGGAATAGATCACCACGACTTCATCGCTGCCGCAGCGCCACAAAAAGCACGGCGGCACTTCGGGCACAGCGGAAGCGCCGTTTACACCGATGTGCAGCAGCTTGACGCCGCGGCGCGCCAGCAGATGCACCAGGCCGCGCGTGTGCCCCGGCACATCGGTCATTTTGGCCGCCACCGTTTTGCGGCCGCGCAGCTTGTCGAGCTCGTCCACGATCGAAAGGCCGTACTCGAGCGTGTCTTCATCCAGCAGCTCCGTGTGCGTGGTAAACGGCAGGGCGTGCGGCGCCACATCGCCGTTTACAATGGCCTGGCGCAGCGCCGTGCGCTGTTCGGGCGTGCCGTGCGCCAGCGCCTCCTTTAAAAGCCAGGCGCCGGTCGTCCAAACAAAACGCTTGTGCGCAGGCGTGTTGACCTGACGGGCCAGCGAGACCGCGTCCGGAATAAATTCGTTTATGTAAGTTTGGCGGATATTTTCCGCATAGTCCGTAAAGCCCAGATCCAAATGTGTTTTTGAAACGACAATAACCTTTTTCATGCTTCCTCCTAAAACGCACCGGCCGCAGACGCGCCGGCGTCCTGTTGCAAACGGCTGCGCCGGGCAAAAGCCCGGTACAGCCGCTCATGATTTTACGCTGTAATCCCAGATCTCCTCGCCGTCGTCCACCAGCACCTCGCCCGAATCGTTGTAAATATAGTCATAGGTGCTGTCGCTGCTGTCATCGTCTGCCAGCGCAGCCGTGTCAAAGCTGCAGCCGGCGGCACACAGCGCGAACAAACAGATGAAAAGTAAAATCTTAAAAAAGCGTACCACTGCAAAAGCCCCCAAAAGATTTTCGGTTCTGCAGCAGTCTATGCAGTAAAGCAGCAGGCCGTTCCGATACAGCGCCTGCCGCCCCTTTGGCCGCCGTATAACACACGCCGCACCGCACGCGTCATAAAAAGCGGCACAAAAGCGCCGCTATTTATGACGAACGATGATTTTTTATGTGCCCGACGCGCCGTTTGCACCGGCTGCCTCGGCCTTGGCCGCTGCGGCAAGCGCATTCAGCTCTTCGGCCTCTTTTCTGGCCTTTTCCTCGCGGAAAGCCTTCAGTTTGGCCGCCTGAGATTTTTCGTCGAACTTATAGAAAAACATCGGGATAGTCTGCAGCAGCAGTCCAATGGCGCCGAACGCCGTCAGCAGGAAGAAGATGACGTTCAAAAGCATGGTGTAATCCACACCGCCGGAGACGAACGACTGGGTGGGGCTTTGGATCAGCGGCTGGGTCAGGTTGTTCGTAAGCGCCGTCATTTTGTCCACATTGTAGCCGAACAAATCGACCACATTCAGAAGCAGCGCGTTGAACAGCGCCACCGAGATCTGGCTGATCAGGCTCTGGAACGAGAACACGGTGCCCTCCAGGCGCTTGCCCGTGCGCATTTCCAGGTCTTCCACCACATCGGAGAACATGGCAACGGTCAGCACCGTCATGATGCCCACCGGGAAATTGGTGAAGAAGCGCAGGATCATGTAAGTGACCGCACCGGCAAACGTGTTGTACGGCACGATCCAGATGCCGATCACAAAGCAGAGGATGTCGGCCGCGATGCCGATGACAGAAGTGCCGATCCACAGCGTCTTCTTGTCCATCTTTTTCAGGAACAGCGGAATAAGCGCCATCGACAGCATGTACGAAATGCCGCTGCCGATCTGCAGAAGCGGGGTCAAAAGGCCCTCGCTGGTCAGCTGCAGCGAAATGCCGAACGTGTTTTGGATCCAGGCACACAGTTCGTCAATGGGCAGCACGTCGATGCAGTTCCACTTGGCAAAATACGGCAGGAACATGGCGCCGATGTTGACGATGGACGAAAAGAACATGGCGATCGTCAGAACGATGAACTTTTTGTCCTTGAACACGACCTTCAGGCCCTCGGTATACTTTTCTTTCTTCGGGGGGAGCTTGATCTTTTCCTTAAAGCCGAAGGCCGAAAAGAACATCGGCACCGCACCGAGCGTGGCAAAAATCAGCGCCGAGAAGAAGTAGCCCTCTTTCTGCTGCTCACGCCCCCAGAGACCGGCCACCGTAAAGAACAGCAGCGACGGCAGAATGGAGCCGAGCGAGCCGAGGATATTGCTCCACGACAGCGCCGTTACGCGCAGTTTGTCTTCCGGAAAAACAAGCGGCGCAAGGCCCTTGTTCGGAATGTCCAGCGCGGTATAGATCGTGTAATACAGCAGGTACGCAACGATGGCATAGATGAAGTTGCCGGTCTCGCCGAAATCGACCGGCGCAAACAGCAGCGCCGTGACCAGGATCAGCGGGCCAGACATCCAAAAAACATACGGCCGGCACTTGCCCCAGCGGGTATTCGTTTTGTCCACGATCATGCCCATCAGCGGGTCGTTGACCGCGTCCCAAACCTTGGTGACGGCCAGCATGATGCCCGTCATCGACAGCGACAGACCGAGCACGTCGGTAAAATACATGTTCAGCGCCGTACTGATGATGCCGTAGACCGTGCTCATGCCGAACGGCAGCAGCGAGTAAGCAAGGATCTCGCGCGTGGATTTCTTTTTAAATATGTTCTGCAACTGGATTCCCCCTCTAAAAATCAGCCCCGCGCCGCCGGGTAGCAGCGTGCAGCCATTCAAAACGCCCGGCGGCAGCCGGTGCGTAAAAAGCCAAAAAGCTTTGCGGCAAACGCGTTTGCCGCATGTTTTTACACCAAAGGCACTTCTGCTTTACGCCGTGCCTGAAAACAAAAGCGTGCTGACCGATTTTGCCGGCAGGGTGACGGCGGCCGGGTCGACCCGGCGCTGCTGCAAATTGACATGCGCGTCAGTGACCACAAGCTGCGCAGCCGTGCCCAGGCCGGCAAACGACACCGCTTTTTCGACCGGCGTGTCGTTGACCAGAATCACGACCGTGTCTCCGCCCTGCACAAAGGCAAGCGCTTTGAGCGCCGGGTCGCCGGTGTGCACGGCCACACGCACGGCGCCGTGCGGAATGTACTTGGAAAAATTGCCGGCTGCGTAATACCGTTTGGTGCACCGGAACGACTGCTTTTCCAAATCGATATAAAGCAGCCCGTCGCAGTAATCGACCTCTGACACCGCCACCCAGTGCTGCCATGCGGTCACGTTCAGCACCGAAAGATCCTCACAGATCACGTTCGCCATAACAAGCGCCGAGTCCATGCCGTAGTCGCGGCCGGGCTGCATATGCGTCCACTCGCTCATTTTGACCGGCACGCCGGGATAATGCTTATCCATCCACCGGCGAAAACGGCGCAGGTACGAGACGCGGTCGTTGAAAAACGGCACCGACACCGGCAAAAGGAAATAGCTGTGCACGTCCACACTGTCCACATAGCGGCGGACCAGACTGTCGCCCAGCAGGCTATTTGTATAAGTTTTGTTGAACCAGCGGATGTCGCCGTTTTCCAGCCCGGCCAGCTTCAGGCCCTGCAGCGCCGGCCGGTTTTCCAGCTCACGGGCAAAAACGCGCAGCACCTGCCGGCAGCGGCGCGGACTGTAATGGCAGCCCTCCTGGCCGCCCGTCCACCGCCAAAGCGGCTCGTTGATGGGCGACAGGTAGCGCACCGGCAGCCCTTCGGCCAGAAAATGGCCGGCCACATCCAGGCAGTAGCGCGCAAACGCGCGGTCGTTTTTCGCCGGCAGGTTGCTCCAGTGCAGCTTGCTGCCGTGCGCTTTGCCGTTTCCGGTCAGCCGTTCGATGGGCGAATTGACGAAAAGCACGACTTCGCCGGCGCCGTCGTGCACGGCGCGGCGCATCATGTAGACCGCAGCGGCATCGCGCGAAAAATCGTACCGGCCGGGCGACGTCTCGAACATTTCCGTGCGGCGAAGCGGATTTGGGAAATCCCCCTTGCCGGACACAGAGCCGCCGCCGATGTTGTAGCGGTAGGTGCGCAGCCCAATGCCCTGCTCCCGGCTGAAGAGCAGCTGTGAAATGCGGTCGCGCACCGCCATGCCGCTGGCCGGGTCGGTATTTGTCCAGCCGCCAACGGCCTGCGCCCACCAGGCGCCGCTGGCGCCGAAGCCCTCGAACGTCTGGTAGGTCACGTTTTTGTCCACCGTAATATACAAAATAAATCCCCCAAAACGCACGGTAAAGCACAGCATTGGCGCAGGCGGACAGACACGCGTACCGACAGCCGCCAGACACTATAAAATGCTTTTTTCAGACGCGGTCAATCCGCGTCATCCCTGCGTTTGAAATAACCGTTTTGGTCGGTCAGGCAGAACAAGCCGGCCACAATGTCCTGCAGGTACTGGTCGGAAACTGCGTAGTCGGGCACGGCATAATCCGGCAGGCCGCGCACCGCCTCCTCAAAAATCTTCTGAAACCGGTTCTGGCGCGCCGAATGGTAAAAAATGATCTTCTGCGGATTGATGCAGATAATGACGCTGCGCACGATCTTGGCCAGGTAAGCTGTGCTGCGTATGTCTTTGCGAACATCCTGTATGTAACCGACCTCGCCGGCGAAACCGGCTGTGCCCTCCAGGACCGTACGGCCCACCATTTCGCCCACGCCGATGCCATTGTGGCCAAACTGTGCCGTGACCAGGTTTTGCAGCTGCGCATTTTCCGAACGGGCAGACGCACCGAGCACACTGAGCTTCATGCCGTTTTGCACGGCAACGTGCACGCCGAAACGCGCTTTGAGCGCCGCGCCGATCGCCATGCCCTGCAGCGCTGGATTGTAATACCACTCTATGATTTTTCCGTCTTTCACAACGCACGGCAGCGAAAGGCACAGCGTGCCCACCGGATAGCGTTTTAAAAACGCGCCCACCGTTTCGCACAGCGCGGTGTAAAAAGACGGCATGGCAAACGGTTTTTTGACCTCTTCCACCAAGCGTCTGTTAAAATCGTACACCTTGCAGACCAAGTCGTTGTTGTCTGTAAGGATCATCAAGAAATACTGGTACTGCGCATTGAGCAGAAACTGCCGGGCCTTGCGGCCGCCGGTGGAATCGGCTGTTTCGCCGCACAGGATCATGCCGCAGCGCACGCCCTCTTCCACACATTTATGGACCGTTGTCAGCCCCACGTCCATGCCCTGCGTGATCTGCGCCAGACTGCATGTGCCGGCTTTGCGCATGACGGCAAGCAAATTGGCAAAATTGTGAATACGGATCTGTTCCAGCGGTGTCTGACGCAAAGCGCACCTCCAAACCTGCGGCAAAACGCGCCGCAAAACTGTGATGTTTTATTATACCGAAACGCGCGCGGATGCGGCCGTGCCCCGGTGCGGCGCAGCACGCCGAACCATCCGGCCCGGAAAAGGTCAGGCGATCGTTCCGGTGCGGCGTGACCGCATAAGACCGGTAAGATCGCCAAAACAAAAACCGGCGACACAGCAAAAAGTGCGCTTCATCACCTTGGCCGGCGGTGACCTCTCTGAAAATCCCCTCTCTGAAGGCCACGCGCAAAACGCGAAACAGATGTGTCATGCAACTTTTATCACACAGTGTCAAAAGTAATTATACTGCTTGTACTCTGTGCCGTCAATCCCTGCCGGGCAAACTTTGTTTGGCACACCGCACAAAAAAGACGCCCGTTTTTTGTGCGATATGCCAAACGCATCTGCAAAAATTGTGCAGCAAAGCTTTTTGGGAAAAGGAAGCGCGGCAAAGCGAGCGGGGAACGCCTTTTACACAAAAATAAAAACGCAGCTACGATAGCCTGCCGAAACAGGGAGTTTTTTAAACGAGCAAATAGAAACGAAAAACCACGCAAAAGGTTTGCACAGCAAAGATTTTGCGTGGAGAGGAGGGGCAGCGAAGCGAATGAGGGATGCCTTTTACACAAAAAAATAGGGACGCAGCTTGCAAGACAAAATGATTTAGAAATTCTTTAAGAAAAGGGAGGTGTTAAAACTTTTGGGTAAAGAAAAGCCACGCAAAAGGTTTGCGCAGCAAAGATTTTGCGTGGAGAGGAGGAACAGTGGAGCGAGCGAGAGATCTGTCTCTTATACACATCTCCGAGCCCACGAGACACTGAGCGATCGCGGAT